>Ga0105107_10000425_pt1 | contig 26583 bp, 15 predicted proteins | sample PPLLaktember2015_6_FD_79335 | JGI IMG/M metagenome (GOLD analysis project Ga0105107, IMG submission 79335) | Freshwater sediment microbial communities from Prairie Pothole Lake near Jamestown, North Dakota, USA - PPLs Lake P8 Core (1) Depth... | ecosystem: Environmental > Aquatic > Freshwater >... | reverse complement strand
GTCGCCCGCCACCTGCAAGGGCTCCGGGCTCTCATCGACGCGTACAATGAACAGCATCCGGATTCCTCGTTTACGCTGGAGGGATTGCCGGCATACACAACACTCATTCATGAAGGGGTTGAACGGTATCTTCGATAAGCAAAGGAGCACAACTATCATGCGTAGACACGATTCATCTATGGAGAATGTTATGCCACGTCAATGCCTGCTTTCCGCGCTCATCGTCTTCTTCCTTGCGGCGGCTGCCCCGGTTATGGCCCAGGGTACTTCTGCCTTTCGAACGCCGATCCTGATTACCTCTGCCGGTCAGAGTGCCGATGTGACTCTTGCAGGAAGCCTCTGCAAGAAAGCCGGACTGGAAGCCAAGGTGCTTCCGGCGGCATCCGTAGCCGACTTGAAGGGCTTCAAGACGCTCATGATCGTTGCGGGCTTTAGCTCGAAGGGATTGGGCGCGGCGGGCACTAGCCGTGATCAGGAATTGGAGAGAGTGAAAGCCATTATCGCCGCGTCACTGGAGGCAAAGCTCCCCATTCTCACGTTGCACATCGGGGGCAAAGCGCGCAGAGGGACCCAATCGGACGATTTCAACAAGCTCGCCGCGGAGTCCGCCCGAGAGCTCATCGTCGTGAAACAGGGAAATGAGGACGGATTCTTCACCAAGATCGCCGAAGACCGCAAAGTGAAGATTGAAGTAGTTGAGAAGATCGCCGGGGTCGTCGCACCTCTCGGTGCGGCATTCAAATAGCAGGGGAGGCACACTCAAGCTGGCAACATCGCGATAGGATATTGAGTTACACATGGTGACCGTTGCTGTTCTCCTTGGTCTCGGATGCACTGCACTTGCGGTTGAGGCGTTCATCGTACGTGCGCGCGTCTCCGCGCTCCAGGTGCGTGTCCATGTCGGGGGGACGAGGGGGAAATCAAGCGTTGTCCGGTATATCTCGGCAGTCCTGCGGCAACATGGCTACCGTGTTCTCGGCAAAGTGACAGGCGAAGTGCCGACCCTCCTTCTGCCCGACGGCACAACATCGCGCATTCACCGCCGGGGGGGGGCGCGTGTACAAGAACAGGTGAATATCCTGCACCTGACACGACGCCACTCCTGCGATGCCCTCGTGCTGGAGTGCATGTCCCTCAATCCCCTCCTGCAGGTACTCGAATCGCGCCTCCTCCGGCCGACCATCTCCGTTCTGACCAATGTGCTCGATGATCACCGGGAGGAATTCGGTCCCGCCCCCCGTGAACAGGCCGAAGCTGTGTGTGCGTTCCTTCCTCACCGTGCCACTCTTGTCTCAAACGAACGATGCTGGGCAGACGTAGTCGATGCACGCGCCCGCCGCGAACAAACCCGGGTGATTCGGCCGGACGATCTCCCAAGCCGGTGGGTTGCCGCGCTTCCTCCAGGCATTCACGCCGACAACATCGGACTCGCCCTCACCGTATGCGGCGAACTGGGAATTGACCGGGAAAGTGCATTGGCGGCAATTCTTCAAGAGATCCAGCGCATGGAAAAATCCGTGTACACGCTTGACCTTGCGGGTGCCCGCGTGCAATTCCTCAATGGTTTTGCGGTGAACGATGTGCCGTCCGCCATGCGATTCGTCGCGTACTGGAGGAATCACCTTCTCCATCGTGGGTCCATTGCCATCATCTTGAACACGCGGGCTGACCGGCCGCTTCGATCACTTCAGTTCGCCAGGTGGTGCGGCTCGCTACCGGATCTTGAACGGGTCGCTATCACCGGGACTCACCGTCACCTGACGCGCCGGGTATTGCGGGAGCACGGGGTCGAGACCCGGAAGATCAATCTGTGGTCGCCGCGAGACGCGCGTGATCCGGTACGTTCATTGGAGAGAATGCAGTTGTCCACCGGATGTCTTGTAGTGGGAGTCGGCAATATTGCCGGAGATGGATTTGCCATACTTGAAGGAATTCAGCGATGGTCGTAGAAGCATTGTTCATTGGACTGGTTGTCGGTTTCCTCTTCTATGAACTCGCAGGGTATTCGCCCGGTGGTGTGGTAGCACCCGGATACCTCGCGTTGTTCATCGCAGAACCCGGTCGCATTGCCGTGACAGTCCTGCTCTCCTGTGTTGTGTGGGGCCTCCTGCATGTGTTGTCCGGGTATCTGATTCTCTACGGCCGTCGCCGGCTTCTCCTTGCTTTGCTGCTGGGCTTCAGCGCAACGATCGGCGTTGAATGGTGGATTCAGCCTCTTGGCGGAATCGCCATGGATGTGCAATCCATCGGATATATCATACCGGGGCTCATTGCTCACGAAATGGTGCGGCAGAAAGTGTTGCCGACACTCGCCAGCCTGGGCATCGTCACAGTGCTTGTTGCGATGATCCTGATGCTCGCTTGAGGCAATCGATCATGCTGGCTTCGGATCCTAGGCGGTTGTACGTCATCCTCGGGGTCGCGGTCCTGGCCCTGCTTTTTGCCCGGAACGTGCTGGTGAAACGGAGCGATAGGGGAGATGCCCCGGCGATGCTCCGGGCAGAGGCTCTGGCGGAGCAATGGTTCGACATCATCGAGGCACGAAAGCAGCAAGCCGGGATTGTCAGCGAGGTCCCTCAGACATTCAAACATTCCGCCATGCTTGGACAGGAGTGGTCGGAGTTCACGACTACGCTCGGGTCACTCGAGGCAAAGCGCACAGCAGCGAATCCCCGCTTTGCTGCATTGATGATTCGTATGTTGCACGATGCCGGCGTGGATTCATCTTCCACGGTTGGACTTGTTCTTTCGGGTTCGTTTCCGACGCTGGCCGTCACCTCGCTGGCAGCCGTGCAAACGATCGGTGCGCGGGCAATCATCTTCAGTTCTCTCGGCTCCTCTTCCTTCGGGGCGAATCAACCCGGAGCGACGTGGTTGGACATGGAAGCCTGGCTAGCGAAGGACGGCGGACTCCGGTACCGGTCGGCGCTCGTGACCATGGGGGCTGAGGGGGATAGCGGGGGCGGGCTGTCTGAGGAAGGCCTGGAAATTCTGCGCCGGACTGCAGACCGACATGGTGTCGTGTTAAGTGTCTTCACCTCGATTGAGGAAGCGATCCAATCCAAGGAGGAGCTGTTGGTCTCGGCGGGCCCTGACATACTGGTGAATATCGGCGGCAATCAAACCAGCCTGGGAATATGCGAGCACGCAAGCACAATTCCTACCGGCCTCGTCCGGCATCCTCTGCACTGCAGCGATCCGGGTCGGGGGCTGATCGAGCGGTTCTCCTCGCACCATATCCCCGTCGTACATCTGCTCAACATCAGGGATATCGCATCACGGTATGATCTGCCGCTTCTGCCCGACACTGATGGCTCATCGGTGAATGACAACGTGCTATACGACACGACGGTCGAGCGTGTTCCTGTATTGTTGCTGCTATTCGGGCTTCTTGGGCTCATCGTCATGACCGGACGGATAGTCCTTTAGGAACTCAATTGCCACGTTCTCCAAATTGACAAGGAGCCGCGAGTTCTTCGACGCCTACCCAAAAAGCATCTCCATGACTGCGGATGACTGATGAGACGAGGGATTGGCCGGAGGGTCAAAAAAAGTTGATTCTTTCAACTTTTCCCTTGCTTTTTTGACCCCTGCTGGTTAACATTGAAACGGTTCAACTAGATTTAAACCAGTCAATTCATTCCTTAGTCGTTTCAAAGTCAACCTCCCCGCATTCCGGGTTGATGCTGTGTTTTTTTTTAAGAAATCCTCTCCCACGGAATCTGCGATGATAGAGCAAATCTCACGTTCTCGGAATCTGGACCAGGCGGCCGCAGCGGATTACAGGAATCCAGAGTTGCCGCCGAGTGAACGTGTTGCTGATCTGTTGAGCCGCATGACGCTCGAAGAAAAGGTCGCTCAGATGCTCTGCATCTGGGGGCAGAAGAAAACGCTCCTCTTCGACGACAACGGAAATCTCAATCCGGAAAAACTGAACCACAACCTGAAACACGGACTCGGGCAGATCGCCCGGTTGAGCGACACGAACGGCGGACTTTCCCCGCGCGACACGGCAGAGCTCGCCAACGCGCTGCAGAAGTACCTGGTTGAAAATACGCGCCTCGGGATTCCCGTCATCTTTCACGAAGAGTGTCTGCATGGACTTGCCGCGAAAGATGCGACGAGTTATCCGCAACCCATCGGCCTCGCATCCACGTTCGACACGGAACTTGTTGAAGAGATCTATACGGCCATCGCCGCCGATGCGCGCTCGCGCGGAACTCACCAGGCGCTCACACCAGTGGTCGACGTGGCCCGCGACCCCCGCTGGGGACGCGTGGAAGAAACGTTTGGCGAGGATCCGTATCTCGTCTCCGGGATGGGCATCGCCGCAGTGAATGGACTCCAGGGAGACGCTACCTTCGCCGGCAAGGACCGTCTCATCGCCACGCTCAAACACTTCGCGGCGCACGGTCAGCCGGAGTCGGGGATGAACTGCGGACCAGTCAATGTCTCGGAACGATTGCTGCGCGACACATTTCTCTACACCTTCCGCGAAGTGATCACAAAAGCCAATGTCATGAGCGTCATGCCGTCCTACAACGAAATCGACGGTGTGCCCTCACACGCCAATGCATGGCTCCTGCGCGACGTGTTGCGACAAGAGTGGGGATTTCAAGGGACCGCTGTTTCTGACTACTACGCCATCACAGAACTCCACGAAAGGCCCGAGGCGACGAGTCATGGCGTGGCAAAAGACAAACTGGAAGCCGCGAGGCTTGCAGTGGAAGCGGGCGTGAGCATTGAGCTCCCCGATCCGGATTGTTATCCACTTCTCATCGAGGCTGTGCAGCGCGGCATGATGGATGAATCCTTGCTCGACGAACTCGTTGCGCCGGTGCTCCAGCAGAAGTTTCAGCTCGGGCTTTTCGATGATCCGTACGTCGATCCCGGGATGGTGCACACTGAGGCACGGCTCGAACATGAACGGGCCCTCGCATTGCGCGCCGCGCACGAGACGATCATCCTGCTCAAGAACGAAGGAAAGCTGCTGCCTCTGCATCCTGCAAAGAACAGTACTCTGGCAGTGATTGGCCCGAACGCCGACCGGGTGATGCTGGGGGGCTACAGCGGAACACCGAAGTACCACACAACCGTTCTCCAGGGCATACGGGACCGGGCTGGCAACGGGGTCACGGTGGTGTACAGCGAAGGGTGCAAGCTCACGCGGGGTGGTTCATGGAATGACGATGCCGTGATCTTTTCAGATCCTGAAGAAGACCGCAAATCCATAGCCGAAGCAGTGGCTACCGCACAGACGGCAGATGTTGTTGTGCTTGTGTTAGGCGGCAACGAGCAGACATCCCGTGAGGCGTGGAACAGAACCCATATGGGCGACCGGGCCAATCTGGACCTCTTCGGTATGCAGAATGACTTGGTGCGCGCGATTGCAGCAACGGGAAAGCCCGTCGTGGCCGTGCTTTTCAACGGGCGGCCCAACTCGATCACCGCCCTGCACGAAACGATTCCCGCAATCTTCGAGTGCTGGTATCTAGGCCAGGAATCGGGAAACGCCGTCGCGGACGTGTTGTTCGGCGACGTCAACCCGGGGGGTAAACTGCCAATGTCCTTCCCCCGTTCAGCCGGTCACCTTCCATGCTACTACAATCATAAGCCCTCGGCACGCCGGGGATATCTTGCCGATGAGGCCACGCCCCTCTATCCCTTCGGTTACGGGCTGAGCTATACGACATTTGCATTCAGTAACGTGCGTCTGGAAAAACCTTCTATGCGCGTCGACGGAGGGACATCTCTGCGTGTCGATGTTAAGAATGTCGGCGACCGGCCCGGGGATGAAGTGGTCCAAATGTACATCCGGGATGTCGTAAGCTCCGTGACGCGTCCCGTGATGGAGCTCAAGGGGTTCAGGAGGGTGCATTTGCTGCCCGGCGAGACCCGGACCGTAGTGCTGCCGATCGGCCCCGATCAACTGTCGTTCACGAACATCCGGCGGGAGTGGATCGTCGAGCCAGGTGAGTTCAAGATCATGGTGGGGAGTTCATCCCGGCCCCAGGATCTCACAACAGTTGTGCTTACAGTGCTGTAGAAATTATCGCTTCACACTGAATTCGCTGGAGTAACCAGTGGCGACGACGTCAGAAAAACTTCCAGTCAAAGAAAAAGTCGGTTACGCTCTGGGCGATACCGCCGCGAACTTCATCTTTCAGACCATGGTGATGTTCCAGCTCGCCTTCTACACCGATACCTTCGGCATTACGGCGGCGGCTGCGGGGACCCTGTTGGTCGTGGTGCGTGTCTGGGATGCGATCTTCGACCCCATCATGGGCGTTGTGGCCGATCGCACGAAGACGAGGTGGGGAAAATTCCGTCCATGGATCCTCTGGACCGCCGTGCCGTTTGGCATAATGGGATTCCTGACCTTTGTGACACCCGATTTCAGTGACAGCGGCAAGCTCGTCTACGCCTATGGCACGTACATCGTGTTGATGATGGTCTATTCCGCCAACAACCTTCCCTACTCGGCATTAAGCGGAGTCATGACGGGCGATCTGGGAGAGCGGACGAGTCTATCATCGTACAGATTCGTGTTCGCGATGATTGCACAACTGATCATCCAGGGCCTGGCGCTGCCAATGGTGAGCTATTTCGGACAGGGAAGCAGCGCTCAGGGGTACCAGTACACCATGGCCATTTTCTCCAGCCTGGCAGTCGTGCTCTTTCTCATCACGTTTGCCACCACCAAAGAACGCATCCAGCCGGACCCCGCACAAAACGCAACGCTGAAACAACACCTGGACGACCTGAAGAAGAATGGACCGTGGCTCGCGATGTTCGTGCTGACGCTCGTCCTCTTTATCACGCTCTCCATGCGCGGCAGCGTGGTCTTCTACTACTTCCGGTACTACATGCATGCCGACAATTACGAGAGTCTCTTCGGTCTGTTCAACGTGCTGGGAACGTCGTCCACCATTATCGGGATATTCTTCTCGAAGAGACTCGCCATGAGGTTCGGCAAGAGGAACGTCTTCATCGGCGGGCTGGCGGGCACGACGCTTTTCACTGCGGTCTTTGCGTTTCTGCCGCCCACGGCCGTCGTACCGATCTTCGCAGCTGAGATGCTCCGTCAGTTCGTCTACGGGTTCACCATCCCGCTCCTGTGGGCGATGATGGCGGATGTGGCGGATTATTCGGAGTGGAAGAACAAACGGCGGGCCACGGGCATGATCTTCTCGGCGATCGTTTTTGCCCTGAAGGCGGGCCTGGGATTCGGCGGGGCGATTACCGGCTATGTGCTCTCCCTATACGGGTATGTTCCGAATGTGGCGCAAACGGAGACGGCGCTGGAGGGCATCATGATGACGATGAGCGTTTTCCCGGCGATCACATTCGGTGTGTGTGTCGTGTGCCTGTTCTTCTACAGTATTGACAAACAGGCCGAAATTCAAATTACCAATGAGCTGGCAGAGCGACGGAAGGCGTTTGCACTCTGATACTAAGGGGCGTATGATGAAGAGAATTACGATTGAAGAGGTAGCCCGACGCGCCAGAGTATCCAAAGGCACGGTGTCCGCAGTGATCAATGCAAGGAACTCCGTTAAGGCCGGAACCCGTGATCATGTTCTTGAGATCATGAAGGAACTCAACTTTCGGCCGAAGGGTGTTGCACGAAATTTAAAAAACGGCTGGCAGGACAAGAGCATCGGAATCATCATCAAAGACATGAGTTATCCCTTCTACACGTCGATTGCTGCCGGCGCAAAAGAGTATGCCAACGGCAAGGGATATTCCGTCATCGTTGCCAGTTCCGATGACGACCATACGTGCGAGAAGCAGCTCTCTCACTTGTTCTCTGCCAAGGACATCAAGGGAACCATCATTGCGCCTATTGTCCAGGGCACGGCAGAGATAGAGCATCTTTTCAAGCTCAAAATGATCAACTATCCCTTTGTGTTGCTCGAAGACGTGCGGGGCATACAGGCCAACGTCGTTGCCGTGGACAACATCAAGGCGATAAAACGGGCGGTGCAGTATCTCATCAGTTCCGGCCATTCACGGATCGTGCATTTTGCGGGACCGCCGCAGTCGTCGCACACGCAGGAACGCATTGAGGGCTTCCGGTATGCATTCAGTGAAAGCACGCTGGCATTCACCAAAGACATGATCGTTTCGGTCGGCTCCCACTACGGTGAGTGCTTCGCCAAGACCGTGGAATACTTCAAGAACAGGTGCCGGGAGGAATATCCGACTGCAATCGTCTGTTTCAACGACCACCAGGCACTGGCCGTCATCATGGCGTTGAAAGAGCTGGGTATCCGCGTGCCGGATGATATCTCCATCATCGGCAATGACGACATCTACTACGCGAAGATTTATCCCGTGCCGCTGACAACCATCCGGGCTCCTCAGGAAGAAATCGGAAAATGTGCCGCGGAGATCCTTATCCGCAACATCGAATCCTCGACGTTGCTCCCCGTGGAGCGCGTGGTCCTGGACACGGAGTTCATCATCAGAGAGTCATCCAGAGTGCTGGACGCATCACTCGTTGCAGCGCTCAACTAGGTTTCAGGATCGAAGTTTACTGTGAGGTTGTCGACATGGGAAACTTGTTCTTCCGGGGCGTCGAAAAACAGATCCCCTTTGAAGGGAAGGATTCAAAGAATCCGCTTGCCTTCAAGTACTATGACAAGCAACGGCGCGTCGGGAGCAGGACGATGGCAGAGCACCTCCGGTTCTCCGTCGCGTACTGGCACACCTTCATGGGTGACGGAACGGACATGTTCGGGGCGCCGGGCTTCGCCCGGGAATGGCACAGACCCGCCGATCCGCTGGATCGCGCGCGCGCGACACTGGAGGCGGCGTTCGAATTTTTTCAGAAGCTCGGGGTCGACTACTATTGTTTTCATGATCGCGACATCGCCCCCGCGGGGGACAGCTTTGTCGAATCATGCAGAAACCTCGGGACGATTGTGAACATCGCAAAGCAACTCCAGAAGGAAACAGGCATTAAGGTGCTCTGGGGGACGGCGAATCTGTTCGGCAATCCCATATATTCCCAGGGTGCCGCAACGAGTCCCAACGCGCACGTAATGGCTCTCGCGGCGGCCCAGGTGAAGAATGCTCTGGACGCCACGAAAGAGCTCGGCGGCGAGAACTATGTTTTCTGGGGCGGCCGGGAAGGCTACGAAACGCTGCTCAACACAGACATGAAGCGAGAGCAGGAGCAAATGGCGCGCTTCCTGCACATGGTGGTCGACTACAAGCGGGCGATCGGCTTTGAAGGGCAGTTCCTGATCGAACCTAAGCCCGCAGAACCGACCAAGCATCAATACGATTCCGATGCCGCTGCGACGCTGAATTTCCTCAGACAGTACGGCCTGCTCGAGCATTTCAAGCTGAACATCGAGGCCAATCACGCCACCCTCGCCGGGCACTCCTTTGAACATGAGCTCGCGGTTGCCTCAGCTGCGGGAAAGCTCGGCAGTGTCGACGCGAACCGCGGTGATATGTTGCTCGGGTGGGACACGGATCAGTTCCCCACCGATCTGTACAGCACCACGATGGCGATGATCGTCATCCTGAATCAGAACGGGCTGGGTACAGGCGGATTGAATTTCGATGCGAAAGTGCGGCGCAGCTCCACGGACCCGATGGACTTGTTCCACGCGCACATTGGCGGCATGGATGCTTTCGCCAGGGGACTCCTCATTGCACAGCGGATTATCGATGACAACGTGCTCGGCAATTTCATCGCCGAAAGGTACAGCAGCTTCCAGTCCGGCATTGGCGCCCGCATGATGGTCGGGACTGCAGGGCTGGGCGACGTCGAGCAATGGGTCCTCGCGCAGCCGCAGCCGGTACTCCAGAGCGGCCGTCAGGAAATGCTGGAAAACTTCATCAATGCGTACATACAATGACACTTTGGACACGGCCGATGTGCGGTCACGGCATTACACGGGTACTCGCGCACTCAGGTTTCCCCGCGGAGAACCAGCGATCCGCGCACAGGGATTGCACACTGTAGGACCAAGTACGGAGATACGTATATGAAACGCTCATGTGGTCTTAACATCCGCACCGGCTATCTTTTCGCCTGCAAGGCGTTGTGCGTTGCCGGAATGATTTCCATCTTCACGGCCCAAGTGCTCACCGCGGCGGGAACAATCAAAGGGACGGTGTACGACAAAACCACCAAGGATGGCTTGCCCGGCGCGAACGTCGTCGTCAAAGGCACCAGTGTCGGGGCGGCAACCAATCTCGACGGCGTGTACCTCATCCGCAATGCACCGGCCGGCCGGCAGACCCTGGTGGTTGCGTACGTCGGGTACACATCGACAACGCTCGCGGTGAACGTCTCCGATGATTCGACAATCACGCAGGACTTCTACCTCACGTCGACGACGATAGAGGGAGAGGAGGTCCTCGTCACCGCACAAGCGCTGGGACAGCTGCAGGCCATCAACCAGCAACTTTCCTCGGACAAGATCGTGAGCATTGTTTCTGAAGCAAGGATTCAGGAACTGCCGGACTTCAATGCAGCACAGGCGATCAGCCGGTTGCCGGGGGTATCAACGCTTCAGAGTTCGGGAGAAGCTAGCAAAGTCGTGATTAGAGGATTGGCTCCTCAATACAACGCGGTGGCCGTGAGCGGTATTACGCTCGCGTCAACGGGAAGCACACAGATAGGTGCAGCTTCCCAGGGCGGCACATCTGGCTCAATCAATACCGATAGAAGCGTCGACCTTACGATGATCACCCCGTACATGATCAAATCTGTAGAGGTCTTCAAGTCGCTAACGCCTGACATGAATGCAAATGCGATCGGCGGATTTGTGAACATGCAATTGAGAGAGGCGCCGGAGGAATTCAAAGCAGATGTGTTGATGCAGACGGGCTACACACAGAAGAGCGGTAAATACGGCAACTACAGGTTTGTTGCTGCCGCCAGCGATCGGTTTCTCGATGGTGACCTGGGGGTATATGTCCTGGGCAACGCTGAAAGCTATGACCGGGACGCGGACAACATGAATGCCAGTTATTCGCCCCAGAGCAGTATCGTCCAACCGGACGGATACAGACCCGTCATTGTGACAAATGTGACGCTCAATCGCCATCTGGAAACCAGGAAACGTCTCGGAGCCAACCTGATTCTTGATTACAAACTCCCTTCGGGATCGATAAAGTCTATTAATGTTCTTAGCCGATTGAATTCCGACGCAAGGGACTACCGGACAATCCTGGATTATCAGTTCCATAATATCAACTTCAGATACAGGGAGGGAGAAAACAAGACAGACATGGCTGTCAATTCTCTCGAGTTTACGAACGACTTTGGATTTATGTCGGCGGAGATCAAGGTTGCCAACACGTATTCTCGGAATTTCGCCCCCGGATCTCCTCAATATGACTTCACACAGACGGGAGGAATTCCGGGTGCGACAGAAGTGAATGCCATTCCAGAGGCTCTCATTCCTCAGGTGAACTTCTTGGGTCCGGCGAAGACATATCTTACCAATATCAGCTTGTTTAGCGCCGACTACAAGGAAAACGACCAGGTGTACAAAGGCGATTTCAAGGTTCCATTCAACGTCGAAAACATCACATCGGGGTTCTTCAAGTTCGGCGGCGAGTTTCGCTACAATTATCGCACAAACGACCAGGCCACTCCGTATGCGGGCATTCGGGGGGGCTCTCCGATAAGTACACAATTGGTGAACTTGATTATGCAGCGGTACTCTTTGACCCTTGATTCCGCAGCTGGTTATTTTCCAGGTACGAATTTTCTCTCAACGGATTCGAAACTTATCGACCCCTTCCTCTCCAACCGCTTTGGGGGTATTCTCTGGGCCAGTGATCCGAGCGTTTTGAACGGAATAGTTGATCTCTTGCGGAGTGAGCCATCGATAAGCGCGATCAACAGTACTGGCACCAACGCCGGGGGGTGGTTTGACGGACCTTACCAGCGCATGCCAAACAAGTACAAATATATTGAGAGATTCTATGCCGGTTATCTGATGTCGACGCTGAAGTTTGGCGAGGATTTGTCGGTAGTGGGAGGTGTTCGGTGGGAAGAAGTCAAATCATACTTTGATGCCTTCAATTTGGCCGATGGCCGCGATGCGACCCGTCAAGCCGTCGACCCAGTCTCGGCCCATCCCGGGAATCGTTATCTGCTTCCCATGGTTCAGGCAAAATATGATGTGTCGAGTTGGGCCGACATACGATACTCCTATACGAAGACCTTAGCCCGACCGGACTATCACCAGCTTTCACCACACTTCAATATGGATTATACCCAATTCAATGTCTGGGCTGGTAACCCGAGGCTGGTACCGGCAGAGGCAATCAATCACGACGTCTTCTTTACGTTCCATAGTAATGAATTGGGACTACTCTCTTTGGGGGCGTTCTACAAGGAGGTCAAGAATTTCACGTTCTACACGCAATACACCTTGCACCCTTCTGCTCCACCGGGGCTTGACTCAATTATGTCCTACAGTGTGAGCACGGGCAGCGGGACAGTCAATCCCAAGGATGGCGCGCGGCTCTACACGTACACCAATAGCCCCTACACGGCGTATTTGAGAGGATTCGAAATAGATATCCAAACGAGATTCTGGTATTTGCCCGAACCGTTGAACGGAATAGTTTTGGGGGTCAATTATACCCACATTTCGTCGAGCGCAATATATCCATGGAGGAATGATACCACCATCATCATCCCACCCCGCACGACGAAAGTCATCACGCTTGACCGTACCCGTTCCGGACGTCTGATCAACCAGCCCGACGATGTTCTGAACGCATACATTGGCTACGACTACGAAGGATTCTCGGCTCGTTTGTCTTTCCTGTTCCAGGGAAACTCTGTCAGCAATATCGGAGCCTTTGCAGAGCAAGACGGCTTCACCAAAGACTATTTCCGGATTGACGCATCGGTACGGCAGAAGCTCCCCTTTACCGGTCTACAGTTGTTCCTCGACATTAACAATCTCAACAACAGAAGCAACGATGCGGCCCAGGCTTCGATCAATGGTTTCACGTCCCAGCAGTATTATGGCCTCACGGCCAACCTCGGGGTTCGGTTTAGTATGTAGAGAATTTGGATGTCGTGTATCAAATCAAAATAACATGAGGAGGTGTATCATGAAGAATTGGGTATGGACGATTGTTCTGTTGGCGTTCCTTTTCCCCGCTCCACTGTTCGCACAATCTGATACTGTGGACGTGCTCGACTTTTTTGATCCCGGAGGAGGCGAAGGAACACTCAACAATGCTATTTCTGCGAAAATTAGTGCCGGAACTCTCTCCAATACCGTTTTTCGATTGAAGCCGTACGGTCTGTACGTCCTCACCTCCACGATCACCGTCCCCTCGGGAACGAAGCTGACGATCGTTGCGCCTGACCCGGGAACAACGCAGGTAACTGCTCCACCGATGATCTGCTGGACTGCGAGCACTGGCATAAGCACGACGTTCAACTTCGATTGTTTTGGCGATATTTACATGAAGAACATTTGGATACTGTATGCGACTACCAACACGGACGGGGTTGGCACACAAGTAGGTTCAGCTTTGGAGATAGACCAAGACGCGATCGACAGCGTCAACATCGGTGTATTTCAGAATGTGATCTTCGATTATGCACCCATATCGAATGGGGGCGGTGCGGTGACGGTCTCGGCAAAACATGCTCGATTGACGTTTGAGAATTGTTACTTCCGGAACTGCACGGACACGCACTTCCGGTATTACGGAAGAGCTGTGTCTTTTCCGTTCGGAACACAGGATTGGCACATCGATAGTCTTTCATTTGTGAATACGACCTTCGCGAATATGGGATATGTGTATATGCAGGAAGGCGCCGAATATGCGGACTACGTGAAATTCAACCATTGCACCTTCCTGAACACCATCCAGTTCTCTTTGGAATCAGGGTGGTGGCACTGGCTCTCAGTAACGAACTCTGTTTTTGTGAACATGTTTATGTTCGGCCATCTCCCCGGTGGCAGTAACACCGCCGAAGCCGATAGCAGTACCCCTAACGGCGGAACAGTGAACATCGACAGCATCGGGTCAGCGAATTTTAGCTTCGCAGTGCCCTTCACTGAATCCCAACGACATATCCTCTTTGCCAATAACAGCTACTACACAGACCAATGGCTCAGAGAGTACATGGCGCCCAGGAGTGCCAGCAATCCCACTGGAGGCAACCCCTACAGTGACACAGCCAGCTACGCAAACATACCCCAACCGCAGCCCATCATGAGCGCGAAAACAATGGCGTTTTTCAATGACAAGTCGGTCTGGCCCTACATCTCGATGAAAAACGTCTACGATTCAACCAATCCAGGGTTTCTTATCCCCCCGACAAACATCGTGGGGATCAAGAGCTTCCTGCTGCGCAAGTGGACCGACAACTCTGACACGACCTGGGCCTTCGACCCCCATTCGGACGTCAATCAAGTGTGGCCGATGAACGAACAATTGAGGTACTCAAACGCGACGCTGAGGACCGCTGGCATGGGCGGATTCCCACTCGGAGATTTATCCCGATGGTGGAAAGCCTTCCCGTCCATCTACTCGGACTGGAAAGCCCAAGCCGCGACGGAGGACCAGACCATTACAGATTGGCTTACAAATGGCGTTACGGGAGTGGAGGAGGACGCAGTTGGCTCCCCTCTGAAGTTTGAGCTAGGCCAGAACTACCCGAATCCATTCAACCCAACGACTCAAATCAGCTACTCGGTTCCTCAGCAATCTCACGTAACGTTGAAAGTCTTCAACGTGCTGGGGATGGAAGTGGCAACGCTCTTCTCGGGCATCCAGGATGCCGGGGAACACGGTGCAACGTTTGACGCCACCAAATTCTCGAGCGGCGTCTACTTCTACAGGCTGCAGGCCGGAAATCTATCGATTACCAAGAAGATGGTGTTCATGAAATAACCTCTTCCTCAAGTGCTTTCCTGTTCAGACCTCGCGTTGGACAGGTCGATCTTGATGATGCACTGCGATTGTGCAGAGTATGAAGGGAGGTGACGCGGACGGAAGCCTAACTTCTAGCGAAACAAGATTCAGCACCTCTAACTAACATAACTCCATCCACAAATAACAGCAGAGGTCCTTATGAACAAGCTCTTACGATTCAGCGCAGCGGGAGTGCTTCTCCTCTTGCTGGGGGTTGGCACGCTGGTCGCGCAGGAAGTCGTGTTCACTCCCGGACCGGCCGTCTCTCCGAGGTCAGGAGCTTCAAACGGCGGTTTCGCATGGGCAGATGTGAACGGAGATGGTACGCTGGATGCCTTCATTCCGTCCAATAATATCGTGCTGAACAACATCACGTCGTTCGCATCGGCGGTGTCCACAAAGACAGCGAACATCATAGGAGATGTGAACTCTGTCGGTGGACTCCTGGCTGATATCAATGGCGACGGCGTTGTTGATCTGTGGTCAACGAATGGCGCCAAACCACAATCGGGTCTGTTTTATGACAGCGCCGGGGTATATGTTCCCGCAACCGGGACTGGCGACCTTGCGAGCGCTTTCCCCACGGGGAGCGTCTTCGCCGGCATGGCTGTGGCGGATATCGACCACAGCAATTACCTGAGTGCGGCATGGCACGGGTTCAAGCAGGCGGCCTGGAGCGATGGCTTCCTCTTTAAGCCCGGCGAAGGTATCGAGCTGCTGAAGGGAGGTCCCTCCGGCTTCACCCGGGCGGGCATCGGAGCAGCCCCGGGAAATCTCGCCATCGACACCAGCCGGGCATTTGAGACCTGGGATGTCCACTTCCTCGATGCGAACAATGATGGCTGGCAGGATCTGTGGATGCCGAGTTTCCGGCACGGGTTCCGACCGTTCAACGGCGGGTCGGACACCATCGGTGCCAAGAAGGGGAGCATCCTATTCCTGAACGATGGCACGGGCAAGTTCTATGTGCCGACTGCGGCGACGCTCGGCCGCACGCTATATGCGCTCGATTCCCTGTCCGCGGGAGCGTTCTATGCCAGGGCGGTCGGCGACACCGGCATCGTCGTGGATGATACCGTGCGTCACTTCAACGCCATTGGCAGCCAATTTGGTGACCTCAACAACGACGGCAACATGGACCTGATTATGACGGGGACAGAGTCCAATAACTATGATGCTCTAAGAAGGGCAACGAACATTGTGCTCGTGTACGGAAAGGGAGACGGCACATTCACGTTCAAGTGGAACGGGACAGCCATCGTTGACGCCGGATTGCCCACGTCGGGCGGTATTCGGGCATGGGACATCGGCGATTACAACAATGACGGAATCCCGGATGTGTACGCAAGCACGACCTTCGGTGCCACGCGTTTGTTCAGAGGCAACGGCAATGGCACGTTCACTGAGGTAACAAACCAGGACAACGTGGCGACCGCGGGGGGTGGGCGAGCGGGAGGTTTTGTTGACTACAATAACGACGGTTTCCTGGATATTTACAATTATACCGGACTGAATTCGGTGTTGCAGAAGAACAGCGGCAACTCGAACCATTGGATTGGCTTCACGCCTGTCGGCACGGGACATAACTTGAATGCGATAGGCGCCCTCTTCACACTATACACGCAGGGCGGTTCTTTCAAACAGGTCCGTTACATCAAGGCAGAAGGCAATGCTGCAGGTCACGGCGAAATGAGGGCCGTCTTCGGCATCGGCATCAACACCTCCATCGACAGCGTGGTCGTGAGGTGGCCTGACGGCACTTCAGGTACCTACACAGGGCTCGCCGTCGACAGATACTGGACAGTCAAGCAAGGTTCGGCGATACCAGGAGCACTGACACTCCTCATCCCGGATGACGGTGCAACCGGCAAGACCATACCTGTGACACTCGAGTGGAACGCAGCGACGAACGCTTTAGGATACAGGGTCCAGGTTTCTCTTGACCAGACGTTCGCCAACGTCAAACTGTTGGCGATTGATGCATCAACGGCGACGACGACAACCGATGTCACTCTTGGTCCAGCGACGACATACTATTGGCGGGTAGCTGCAATCAACGGCGGATTCACGAGTCCGTGGACTTCGGTGCGCAGTTTCACCACGGCGGGTGCTGCAGCGACGGTAGTTCCTACGCTGCTTTCGCCGGCGGACAGCGCCACGAACCAGGCCGCATCGCTGACGCTCAAAGTCGGAAGAACGTCCGATGCGTCACGTTATCAATGGCAGGTATCGACGCAGCCAACGTTCACCACATTCTTCACTAATGATGTGACGGCTGACACGACCTTGACAGCACAGTTCGTCGGTGGCCAGAAGTTCTATTGGCGCGTGCGAGGGATGAATGATCTTGGCGCGTCCGCATTTTCTGCTGTCAATGCGTTCACCATCATGACTCCGCCGGGCAGAACAACGCTCGTCTCGCCGGCGAACAGTGCGCAAAATGTCATCACGGATAGCGTGTTCTTTGCCTGGAGGCTGGTGGGCGGTGCAGCAAGCTACAACCTGCAGGTTTCGACCGTCAACTCAACCAATACCTATCCGACGACGGATACGACGTACAGGCTCAACAACCTCGCAAAGCTCACCAACTACACCTGGAAGGTTGAGGCCATCAACGCCGGTGGGACGAGCAACTACACCGGCACCTTTGCGTTCACGACCATTGTTGCTGCTCCCGCTGTGCCCGGGGCTGTGTTGCCCGCAAGTGCCGCGACAAGTGTCAATCGTCTGACGCGATTTGTTTGGAATTCTGTTCTGAATGCGACGAAATATCGCCTCCAGGTTGCTACCGACAACGCGTTTGTAACGATTGTCGCCGATACGACGGTTCCATTAGACACCACGTGGACGCTGATATCTCCTCTACTTGCGAACACGGATTATTACTGGTGGATTAGGGCTGAAAACCTCGGCGGTGTGAGCGCTTATTCGACCGCAAGGCTCTTTAGCACCGGAACGGTTCTTGCCGTCGACGATGTTGCGGAAATTCCGAAGGCGTTCGACCTCTTGCAGAACTATCCGAACCCCTTCAACCCGTCGACGAACATCCGTTACGACGTTCCGACGAGCGCCAACGTGAAGATCACCATCTTCGACATCCTCGGCCGTGAGGTTACCACTCTGGTGAACAACGTCCAGGTGGCGGGCAAGCACGTCGTGCAGTGGGATGCGACCCGCCTGGCGACGGGTGTCTATATATACCGGATGGAAGCTCAGCCTGTGGACGGCTCGAATCCGTTCACTTCCATCAAGAAACTCATGCTTATGAAGTAGGTGGTGGTGGTGCAATATGCAGCCCGTCTCTCCTGTGTGGCGGGCTGCATTTTTTTTGGACTCTCCCCACGGGAGGTTCTTCGCAGCAATGGAATCCTAACGAAAGAGTAGAATGCGATGAGAATATTCTCTGAGAGAGATTCCTCCGCGCTGATCTCCCGAGTGTGTCGGGTCAGCGTGATCTCTGCGTGGATTTCGATGGCCTGTGTTGCATCAGTCCATCCGCAAAGCACTTCTGCACTTCCCCACTTGAAGAAACAGGGGACGGCAACTCAGCTGATTGTTCATGACACACCGTTCCTCATGCTGGGAGGCGAGCTAGGGAATTCAAGCGCATCGGACATGAAGTACATGGTGCACGTCTGGCCGAAGCTGAAAGCGATGCACGTGAATACGATTCTCATGCCGGTCTACTGGGAGCTTATTGAGCCGAAGGAAGGGCAATTCGACTTCGCGCTCGTAGACGAACTCATTGCTTCGGCGCGCACGAATGGCGTGAAGATCGTCGTCCTGTGGTTTGGTTCGTGGAAAAACAGCATGTCATGCTACACGCCCTACTGGGTCAAGATAAATCAGGCGCGGTTTCCGCGTTCGCGTATGAAAGATGGCAGAGCCGTTGAGATTCTCACTCCGTTCAGCGATGAGAACAGAAATGCCGACGCAAAGGCGTTCGCGGCTCTTCTGAAACACCTCCGCGCATTCGATGGGAAGCAGAACACCGTCGTGATGATTCAGGTGGAGAATGAAATCGGGATGATTCCCCAGGCAAGGGACTACTGTGCCGAAGCGGAGGAAGCCTTTGGGCGACAGGTCCCGGAAGAGCTTCTGGCCTACCTTCAGCAAAACAAAGGCGCCCTGACTGAAGAATTGCAGCAGACGTGGAGCAGCACGGGGATGAAAACATCGGGAACATGGGAACAGGTATTCGGCAAGGGGCTGCCGACCGACGAGATCTTCATGGCCTGGCACTTCGCCCAATACACGAACTATGTCACGCAGGCCGGAAAAAAAGAGTACCCGCTGCCCATGTATGTGAATGCGGCTTTGATTCGCCCCAACTACAAACCCGGGCAATATCCGAGTGCCGGCCCGCTTCCGCACCTGATGGATGTATGGCGGGCGGCGGCCCCCCACATCGATTTTCTCGCACCCGACATCTATTTCCCGAATTTCGCAGAGTGGCTGGGGAAGTACGATCGCGGCGGGAACGCGGTATTTGTACCCGAGGTGGACCGTCGGCAGAGCGTCACGAACGCATTCTACGCCATAAGTAGGCATAACGCCATGGGGTACAGTCCGTTTTCCATCGAATCGGTTGACGATCCCCAGAATAGCCAGTTCGCCAAGGGATACGAAATTCTTCACCAGCTCACGCCGCTGATTCTCGAACATCAGGGCAGGGGGACCATGGCCGGTTTCCTGCTCGACAGTGCAGCACAAACAGCAGAAATCAAGATGGGCGACTATGCCTTCACCGTGAAGCATGAATACACGTGGCCATATGCAGCTCGCGCCGAAGGCAATACCCCCAGGTTTGGAGGTATGATTGTCATGACCGCAAAGGATGAGTTCTACATTGCAGGGAGCGGTGCTGTTGTGACATTCCAATCCTCATCCGGCAATGAATCGATAGCGGGGATTGCGAGTATGGATGAGGGTGCCTTTGTGAACGGGAAGTGGGTGGCCGGCCGCCGGATGAATGGAGACGAGGATCACCAGGGGAGACATCTGCACTTGCCCGGCGGAAAGTACGGCATTCAGAAGGTGAAGTTGTACTCGTACAGATAGGAGAGGAGGATGAGGGATCTTCTCCGCAGAGCAGTTCTGTCTATCGCTGCAGAACTCCTCGCGTCCGTAGCAATGGCTCAAAACTACCCGGATCCAGGCAGTGGGCAGTTGAGTACTACAGAGTCACAGCGTGGTGTATCCACGGAATCACGCAAAACCTGGTTGTCGGATAACGGAAACGGGACGTTTACCAATCCCATCTTCTATGATGAGTTTTCCGATCCCGATCTGATCCGGGTGGGTGATGACTACTATTTGACCGGGACGACAATGCATGCCATGCCCGGTTTGCCTGTGCTCCATTCGAGAGATCTTGTCAACTGGGAGTTTCTTAGCTACGCTGTGGACAAACTGGATTTCGGACCTGAGTGCAGGCTGGAAGATGGCAAAGATATCTATGGCCAGGGGATATGGGCTCCAAGCTTTCGCTTCCATAAGGGGAAATTCTACATCTTCTCCAATGTCAACCGAAACACAACACAGCTCTTCACGGCGACCAATCCTGCAGGCCCATGGGTACACACGGAGATGAAGGTCTCGCTGCACGATCCGTCCGTGCTGTTTGATGATGATGGGAAAGTATACGTAGTGTGGGGATATGATGAAATACGCATGGCGGAATTGAATGAAGATCTTGCCGACATTCGGCCCGGCACGCAGAGGGTGATCATTCCCAAAGGCAGCGGAGCCGGGGAGGGAAGTCATCTGTACAAGATTAACGGGAGGTATTTCATTACCATGACGAATTGGGATCCGGTTTGCTTCCAGGTATGTGCGCGGGCTGAAAAGCCGTCGGGCCCCTACGAAATCACGCTCATCAGTGCCGGAGAGAGTTTTGGCATCAGCACCGGCTGGAGACTGCCATACTCGACTGAGGAAGGAAAGTTTCAACTGATCCCTCCGCGCGAGAATTATGTTGGTTGCAGTACGCTGCATCAAGGCGGCATTGTGGAAACGCAGACCGGCGAGTGGTGGGGATTCACGATGATGGATCACAATTCCGTCGGCAGGCTTTTGTGTCTTTCACCCGTTACGTGGGAAGGCGGCTGGCCGTACCTGGGATTGCCCGGCAACCTTACGAGAACCCCTCTCACATGGGTCAAGCCCCTGACCGGGTTTGCTGCGGAACCCGAAGCGCCATACGAGCGGTGCGATGATTTTTCGGGCTCAGAGCTTAAGCCCATCTGGCAATGGAACCATGCGCCGGTTGAGAAGAATTGGTCTCTGGCGGAACGTAAGGGTTATTTGTGCTTGCGGTCCTTGCCTGCAGGAGATTTCTGGCGTGCAAGAAACTCACTGACGCAGCGGGCCATAGGCCCTGTCTCAGTTGCCACGACGGAATTGGACGGTGAAGGATTGAAGGCAGGTGATGTTGCCGGGCTCGCTCTGCTCAACTATCCGTACTCGTGGATCGGTATCACTCGTGATGGCGAAGGATACCACATCCGACAATTCGATCAGCGCACAACCCGGTTTCAAACCAGAACGCTGGACGCTGCACGAATCTGGCTCAGGGTTCGCTGTGATTTTGACAGCGAATGTGCATGGTTCAGTTACAGTGCCGATGGCAAGACCTTCCAGCCGTTCGGAGAACGCGTTATCATGGCATTCCAGTTGAAAACATTTCAAGGCGTTCGCTTTGCCCTGTTCAACTACAATGTGAAGGGAGCGGACGGTGGAACTGCGGCCTTTGATGAATTTGACGTGAACGAGCCTCGCCCATACGGAATGACAACGCCCATCCCCTATGGAGAGACGATCACATTGACTTGTATTGCCGATAGCACGGTATTGGTGAACTGGAGGAATGTTGTTCGACCGGTTTCCGCCCACAATCAACTGGCACGGAGCGCAGCATCGCATTTCAAAGTTGTCGATAAGGGTAACGGTCGAGTCGCTCTTCAATCGGAAGTTGATGGACGGTATGTCGCAGTTTCGGGACTGGGCGGAATAAGCGAAGTGCGACTGGAACAGCATAATATGGGAGATGCTTCGACATTTCAATGGGAAGATATGCAGCGCGGCGATCTGATGCTGATGTCTCTGAAGACACATCGCTATCTTGCCGTAGATCCTCATGCGGGAAGTCTCTGCTCTGCAGATTCTCCCGGTACCAGGCCGGATCGAAAAGACGGCTCCTGCTTCGTATGGGCCAAAGCAGGCAAGTAGATTCTGCCATCACAAATGGTCAGTGACTGAAGAACTGTGCACCGAACATCAACGCTGATGAGTTGTTTCGCATTGTTGATCGACCTGGGATTTGGGCAGTCGACGTCGTTTACGACCTACATGAATCCCGTTATTCCCGGCGATCACTCCGACTGCACATTGACAAGAGTCGGCAACGACTACTACACAACCGGTTCATCGTTCAATCCGACGCCGGTTATCTATCACTCGACGGACCTGGTTCATTGGGAAGCAATCGCCCAGCCTGTGAGTGCCGCGTGGGTGAACTACGGTGATTCACCTTCGGGCGGATGTTGGGGAGGTCAGCTGGTGTACCACAACAACAAGTACTGGGATTTCTTCTCACGCGCCAATACCATGTACTTTGTCACCGCCGATGATCCCGGAGGATCATGGAGCCTTCCAACAGCCATGAATTGCCCTGCGGCTGTGCCCGGTTTGGGTTATGACAACTCGATATTCATTGACGATGATGGAAGCTGGTATCTCCTTGTCAAGAACGGACAAGTAAATAACTGGATCGTGCAACTGGGGACCGATGGTCAGCCCAATGGCGCGATCTACAATCTGTGTTGGATCAACCCGGCACCTTCATATCCATACAGCTGGGCAGAAGGTCCTGTCATGTGGAAATACAAAGGTTGGTACTACTACAGCTTTGCCCGCAACGTTGCCGGGGGACAAAAGGTGCTCAAAAGCAGTGTACTCACCGATAGCCAATCTTCATGGCTCAATCTGGGCGATTTCTTTGATGAAAACGATCCCCTGAAACCGCAAGCGTTGTTTCAGAACCCGAATCACAGTTCGGCTGCGGTCATGCTTGACGATAGTACAAGCTGGGTTGTCCATCCCTTGTGGCGCTCTTCAAACAGTAACGAATGGTATGGTCAAGGCAGGCAGGGATTGCTCAACCAGGTGCACTATGATCCCAATGGCAAACCCGCAACCGACTATCCTATCAATCTTCCCAAAGACGCTCCAAAGCTGCCAAGCAGCGGCATTCCATGGATGGTGCCACACTCTGATTTCTTCGACTCCAGCAAGCTGAATCCGGAATGGTCTTTCCTGGGCTATACGCCTTCAACTTCGTATTCTTTGACCCAGCGCAGGGGGTGGCTCACGTTGTCGCCAAAAGGCAAACTGAATACGATTATCAAGAATGATGGTGAACACAATTATTCCATAATCACACGATTGGATTTTCAGGCGAAAAAAGTCGCTGACCAGGCCGGGATCTGGGTGTTCAATGGCCTGCAAACTCTTGATGCCAGGTTGTACAGTTCGATCGACAGTACGGGAAACAAGATTGCCGGATTCAGCTACAAGACCACCCGGTACGAAGTCAGCTGTCCGTCAGCGAGCGGTGAGACTATTGTCTGGTTGAAACTGGTTCGTGTGAACCATGTGCTCACGGGCTATTGCAGCTCCGACGGAGACCATTGGATTGCGGTAGGAGGCAGCATTGATGTTCCCGATATGGAAAATCTGCAGCCGAACTATAACGCATGGACGGGGAACCGGCAGGGATTGTTCGTGCAGGGAAATTCGGCTGAATTTGATCTCTATGTGTACCGTGATGCGTACACCCCAATTCTCGCAGAATGTCCTGCTAACCAGTATGGGACAACCGTATTGGCCCAAAGGAATGGAACAAGTTCCCTGCAGAATATACAGGATAACGACTGGGCATTATATGCCGGCGTGGAATTCGGGAACGCTCAATACCCGAGGAGTCCGGATTCTTTGGAAATCATTGCCGCATGTGCCTCCACTGGAGGTGTGGTCGAAGTGTGGCTGGATTCACTTGATTCGGGCACGAAGATTGCGGAATGCACTATCGGCAATACGGGCAGCTGGACGACGTATCAGGCATTCAGAACGAATGTTTTTTCGTCTGTTTCAGGCTCACATGATATGTATCTGCGATTCCGGGGAACAGGCACAAGCAGTCTCTTCTTGCTCCAGTGGCTTACGTTTCTGGATGAGTCCGGGCAAGCAACACCTGTGGATGCAATGCGGTATGGAGGTCTTCCCGGAAGCTTTGGGTTGGAACAGAACTACCCGAATCCGTTCAATCCGGGTACGACCATACGATTCTCGATTGTGGATCCACAATTCACCATTGTGAAGGTGTACGATCTGTTAGGGCGAGAAGTGGCGGTGCTTGTGGATGAAAGGAAGGAGCCGGGGGACTACGACGTGAAGTTTGATGCGACAGGCTTGGCAAGTGGCGTGTACATTTACAGACTGACTGCGGGAGGCTTTGTGCAGACAAGAACGATGGCGTTGGTGAAATAAACATTGAGACGGCTGGTTGCCAAGTCCGTTGCGATATACGGTGGGGAAGAACGCGTTCCCTGACACATAAAACAAACGAAGAAGTTCCCGGATGAAAAGAAACCTGCTGAACCACCTCGTTCCTGCTGCCCTGTGCCTATGCCAGCTACTGTCAAGTCGGCAGTTGCCTGCTCAGACGGCTCTGGTCAAGGGTATGGTGTCCACTTCGACGGCACCGGTGCGTTACGCGTCCGTTTTCTTTGAAGAGGAGGACAATCCCTCAGTCACATTCTCTGCGTTGACAGACTCGGCAGGCCGATACCAGCTCGCTTTCGATCTCACTTCTGTGGAGCCGAGTCCTGCTGTCCCGACGAAATTCGAACTTGGACAGAACTATCCGAATCCGTTCTCGTCCGCAACGGCCATATCCTATCAACTCAAGACGCAAACGGATATCAGAATAACGATATACGATATTCTCGGAAGAGTGGTACGAGAAACCGCTGCTGGAGCTCAATCTGCCGGAGTGCATAGCATCCGGTGGGATGGCACCAACACCAGTGGTTACAAGGTGGTGCCCGGAGTCTATTTCTATAGCATGCACGCAGGAGGTGAGTCTCAGGTCAAGAAGATGGTCTTGAATCAAGGCGGCGATGGGATTCCCTCGTTGCCGGAGCACTACACTGCCGCGATGGTAAGAGAAAGCCAGAGGCTGCAGCGACATGGGCTCGGTGTGAGTTTCACTGTCCGGATAGATAACACGACCAATACATTCCCAAGGATCATTTCCAGGCAATTTGTTCAAATCGTACTCCAAGGCGATACAACACTTGATTTTCTGGTGGACAGCCTCGCCGTTCCTGTGTCAACAGTGTATCTCGACAGTGTTCAGCAGTACATCAGAGGTTTTGGAGGAGCGAACATACTCAACTGGCGGCCTGCAATGACGGCTGATCAAATACAAAAGGCGTTTGGAGCCGGTGAAGGTGAACTTGGGTTTTCGATACTTCGCCTGCGAATCCCCTTCAACGCGGATGCCGGCGAATTCGGTGCTAATGTCCCGGTTGCGCAGTTGGCGCAATCGCTCGGGGCGATTGTTTTTGCATCACCATGGACTCCACCTCCGGCACTGAAGAGCAACAATAATATCGTGGGGGGGACTCTCAAAGACAGCTCCTATGCCGCCTATGCCGCGCATTTGAAGGCGTTCGCCGACTATATGTCCAACAACGGCGTTCCGTTATATGCCGTATCGATTCAGAACGAACCCGATATTTCGGTGACGTACGAATCATGCGATTGGAACGCCACGCAAATGCTCACGTTCATTAAAAACAACGGGCCTTCGATTGGCACCAGGATCATCGCGCCTGAATCGTTCCAATTCAGACGTGCCATGTCCGACTCCATACTCAACGACTCCGCCGCCGCAGCCAATTTGGCCATCGTTGGCGGACACATCTACGGAGGAGGACTAGCGCCGTATCCTCTGGCCGTCAGCAAGGGGAAAGAAGTGTGGATGACGGAGCATCTGGAGCTTGACACGTCGTGGGCAGCGGTTCTTGCGACCGGCAAGGAAATCCATGATTGCATGAATGCCGGCATGAATGCCTATGTGTGGTGGTACATCGTACGGTTTTATGGACCGGTTGGTGAAGATGGCAATGTCACCAAGCGTGGCTATGTGATGTCTCAGTATGCCAGGTTCGTTCGCCCCGGATACCACAAAACCAAATGCAATGCCTCTCCTCAAAGGAATGTCTGGGTTTCTTCATACAAGGACAGCATCTCCTCCAAAGTCGTCATCGTAGTGGTGCATACGGGTACATCTCCGGTTCTGCAAGCTTTTGTCGTTACGCCTGGATTACTGTCTTCGTTTTCCCGGTACACTACTTCTCAAACCGGGAATTGTGAAAGAGGGACGGATATTGCCGTAACGAACGGCGGTTTCAACACTGTTCTCGAACCATCGAGTATTGCTACTTTTGTGTCAAAGTAGGAACGAAGCGAACTCCTATGAAATCGAAGCTTCCCTGTTCAGGTCATCCCCTGTCGGCTCTCCTGCGATATAGCGGCCTCACCATCCTGATCGCGGCCAGTACGCTCACTTCACAGGGACAGAACGATGGG
>Ga0105107_10000424_pt1 | contig 26610 bp, 21 predicted proteins | sample PPLLaktember2015_6_FD_79335 | JGI IMG/M metagenome (GOLD analysis project Ga0105107, IMG submission 79335) | Freshwater sediment microbial communities from Prairie Pothole Lake near Jamestown, North Dakota, USA - PPLs Lake P8 Core (1) Depth... | ecosystem: Environmental > Aquatic > Freshwater >... | reverse complement strand
CCTTCGGTATTCTCTCCATCGGTAATAATAACGATAACCTTCGTCGTCGGTTCCGTGAAGTCAAACGATTCCACGGCGCGGCTGATGGCCAGACCGATTGCCGTCCCCGGGAGGCCGACGGCATCGACGTCCAGAACGTCGAGAAACAGGTTCGCGGCACTGTAGTCCGTGGTGAGCGGGAACTGCGTGTAGGCTTCGCCGGCAAAGACCACAAGTCCGATGCGGTCCCCGCCGAGTCGGTCAATAAGATTCCGGATTTCCAGTTTGGCTTTTTCCAGACGGCTCGGCTTGATATCTTCTGCCTTCATGCTCAGCGATACATCCATGACGATGAAGATATCCACGCCCTCCTGTTTCACCTCCTCGAGCCGCGTGCCGATCTGCAGATTGGCAAGAGCCAGGATGATCAGTGCCATGGCTGCGAGAAGAAGAGCGATCTTCACGGGTCTCTTGAAGCGGCTGGCTTCGGGCGCCAGCCGCCGCATCATCTCCGGCGTGCTAAACGTTTTGATGGCGCGGTGACGGGCGCCGTGCACCACAAACGCCAGTGCCACCAGTAGCGGCACTATCGCCAGAACCCAGAGATATTCTTCGTGCAGGAAGCGTAGCATTCAGGGCAACTTTCGTAAGACCAAACCCGACAGAACCATTTCCAGCAACAATCCGATCAGTCCGGCCCAGGCCCACGGTCCGAAGGTATCCGTGTACGACCGGTACGACTTGACCTCCATACGCGTTTTCTCCAGTTTGTCAATTTCCGAGTAGATCTCTCTGAGCGTGCGGTTGTTCGTGGCCCGGTAGAAATTCCCTCCGGTGACGCTCGCGATGGACTTCAGCGTCTTCTCGTCGACATCAACGGGTATGTTCTGATAGCGTATGCCGAAAGGCGTCTGTACCGGGTAAGGTGCTTCTCCCACGGTGCCGACCCCCACGGTGTAAATACGAATGCCAAAGGTCTGTGCAATGTTGGCTGCGGTGAGTGGATCGACTTCGCCGCGATTATTCACGCCGTCAGTGAGAAGGATCATCACTTTGCTCTTCGCCTTGCTGTCCTTCAGCCGGTTGACCCCCTGAGCAATCGCCATCCCGATCGCCGTCCCGTCTTCCACCATGCCAGGTTTCACCTGCTTCAGCAGGGTGCGGAGCACGCGGTAGTCGAGCGTCATTGGGCACTGCGTGAAGCTCTGGCCGGCAAAGATCACGAGCCCGATCCTGTCATTTGCGCGCCCCTCGATGAAGCGCTGGGCAACTTCTTTTGCCGCCTGAATCCGGTTCGGCTGAAAATCCTCGGCCAGCATGCTGCCGCTGATATCGAGCAGAAGCGCGATATCGATTCCCTCGGTGTAGATGTTTTCGCTCTGCGAGCTCAACTGCGGCCGGGCGAGGGCGACAATCAACACGGCGAGTATCAGCAACCGGACTATCGCCGGGACGTGGCGCAGCCGCTCTCGCAGAGTCGGTTTCGTGCCCTTGAATGCATCCAGTGTCGAGTAGCGGATGTCGCTGCTCATGGCACGGTGCTTCCAGACGTACCAGTACGCCAGGAGCGGGATCAGCAGCAATCCCCACAGCACAAGGGGATTGGTAAAGACGGTGTTAGGATTCCACATCGCCCTTCACCTTTCCGCTGCCGCCGGCTACGGGGGCCATGCCCTGCATTTTTGTCTTCTCAACAAACGCGATGACCCCGCGGAAGGAGTCTTCATGGTCCGTCACCGTTGGATGGTACTTGGCAAACTTCACCAGGTCCGCGCGGCGCAGGATGACTTCCGCAGGTTCTAAAAGGCCGTCACCGACCTGTGCGGTGCGAAGGCCCGCCAGGGTCTCGTCGGTGGTTTCCTCGAGCGATGGGACGTTATACCGTTGTTCAATATACCGTCTGAAGATTTCCGTGAGTTCCGAATAGTACTCCTTCACCAATCCCTGCTGCCAGAGTTTCTTCGCCTTCAGGTCCCCCAGTGCTTCGAGCGCAACCAGGTGCGCGGGCCGGGGCGGCGGCACATATACTTCTCCCGCAAGCTTCCGCCTCCGTTTCTTCCACCACCGGTAGCCCAGATAGCCAAGCCCCGCCGCAAGCAGCGCAATCGCCGCATACAGCGCAATCTCCTCCCACGACATCGGAATATCCAGCGGCGGCTTGATATCCCGAAAGCTCGCACTGGTGTCCTGCGGGACAGTGTGGATTGTGACGAGCAGTTGGTTCGTCAACGCAAGGTGCGAGGCGGTATCATTCGGCAGAAAGTACAGGAACGGCAGGGGAGGAATCACCGCGTCTCCTGAATCGTACCTCGCCAGAACAAACTGCATGGTGCTGGTGGAATCAGTCGTCGCTTCGATCCCGCTCCGCCCGAGAACGACGAACCCTTCGACGGTATCGCCGACCATCGGCTGGATCGTGAGCCCTGCAGAGTGATGCAGGTCAACGTTGACACGAATTCTATCGCCGACAATATACGAGGTGGAATCAACACGCGCCCGGGCAGACACGCGTTGTGCCTGAACATCGTGCTGCAGGAGCGCAAGTACTGCCACACCGAAAATCGCCACGATTGCCATCCGTGCCGTCACAGCCTGCGCTCCCTCAGTTTAAAGAAGTCAACGATCGGTTTGATGTAGGGCCGGTCGATCCGGATCGGAATGGAGTCAACTTTGCTGCGCATGAACAGCGATCTGCGATGTGCCCGCCGTTGCTGCCAGTAGGTGAGAAATGACGAGCGCACATGACGGTCGCCGGTGTCAATCCACCGTTCCCTGCCGGTCTCGGCATCGCGCAGGTTGATGAGACCGACCTCCGGCAGTACTTCTTCACGGGGGTCGGACAGCTCCACCGCGATGACGTCGTGTTTGCGGCTGATGACCCTGAGGATCTGCTCGTACCCCTCATCCAGGAAATCAGAGATCAGGAATGCAATGGTCCGCTTCTTGTGCACGTGGTGGAAATATTCGAGTGCGCCGCGGATATCCGTCTTGGCCCCGCTCGGCTGGAACGAAATCAGCTCACGGATGATGCGCAAGATGTGCGCACGTCCCTTTTTCGGAGGCACGAACATCTCTACGTGATCCGTGAAAAGAATCAGGCCGACCTTGTCGTTATTCTTGATGGCGGAAAAGGCAAGGACGGCACAGATCTCCGTCGCGATGTCGTTTTTCGTGGCACGGACGGTGCCGAAGTCGCCGGAGCGACTGAAATCCACGACCAGCATCACCGTCAGCTCGCGCTCTTCTTCGAAGATCTTGACGAACGGATGATTGAACCGTGCCGAGACGTTCCAGTCGATGCTCCGGATGTCGTCGCCGTACTGGTATTCCCGCACTTCGGAGAATTCCATGCCCCGGCCTTTGAAGACCGAGTGGTATTCCCCGGAGAAGACCTGGTTGACCAGACCCCGGGTCTTGATTTCAATCTGACGGACTTTTTTGAGGAGTTCTCGGGTGTCCATGCGTTATTGCGCCCTGGCACGAGACTTCATGGCACTTCTATCTTGTTCAGGATCTCCTGAACGACCTGTTCCGAAGTTACTTCTTCTGCTTCGGCTTCATATGTCACGGCAACGCGGTGGCGCATCACGTCGAGGCAGATCGAGCGGACGTCCTCCGGAATGACGTACCCGCGCCGTTTGATGAACGCGTACGCCTTTGCACCGAGGGCGAGATTGATCGACGCTCGCGGCGACGCGCCGTAGCTGATGAGCTGGGCCATGTTGGGCAGATTGTATTGCTTCGGATTGCGCGTGGCAAAAACGATATCAAGGATGTACTTCTCTATTTTCTCATCCATGTAGATCTCGCCAACAACACTCCGGGCCTTCAGGATGTCTTCGGGGCTCACGACCGGACCCGGAATTCCGAGAGTCCCAGTCACGTTGGCCCGCATAATCAGCAGTTCTTCCTCTTTTGAGGGATACCCGATCTTCACCTTGAGCATGAAGCGGTCGACCTGCGCCTCGGGCAGCGGATACGTGCCTTCCTGCTCGATCGGATTCTGCGTGGCAAGTACAAGAAAGGGCTCGGGCAGCTTGAACGTGTGCTCGCCGATGGTCACCTGTCGCTCCTGCATTGCCTCCAGCAGGGCGCTTTGCACTTTCGCCGGGGAGCGGTTGATTTCGTCGGCGAGGATGAAGTTGGCGAAAATTGGCCCCTTCTTGGTCTGAAATGACCCATCCTTCTGGTTGTAAACAAGCGTGCCGATGAGATCAGCGGGCAAGAGGTCGGGCGTAAACTGGATCCGCTGGAATTTCGCCTGAATCGCTGCCGCGAGCGTCTTCACACTCAGCGTCTTTGCCAGGCCCGGCACCCCTTCGAGCAGAATGTGCCCGTTGGAAAGGAGTCCGACAAGCAGGCGTTCGACCATATGTTTCTGGCCGACAATGACTTTGCCGATCTCCATTTGAAGAGTGTCGACAAACGCGCTTTCACGCTGGATCTTCTCATTGATGGCTTTAATGTCGAATGCCATGGAACCTCCGGGTCGTACGTGGGACGTTGTATCAATGTGAACATTAATTGTACAAAAAACGGGGCAAAATTGAAAGGTGGATGATTCTCCCTTGCACATTGGACACACCACGGCGGGGTATGGCTTACGCGAAAACCGGGAAAATGAATGAGATTTAACTGAGGGGAGAAATCAGAACTTCCAAAACCTGTAGGCGTCGTCGGCGTTCGCTCGGAATTCCTTCATCAGCTCTTCCGTTCGGCGGAGCAGATATTGCCGCACTTCGATCAGTGCCATCCGGCCCGTTACGGGGCGCCTGGATTCATATGCAACCATCCCACGCAGCACCACCACGATATCCTGGATTTTCCCCATCGCAGTCTGATACGCATCGAGCCGCGAACGAGTCGTAGCATTCATCCAGGGAAGAAGCGGCGCGAGTATCTCCAGCGAATAGCGGTACTGCTTGAACGCCACCCTCAGACGGTGGACCGTAGAGGGATCCGTATTTTGGAGAGACTGAAGTCTTCTGACGACGCGGGCATATGCGGACGCCAGCGCACCCATAAGGACGGCCCGGTGTGCAGAAGCAAGTGCGGAATTGATGCCGATGGCCAGGAAGAGATTCTCAGCCTCAGTAATGGCTCCCCTCAAGCCACGGACATCGAACAGCCGGAGGTTCCTTCCCACCGAACGCAAGAGGTCGCGTTCCTGCACCCTTATGCTGCGCTGAACCATACCCGCCGACGGGAATGCGGCTCGAAGCCTTCCGAGCGCCATAGAGCAAATGTGCGCATCGCGAAGTGCATTCAATCCCTTGAGGAGCCTTCGAAGCACCCTCCGCTTCTTCTGGAGAAGGGGTATCTCCGTAATCTCCGACATCAGATCCATCACGGCGATCAGACGGCGTGTCGCCACGCGCAGGTCATGCACTCCCGGCTCGCTGGGGCGTCTCCGGACCCGCGAAAGCTGCCGGACAAAATTCTGTTGCCTCACCTCCAACGCTTCGATGAGCATAGCGCACGTATCTGGCGGCACCGGTGTACTCCGCAAACGCGAAACGGACATTGAACACCTCTTCACACAACAGCGGATGCAACGACGAAATGTATCGCGTTTACAACGACAGCGAGTGTATCATCGCATCAAATTCGGCTGATACAGCCTCGATGGTCTTGGCCGGACCGGTGAGTTTAAAAAACACGGAACCATGAGGCCCTTCGACAATCGCACCGAGCAACCGGAAGTTCTCTTTCTTTCCCGACGACGCCATCATCGGCCCGCTCGGGGCAAGATATGTTCCGGCGATACGCACGACGGTGACTTTCATCCCGTTGATCTCCAGCGGCTCGCTCCTGGGACCTTCGGCTTGCTCGAATTGACCGGCCCAGCGGGATATGTTCGACTCGAGATCCCCTCCCACACCCGGACCGAAATGGAACACTGTGCACTCGCCTCCCTCCGCATCTCCGGATCGCGCATCGACCGTGTAGGTGGCAACTCGCATCTCCCTCGCCGGCCCGACGGTCCAGGTTTTCGGAACACTCCACGTCAGACCCGGAACCTGCCCCTTCGCCTGACCCAGCAGTTCACTCCCCGGCACATCTTTTTTGCAGCCACCGGACGACATCAGCAGTGCTATGAGCGAAATTCCTATCGACCACCGGTATTTCATCGTTATGCCTTTCACGATTGAAGGTGAAATTGAGAGAAAACGTCATCGCCAAATCCGGCCCCTCTAGGGTTGTGTAATCCGATTACGATCGATCCGGACATGCTCTATCCCCACAAGGAGGAAAAGCGGCCAGAGCAGGTCAATGAACTGTGCTGCGATAAAAAGGGTGCCGAGAGATGTGCGTGGAGCCGCTTTCTTCGCGGCCAGCGCAACTGCAAAGTGCCCGATGAACATTTGTGCTGCCTCCTGTCACGATCGGTCGGCTGGAGACGACTCGCGCCCGCCTCATCGCACCACCGTCATCCTTTTCGCTTCGCTGTGAGTCTCCCCGTTCCCGCTGATCCGTATTCTATAATAGTAGACACCGCTTGTGAGGCCGGCCGCGGTAAACGGTACGGCATAGTTTCCCGGATCCCTGGGTTCATTGACCAGCGTGGTCACCTCGCGGCCCAGCACATCGTACACACCAAGCTCTACCCAGCTGGAGCCGGAACTCCACCCCGGAGAGCGTTCCATTCCACCCGGAACACTAAACTCTATGGTCGTACTCGGGTTGAACGGATTCGGGTAGTTTTGTTCGAGAGAAAACAACGACGCCGCATCGGAAGTTTCCTCCGTCATGGCGACCGCTGTTACGCCCGCATTCACCCAGGCAGTGTACCAGAGTGATCCTATATCCCGGGTGGCATCCTGTAGGAGCTTCTGCGTCAATCGGTTGGTCAAGTTCCACATGGTTGCATAGTAAGACTGAGGAGCAGCGCCGCCCCCGTTCCACCCCGAGGCCGTGCGGGCGGCATTGTCCGCCTGGAGAATAGAGTCGACATACCCGTTCGAATGCAGCGTTATGCCGAGGGCGAGCGCATAAACATCCTTCACGTACCGTATGCTATCGGGACGGATGGAAAGTGAGGAAATGTACTGCCCGAGCATTGAGGATTCGTACCGCGAATGGATGCCGTCGTTCCCGGTGAACTGTCCATTGTAATTCACCGTACAGTGGAGCGGTTGGTATGCGTCACCCACGTAGTGACCAAGATCAGCGGCCGATTGACAGGCTTTGTTCCAGTCTGCGCGGCGGAACTGTGCGGTCAATGAATCCACCGTGGCAACGATAGTCCAGGGAAGGATGCCGTACGATTGGAGGGCCGGCCAGCCGTACTGTGCGACCACAACCGAAAAATCGGACGGCAAATGCTGAAAGTCTTCAAATGACTCAAGGTCGATGTAGTGCTTTGGCTCTTCGGTGGGATCGGAGTACTTCCTGGTGTCTGCGTCGCTCGCATGGCTTGTCAGGAACGCTTGTTGTGCGGCAAGCTGCGACATTGTGGAGGGCAGATGTTGGACGGAATTTTGATTGATGAATCTATGGGCGGTCCCCCCCCATCCCCACGCTTCTCCCACGGTGACAACTGCATATGCGAGAATGAGAAGCCCATATGTACGGCGGATCATGGTGTTCCCTGATGATTGTTAAATATACCGAGAGCGGCAGGCGGATGCAATCTCATTGATTATGTGCCAACCGGAACGTATTATAAAGGCTCACGTCCACTGAACATTCTTCCAGGCTCCGGAATCCGATGCGAACAGCGACTACATGCATTGTCCTCACAGTCCTCGCGATCCTTTGTACGGGGTGCAGCACACAACCCGCCATCCAGCATCCCTTTGGGCTCGCGAGCCCGCCTGCGGTCGACCGTGAATTCCGCGCGGTATGGGTTGCCACGGTGGTCAACATCGATTGGCCGAGCAGCCCCGGCCTTGCATCCGGGGAGCAACAACAGGAAGCCCGTCGCATTCTCGACTCGGCCGCGTCAATCGGCTTGAATGCGGTTGTGCTACAAGTGCGCCCGCATTGCGACGCCCTCTATGCCAGCCCGCTCGAACCGTGGTCGTCGTACCTGACAGGCGAAGAGGGGAAACCGCCGGCGCCTTTCTACGACCCGTTGACCTTCTGGATTGAAGAAGCCCATGACCGGGGTATGGAGCTTCACGCATGGTTCAATCCCTACCGCGCCCATCTTCCCCGCGGTGGAGCGGTCACAGAATCCTGTATCGTCCGACGCCGCCCGGATCTCGTCCGGCTCCTTCCCGACAGTTCCTGGTGGCTCGACCCGGGCGATCCACGCGTACAGGACCATTCGTTTGCCGTGGTCATGGATGTCGTCCGTCGCTATGACATCGATGGCATTCATTTCGATGACTATTTCTACCCCTACGGAGACGGATCGTTCCCCGACGACACAACCTGGCAAGCTTACACACGTGCCGGCGGTGCGATGTCGCGCAACGACTGGCGGCGGTCAAACGTCAACACATTCATCAAGCGCATGTACGATGCAATCAAGGCGGAAAAGGGGTACGTCAAATTCGGCCTCAGCCCGTTCGGCATCTGGCGCCCGGGGTTCCCCCCGTCCATCGGCGGATTTGATCAATACGACGGATTGTACGCCGATGCACGCCTCTGGCTGCATGAGGGTTGGATCGATTACTGGTCGCCGCAATTGTACTGGCCGATCAACCAGATCCCACAGAGCTTTCCCGTCCTGCTCGGATGGTGGGCGAAAGAGAACGTGCGGCAACGCCACCTGTGGCCGGGGTTGTATACCAGCCGTCTTAACTCCGAAAGGGGGTTGGACGAGCTCGTTAATGAGATTATGGTTGAGCGCGGTACCGTGCCGGAAAACCCGGGGCACATTCATTTCAGCATGAGGGCGTTCTTGCAGGATAGTAGTCTGCTTCCGGCAGGGCTGAAAGGGCTGCCATACCGCAGACCGGCACTTGTGCCGGCTTCGCCATGGCTCGGAACACACACACCCGCAGCTCCCCAGCTCAAGTCACGCGTCGACTCTGCTGTGGTCCATCTGTCCTGGACACACGAGAAACCCGTCGATGTCTTCCGCTGGGTCGCGTATCTGCAATACGGCGATTCATGGAAGCATATCGTCTTCAATCGCGGTGATCGGGAGTGTTCCCTCCCCCTGGAACAGCTGCGCAGAATCGAACTCTCGGCCGTTAACCGTCTTGGCAATGAAAGCAACCGGACTGCCTGGTCGCCGACTCCGTAATCACACGCCCGATCTATTATTGTCTGGAGGCATCATGCCGCAGCATCCCTGGGTCCGCGAGTTGCCTGCATCTATCACAGTGTGCGACACGGAGGGAATTATTACGGAGATGAATGATCGCGCGTGCGCATCGTTTGCGGACGATGGTGGAGCGGCACTCATCGGCACTAATCTGCTCGACTGTCATCCCGAGCCGGCCCGTACGCTCCTCGAGCACCTGCTAAAGACGGGCACCTCCAACTGCTACACGATTGAGAAACAGCGGAAGAAGAAATTGATTTTTCAGTCGCCGTGGTACGAGGAGGGTGTATACGGGGGATTGGTGGAGATCTCGATTCCGCTCCCCGATGATATGCCGCACTTCGTGAGGGATGCGAAATCCACCTGAAGAATTCCCTTGCATGCAGGCACAGCGGAAATCGCCAGTGACATGCAGTCATTGCGAGGCCGCTGAGGCCTCGCAATGCCCATCTACCCGCTGTTCGCTGATTTTCCGCTCGGGGGGTTGAGGGCGGTTGGTTTTCCCTTCGTTCACCTCTGTATCCTTGCCGATCCGCCCTTCGCGAACGCCTTCACCTGTTCCACCGTCGCCATGGTGGTATCGCCGGGGAACGTCGTCAGGAGCGCCCCGTGTGCCCAGCCGAGCTTCACGGCCTCGTCCGGTGTTTCGCCGCTCAGGAGCCCGTAGATGAATCCGCTGGCGAATCCGTCACCGCCGCCCACGCGGTCCATCACGGTCAACTCCGCGGTCGGTGATGTGTAGGTCTTGCCGCCCACCCAGGCAACAGCACCCCAGCTGTGATGATTTGTGGAATGAACTTCTCGCAGCGTGGTGGCAACCGTTTTGACGTTGGGGTGTTTTGCCACCACCTTGTCTATCATGCCGAAGAAGGTACTCGGATCGAGTTTTGACTTGGCCTGCAATTCCGGACCGGGAATGCCCAGCCCTTTTTGAAGATCCTCCTCATTCCCCACCAGCACGTCCACATGCTCGACGATCCGTCGCACCACATCCACTGCTTTTTGCTGTCCGCCCCAGATGTTCCAGAGCTTTTCCCTGAAGTTCAGGTCAAAACTAGTGATTGCACCGGCTGCCTTTGCGGCTTTCATGCCTTCGATGATCACTTCGCCTGTTGTGGCTGAGAGGGAGGCAAAAATGCCGCCGCTGTGGAACCAGCGAAGGCCGCCGGAAAAGATGGCCTTCCAATCGAAATCGCCCGGCTGGAGTTGCGCTCCCGCTTCATTGCTGCGGTTGTAGAACACGACCGGCGCACGTACGCCCTGTCCCCGGTCGCTGTACACCGTCGCCATATTCGGCCCGTTTACACCGTTATGTTTGAACTTCTTGTAGAACGGCGTGACTCCCATGGCCCGTACACGCTCGGCAATGAGATCGCCGATGGGATAGTCCACCATTGCCGTCGCAATTCCCGTCTTCATCCTGAAGCAGTCCGCAAGGTTTGCGGCAACATTGAACTCCCCGCCGCTCACATGGATATGGCACTCCGTCGCTTTCCGGAACGGAATAATGCCCGGATCGAGACGGTGAACCAGCGCGCCGAGGGAAACCAGGTCGAACCCGCCCACCGGAGGTATTGCCAGACCGTTACTCATGTTCTTCTCCTTTGTTATGCCGACGACGCCGCCAGCTATGCAGACACCCCGAGGAATAACGGACGGAGATGCCGTTCGAAAATGTTCTTGGTCACGTTGGTTTCTATGCTCGTGCGGCATTCACCCAGCAATTTCTGGAATCTCTCTCCCATTTCCGCTGCGACTTTGTACCCGACGTGCACCAACTGCCGGAAATGGATATTGAACTCCTTGCACGTCTGATCATGTTGCAGCGCATGAACATAGTCCGCGCTGCTCCAGCCCTGGACCGTCGCGGGTGAGGGAAGCTTCGCCCGGTCAATGGCAATCACCGAAAGGTACGGTCCGCACAACTCATCATATCGTGCAAAGGAAGCCGCGTAGATTTCTTTTGCGGCCTTCAAGCCTTCCCCCCCGGCAGCCGCAAAGCCGATCACTTCTTCGAGCCACGTCGTCCCTGCGGTCTTGAGGTGGAGGCCCGCATCTGTCTTCTGAAGAGCCCGGCGAATCACCGGATAGAGGGCGAACTTGTCGCTCCCCGAGTGTACGCTCAGTTTGAGATTTCCGGGAAGCTGGAATGTCGCAATGGCGTGCGCAATGACCGCCAGGTCGTCATTGAACTCCCGTTCAAAACGACTCACCTCGCCGACATAGTCGATTCCCTTGAGGAATGCCCCCGTGAATTTGGGCGCAATTGTTTGAATAGGAACACCTTCACGCGCGATGGCAGCAAGAATGAAGAATAGCTCGACCGGTGTTTGCGGGTCGCCCGCTTCATCGAACGATACCTCCGGCACGAATTGCCCTTCTCCCTTCCGCCCTTCGACATGCCGGTAGACTGCCCCCGCCTCCTGCACCGCGTGGAGATACTTCCGTGCAATGGCTTCGATCATCTGCCTGGTGATGACAAACGGTGCCGGCAACGACGGTATCTGCAGCTTTCCCTGAAATTGCGCCATTGCCGCTACGAATGATGCGATGGCGTCGGATGCAGCAGGCTTGCCAATGGCGTCGGCGACATCGATCGTAAAGAAATTGCTGGCTGTGATGAATCGATCGACCGTGCCAAGTCCGATGTGGTCCGCATCGACGTAGTACGACGATCGCCAATCGCATGCGCGGACGGCTTCATCGGCCTCGCGCCGGGTGTCTCCGGGGCCCGTACCGATAATCGTGTGCTCGCGGTTGGATTTATTCCAGACCGGCACCACGGAAACGCCCGCATCCTGCGCTAGCTGAAGCGCCCGCAGCTGCGCCGCACCCTCGCGGCCGAACCTGTCACCGATGCCTATTGAATATTTCTCTAGTTCCATTATGAGCCCTTTTGCAGAACCGGCACAGAGGCCAGGAGCAAACCGAGATCAGGATCGAGACTGAGAAAACAGTATGCACCCTTTTCCGGATCTCAATCCCGATCTCGATCTGCATTCATAACCTTCAATCCCGGTCTGGATCACCGTACGACTTCACCTGCATCATCTACTTCATTAGCATCATTTTCTTCGACATCACCTGATCACCGGCTGTCAGCCGGTAGAAATAGACGCCGCTGGAGAGCCCCCTGCTGTCGAACGTTACGGTGTACGAGCCCGGTTCTTTTTTCTCGTTGACCAGGGTCATGACCTTCTGGCCGAGCAGGTTGTACACATCCAGGCCCACCTGGGCTGTTATGGGCAGCGTGTATACGATCTGCGTCGTTGGATTGAACGGGTTCGGATAATTCTGTTCGAGCGAGAAAGCTTCAGGCACTTCGCCGCCCCGGTCATCGACGCCCGACACGGGGTCGCTCTTCCAGGCGGTATAGCGTGCGGGGAACCAGTTCAGATCGCCGACGGGGTATCCGCCGGTTGCAGCGCTGTAGATTGCAGCAGACGTGGGATAGGCGCAATTGAGCGTGTCCGTGTAGTATTTCATCAGTCTTCGGTCCATGTCGTGCAGCACTTGTCTCCAACCCGTGCGGACTTTCGCCTTGTTTGCGCCCGAATCCGCGGTGGGACGTCTGTACCATTTCATAAATTCCACCATCAGCTTCGGCGTATTCTGCAGGTCAGCAGTCGTGAGCTGGAAGGCTGTGCTGGAATCCGCCCCGATTCTGCTGCAGATGTTGTGTGTCAAGGGGGGGCCCACCCATAACGGCGGGTTGGCAACAATGGGCAGGATGGACGCCGAATCGTAGAACGATTGCCCTGCCGGGGTGACACGGTAGTAGTTGTTCTTGATCGAGTAGAAGATCGTATTTGCCGTGTCAGGATTCGCGATGACCCAGCTCATTCTCGGGTTGCCCATTTCATCCAGTTCGCGGCTATCCGTGAATTCCGACTGGCGGACGGCATCAGAATCTGCCCCAAGTGCGAAGTGATCAACGAGCAGATTGTTCGAAATGATTGCCTTGCCTTCGAGCTTTCCGAGGGACAGGAAGCCGTGATACGACATTCCGTTGACGCAGGTATTGTGTTCGAATCGGAAATATTTGACGTTCGCGGTGCTCTTAAAGTGACGGACAATGCGGTCCTGCCAGTTCACAAACGTGTTGTTGACCATGAGCAACGTATCCACCGACATTTCCCGGAGGTCGATCCCTTTCCCTGCCCCAAGGTTGGACGTCCCGTTGTAACCCATGTTGGCGAAAATACAGTTCGTGACTTTAATGTTCTTTGTGGCGTAGGCGGTCCGTATGAGCTGGCCGCTGGTATTTGCCAACACACAGCCATCGACAGTTATGTTTAGCCCGGCAGTATTTGCTTCAAAAATGTTGCCTTGGATCTTGGGAAGTTCGGGGGTGAGTTCATTGATGCCGCAGATGACGACGTTCTTCGCCATCACATCCCCTTTCGCCCGAACGAAATATCCGGGGTACGTTCCTGTCCCGGAGACGTACAAGTATACGACCGGCTTGGGGACATTCCCTGTTGTGTCATTTGCGATCAACCGGAAAGCCCATCCGGTGTTCACCATGACCGCGTCGCTGAGGTAGATCTTGCCACGGGTCAGAACATACACTGCGTTAGTGTCTCTCCTTGTGCCATTTGCCAGAGTGTCGCCCATGATGAACGTATTAAGGAAGCCGGTGTCCGGCACCCGGACATAATTCTGGCCGTTGGCCCCTGCGGGCACGAGGAAAAGCACAGCCAGGAAGCATACAACAAGACTGTGAAACGTACGCATAGCACCCTCCTGTGGTTTGATGAATGAGTCACGCCAAATGAAATAACCAGTGAATTACACGGCAGTAACAGCTTGTAACATTCCTATTACAATTCAACCCGGACACCAAGATCACCGGTCAGCCCATATCGCTGGCTCGATCGCAGCGTCTCCCAGATGTGAACGCGGTCCACAGTATACACTTCCTCCTCAACGCCGGCGATATTATTCAGATTGAAAAAGACCGAGATATTCGGGGTTATACGCTGCCGAACCGATAGATCCCAGCGTGAAAAGTCTTTGACAACAGGGTCGTTCATACGCCCGGCGGAATAGGATCGGTTGTACTCACCCTGGAAGAACACCGACAATCTTCCAGAAAAACCTCCCAGGTCGTAGCCGAGGGCGACGTTGCCGAAGAATTCAGGCTGCCCTTCCAGCTTCTGCTTTGTTTCAACAAGCCGTGTCTTGTAGGTTGGCAGCGGGAATGGAATTGGAGGTGTGATGGTGTACGTGGTGTCGGTCCTGTATCCAATTACGTAGGTCTCTGAACGCACAACCGACAGATTATAGCTCAGCACGATATTCGATAGCAGACCGGGCAGGAAACCCAGGTTTGCCTGGTGTTCGATTTCGAAACCCCACACCTTTGTTGGTTGGGAGCTGTTGACTGTATACGTCAACGAGATCGGCGCACCCGCCACTATATCCGGATGCCAGGTGATTCCCAGCGTGTCCAGCAACGAACCGGGATCGCCCGGCTTGTAGTCCCCGGGAATTGCAGTGACCGTGTGAAACATGTCATCAATCGTCCTGTAGTATGCAGACACTGTGAATAGTCCAATCTCATTTCCGAAGAGAGATGTGTTCACTTCGAAGTTCCACGCTTTGGCATTCTTGAGCCGGGGGTTGCCGATTACGAGGGTGCTGCGCGGGCTCGTGACCCGGGCGACCATTTTCTCGAACCGGGTATTGAAATCCGGCCGGGCGATCGCCCTGTACGCCGCAAAACGAACCGTCATGAAGTCCAGCGGCCTCACCGTCAAATGAAAATTCGGGAGCCACGTGGTTTCAGTGAATGTGGCTGTTGTATCCAGCAATTCTCCCGTGGTGGGAAATCCACCGAGGGCCGTGCTGACATATTTCGCCATATAGTCATTGGTTTCACTTTCGACCCGCGCACCGGCGATCAATGTCGCCAGCGTGCCGAAATTCAGCGTGTTCATGATGTACCCGGAAGCGACTCGTTCGACGATGTCGTAGAAGTCACCACGTTTTTCAGGGTCGTCATAATACTCCGATTGCTTTCCGTTGGCGCTGACCCCGTTCTTGTTGAGCTCATACCAATCGCGAAGGGCGTCTCTGTTGACCATTGGATAGAGGCGGTACCTGTTATACAGATTCCGTTCCGCAGGGGAGGGGTGAAGGAAATTCGTAAAGATGATGTTTTGATCGACCAGATTGAGATTCTGGAAGCGTGTCCCCTGGAAATTCTTTGCTGTGATACTTCCATCGGCGTTGCGCGTATAGTCCTGGTAGTATCCGAGCCAGTACGGGGCCATGGTTTCGTCCGTGGACTTGAACCGATTCTTGTGTCGGTATTTTCCGCCCAACTTGAATTCGCCGGAGAACATGTCACCTAGCACGTATTTCTTCGCAAGATCCAGGAAAGCCGTCTTCTCGCGATCGCTGTTTTTCTCTTGATGATAGAACGCACTGTCAAGCTTTGCTTTGGCGAAATTGTTGTACGCGTAGGGGATGATGTCCTCCGGTGCAGTTTGCCTAATGGCTTCCGGGTACGGGGCCATACCGGCATTCCCGTTTGTATCCAAAATGGAGGGCTCAGTAAACACCAAACGATAATCATAGGGATTGTCTATCCTCGACTCCGCATATGAAAGCCCCCAGCTGAGGCCCAAATCCAACAGATAGTTTTCACCGCGGACGGAGCTATTGAACGAGTTTACCACCTGCTCGCGGTCCCACGCATCATAATTTAACCCGGTGCCGGTGTAAGGATAGTTGCGGCTATAGATCGTGTAGTTCCGATTTGTCTGGTTGAAGAGATTGTTGATCCTGATCGACCCGTTGTCAGGGGTATTCACATCTAGCAACAGTCCCACGCCACCGCGCTTACGAGTCTCATTCGTATACTGCACGGTGAAGTCATTGTACTTCCAGCCGAGCCCATGCAGAGGTGCCTGATTCTCGATATCCAGTGAGAATTGTTCGTTACTTCGGTCGCGGCGCTCGATGTTTCCCGTAACCTGCACCCCCAAAACGTCGTCAAAGAAGCGCTCGCCGTATCGTCCATTGAAATCATACTGTCCGAGTTCGTCGTCGAGGCGATTGTATGCTCCTTTTGCGTCCAAACGGACCACACGCGTGGATGGCGCTTTGCGCGTCACAAGATTGATGCTGCCTGCAATGGCATCCCCGTCCTTATCCGGTGTGAGCGCTTTGAACAATTCGACTCCCGAGAGCGTCCCTTGCGAAAAGGTGCTGAGATCGACGCCGCGCGAATCCGGATCGGTGGGCGGAATTCTGATCCCGTCGATCGTGAACGTGGTGAATTTGTCGCTCATACCGCGAAGGATAACCTTGCTCGCTTCCCCGCCGGACCTGATAATGGAGACGCCGGGAAGACGGCCGATGGCCTCGGCAGCATTGGCATCGGGAAGTTCTTTGATCTTCTCTTCGGAGATGACATTGACGATGGTGCTGGAAGTGATCTGCTGGTTGATAGCCGCTTCCTGACCGCGGACCTGTGCCGTCACAAGGACCTCCTGCCCTTCAATGACGTCGGGCATCAGTCCGAGATTGACAATGACCTCTCCGTCGGCGGGAACGGTAACCGGGACCTCCCGGGTTATCGAACCAACATAGGTCACACGCAGCATGCGCTGGCCCGCCCCGACATTGGGAATGCGGTACTTGCCGTAAAGATCCGTCGCGGCCCCGAGCGCTGTCCCCTTGACAAGAACATTCGCTCCTACCAACGCATCGCCCGACGCCGAATCGGTGACGGTACCCCTGATCGTCCCCTGGGCAAGAAGCAGCGAAGGAATTACCGCCAAAATCGCCACAATAGTAACAAGAGTCTTCATGATGCTACTCCTTTGCACATGGCTCAAGGTGTTCGTACTACTGCGTGTGCATTCACGTTCGTGCCAAGCCGGACGGCTTCCTTCGCCGCCTTCGTGTCCACACCCTCCAACCGTATGCCTGACGTCTTCTCCCCCTCAACGCTGAGAAAAAGGTCTGACAGGGCGTGGTACATTCCTCCGGCGATGGTGATGTCCCTACTGTCCTGCACGGAAAAAACCGGACTCTTCAGCGGAACAATGCGGCACCCCGTAAAAGCAATACCCTCGGCATCGATGAGCGTGACTCCGCTCGTCGAAACTACAGAAACGTTTTCCATCGAAATGTTGCGCACGGGCATTTCGGGGAGGCCGCGTACTACAACCGCCCGTGCCGCACCGTTGCACACAACGTTGCGGATCACGAAATCCCGGAATTGCGGAGTGCGATCGTTGACCGGCTCGGCACGCCGCTCACCTTGCGATTTCTCCGCCTCCACATCCGGGGCAGTGCCGCCGTAGTACATATCGAACAGGATCGCTTCGCTGCCGATCGAACGCATGTGAATTCCGTCGATCCAGATTTTTTCGATGACGCCCCCGCGGGTGCGAAGCGACTTGCACCTGATGCCCACATCCGTGCCGATGAACTGGCAATTCTTCACAGAGACATTCCTCGCACCGCCGTAGCTCTCGCTGCCGATGACGAAGCCTCCGTGGGCATGATACACGATACAGTCGGCTATGATAATGTTTTCGCAGGACGGCCCCGGCGCCTGGCTCTTGCTGATCGTCCCCGGTTTCAAACAGATACCGTCGTCGCCGACATTGACCGTCGCGCGGTACACAAAAACATTGCGGCATGAGGAGAGGTCGATCCCATCCCCGTTTTGCGCGTGCCATTCGGTCAACACCTTCGTGTCCCGTATGACAAGATTCTCACACTGCACCGGATGAACGTGGAATTTGGGCGAGTTCTCAAAAGTGGGACCGTCAATCAGGATGGAGGTACACTGTTCCAGGCGCAACAGGTCGGGACGTAAATACTCCTTCAACTTCGCATAGTCCTCGCGTGCCGGTTCTGGCCCTCCCCTGGCAAAGCCCTTGATTACCTCTTCCGCTTCCATCGCTTCGCGTGAGGGCCACCACTCCTTCCCATCAGAAGTCACGACGCCGCCCGACGAAACCAGATCTTTCCATTGCCTTGCCGTGAGCTTTTCCTTCTTGGCGTAGCGCCATACCTCTCCTGCCCCGTCGAACACGCCTTCACCCGTGATAGCGATGTTGTTCGCCCTGTACGCATGGAGCGGTGGTGTTACGACGTACCGCTTGGACTTGCCGTCAAGCCCGGGAATGAGAGGAAAATCCTCGATGCGGCTGGAGAACTGCACTAGCGCTCCCCGTTCAACGTGCAATCTGATGTTGCTCAACAGTCTGATCGGCCCCGTCAACCACGTGCCCGGTGGAACGGTGACCGTACCGCCTCCAGCTTTCGCGCATGCCTCGATGGCCTCCGCAAAAGCCCTGGTATTGAGCGTTACTCCGTCGGGGATGGCCCCATGCTCTGTTATTGTCACCCGGCGATCAGGGAAGGAAGGAACAGTGACCTTCGGCATCGTGAAGGGAAGGTCTGTGGAGAGTGCCGCGAGCTCGTCGGCAATTGCCGGGGGGTACTGTGCCCGGCAGGGACAGACTGACAGAAAGAAGATCATCAACAGCAGGTAGCAATAGTTCACTGTTTTCTCGCGTAACCTGTCAGTTGCGGCTCACCCCTACATTTTGATGAGACAGCCTGAGGAGCCAATTGAAGAGATTCCTTGCTGCCACTGCGTTGTCATATTCCTGCGGGAGCCGGTGGGCTTCCATGTACTCATTATAGAACCATGGATCGCCAACCGCGAAGACCAGCCCCTTACCCGCAGGTGCATGCGAAATCACGACGGTGCCGTTTGCAGGGGCCTGGAAAACCGGCCGGGCCGGCTTTGTGAGCCGGAGAGAGCTGTATTCCTTGATGAAAATGCGACGCACTCCGGCAAAAAGTGGATGCATGGGAAAGCGGTCAAACGTCCCGGTTTCGTACTGTTTTCCGACTACGCGGTTGTGGCTGTCTTCGTTGAAGTGAATCCCAAACCGTTCCGCAAGTCCGTTGAAATGTGAGAACTCCGTGTTCCCCTTGTCGTTTCCCAGCAAAACAAGAATGCCTCCGGCACGCACCCACTTCTCGATGGCCCGGGCGTCGTTGTTCCCGATGTACCGGGGACGAGCGGTCTCCTGAGGTGTGTCCGGGTCGACGATGATGTAGACCGACGCGTGACGTAACGCATCGGCCGTGGGCGGCACGCTCAGGGTGTCCACCACGGCGCCGGTCCGGGAAATGATTGTCGCGAGTTGAGAGTAGCCGGAGTTCGTGGTGTCGTCCCACACGTAGTGGAATCGGACAGGTTTGCCGTCCGCACTCTTTTTCCACTCATTGTTGAATGCGCAGTCCAACAGCACCAGCTTGTTCAGACCGACCGGGTCTCCCGGGGGTGGCAATGTGAGACTACCGGCAAGCGGAAGATGGAGGGCACGGATCCCGTCGGCCACAAGTCCGGCCATGGCGAACGCACCGCGCCAGCGGAAATGCGTGTCGTCCTTCTTTCCCTTCGGGTGCGCCGAATACGTCGCAGGCGGCACGCGCAGGAAGAGATCCTCCGACGCTGTGCTGCCGAGGGTTGCCAGAAGTTTGCCGCTCGATTTGTTGTGATCGATGACCGGCACCTGTTCACTGACGCCAACCTCACGCATAACGCCGGGATAGTCCCCGTGGGCGTCGTAGTAGGTCCCCGTGGCGTCGAACCGTCTGCGGGCAACGGGTGTCAGGAGGACCGGATGTGCGCCGCGGAGCCGCGTGTCGCGGACATAGCGGATGAGGTTCGCCCGATAGTCGGTGTGCGCATCAGCAAACCGTGTCGAGTCATCTTGTTTCGAATCGTTGTGCCCGAATTGTATCAGCACGTAGTCACCGGGGCGCAACCGTGCACACACCGTATCCCATCGCCCTTCCTGCAAGAAGCTCTTTGTGCTTCGCCCGTTGCGCGCGTGGTTCTCGATGTGTATCCCTTCGCAGAAGAAGAGGGGAAATGCCTGACCCCATCCGCGCTCGGGGTTTCCCGTCGGCGGCTTGTCTGCCATCGTGGAATCGCCGACCAGAAAGACGCGTGGAGGGTGCAGCCCTTTCTCCAATTCTATGGCTGCGAGCAGGAACGGTCCGTACCCCTTCATGTCGTTCGTACGCCTGGGTTCGCTCATGTAGTATTCGTAACTGCCATCGCGGTATGGCGTGCCGCCGAGACCGGCGCCTCTGCAGGTATTGTGGAGATCTACAAACCCCTGTGCGTCAACAGTCACGAATGTCTTGATGATGCCGGAAAACGTCTGCTCTGCTTCTTGAAGATATACCGGATCGAGGTACCCTCTGTTTGCTCCTTTTGCGTAGACGTATGCCATCATCGTTGAGACGGACGCTTCAAGATAGTTGCTGTCGCGCCCTCCCAGGTCGACGACCTGATACCAGACGCGGGAGGCAGGATCGCGGAATTTCAACATCGTCGCACAGACATCGCGCAGGATGACAAGGAGTGTATCGCGGCGCGGGTGTTCTACCGGAAGGAAATCCAGCACGTCGACGATTGCCATCCCGTACCAGCCGATGGCGCGCCCCCAGAAATGCGGAGACCGGCCTGTGACCGGGTCAGCCCAGCGCTGTTGCCGTGATTCATCCCATGCATGGTAGAGCAACCCGGTGTTCTCATCGCGCGTGTGACGGTAGACATAAACGAACTGGTTGATGATGTCATCAAACGCTTCGGGTTCGTTGAACATTCTGGCGTACATGGCATAGAACGGCTCACCCATGAATAGCCCGTCAAGCCACATCTGGTAGGGGTAGATTTGCTTATGCCAGAATCCGCCTTCATGTGTCCGCGGGTGGTGGCGCAGCTGAAGACGGAGGGTGTCCGCCGCCGCACGGAATCGTTGCAGACCTGTAGCCTCGTAGAGTGCGAGGAGGGATCGCCCGGGTGCGACTTGGTCGATGTTGTATTCCTCGCGCTTGTAGGTGAGAATGTTGCCGCTGGGTTCGACGTACTGCTCCATATTCTTCTGCACGAATTCAAAGTAATGTTGATCTCCGGAGTGCACTGACATCTGTCGGAGAGCTTCGAGCATGAGACCTTGTTCGTAGTTCCATTTCACCGCGGGTGATGCGCTGTCATACGTCACAGCGCCCGGGTGTCTGAGGATGAACGAATCGGCAATCCGCTGCGACCACGGAAGCGTGTCAGACACCGAGACAGTGGCCGCTTCTGCAGCGCAGAGCGTGGCAGTGAGAAGCAGAATGGATCCGGCCCAAAATGAGTTGCGCATGAGGGAATGCCCGCCGAAGTATCAGCGTTTACTTTACCGCTTACGTTGAGGTATCGCAAAAATACATAATCGCAGGGGATTTGTCAAGAGGGAAAATTACAGCAGGTGGAAAATGAGGTAATCAGCCCGATTATCGCCTCTTTTGAGTGGTTTTGCGGAGTCTTCTTGCAACCGGCGAACCGGTTATCCGGGACGGATCCATCAAAGCGTCGAGTTGTGCCCGTGTGACAACCCTAGCCTCCAGGGCCAGGTCGTACACACTCTTCCCGGTTTTCAGAGACTCCTTTGCTATCCGGGCGGCCCGCTCATATCCGATGAGAGGATTCAACACCGTCGCCAGTCCGGGGCTTCGCATGACATTCGCCCTGCACCGTGCAGCGTTTGCCATGAGACCCGCGACCCAATTATCCGGAAGGATCCTGCATCCGACCTTCAGCATTTCAGTTGTGTTTTCGGTCGACCACTTGCCATATCCTTCACAATTGCATAATTTGGGTTGATTCAGCAGGACACCTGAATCAGTCACTTAGGATCCGGAGGCAATCATGCGCTGGCAACAGAGTCGTCGTTCCGAAAATGTGGAAGTTCAACAGGGAGGGCGCGGATTCTCCCGCGGACCGGTGATCGGTGGAGCCGCGGCAATCATCATTGTTGTCATCGGACTGTTGTTGGGTGCCGATCCCCTTTCGCTTCTCCAGACAGTAGGCGGTGCCGGGGATGGCGCTCCCATCGGTACGGAATTGCAGCCGGGCGGCGCCATTGACCAGGAGGGAGCGGATTTTGTTTCCGCTGTGCTCGGCGAGACCGAGGATGTCTGGAAGGAATTGTTTGCGCAACGCGGGCAGACATATCAGCAGCCACATCTGGTGCTTTTCTCGGGAGTTGCGCAATCCGCTTGCGGCATGGCCGATGCCGCCACGGGTCCGTTCTATTGCCCGGGAGATGCAAAAGTATATCTCGATATGAGTTTCTTCGACGAGCTTGAGAGGCGATTCGGTGCATCCGGCGATTTTGCCAGGGCATATGTCATCGCTCACGAAATCGGACACCATGTGCAGAACCAGCTTGGCATCATGGCGAAAGTGGAGCGGCTGCGCGGCAGCGTCAGCGAATCGGAATACAAACAACTTTCGGTGCGTCTCGAACTCCAGGCCGATTTTCTCGCGGGGGTCTGGGCACACCATGCCCACCAATCGCGCCAGATTCTGGAGGCAGGTGATGTGGAGGAGGGGCTGAATGCGGCTAGCGCCATTGGCGACGACCGCATGCAGAAGCAGACCCAGGGCTACGTCGTGCCCGACGCGTTCACGCACGGCTCCTCTGCGCAGCGCGTTCGCTGGTTCAAGAAGGGTTTGGAAACGGGTGATTTACAGCAGGGAGATACCTTCAGCGCGGAACAGCTCTAACTCGTGCCCCCAACGGGACATGAGGTGAATGTGTGTTCTGAGATGGGCCGGATCGAATGTGTTGAGATCCCGGTCTGAGAGTAGGGCCTTCTCGTACAAAGATACCCTTGGACGTTCGCGTTGGCGGTCCGTTACATTCGGCACTCACCAGGCATGTCCCCGATCTCTGTGTCTGCGGCGAATCGAGACCAAGAGGTCTTGGATACAACTCCTCGTAGTCTCTGTACAAGGTCCTGTCTCACCAAGGAGAAGATTCGAAACACATCCCACACCTTTTCCATGCACCAGTCAGTGGGTACGGGGATGTGGGTACGCGGAGCGGCTGCAGTTGACAATCGGAAAAAGAGAGGTTTGTTGGCGCAAAAGGCGTTCGCGCCCGAAATCCCCCCTTAGCTTCCGGGCCGCCGTCCTGGACCCCGTTTCAATTCCCCCGCTGCAAGGCCCACCCCGACGACCCGTTGGCAGACTGTTCTCTGCACACACAAATCCGACAACACAACAACCCCTCAAAAAGGATCAGGTACACATTCATCCTTCCGGCCAATTGGTTGCCAGATGTATCCTCAGTACACTGCAGTACCTTCAGAATCCGAAAGGCGCTCCGGAGTGCTTGTGATGCCTGACCGGTCTTCGTCTACTATGACAACAAAGAGATCCCCGAGAACTACACGTCTGTGTCCATCACAAAGGGGTTTCTCGAGAGCACCATATCGAGTTCCGGAACACTGAATCCGGTAACGGAGATCACCGTCGGGATGCGGATTTCGGGGACGATCGAAAAGGCGTTCGTGGATTTCAATGACGGGTGCGCGGGGGTCTTGAAGCGGAGGGTGTGCGGTCTAGAATCCCCAGAGCAGGAAACTGTTCCGCGCATCCTCCATGACGCGCTTCATATGGTACGATCCCTGTTTCAGGTTGATGAGCGTTGTATCAAGAGTGAATGCGGTCGCTGAATCCATGAGAAGTCTTCCCGCCGCCCCGTGGCCCGCGCGTATGGACGCCATGATGTCCGAAAGATCTCCTGTGATGCGTATCGCATTGTCGATCGGGATCGTGAGGTAGGTACTGTCCATCAGCAGCTTTCCCAGCGCACCCCGGCCCGAACGCAACGAACCGGAGATCGTAGCGAGATCACCGGTGATCTGCGTGACATTGTCACGCGCCTCCTTCAGGTATGTGGAGTCCATCACCAGCTGGCCGATCGTCCCCTTGCCCGCCCGAACCGATCCAATGATCTCGGTCAGGTCAGCGGTGATCTTTTCCACATTGTCCCCGGTGGTCTTCAGCGTGAGGAGCATCCGGTCAATGTTCACAGTGGGCTTTGTCGCGATCACACCGTTGTCCTCGATCTCCGGCTGGTTCTCGTTGCCGGGCGTGATCACCACGATCTTGTTCCCCATGAGTCCTTCGGAGCCGATCGAGGCTTCGGCATCCTTCTTCATGAACCGGTGCGCATCCTCATTGATGAGCATGCCGACCCGTACCGTACTGTCGCTTTCCATCCTGAGACTTTCGACAAGCCCCACGGTAACGCCTGAGAATCTCACATTGTTGCCGGCCTGAAGGCCGCTCACATCGCCGAACACACCGCTGATGCGGAATGTCGAGGCAAAGATCTGCTGCTTCGCACTGATATAGTAAATCACCCCTGCGAACAGTAGAAACCCGATCGTAATGAAGATGCCGAGCTTGACGTGGTTGGTCGAGCCAGTATTCATCGTGTGCTCTCTTTCGTTTGTGCTTCTGCCGGGGCACCGGTGCGATCCGCATGCCATGCGAAGAATGATCCCACCCATTCGTCATCCGAGCGTTCCAGCTCTTCATAGGTACCACCTGCCACAACATATCCGTCATTCATCAGGGCGATTCGGTCTGCGGCTATGTTCGCGCACTCGATATCGTGCGTGATGATGATGGACGATGTCTTGTACCGCTCCTGCACCCCCAGAAGGAGTCCACTGATCTCCCTTGAGGTGATGGGATCGAGCCCCGTTGTCGGCTCATCGTACAACATGATCTCCGGCTTCTGGATCAGCGTTCGGGCCAGTCCGACACGCTTGCGCATCCCACCCGAGAGTTCCGAAGGCATCTTCCCGATCGCTTCGCTCAGTCCAACGTCGCGCAATGCGGTGTTGATCAGATCGTCCTGCTCCTCCGGCGAAGGTTTCTCCTGCAGACTTCTCAGCGGAAATGCGAGATTGTCCCTGACGCTCATCGAGTCGTACAGTGCCCCTCCCTGAAAGAGAAAGCCGATCCGGCGCCGCATCGCGGCGAGCTCCTTCGTTGAGACCTTCGAGGTATCCTTGCCGAACAGAAGGATCGTCCCATTGTCCGGTTCGAGCAGGGCCACAATGCACTTGATCAGGACGGATTTCCCCACGCCCGATCTGCCAAGCACGGCAAGCGTTTCTCCTTGTGCAACCTCAAGGGAGATGTCTTTCAGGACCTCATGTGTGCCGAAGGCCTTTTTCAAATGCTGGATCTCGATCACGTTCGGCTGATGGGCGACCGGCTGCCGCATAGGCTGTTCGAGATGCTCACTGCTCCGGGAAGTAGCTGACGTCATGCACACACCCCTGTCGTTACATGAATATGCTGGTGATCTGGACAGCGATCATGTCGAGAATGAACACGGCCAGCGAAGCGGCGACCACGGCTGAGTTTGCCGCTCTGCCCACCCCCTCGGTCCCGGTGTTCGCATTGTACCCCTTATAACACCCGATCAGTCCAATGGCGAATCCGAAGAAGAACGTCTTGATGAATGCGGGAAAGACGTCCATGAAGGTGAGCTTCGTCAGGGCCTGGGAAAAGAACAGGGTAAAGCTGACGTCGCCGCGCAAGTTCACACCGAGATACGATCCGTAGAGTGCGAAGGCGTCGGAGAAGATCGTGAGGACCGGGATCATCAGCACAGCCGCCAGAACGCGCGTTATGACGATATACTTGAACGGATCCGTTCCTGACACCTGCATGGCATCGATCTGCTCCGTCACTCTCATCGATGACAGTTCTGCACCGATGCCGGAGCCGACCTTGCCGGCACAAATGACCGCGGTAATGATCGGCCCGATCTCTCTCACGATCGACACTGCGACCATCGCGGGCAGCCACGACTCGGCACCAAACTGGGCCAGTGTGGGCCGCGACTGGATAGTGAGCACGAGGCCTATGATGAAGCCGGTGATGCCGACGAGTGCAAGGGATTTGTTGCCGATCAGATACGATTGTTTCAGGAATTCCCGGAACTCGTAGGGCGGCTGAAACACGGTCCTGACAAACCGCACGGCGAACAGCGCAAGCAATGCGGAATCGGCAAGAAATGATTCGACGACCGGAAAGAGGTGCCGGGGAGGTTGTTCCAGTGAATCTGTCTTGCTCTTCATCTATGCCCTCTTGCCCCCATGCGTTGCTCCCGGAGTGATCGGTCTTGCGCCTTCTCTTCCCTCCCGGTCGCCGGACGGTCTGTCACACCGCATGCTCCAGTGCCGGGGCGTGCATGCGGATGAACCGGTCCGGACAATAGAGGGATCTATAACAAGATACTGATGGTATGCGTTCCGGACAATCGTCTGAAAGAATGAAAGAGTGCTTAATCCTTTGCCTGCAATGGACAACGGCAGACCGAGTACTGCACCGGGCATTTCGGCGGTCGCCCTGTTGCTGCAGTGGTACGATAATGTCTCCGATGAAGAAGCGGCCCGCAGAGCGAAACTCGACCTCGGGTGGAAGGTGGCTCTGGGTCTTGAGCTGAAGGAGGATTTTCAAGGCACGGACAACCGGTCGGAAGTCCGCTGTCCTG
>Ga0105107_10000422_pt1 | contig 26682 bp, 25 predicted proteins | sample PPLLaktember2015_6_FD_79335 | JGI IMG/M metagenome (GOLD analysis project Ga0105107, IMG submission 79335) | Freshwater sediment microbial communities from Prairie Pothole Lake near Jamestown, North Dakota, USA - PPLs Lake P8 Core (1) Depth... | ecosystem: Environmental > Aquatic > Freshwater >... | reverse complement strand
CAAAGGACTTAAAATCCTTTGGACCGCAAGGTCCGTGCGGGTTCAAGTCCCGCCCCCGGTACAACATCCAATTCAGACCCTGAAGCCCCGCAGGCCTTAGCGTCAAGCGCCGCGTCCCGGACAAGCCACTGCGTGCGGGTGTGACATCCTGCACCATGCCGCATCAGCCTCCCGCCGATCTGACAGACGACCAGCACTTGAATCTGATCAGTCACCTCCAGCCGCAAAACATGGGGTGCATCCCACAGGAACCACTCTAGTGCATTGACCCTTAGCAGAATACGCTCTCTACCCGATTGACCAATGTGTGTTGATTTCGTAGGATTTTGTTGTCCCGCTCGAGGGACGCAGCCCATGATCTAGAATCCGGCAATGCCTGTGCTGAGGGGGTGAAGTCAACGGAGAGGAGGGTTTGTCGATGAGATACCGGCGATTTGAGAAGCGTGCACGCAAGCCCAGGGAGAAGGCAGTTACAGTCAGCCTGGATGAAGCGGAATATGCGAGCAGGCTCTATGACAAATATCTGAACTACCTCGAGGCCATAGGTGCGGGGATGCCACGAGGCCCGCTGACCGAAAGAGAGAGGAAGTTCCTCGAAGATGTTACGGGCAGGATGGCGCATCATGGCAAGGTGGTTGTCCCTCCGACCAGACAATCCTGACATGCGAGACTACCGCTTTCGGGGGGAACAATATCAGTGGTAGGACGTGTTGCATGAACAAGGTAGGGCCTGTAAAGGCCTGGGCAAGGGTTGTGAGTCCAACTGAGAGGGAGGGCTGTCGATGAGAATCCATGAAGTGTTTGGGAGGTTGATTGGACGCAAGCCTCAGAAGAAGGCGGACACAATAAACCAGGAAGAAGATGTAGAAGACGAAGAGGAATATCGTGACGAGTTTTTCGTCCAATTCCTTAATCACAAGGAACCAGTTGGGGGAGATCCGTCGAACACGCCCACCGAGAAGGAAGAGGAGCCGCCTGCTGATTTCGCGGGAAGGATGGGACACCGGGGAAACCGCAGGAGTGAGCCTACGGAATAGGGCCTCAAGTGGCCCATCCAGGGCCGTGAATCCCACAAAGAGGAAGGCACGCGAGTGAGAATCCATGAAGTTGTTGGGGGGCCTGACCGCAAGCCACAGGAGAAGGCCGACACAGTCACCGAGGAAGAAATCGAATGTGCTGACCGGCTCTACGCCAGATACCAGAACTACCTGCTCGCGCTCGGCACGGACACCCCGCTGCACCCGCTGCTCAGGAAAGAAATGGATTTCCTTATCTATGTCATCAACAGTCTGGCTCTTCATGGCAATGGGCTTAGGCTGCCGATCAAGTCTGACGGGCCGTCAAGAAGTAGGACCTGAGCGGAGCACTTGCATTTGTCAGGATGCTCCCGTAATCTTCGGGTGCCTGGAAGAATTGTCGTAAGTATCCCGCCCAAAAGCGGGAAAACCCTTCGCGTGGGAACAGGTATGACAGACACCTTGGGCCCCACCCGGAGGGTTTTTAAGTTTCGCGGGTTACTGTGGCTTCCGTTTTTTCGTTGCGTTTCAGGACGGTCGTTCGTATATTGCTAATCCATGGGCGGTTAGCTCAGTTGGTTAGAGCGCTACCTTGACATGGTAGAGGTCACAGGTTCGACTCCTGTATCGCCCACAAAGAGGACGATCGTCCCCCAGGAGGGACGATTTTTTTATAACCTTCAACTGAATGAGCCAGATCAACATCACGCTGCCTGATGGTTCGGTGCGCGCGTACGATAGCGGCGTGACCGGACGGCATATCGCCGAGAGCATCAGCATGGGGCTCGCGCGCGAAGCGCTCGCCGTCCTCGTGAATGGTGAGACACGGGACCTCGCGCGTCCGATAGCAGACGACGCCGAGGTACGTATCCTCACATGGAAGGATGACCAGGGTCGGCATGCCTACTGGCACAGTTCCGCCCACCTGATGGCGGAAGCCGTCGAGTTGCTCTTCCCCGGCGCAAAATTCGGCATCGGTCCGGCGATTGAAACCGGCTTCTACTACGACATCGACCTCGGTGAGCACTCGCTCACGTCTGATGACCTCGTGAAAATCGAGGAGCAGATGCGGAAGCTTGCCCAGGAGGACTCTCCCTTTGTGCGCGAGAACCGTGACTGGCACGATGCGGTGGACTACTTCACGAAGAAAGGTGATCAGTACAAGCTCGAGTTGTTGGAGGGATTGCGCGGCGAAGCAATTTCGTTCTATCACAGCGGCGCCTTCACAGACCTCTGCTCCGGTCCCCATATCCCGTCGGCCGGACGGATCAAAGCGATCAAGCTGTTAAGTGTCGCGGGGGCGTACTGGCGCGGCAATGAAAAGAACAAGATGCTGCAACGCATCTACGGCGTGACATTCCCGACACAAAAAGAGCTGGACGATTATCTGCACCGGCTGGAAGAGGCGAAGCGGCGTGATCACCGCAAGCTGGGCGCCGAACTTGAGCTGTTCCTGTTCACTCCCGCGGTAGGTGCAGGACTTCCGATCTGGTTGCCGAAGGGAACGGTTGTGCGCGAGACGCTGGAAGCGTTTCTCAGGGACGAGCAACGCAAGCGCGGTTATCTGCCGGTTGTCACCCCGCATATCGCGAACCTCAACCTGTACCGGCAAAGCGGCCACTACCCGTACTACAAGGAGAGCCAATTTGCGCCGATCCTGATGGACGGCGAAGATTTCATGCTGAAACCAATGAACTGTCCGCACCATCACCAGGTGTATCTGGCGAAGCCGCGCAGTTACCGCGATTTGCCCATACGTCTTGCGGAATTCGGGACCGTCTACCGTTTCGAACAGTCTGGCGAACTGAACGGACTCACACGCGTCCGCTGCTTCACACAGGATGATTCGCACCTGTATGTCCGTCAGGATCAGTTGAAAGAGGAGTTGTGCAACGTTATCGAGCTGACGCAACTCGTGTTTACGTCACTCGGGTTCAAGGACTTCAAGACGCGTCTGTCCTTCCGTGACCCGAAGAATACGGAAAAGTATGGCGGTCCGGATGGTCTCTGGGTGCAGGCAGAGAAGGACATCAAGGAAGCTGCGGATGCGATGAGGCTGAACTATTTCGTCGGGATCGGTGAAGCGGCGTTTTACGGACCGAAAATCGACTTCATGGTGCAGGATGCTCTGCTCCGCACATGGCAGCTCGGCACCGTGCAAGTGGATTACGTCATGCCCGAGCGGTTCCAGCTGGAATACACGGGCAGCGATGGTCAGAAGCACCGTCCGGTGATCATTCACCGGGCGCCGTTCGGTTCCCTCGAGCGATTCATCGGGATTCTGATCGAACATTACGCAGGAGAGTTTCCGCTCTGGCTGGCGCCGGTGCAGGCGGTGGTCATGCCGATCACGGACGCGCATCTCCCGTACGCGCACGAAGTGGTGAACCAGCTCGTGGCGTCGGGCATCCGCACGGAGCTCGACGACAGGAATGAAAAAGTCGGGTACAAAATCCGGGAATGGGAAAACAAGAAAGCTCCATACATGCTCGTTGTGGGAGAGAAGGAGCGTCAGAACGGCACTGTGGCCGTGCGCCGGCACCGGCTTGGCGACCAGGGCGCCGTGTCCACGGGTGAACTCATCACCCGGCTCAGGCAACTGATCAACGATAAGTCACTCACATCCTAGGAGGCGCATCCATCAGCAAGGAGAAACGCCCTCGCATCAATGACGAGATCCGTGTCGCAGAGGTACGGGTCATTGATCAACATGGCGGCCAGCTCGGCGTCATGACTCCGACAGCCGCCATCAATCTGGCGCGCGAACGGGAAGCCGACCTCGTGGAGATCGTGCCGAACGCAAACCCGCCGGTCTGCAAGATTATCAACTTCGGCAAGTTCAAGTACGAACTTGCAAAGAAAGACAAGTTGCAGAAGAAACACCAGCATGTGTCCCTGCTCAAGGAACTGAGGTTCCATCCGAACACCGACACACATGATTTTGAATTCAAGGTGCGGCACGCGAAGCGGTTCCTCGCAGAGGGGCACAAGGTGAAAGCGACCGTGGTGTTCAAGGGACGCGAGATCACCTACAAGGAGAAGGGGGAGGTGCTGCTGGCAAGGCTGGTAGAGGCCCTGACAGAGTGTTCCAAGGTCGATCAGTCCGCGCACATGGAAGGCCGGAGCATGATCACGATTCTTGTCCCGGAGAAGAAGAAAAAACCGGAAGCGAAGCCGGAGAAAATCGACACGAAGCCCATGCCTGCCGGTGGAGCAGAGGCGCCCGCGCCGACCAGCAGTACAACGTAACGAAAGGAATCTCTCATGCCCAAGACCAAGACGCGCAGCAGCGCGAAGAAACGCTTCAGGCTGAATGCGTCGGGCAAACTCAAACGTGCTGCAGCCTACCGCAGCCACATCCTGACATCCAAGAGCCGCAAGCGGAAAAGAAAGCTCCGCAGGGCGCACACGGTGGCAAAGCAGGATGACCACGCCGTGCGACGGATGCTGAATGTCTGAGGCAACGCCCAGACATGCGGTAACCGCTCTCCGGTACTTCACTCACACATCAAGGAACAAGTGCAACTATGCCACGCTCGCAGAATAAAGTTGCCTCCCACCGCCGTCGCAAGAGAATTCTCGGACAAGCGAAAGGCTACTGGGGCGCGAGAAGCAAGGTCATTACTATCGCGAAGCATCACGTCGATAAAGGCATGCAGTACGCCTACCGTGATCGCAAGGCGAAGAAACGGACCTTCCGTCAGCTCTGGATTGCGCGCATCAATGCGGCGGCCAAGCTGAACGGGACGACTTACTCCCGCGTTATCGCAGGGCTGAACAAGAAAGAAATCGACATCAACCGGAAGATTCTGGCGGAACTCGCGGTGAGTAATCCCGCAGCGTTTGCCGAAGTGGTGAAGTTCGCCCTCTCTTGAGTCTTTACGCCCTTCGTGCGCGCGGAACTCGTTAACTCCACCTGTGCTCCGCTGCGCATGAAGGGCTTCATCTCCCTCACAGGGGTCTCCCATGCTTGAGAAAATTGCCGCCCTCAGGCGGCAGGCGGAGGAGGACCTGGCTGCCGCACAGGACGGGGCAGCACTCGAAGCCTTCCGCATCTCGTATCTAGCCCGGAAAGGGAAAATCGCCGAGCTATTCGATGCCCTCCGCACCGTTGCCGCGGAAGAAAAGCCCGCCCTCGGAAAACACCTCAATGCGCTCCGTACCGAAGTCCAGGCCCATTTTGATCAACGCCTCTCCGGTGCACAGGAGGTCCGTCAAACCGCGAAAGCGCCCGATCTCACCCTGCCGGGACGAGGCCAGTTCGTCGGGTCCAAGCATCTTCTGACACAGGTGCTGGACGAGATCAAATCGGTCTTCGTCTCCATGGGATTCGGCATCGCCGACGGTCCTGAAATCGAGGACGATTACCACAACTTCGGGGCTCTGAATTTTCCCCCGGACCACCCCGCGCGCGATATGCAGGACACGTTTTTCCTGAGCCCGCAGGCGCTTTTGCGGACACATACGTCACCCGTCCAGGTCCGCGTGATGGAACAATTCCCCCCGCCGGTGCGCGTGATCATGCCGGGCAAAGTCTATCGGAACGAGGCCATCAGTTCTCGCAGCTACTGCCTGTTCCACCAGGTGGAAGGACTGCACGTCGACAAAGGTGTCACCTTTAGCGACCTGAAGGGTACGCTCATCTCGTTCATCAAACAGTTTTACGGGAGCGGCCTGAAGTATATGTTCCGGCCGACATTCTTCCCGTTCACGGAACCGAGCGCGGATATTTATATCACCTGCTTCCTGTGCGGCGGCAAGGGATGCCGGCTCTGCAAACAAACCGGCTGGCTGGAAATTCTCGGCTGCGGCATGGTGGATCCGAATGTTTTCCGCTCCGTGGGATATGATTCCGAAAAATACACCGGCTATGCCTTCGGCATGGGCATCGAACGAATCGCCCTGCTGCGCTACGGCATTGACGACATCCGGCTTTTCTTTGAAAACGACATGCGATTCCTGAATCAGTTCTGACCATGCACATCGTCCAAAGTTGGCTCAAACACTATACCGACGTCCCCTATGCTCCGCAGGAGCTGGCGGACCGGTTGACCATGCTCGGCCTCGAGTTCGAGGCCATCACCGCTCCAGGCGACAAGTACAAAGGCTTCGTGGTGGGCGAAGTGCTCGCGGCCGAGCGCCATCCCAACGCGGATCGTCTGACGGTCTGCCGTGTCAATGTCGGGAAGGAAGCCCTCCAGATTGTGTGCGGTGCGCCCAATGTGGCGGCGGGCCAGAAGGTGGCGGTCGGACTCGTCGGCGCCACGGTGCCGCGGAACCAGCACGATGCCGGCGGTCCTCCGTTTGTTTTGCAGAAGGTGAAGCTGCGGGGAGTTGAGTCGTTCGGCATGATCTGTTCCGCATTCGAGCTTGACCTCGGCAAGGATGCCGACGGTATCCTCGTCCTCGACGCGAAGGCAAAGGTCGGTCAGGCCCTGGCAAAACACCTCGGTGTGGACGACGTCGTCTACGATATCGAGATCACGCCGAACCGTCCCGACTGGCTGAGCCATCTCGGCTTCGCGCGTGAAGTGCGCGTGCTCACCGGCAATCCGGTGAAGATGCCGTCGGTGCACCTCAAGGAGGGGAAGGAGCCGATCCGTAAATATCTGCATGTAATCGTGATGGACAGGAAGAACTGTCCCCGGTTCGCCGCACGCATGATCCGTGGCGTCACGATTAAACCTTCGCCTCCCTGGCTGCAAAATTGGCTGAAGCTTGCGGGGCTCCGTCCGCGCAACAATGTCGTCGACATCACAAACTTCGTGATGCTGGAATCGGGACACCCGATGCACGCGTTCGACTATGCGTTGCTCGAGGGACAGCGTCTCGTGATCCGGCAGGCGGGGGAGGGGCTCCGCTTCCGCACGCTGGATGGTCTGGACCGTGTAATGCCCGCCGCTGCGGTCATGGTCTGCGATGGGAAGAAACCAGTGTCCATAGCCGGAGTGATGGGAGGAGAGAATTCTGAAATCCGTGACACAACCGTCGACGTGGTGCTCGAGAGCGCATACTGGAACCCATCGAGCATCAGGCGCACGGCAAAGTCGCTGGGGATAAGCACTGATGCGTCTCAACGCTTCGAACGGGGGGCCGACCCGAATGGCGTGCCGTATGCTTTGGAGCGAGCGGCGGCGCTCGTCATGGAGCTTGCGGGTGGCACGCTCCTGAAGGGCGACATAGACGTCTATCCGAAGCCGGTGAAGGAACGTCTCGTGACGCTGCGGCCAGCACGCGCCAACTCGCTCATCGGTATCAGCCAGCCAGTCCCCGCCATGGTCCGTTCGCTTCGCCGGGTCGGTCTGCGGCCCGTGAAACAGACGAAGGAGACGGTGACCTTTGCGGTACCGACATTCCGGGTTGACCTCGAACGGGAGATCGATCTCATCGAGGAGGTCGCACGTGTGTACGGGTACAACAACATCGAAGACAAGACCCGCACGAGCGTGGATTTTAACCAGCCGTTCCCGCGGGTCGCCCCGGCGGATCCCATCCGTACGCATCTTATCGCGATGGGATTGCACGAGGTGATCACGAACTCCATGCACGACGAAAAGCGCGCCCGCCTGAGCGGGGAGGAACCCGTTGCAATACTGAACCCACAGAATCAGGACATGGGATTTCTGCGCACCAGCCTGATGCCGGGGATGCTGGACGTCGTGACGCGCAACGTCAATGTCAATATCCCTGACCTCCGGCTGTTCGAGATTGGGCACGTTTTTTGTAAAGATTTCACTGAAAAACCCAAGATTGTTGAGGATTTTCTGGAAGAAGAGCGGATAGGGGTGCTCCTGACCGGTGCGGGAAGTGCCGGCCACTGGAGCGAAAAGAAGCGCGCTGGTGACATATATGACCTCAAGGGAATACTCGAGGGTTTGCTTGAAGTATTTGCTCTTGACAAATGCCGCGTAATTTCTTATCCTACCGCCAGCGGTTTAACTGAAAGCACCCTAGCCATTGAAATTGCTGACAGTTACGCCGGATATGCAGGAGCTGTTCGGGCAGACGTCTTAAAGTTCTTTGGTATCGAGCAAGATGTTTTCGTTGCGGAGATATCTCTGGCGAGTCTTGTGGGACGCCGCGCGATGAAATACCGCGCGCTTCCACGGTATCCCAGAGTGCGGCGGGATGTCGCATTCGGTGTTGCCGAAAACACGAGTGCCGGGTCGGTGCTTGATGTTATCCGAAAGGCCGCGGGAGAACTTCTTGCATCCGTGGAAGTGTTCGATGTATACCAGGGACCCAATGTCCCCGCGGGCGTGAAGAGCATCGCCCTTGCATTAGAACTCATGTCACGGGAGAAGACGTTAGCCGAGGCCGATATTGAGGCGGTAATGCAGCGTGTGGTCGGCGCAGTGGAGAAGGAGTGCGGTGGGACGCTGCGCGCGGCGTACAGTAGCACTCAACAGCCACTACAACAACAGCGACAGCTTGGAAAACTCAACCGGCACAACGCCATCTGAAGCTTCGGGAGATGTTCGGTCGGTAGAGATCGCGCTGAAGTCACTCTGGGAAAGAGTGAGGAGGGCGGGCGATCTCATCCAGCAGTTGCGTGAGGAGAGGCAGGCTCTTCACACGCAGGTAGAGCAGTTGCGCGCGGAAGTGCGTCATCTGCAGACTGAGCTTTCGCGCAAAGAACAACTCCTTGGGTCCATGTCGCAGTCCCATGAGGGAGATGGGACAAGGGCCTTTGGCAATGGTGAACGCGAGGCGCTCGCGCAGAAGGTCAAGGACCTTTTGGCGAGAATCGACGCGTATCTGTGAAGCGGCTGACGACGTTCGACGATAACCATGGATAAAAAAAGTATCAAAGTCCGGATTTTCGGTTCGGAGTACCCGCTGCGGGGCGAGAGTGAGGACTTCACTCGCCGCGTGGCCACGTACGTGGATGAAATGATTACGAGCATCCATGACAAGATCCCCGAACAACCGACCCTGACAGTCGCGGTACTTACCGCGCTGAACATAACGGAGGAGCTGTTCAAAGAGCGCGACCGATCAGGCACTGTTGCCGCGCTGTTCGAGGATGAGCTTGTTAAGATGTCCGAGCATCTGGAAACATGCATGCGGTCCGAGTGACTGTTCTTTCATAATGTCGTCGACATATTGACCTACGGATTATATCCGCACCGTCAACCGCTTCACTTACACAAATAAAGAACCAACAGTGTAATCATGGGAGCCCGGCTCGCGGGCGTCGATTACATGCCTCATCCCTGATGTTTGGGATTCTTGCGATGACTTCCGCCCTGCGCGGAACGAGCGAGAGGGTGGAAGTAAAAGACGCCTCGGCAGGTACCCACTGTGAATGGAAGGGTTCTTTTATGTGCCTTCCTGAAGGGTTGACGCAGTGCGGATTTTTTTTTGCCTTCATTCTGTGACCTGTCTTTGACAATTGGGAGGTGGTATGGAACTTAGTGTGTGGCCGCCCGTGATTCTCTTGGTGGCTGCGGTCCTCGGTTTCTCCATTGGCTGGGCGGTGACAAAACGGATGTCCCGCACCCGGATCGCGACAGCAAAGGATGCGGCGAAGAAACTCCTTGATGACGCCGCAAAAGAATCCGATACGTTGAAACGGGAGAAATTACTTGAAGTGAAGGACGAGTGGTACCAGAAAAAGAAGGAATTCGACTCGGACGTGCAGTCAAAGAAGAGCAAACTCTCCGCCCAGGAAAAAGCCCTGGACGTCCGCGAGGAAAACATCGATCGAAAAGTCGAGCTCCTCAGCAGGAAAGAGCGGGAGCAGGTGGGGCTGAAACGGCAAATGGACGAACGCCACCGTGCCATTGAGACGCGTGAAGAGGAGCTCGAACGGCTGCTCGCGGAGGAAAACATCCGCCTCGAACGCCTTTCCGGGCTGACACGCGAGGATGCCAAGCGTCAGCTGATCGAAAATCTGGCGAACGAGGCGCGCGCCGAAGCCGCCATGATGTTGAAGGAAATCCGGGATACCGCCAAGGATGAAGCTCGCAAAGAGGCCCAAAAACTGGTGGTCCAGGCAATTCAGCGGACGGCAGCGGACCACTCGGTCGAAACTACCGTCAGCGTGCTGAATATCCAGAGCGACGAAATGAAGGGAAGAATCATCGGACGCGAAGGGCGCAATATCAGGGCGTTTGAAGCGGCCACGGGAGTGGATGTAATCGTCGACGATACACCCGAAGCCGTCATCCTCTCGGGGTTCGATCCCTTCCGGCGCGAAGTGGCGCGCCTTGCCCTCGAACGCCTGATCGCCGACGGGCGCATACACCCGGCGCGTATCGAGGAGGTGGTGGAAAAGGTGCGAACCGAACTCGAAGAGGAAATCCTCAAAGTCGGGGAAAATACGCTCCTTGAAGTCGGACTTCATGGCGCCCACAAAGAGCTCCTGAAGCTCATCGGGAAGATGAAGTACCGTTCAAGCTACGGGCAGAACATGCTCCAGCACAGCATCGAGGTGTCATTCCTCACCGGTGCGATGGCTGCAGAACTCGGACTCGATGCCGTTCTTGCGAAACGGGCGGGACTTCTGCACGACATTGGGAAATGCGTTGACAAAAACGTCGAGGGGCCACATGCATTGATTGGGTTCGAAGTCGCCAAGAAGTACGGCGAGCATGCCCTGGTGGCAAACGCTATCGGCTCCCACCACGATGATATCCCGATGGAATCGCCCATCGCTGCACTGGTCCAGGCGGCCGACGCGATCAGCGGCGCACGGCCGGGAGCACGCCGGGAATCGGTGGAAGGCTATGTGAAACGGCTTGAAAAACTCGAAGAGCTCTCCCAATCGTTCCGCGGTGTGTCAAAATCCTATGCCATCCAGGCGGGAAGGGAGGTGCGCGTTGTGGTCGAGCAGGACCGTGTGGATGATGCGCGTGCCGATCAGCTGGCCCATGACATTTCGGAGAAGATTCAGCAAGAGATGGAGTACCCCGGACAGATCAAGGTCACGGTGATCCGCGAATACCGGGCGGTTGCATATGCGAAGTAAACGCGACTACCTGCTGGTGGGCGTCACGGGGGGCATCGGGAGCGGCAAATCACTCGTCTGCTCGCTCTTCGCAGGCCTCGGGCGAACGGTGCTCAACGCGGATACCATCGCGCAGGAGATTTCCGACACCGACCGCGAAGTGCGCGGCTGCATCGCTGAACTGCTCGGCCCCGCAACGTACCCCGGCGGCGGCAACATGGACCGGAAGTTCGTTGCTTCCCGAGTGTTCTCCAACCACGCGCTTCTGAAAAAACTCAACGCCATCGTTCACCCGCCCGTCATTAGTGAAATCGAACGCACAGCAGAAGCGTTGCCGGCCTCTCAGCGCCACCCCTTCGTCGTCGTGGAAGCTGCGCTAGTCTACGAGAGTGGGATGGACGACCTCCTCGACCGGGTAATAGTAGTGGATGCCGAAGAGGAAACCCGCGTCCGCCGTGTGATGGAACGGGATGGCATTACGCGGGATGCGGTGCTCCTGCGCATCGCCGCTCAGCTGCCCGCGGCGAAGAAGGTGGCGCGAGCGGATTTTGTCATCCGCAATGACTCTGATGCGGCGGCAATGGAGGAAAAGGTGAGGTTCATTGATACGCTTCTTACAACAATGGCGCCGGGCACATGAAAGCGCGCGCCCAATGTACATTCATGGGTTCGGGCACATGAGGCCGCGTGCCCAATTTACAGCCGTGGGTTCGGGCATGGTTCGTGTACCTGGTGATGTGGCTTTTGATGTGAGAGCAATGGCGCCGAGCACATGAACGCCACGGGCGCATAAGCCGCACGGGCACATAAACTGCGCGGGCACATGAACCACACTGGCACATGGACCCCCACCCGCGTGGTTTGCAATTCAAATAGTGTGGTTGTATATTCACACGATTTGTACGTTTGTCGCGGGCACACAGGTCACCAACAATACGGAGGTCACATGACGCGCAAAGCTACAATCGTTCTTCTGCTTCTGGTACTGGCAAGCACCACCCTCTTCGCACAGGCAAAACCCGGCGGGTTCGCCCGTGAGCTATCGATGGGATCAGCAAGGGTCGATCGCAACATTGCCGTGAACCCGTTTATCGTGATGGATCCCACGTGGCAGCTCATCAACCCTGCATACTTGTTGAGCTACTCTGACTACGCCTGGTTCAATATTGCAGGAGGCACCATCAACGGGTATGGCGGGGAGAATATCTACGGAAACCAGTTCGGAGGCGTGAACTTCTCGTTCGGGAAGGAAGTTGCCGTCGGCGCGGTTTTGTCGTATGATCCTTCGGTCGCAAACGACCTCTGGGCGCCGCTCAACACTTATCTCGCCCGTTCCACCCGTCCTGCCGCGAATCCGGCAGCGGGTCTGGGTGCTCCCCGGGCTATCGAGATCTTCGAGCTCCTGGCCGCATTCGATCTCGATGGAATGACGGTCGGGGTGGGCCTCTCGTATGGTTCATCGAATCAAGACACGAAGAGCACCCCCGCACCTCCTGCAACAAACAGCACGGAGGCGTCGCTGTCGGCCCGCTTAATCGGCATCCGGGCCGGCGCGCGCGCAGACCTGGGCAGCGGTTCGATGTTTGAAGCCGCAGTCGCCCTACGCATGAACAGTGCCAAAGACGAGTACACTATCGGCGGCACAGGCGCCGGTACGGGAACAAGCGGGTACAGCGCCAGCGCAACCGAAATCGAAGCCAGTGTCCGTGCGGCACTCAAAATGTCCAGACGCTTCACACTGGTTCCCTATGGAGCCGTGCGTTTGTGGTCCATTGAGCCCAAAGAAGACGACCGTCTGGACGGACAGGCGGAAACTAAGTATTCTCTCAAGAACAGTGTGATGACGATGAGCGTTGGCGCCGGCGGTGAGGTGAAGGTGAAGGACTTCTACCTCGCAGGCGGCCTCAGTTTTGCGCTCCGCAGAGACAAGACGGAAACGAATCCGAATGCCACACCGACCGACAAGACGACGACCTCCACATCATCGATCACTGCATTCCCCGTCTTCAACCTGGGCGTGGAATACCCCGTGCTCGACTGGCTGACGGTCCGGGGAGGCTACTATCGCGCGATGGCAACACTCGGGAATAAGACCGAAGTCGATGGCGGAGCGACAAGCGAATCGAATGTCGGCCTCGGCAATAGCGGCGTGTCGCTGGCCGGGTATGTGCCCGCAGCGAACGACGAAAACGGCCTGATGACACTTGGCCTCGGGCTCAAGTTCGGCGGCTTCGCTATGGATGCCACAGTCAGCGAGCAGGCACTCCGGCGCGGCCTCGGCGTGCTTGGCGGTGACAATATCAATACGTTCGGGTATGTCACACTCAGTTATTGCTTTGAATAGCGGCCGGACGGCTTAATCAAATGGGCGGCCCGTATTGCTGGGGCCGCCCTTTTTCTTCCCTATCCGATAGACTATGCCACACCACTTCGATTTCCTCGTCATCGGGACTGGCATTGCCGGACTCACCTATGCGGTCAAGGCGGCGCAGTTCGGCACCGTGGCCGTCGTCACCAAGAAGGAAAAAGCGGAGTCCAATACGAACTACGCTCAAGGCGGAGTAGCGGCCGTCATGTCCCAGGTCGATTCGTTTGATCTGCATGTTCGCGATACTCTCTCGACAGGCATGGGACTGGGTCACGAGGATGCGGTAAAGATCATGGTGCAGGAAGGGCCTGAACGACTCCGAGAATTGATCGGAGTCGGCGCAAAGTTCACCTACAAAGATGGTGCACTTGACCTGGGACGTGAAGGCGGGCATTCAATCAACAGAATCGTCCATGCGAAGGATCTCACCGGACACGAAATAGAGCGGGCCCTGCTGGCCGCTGTGGCCGCTGCACCGAATATCAAGATGTTCGAAGAACATGTGGCCCTCGAACTGATCACCGAACATAACCTGTCGGATCGGCCACGAGCCGACAAAAACGCCATCCACTGTTGGGGCGCGTACGTTCTTGATAACCATACCAAAGGAGTGAAAACGTTTCTTGCCCCGGTCGTGCTTCTGGCCACCGGGGGACTGGGGCATGTGTACCTGCATACAACAAACCCCGCGATAGCGACGGGCGACGGGGTCGCAATGGCGTGCCGCGCAGGCGCGAGAATCGGGAATATGGAGTTCATCCAGTTCCACCCGACGACGCTTTTCAATTCAGGTTCCCCGTCTTTTCTGATTTCCGAGGCCGTCAGGGGGTTCGGCGCCCGGCTTCGAACGCAGGACGGGGAGGAGTTCATGCACGCCTACGATGAACGCAAGGAACTGGCTCCGCGCGATATTGTCGCCTATGCCATCGATACCGAGCTCAAGAAACGGGGGGACGAGTACGTCTTGCTGGACCTCCGCCATCTTCCGGCAGACGGCGTGCGCGAGCACTTCCCGCATATCTACAACACCTGCCTGTCCAAATACAAGCTCGATATCACTGCCGAACCCATCCCGGTGGTTCCTGCAGCTCACTACTCCTGCGGAGGGGTGGTCACCGATGTTGACGGGCGAACAAGTGTGCACGGGCTGTATGCGGCGGGTGAAGTAAGCATGACCGGTGTTCACGGCGCAAACCGCCTCGCCAGCAACTCGCTCCTGGAAGCGCTCGTGTTTTCAGACCGGGCACTGCGGGCTTCCGTCAGCAAGGGCCGTTCAGTGAAAAGGCCGGTTCCCGAGGTCGCCCCGTGGGATGACAGCGGGACGTTGAACAGCGAAGAATGGATTCTGATTTCGCATAACCGGCGCGAAATCCAGCAGGTAATGTGGGACTACGTGGGCATCGTGCGCTCCGATCTCCGCCTCGGCCGGGCCTTGCGTCGCATGGAGCTGATTCAGAATGAAGTCGAAGACTTCTACAAGCGGACGAAAGTAACAGAAGGATTGATCGAACTCCGCAACCTTGCCCAGTGCGGTATGCTGGTCATCAAGTGCGCATTGCTGCGCAAGGAGAGCAGGGGATTGCACGTGACCACCGACTACCGCGGCAGGAACGATGCTGAGTTCCTCCGCGACACCATCCTCCCGTAACCCCGGAATACCCGTCAGGCACCGGAGACGACCGGCCGGGGCCCGGTTGACTCTGCGCGCCAGAATGGGTATATTTTTCCATGCTACGCGTCAGACGCACGCCTAATTCGGCACATAGCCAAGTCGAAAATGCTCTCTACCGGAAAACCACGCTCAGCAACGGCATACGGGTAGTGAGCGAGACGATTTCGCATGTCCGTTCCGTTTCCCTGGGAAGCTGGGCCAACGTCGGCTCGCGCGACGAGGCGGGGCCTCAGAACGGCATCAGCCACTTCCTCGAACATATGGCGTTCAAAGGGACGCGCCATCGAAATGTTCGGGAGATTGCGCAGAGCCTCGAATCACTCGGTGGTTACCTCAACGCCTTCACAACAAAAGAGCAGACCTGCTATTACGCCCGGGTGCTGGACACGAACATCCATGAGGCGATGGATGTGCTTTCGGATATCATGCTGAACGCCACCTTCAAGCGGCGCGAGATGGAAAAAGAGAAGCTCGTGGTGATCGAGGAGCTGAAGAACGCCGAAGACGACCCCGAAGATATCATCCACGACTATTTTGAAAAAACCCTGTTTCCACGGCATTCGCTCGGGAACCCCGTCATCGGCACGGAAGCCAATGTGCGCGGCTTCCGCCAGGAGGACTTGAAGGCCCACGTGCGTGCGCACTATCGCCCGACCCAGATTGTCGTAGCGGCAGCGGGGAATGTGGACCACGATTTGCTGGCCCGCCTTGTCAACCGATATCTCGGGCATCTTCGCGGGGAGGATGAGCCCAATTCACGACAGCCCGCCTCAGGCGCTGCCAAATCGGAGAAAGTGAAAGAATACCAACGGCCGATTGCACAAGCGCACATTTGTCTCGGCACACTCTGCTTCAGCGTCAAACATCCGCATCGCTATCCCTTGATGGTGGCGAACACACTCCTGGGCGAAGGAATGAGTTCCCGCCTCTATCAGACCATACGGGAAAAGCATGGATTGGCTTACTCCGTCTATTCATTCGTAAGCCTGCTGAGCGATACAGGGGTGTTCGGCACCTATCTCGGCGCTGACAAGAAGAACGTCAAGGCCGCCGTTGAGCTCGTCTTCCATGAATTGGAAAAACTGAAGAAGACGCCCGTTTCACGCGCTGAACTCCAGCGAACGAAGGCTCAGATCAAGGGAACGCTCATGCTCGGCCTGGAAAACATGTCCGGCCGGATGACGCGTCTCGGCAGTGCCGAATTGTATCTCGAATCCTACATCTCACTCGACACCATACTGAAGAAAGTGGATGCCGTTACTCCGGATGAAATTCTGGAAGTCTCCAACGATGTATTTCATCAGGACCGTTTCTCGACAGTGGTTATCCGGCCATCCTAGACAATGAATGACGATGCTTACCATTCACGACATGAATCCAAACGTCCTGGAGGCGGAATACGCCGTCCGTGGACCTATCGTGCAGCGCGCTCAGGAACTCGAAGCACAGGGCAGGAAGATCATCTACTGCAACATCGGCAACCCCCAGGCCCTGAATCAGCGCCCGCTCCGGTATCTGCGGCAGGCCCTGAGCTTGCTGGAAAACCCCGACCTGCTTGACAACCCCTCCGTCGTTTCGTCCTACCCGCGGGATATCGTCGCGCGTGTCCGGGATATTCTGAAGAGACACCCCCACGGCACCGGCGCGTACACGCAGAGCCCGGGCATCCCGTTCGTCCGCCAGGCAGTGGCTGACTTCATTGCGCGCCGCGACGGAATTCCCGCCGACAAGGAGCACATCATCCTTACCGACGGGGCGAGCAAAGGCGTCCAGTCGGTGCTGCTCTCGTTGTTGACTGCACCCACGGATGGGGTCATGATTCCAATCCCACAGTATCCGCTTTACAGTGCGACCCTGGCCCTGTACGGCGGAGCGCTGATCGGGTACTATCTTGATGAAGACAACCGGTGGCAGCTGAATCACGATATCCTGACAGAAAGCATTGAACGCGCCGTCGCGCAGGGCGTGACGCCGAAAGGCATCGTCGTGATCAACCCGGGCAATCCCACAGGCGCTGTGCTGAGCCGGGAGAACATCGAGATGATTGTGCGCTTTGCCCGCACCCATCATCTGTCAATCATCGCCGACGAAGTCTACCAGGAGAATGTGTACGACGAGGCACTTCGCTTCAACTCCTTTGCGCGCGTGATGGCGGAAATGCGGGAGACGGGTGTCTCCCTGTTCAGCCTGCATTCTGTATCCAAGGGTTTTCTGGGTGAATGCGGACATCGGGGCGGGTACCTGGAACTCCGGAATATACCAGACGATGTCCTGGCCGAATTCATCAAATTGCAATCCATCAGTCTCTGTGCAAACGTCAGCGGTCAATTCGCCACGTATTTTATGGTAGCGCCTCCGCAGCCGGGCGATGAGAGCCACGACACCTATGTTCGCGAACGTGATGCGATACTGGCCGATTTGAAGACCAAGGCTGAAATCCTCGCCGCCGGGGTGAATGCAATCCCCGGCATGTCGATGGATATCCCCCAGGGAGCGATGTACGCGTTCGTGCGCTTCGCGCTGCCGGAAGAGGAGGGGGTCAATGTTTATAGGATGCCGCAGGCGGAGCGGCGTCAATATGAATCGGCGCGCGACTCCGATTATTGCCTGGCCCTCCTGGAGGAGACAGGGATCTGCGTCGTGCCGGGATCGGGCTTCGGCCAAAGGGCTGGCACGTTTCACTTCCGCACCACGTTCCTTCCTCCCCGCGATCAGATTGAAAGCCTCGTGGAACGGCTGAAGAACTTCCACATGAACTATGTCCGAGCACTGGAAAACGCGTGAAATGATCACCCTCACCATCGACGGCAAGTCGCTCGAAGCAACGGAAGGACGCACCATCATTGAAGTCGCGCGGGAGAACGGGATTGACATTCCGCATTTTTGCTGGCACCCGAAACTCTCCGTCTCGGGCAATTGCCGGATTTGCCTCGTGGAAGTCGAGAGGTCGCCAAAGCTCGTCATCGCATGCGCCACACAAATTGCCCAAGGGATGGTGGTGTACACCGGTTCTGAGCGCGTCATCGATGCGCGCAAAGCCGTCATGGAATTCCTGCTGATCAATCACCCGCTGGATTGCCCGATCTGCGACGAAGCGGGGGAATGCAAGCTGCAGGACTACGCATACTCGCACAGCATCGGGTACAGCCGTTTCGACGAAGACAAGGTACACAAGCCGAAACGAGTCGCCCTGGGTCCGCACGTGATGCTCGATGTTGAACGCTGCATCATGTGTTCCCGGTGTGTGCGTTTCTGCGATGAGATCGCACAGAAACCCCAGCTGACATTCACCAACCGTGGCGATGGCGTTGTGCTCACGACGTTCCCCGGCGAGCAGCTGGACAATCCGTACTCCATGAATGTGATTGACATCTGTCCCGTGGGCGCATTGACAAGCAGGGAATTTCGCTTTCGCGCGCGGGTCTGGGAGATGTCAGCGACGGAGACAATTTGCCCCGGGTGTTCACGTGGCTGCAATATGTACAGCTGGGTACGGAACAATGAAATCCTGCGCCAGACGCCGCGCTTCAACCCGGCAGTGAACGACCACTGGATGTGCGACCGCGGCAGATTGGAAACGTTTCCCCCGGTAAACGCCGACTCCCGCATACGCTCCCCTCTCTCGCGCAGGGAAGGGGAACTGGTTGAAGTCGCTTGGGACGAAGCAATCGCCCGTGCCGCGTCGGAATTTCGTTCCTTCCACAAGAACGAAATCGGTGTCGTCGCCTCACCGAGCGCGACGAATGAAGATCTGTATCTCTTGCAGAAGTTCTCGCGTGAAGTCCTCGGGACGAAATATATCGCCACAGTGCCGCACATTGTGCCCGGCGACGAAGATCAGTTGCTCATACGCGCGGATAGGGCTTCCAACACACGCGGCCTTCTGTCGCTCGGCGTGGTCGAGTCATACGACCGCACTTCCCTGGCGGCCCTGGTGAAGCGGATTCAAGAAGGACACATCCGCGCACTCTATATTGTCGAAGAGAATATTTCGGCGATTGCGGAAGTCGCGGCTGTGATGGGCAAGCTGGATTTTGTCGTTGTCCATGCGAGCACGGAGAATGACACCACACGCCAGGCGGATCTGGTCTTCGCCGCGTCGACATTCGCCGAACGGAATGGCACCTATACGAACTTCGAGGGGCGCGTACAGCGTATTCGGCCGTCCGTTGCAACGCTGGATATCGACCGCTCGGTCGATGGATTTTCCATGAGCCGGCTCGACCGGGCCGGCACGGCATTCGACCGCTGGGGCAGGGGCCAGAAACGCGACGCCAGGCCGACATGGAGGATCATTGCTGGGATCGCTTCCGTGATGGGATTCAAGTACAAGTATCCGACAGCTGCCGATGTTTTCCATGAACTGGCATCCGTCGTCCCGGGATTCCGCGGCATGGAATTCCGGACCATCGGCACTTCCGGAACTATGCTGAACGCTCCCAGGGAATCAACCGTGCACGCCTGACCCGGGCCTTTCGTAAGGAACACCGCATGGAATTTTTTATCATCTCGCTTATCAAGATTGCCATCGTGCTCCTGGTGATCCTGACCACTGTGGCGAATCTCGTCTATTTGGAACGCAAGGTGAGCGCGTTCATCCAGAATAGAATCGGTCCGAACCGGACAGGACCGTGGGGTCTTCTGCAGGCTCCAGCAGATGTGCTGAAGTTGTTCATGAAGGAAGATATCGTTCCGACGAAAGCCAACCACATCATCCACTCGCTCGCCCCGATCATCTCCATCACAGTGGCCTTGAGCACCTTTGCCGTGGTCCCCTTCGGCGACACCATCATGCTGTTCGGGCGTGAGATCAAGCTCATGATCGCGGATGTGAACATCGGGGTCCTCTACATTCTGGCGCTTACCTCTATGGGCGTGTATGGCATCACGTTGAGCGGCTGGTCGTCAAACAACAAGTATTCGCTGCTCGGAGGGTTGCGTTCATCAGGACAGCTGATAAGTTACGAACTCTCCATGGGCATGTCGATCGTGGGCGTGATCATGGTCGCCGGGACCCTCGAGCTTGACCGGATCGTGGAACTGCAGGCAGGCTTTGCGTGGAATGCATTGTTGACCCCGATTGGATTCATCACGTTCCTTGTGGCATCGTTTGCGGAAACCAACCGCCTCCCCTTCGACCTCCCGGAGGCGGAACCCGAGCTTGTCGGCGGGTACCATACCGAGTACAGCGGAATGAAGTTCGGGACCTTCTTCCTCGCCGAGTATGCGAACATGATCACATCCTCCGCGATCATTGTCACACTGTTCCTGGGGGGATGGCAATTTCCCTATCTTCAGACATTTGGTCTGTCGCCGTTGCTCACGAGCATCATTCAGGTGCTGACATTTGTCGTGAAGGTCGGCGCGACCCTCTTGTTCTATATGTGGATCCGGTGGACCATCCCCCGGTTCCGCTATGACCAGCTGATGAACCTGGGATGGAAGGTGATGCTGCCCATGGCTGTGCTGAATGTGGTCGTGACGGGCGCATGGTTGTGGATCGCGGGGAGATAGGCGGGTGTTCACAGAAACACCGCAAGAGAGTTTCTGAAAGACCGTTTGCATTATGGGCAAGACAGACACGAACAAGACCCGGCAAATCCGGCGACATGATCTGACGCCTCTTCAGCGCACGTACATTCCGGAGATCTTCAAGGGAATGATGCTCACTCTGAAGCAGGTGTTCCGTCCGAAGTTCACACGGCAATATCCCGAAGAACGGTGGAACCCGCCTCCTTCGTTCCGTGGCCGCCCGGTGCTGGTGGAGGAACAAGGGGTCGAGCGCTGCGTGGCCTGCGGGCTCTGCGCGCGGGTATGCCCGGCGTTGGCCATCGAAGTGCAGGCCGCGGAGACGGATCTCCCCAAGGAACGGTATCCGGTGCGGTTTGAGATCGATATGTTGCGCTGCATCTTCTGCGGCTTCTGTGAGGAAGTCTGCCCTGAAGAAGCAATCATCATGAGCGATGAGTACGAACTGACATTCCTCAACACCGAGGACGCGATATTCGGAAAAGACCGATTGCTGATGTCAACTGACAGGCTCAAAACCCGGCTGGAGTTCCTGCACCAGGCCCGCTAAGCTAGGGAAAAGCAGTCGCTTTGCCGAGCGACATCCGTTATGGAGACCTTCTGGCTCGAGATACTCGGCGTGCTCTTCATGATCCTCCTGGTCGGCTTCTTCTCCGCCGCGGAGGTGGCAGTCCTTTCATCCCGCAAGAGCCGCATGCAGGAACTTGCCGACGGCGGTGACCGCCGGGCCGCCATTATCGTCTCCTTCCAGCAAGACCCCGAACACTTTCTGGCGACCGTGCACGTCGGCGTGGTCTTTACGTTGATCGTCGCGTCGGGACTCGGGGGGATCATCGGCGTGGAGAAGCTCTCCCCGGCTTTCGAGCAGAGTTCCATCCCATGGCTCCACCAGGCGAGCCCCTGGCTTTCACTCGCAATTATCGCAGTCACCATCGGCGGGCTCGTGGTGGTATTCGGTGAGTTGGTGCCAAAATCCCTCGCACTGCGATCGGCGGAGCAGGTCGCCCTCAAGCTGGCATCCCCCATGGTGGTTTTCCGCTACCTCTTCCATTACCCCGCGCGGCTCCTGGGATTCGCCAGCAACGTCGTATTACGTCCGTTCAAAGACAGTACGACGTTCACCGAGTCGCGCATGTCGGAAGAAGAGTTCAAGTTGATGCTCGACGAGGGCACAAAGTCGGGAGTGATTGACAAGACTGAACAACGACTGATCAAGAGCATCTTCGAATTCACCGATACGACGGCAAAGGAAGTCATGGTGCCGCGCACGGATGTGATGGCCGTCGATGTAAATCTGTCGCGCGACAAATTAATCAAGATCGTCCTCGAAGAAGGGTACTCCCGGGTTCCGGTGTACCGGGATACCATTGACCATATTATCGGCATTATTTTTACGAAGGACCTTCTCAGCCTGCTGGAGTACGGCAACACCATTATCCTTCATGATATCCTCCGCCCCACGTACTTCGTACCCGACTCGATGCAGATCAGCGTGTTGATGCAGGAACTGCAGCAACGGAAGCTCCACATGGCGGTCGTGACCGACGAATTCGGCGGCACCGAAGGAATCGTTACCATGGAGGATATCCTGGAAGAGATCGTCGGCGAAATTCACGATGAGTACGACGAAGAGCTACGCGAATTCGTGCAGGCCGCCGACGGAAGCACGCTGGTGGACGCGCACGTATCCATCGGCGATTTCAACGAACGGTTCAAGGCCTCACTCCCTGAGAGCGTGGACTATGAAACGGTGAGTGGCTATCTCTGCAAACAGGCGGGCCGCATCCCGGAACTGAACGAAGAACTTGTCATCGGGCGGTGGCAATTCACCGTCTTCCGCAAAAGCCAGCGACGGATTCGACTCATCAAAGTAAAGCCGCGGCCGCAGGAATGACCACTCCTCCGGAAACCACCGTTTCCATCATCATTACTAGCTGGAACACCTGCGAACTGTTGGATGGGGCGCTGGATGCCGTCGGCCTTCATGCTCACGCACCGGCCATCGAAACGATTGTGATCGACAACGGGTCGACAGATGACAGTTCTGTGATGGTGGGGGAGAAGTATCCATGGGTGCGGCTCATCGCCAATACAGAGAACCTTGGTTTCGCGCGCGCCAACAACCAGGGGATCGCCGTGGCGCACGGCAAGAACGTGCTCTTTCTCGGGAGCGATACGATAGTGCAGCCGGGATCGGTGCAGACACTGGCCGCCTTTCTTGATGCGCACCCGGAGACGGGGGCGGCAAGCTGCCGGTTGATGAATCCCGATCACACCCCCCAGATGTCCTGCCGCCGCTTCCCACGACTCCGTGACGCCCTGGCAACCTATCTTTCTCTTCACTGGCTTGCACGGCGCTACACGATGAGAGGTTTCGATTTCTACCGGACGCAGTCTGTGGATCAACCCGCGGCGACCTGCCTGATGGTACGCCGCCGGCTTCTTGAAGACCTGCACGGATTCGATCCACGGTACACTATCCTGTACAACGACGTGGATTTGTGCGAGAGGATACGCGCACAAGGGTGGGAAATCTACTACGTCGCCGACGCCGAGATCATTCATTACGGGAGCATGACAACCCGTTCGGCCCCTCCGACCATCCGCCTCGAAATGTACAGGAACATCATTGCATACTTCCGCGCGCACAGGGGCCCGATTGCACAGTGGCTGCTCACGCCGGTGCTGGCCGTCCGCCTGTGGCTGTTGACGCGAAACGCGATTGCGCTGAAGTTGTTCCGCTCCGCCGTGGAGGAGAGGCAAGGATGATCGGCCGCGATATCCGTGACGGGGTCTTCAGGGACACACGAAACCTCTATACCGCGTACCCCCCGGACATTGTTTCCCGGCCGCACATCCGTTTCGTGCGCAAGTATGCCGGGAAGTCAATTCTGGATCTTGGATGCGCGACGGGCAATTACTGCGTGCACCTCACAGGGCTCGGGTATTCCATGGCAGGAGCCGACATTAACCCGGAGTATGTCCGGATTGCGCGCGATCGCGGAGTTGACGCCCGGGTGATAGTTGACCGCGTCCCGTTTGACGATTTGAGCTTTGACACCGTGCTCCTTTCAGAAGTGCTTGAACATGTTGAAGATCCCACGCCGCTTCTCGCCGATGCTCGGCGCCTCGCCCGAAAGAATGTGTTGATCACCACCCCGCACAGCGGCGACATCGCCAACCTCCATCAACAGAACCTGCTTTATGAGCACTTTGCCGACCTAGATCACCGGAATTTCTTCACGCAGTCATCGCTGGAGGAACTGCTTGCCCCCGTTTTCCCCCGCGTTCGAGTCTGGAAAGGGGACGGCCTGAATCCCCTGGCGCTGTTCCCGGGTGCGCCGGTGCGCTTCGTGGGAAGGGTCCTCGGCCGGCTGCACATCATCCCTCCGGCCTTTTACTTCCGGCTCTATGCCGTTGCGGAGGTTGGGCAATGATCCCATCCGACCAACTCTCCTCCTCCCGGGCCGTTGTGCGAAGCGGCCTCTTCAATATCGCGGGCTTCCTTGTGTCGGCCCTCTATATGGTCGTGCTGGTTCCGGTGGCGACAGGCTTTCTCGGAAAAGAGCAATACGGTCTCTGGACCGCGGTGCTGGCGATCACAGGCTATATCGGACTCGCCGACCTTGGCCTCAGCACATCGTTTGTCACCTACATCGCCCGGTATGTCACGCTGGGAGATCTCAAAAGTGCAAATCGGGTGGTGTCACACGGCCTCCTCTTCTATATGCTGGTGTCTTGTGTGATGATGCTCATCAGCCTGTTGGCGTACCCCTGGCTCTTTGATGTACTGAATATCAGCGATGCGGATTGGAGCACCGCCCGGTCGGCCCTGTTCATGTCTGTTGCAGTCTTTGCGGTGACGAGCGTTGCGGGAGTCTACGGGAGCGTCCTCGCCGCTGTGCAAAAGATGGACGCATTCAATATGCAGTTCGCCGGATTGCTCGTCGCAAAGTTCGCTTTCACCTATGCGGCGCTCGTTGCGGGCTACGGCGTCACAGGGATGTTCATCGCCGATTTCATTGCGACAGCCTTGAGTGTCCCTGTGGTATTTCTTCTTGCACGAGGATGCGTGCCCGGATTGACGTTGAAATGGGACGGGTTTGACAAGCCCCTGATGCAGACACTTCTCAAGTTCGGCCTGCGGCTCCAGATCAGCCGCATCGCCGATATTGTGCAGATGAGCTATGACAAGCTGCTGCTGACGAAATACATCGGGCTCTCGGCGACTGCGATGTACGACTACGGGTCGCGTCCGCTCAATCGCCTGCGCACGTTGCCGGTTACGGCCATTTCATCGCTTATCCCGGCCGTGTCCGCGCTCGACGCGAATGACAATGCCGCCCGCATCCAGGCCGCCGTCGTGCGCTCCACCCGCTATCTGGTGTTGATCGCACTGCCGCTCTTCTGTCTCTGCATTCTGTTCGCCCAGCGTGCAATGCTCCTCTGGATAGGGCCGGGGAATGAATACGCAGCCTACACCATGCAAGGACTCTCCATCGGAGCATTCGTCTCTGTGGTCATGAGCGCGCTTTCTCTTGTGTCGCTCGGGAAAGGCGAGCCGCAGTTCCAGATGCAGACTGCACTCGTCCAGGCAGTGATCAATATCATGCTGTCGACATCACTCATCAGGCTCTTTGGCTTCCTGGGTGCAGTCGCGGGCACAACGATCTCCATGATCATTGGTGGATTGCTGTTCTTCCGTGCCTATGCGCGGCGCGTAATGGTCTCGCCGTTCGCGTTTCTGGGCGCGACGCTCCTCCGGCCTCTGGCTGCACTCATACCTGCCATCCTTGCGGGACTGCTCGTCGTGACACTGGGCGACCAGCTTCCATCCGGGGATTCCCGTCTCGCGGGGATCATCGTCCTGGCCACGGCATCTCTGCTTTTCTTCGCGGTCTACGCCGCTACTATCTGGCTCACCGGGGCCGTCACTGCCGACGACCTGGGCTTTTTGCGCAATGTGTTTCCCCACAGAACAAGCTCGCCCAATGACAACTGAAGAGCTCGACACCGCTCTGAAAGATCAGGATATCGCGATATTCTCACCAATCGATGCCCAGCTGACGGCTGCTGACAAACGTTCACTGCTGGCCATCCAGTGGGGGGTGCGCAGTCTCTTTTCGTCGTATACCTATTTGGAAATCGGTTCGCATCTGGGGGGGAGTCTCCAGACCCACCTGCAGGATCCGCGATGTGCCGGGATCGTGTCCATCGACGCGCGCCCGACCGCAGTGGCGGACGACCGCGTCGACTCTGTGCCCTATCCCGACAACTCGACTGAACACATGCTCGCACTCCTCCACAAAGTGGCGGGAGGTGTGGTCTCTAAAATCACAACATTCGATGCAGATGCGTCTGCCGTGGACCCGGCGTCCCTTCTCTCTGCCCCGCACCTCTGCCTGATCGACGGGGAGCATACAGAACGTGCGGCTCTCTCGGACTATGCGTTCTGCCGCAAGGCCCTCCGCAAAGACGGCGTGATAGTGTTCCACGATGGGAACATCATCTTTCCTGCATTGAACACCATTGTGAATGGCCTGAAAGCCGAGGGAGCGAATTTCCGTTCATACGTGCTGCCGTCCACAGTCTTCGTCATAGAATTCGGCGATGCGGCCATCCACCGGTGCGATGCAATCCGGGATTTGCTCCTCAACAACGGTGAACCATACCTTTACGGCCTGATGTCGATGCTGCACTACCGGGAAGTCTACTCTTCTCGGGCAATGCAGATCCTGCGGAAGATCTGGAATATTGTGCATCCAAGCCCTGGTTCCTGGAGGTAACGCCACGTGGGCCCGGCCGCACTGATCATACCGAATTGGAACGGGAAACAGCACCTCGAGGTATGTCTGGGATCCGTCGCTATTCAGTCTACGCGCCCGGCGCGAACGATAGTAGTAGACAACGGATCTTCTGATGGATCACTCGCATATGTTGGCGGGAGGTTTCCCTGGGTGCAGTGCGTTTCGCTCCCCTCAAATCAGGGATTTGCCGCGGCGGTAAATCACGGCATCAAGGCATCTCAGGAAGAGTACGTTGCTCTCCTGAACAACGATACCGAACTCGATCCACGCTGGCTGGAAGAAATGCTCGATGCGTTGTCGTCTGACCCCGTTGCGGGGATGGCGGCGTGTAAAATGCT
>Ga0105107_10000420_pt1 | contig 26749 bp, 27 predicted proteins | sample PPLLaktember2015_6_FD_79335 | JGI IMG/M metagenome (GOLD analysis project Ga0105107, IMG submission 79335) | Freshwater sediment microbial communities from Prairie Pothole Lake near Jamestown, North Dakota, USA - PPLs Lake P8 Core (1) Depth... | ecosystem: Environmental > Aquatic > Freshwater >... | reverse complement strand
GTGTGCCGCATCACCGCGGATTTCAAGGAGAACGAGCGCAAGGCGGCGCTGTTCGTGGCCGACCGGATGGAGGAGTGGTATCGAGCGGCGGGTGCGACCGACGTCATTCGCAATCCGCTCGGCACGATGGGCCCGTCAACGCACGCGTACGGCGGCACCCGCATGGGCGACAACCCCGAGACCAACGTCGTGAACCGCTGGGGCCTGGCGCACGAGGTCCCGAACCTCGGCATTCTCGGCGCGTCGGTCATGGGCACGAGCGGTGCCCACAATCCGACGCTGACAGTCCAGGCCCTTGCGTGGCGCACTGCGGAGTATCTCGTCAAGAACTGGAAGGCGATCGCCGAATAGTACACGCCTCGTCCTCCAGGGCAGCCAGGGACTACACTTTCTTGTTTTGCGGCGGAATTTCGCGGCCGAATATGTCCGGTTCCGGGCCCGAATCGGTCTTGCCGGGCAGGTTCACCTTGGACTCGAAATCCTCGTAGCCGGCCCTCCGCTGGCGTTCGTCCGGGCCTTCGACATCGACGTTCTCGCGCGACCCTTCGGCCTGCTCCCTGGCAGACGCGGGGTTGGGTTCATCTCTTCTCATTTCCGGTCTCCTTCACGCACAACGGTTGGAGTGAGTGCAACGGTGGTACCAGGCGTCGTGGCGATGGGCCATGGTCTATAGTCGAGCCATGCGCGCCGTCGTCTTCGCCGCGTTCGCGGTTCTGGTTGCCAGCCATGCGCCCGCGCAGACGTCCGTGCCGTATGCAGTTGTGTTCGATCAATACATGACGCCGGCAGCAGGGGCCGAAGACCTCGTCACGCTTCAGCACGTGCTTGCGACCGCCGAAGATCGGTGGCTGCCGCACACATTCGGGGCAGAGCGCAGCCGTCCCGCTCTCGCGCTTGGCATCCTGTACAGGACGGGGAAATTTCTCGCGCTCGACGTGCCGCAGGATCACATGCTGCTCGTTGTCGCGCACGAGGTGTTCGGACACGGCGCGCGGTTTCGAGAGCGGGGCGACGGCCGCATCAGATACGGGTTCGACGCGCCTATTCCTTACGGCTCCGGCGACGCATTTACCAGCTTCAACGGCCGGTTCCCGATTTCTCCGCTCGCCCATTTGAACGTTTCGGCGTCGGGCATCGAGGCGCAGCATTCGCTCGCCGACGCCATTGCCGACCACGCCGTGGCACGCGGGCGCATCCACTACCGCGAGGCGTGGTTGTACTTCGAATCGCGGCTGACGGGCATGACCTACATCCTCACCGCATCCCCCAACTCGTCTGAAGGACACGATCCGGCGGACTTCCTCAGACAGTTCGAGACGGCGTGCACGGCGCCGTGCTCGCCGCTCACACGCCGGCACGTTCAGCGCCGGGCCTTGCTCGCGCTGGGCGATCCGCTGCTGTATTACGCCCTGTACGGCGTGGCGGGTTCCTACATCGGCAACGGGGCGGTGACGGCCCCCATGCCGCTCATTCCGATTGGCCGCGGTGCCCGCGTGCTGCCATCGCTCGGCTATGCGCTCGCGCCGTTCGGCGAGGAGTGGAGCGTTCGCACGGCGTTCCAGGCGGAAGAGCGCGCAGAACGCCGGGCACCGAGGCTGACCAACGTCACGCTGCGCGTGGGAAACACCGGCGCAACGACGCCGTGGGCTGTAAGCGCGAGTCTGGCCGATGTGTTGCGCGTCAAGGCGTTCCGCGTCGGCGCGAGCGTCGATGTGTGGCGGCAGCCCGATCTGCTGGCCGACCAGACGTCCGATGCTCTGCAGACTGGCGCAGGCGCGGCGGCCACTGTGATGGTGCCGCTGCCGGCATTCCTGCGCTCGCCGTGGTCCGACGGATTGATCGTGACCGCGGGCTACAAGTCGCAAGGGTTCGTGCCGGGAGAGCAGCTGTCGGGCGGCGCTGTCTTCCGCGCGGGCGTCACGCTGCGCTGAATCAGACAGCCCCACCCGATCATAGAATTGTCGGCGTCATGAGCGAACCCGTACTCGAATTGATCAATGCCACCGTCAAGAAAGGGGATGCCACCGTCCTCCATGGGCTGACGCTGAAGATAGGCGCCGGTGAGCATACGGCCATCCTTGGGCCGAACGGCGCCGGCAAGTCCGTGCTGGTCCGCCTGCTGACTCACGAAGAGCGTGCGCTGCCTCTCGCGGACGACACGTCACCCGTGCGCGTATTCGGCGACGACAACTGGAACGTGTTCGAACTGCGCCCACAGCTTGGCATCGTGTCGGCCGACCTGCATCAGCGTTTCGTCGCCGGCAACAGCGAGGGGCGCATCACGGGCCTGGCGGCGGTGCTGTCGGGGTTTGTCGCCTCACAGGGCATCCTGCGCTACAGCGCCGTGTCCGACGACATGCGTCGCAGGGCGGTCGAGGCGCTCGAGCGGATGGCGGCAGGACACCTGGCGCGCCGCCTGATGAACGAGATGTCGAGCGGCGAGGCCCGGCGCGTGCTGCTCGCGCGAGCCCTGGTCACCAATCCCCGGGCGCTCGTCCTCGATGAGCCGACCACGGGGCTCGATGTCGTCGGCCGGCATCGCTTCATGGAGCGCGTCAGAAGCATCGCGAGATATGGCACGACATTGATCCTCATTACGCACCACGTTGAGGAGATCATTCCCGAGATAGGCCGGGTGATTCTGTTGAGGAACGGCCGGATCGCCGGAGATGGCGTGAAACAAGACATGCTCACGGAGGCGTGGCTCAGCGACACGTTCGACGGCCGGATGAATGTGGAACGCAGCGACGGGTATTTTTTCGCTCGGGGTGAGTAGTACAATAACCACCGGAGGACTCATGTTGAAGCCGACATTTCTGCCGCTGGCCGTCGCAGCGTTTTTCGCCTGTGCGACTCCGGCCGCCGCTCAGGCTTTTCCGGATGGACCGGGCAAGGAAATTCTCGAAAAAAAATGCAGCACGTGCCATGCGCCTGAACAGGTGACGACGTTCGGGCGGAGCGCCGAAGAATGGTACGAGGTTGTCGTCAATATGGTCGACCTCGGCGCGGAAGTGAACGAGGAAGAAGCCAAAGTTCTCGTCGAGTACCTCACGAAAAACTGGCCGCTCAAGGGCGCCACGCCGCCCCCGGACACGCCGACGCCGGTGGAGAAACCGGAAGAGACGCCTGCAGAGAAACCAGCCGAGCCCGCGGCGCCGCAGAACGCGCCTGCCGGAGTCGGCGCGGTCTCGTCGCACGGGCCCCAGGTCGTCATCAGGGAATGGGACGTGCCCACGCCCAACTCGCGTCCGCACGATCCGCTGGCCGCGTCGGACGGCTCCATCTGGTATACGGGGCAGCGGGCCAACGTGCTCGGACGGCTCGATCCGAAGACGGGACAGATCAAGGAGTTCCCGCTCACGACCCCCGATTCCGGTCCTCATGGCCTTACCGAGGACCGGGCGGGCAACATCTGGTATACGGGCAACGGCAAGGCGCTCATCGGCAAACTCGATCCGAAGACCGGCCAGGTGACGGAGTATCCGATGCCCGATCCGGCGGCGAAAGATCCGCACTCGCTCGACTTCGACGCGAAGGGCCATCTGTGGTTTACGGTGCAAGGCGCCAACATGGTGGGCCGGATGGATCCGGCCACCGGCGAGCTGACGCTTCGCAATATGCCGACGAGCAAGGCGCTGCCCTACGGCATTCTGGTGAACTCGAAAGGCGTGCCGTTCCTCGTGGAGTTCGGCGCGAACAAAATCGCGAGCATCGATCCAGCCAACTTCACCATCCGCGAATGGACGCTCCCGAACGCGGCGGCCCGGCCGCGGCGGCTCGCGCTTGATCGCCAGGACAACGTCTGGTACTCGGACTACGCGCGGGGATACCTGGGCATGCTGAATCCTGCGACGTCGCAGGTGAAAGAGTGGCCATCGCCGGCCGGCCCGAAGTCGCAGCCGTATGGAATCGCCGTCATCGACGGAAAAATCTGGTACAGCGAAGCCGGCGTGCAGCCGAACACCATCGTGATGTTCGATCCCGCGACGGAGAGGTTCCAGACGTGGCCCATCCCTTCGGGCGGCGGCGTGGTCCGGAACGTCAGCGTTACGAAAGACGGCAATCTGGCCCTCGCGTTGAGTGGCGTCAACAAGATCGGCCTCGTGGAAATCAAGAAGTAACGGGCGCGCCGTGCCACCAGTGCGAGTTGTGCTACACTGTGTAAGTCACGAATTTAGCCGCCAGTTATTGCCCGCTGTTGTTTGAGCCGACCGAGCCGTTTTCAACTCGATTCCCTCACACTTCGCTGCAAGCAGAGTGGATGGTCCATTCAGGCTAGGTTCCATTTAGTAGGACGAGTACACATGAGTCGAAAGCTGTTTGTAGGAAATCTGCCGTTCACCACTGGAGAAAACGAGCTCCAGGACATGTTCGGCCAGGCGGGAACCATTGAGTCGGTGCGCGTCATGCGCGACATGGCCACGGGCCGTGCGCGCGGGTTCGCGTTCGTCGAGATGCAGTCGGACGAAGAGGCGCAGGCGGCGATCGATCGCTTCAACGGCGCCGATCTCGGCGGCCGCGCGCTCGTCGTCAACGAAGCCCGGCCGAAGACCAACGGCGGTGGTGGTGGCGGCTACGGCGGCGATCGCGGCGATCGTGGCGGCCGTGGCGGTCATCGGCGCTCCGAGCCTCGCTGGTAAGGGTTCCAAGTTCCAGTTCCAAGTCCCAGGTTCCGGGTTCGAACGACGAAACCCGGAACCTGGAACCGGAACCCGGAACCCGCGGAACCGGAACCCACTTTGCTCTTGGCCGTTGCTTTTGTTAGAGTTAACCTCTATGCCCGCTCCCGTCAAGAAAAGCCCATCAGAGCTGCAGAACCAGGAAAATGAAGTGTACAAGGCTCTGCGAGCCTGGTACATGATCCCTGGCATTCAACGGGAACTCCGCCACAAAGAGAACGAGGCCGTCCAGACCGTTCTCGAAGTCTTCGAAAGCCGTAAGCGAAATCGGAAGGCGAACGAAACCTAGCTCGTTTTGACCTCGTCGTCGTCGAGGATCTGGTCTTCCCGCGGCGGTTGGGGGCCGGGGACGATGCCCGCAATGTCGGGATCTACATCATCAGGGTGACGCGGACCCGTGTTGGCCCGATTGATTTTGGCTTCCTGCCGGCGCTCGAACTTCATCTTCTGCTTTTCCTGGCGAGCGCGTTCTTTATGTCGTTTCTGCTGGGATGGTCGCGATCTATTGGCCATGAATCCACCTAAAGTCTCATATTCTAGCGCGAATTCCAAGAGAGTCTTGACGCCCTTCGATAGACATGCTACCTTGTTTAAACAAGGTAGCTCATGGCGACAGCCCATATCCAGGAAAAATTCGCGTCCATTCGGAAGGGACTGCTCGAATTTCTGATTCTACAGATGATCGCGAGCGACAAAATGTATGTCGCCGAAATGCTGCAACGCCTCAGCACCACGGAGTTCGCGACCCAGGAAGGCACACTGTATCCGCTTTTGAGCAAGATGCGGCGCGAAGGGGCGGTGGATTACGACTGGCAGGAGTCGGAAGCGGGTCCTCCGCGGAAGTACTACAAGCTGACGGCGAAGGGGAAGGCGCAACTCGAAGAGCTGCGCGACTATTGGGCCTACATCAACCAGACGCTCGACAGTCTGGGACGAGGCGAATCATGCGCAAAGTCATCACGATCGATGTGAACGGCCATCTCTACCAGCTCGACGAGCAGGCGTACGACGACTTGCGCGCATATCTCGCGCACGCCGAGGCGCGGCTTGGCGCCGATCCCGACAGGGCCGAGATTATCCGAGACCTCGAGCAGTCGATCGGCGAAAAACTGCTGCGGTATCTCAGTCCCGAGAAGAGCGTGGTGGCGGCTTCCGAAGTCGGCCAGATTCTCCAGGAAATCGGACCCGTGGATGGCGTGGGTGCCGATGCTCCTCACACGCGCGCGGCCGACGCGTCGAGCGGTACCGGCCCGGCCGCCCAGGCCAGACGGCTCTACCTGATTCAGGACGGCGCCATGATCGGCGGCCTGTGTAATGGCATCGCGGCGTATTTCCAGATCGATTCGACCTTCGTCAGGTTCGCGTTCGTCGTTCTTGCGGCGATCGAGATGTTCTATTTCGAGAGGCCTCCCGTCGTGAGCGCTGGCCTCTATGCAGTGTTGATGTTCATCGTGCCTTATGCGAAGCCATTTTCCGAGCGCACCGCCCCTGGGACGCACCAATCGATTCCCCAGAAAGTGCGGAGAAGAGTGGAGCGGGTGAAAGCCGCATTCGGGGGCCTTCAACACCATACACAATAGCGTGGGTTCGTTTTGTGCCTTCACGAGCCACGATGTGCAAGGCGACTGACCGATGGGTTGACTTGTTTTGAGTCAGCCCGTTCTCCTCCTTGCAGCCTCCGATCGCATCCATTAGTCTGAATAGGAAGTGTCACAGCACCACGATGAGCTGGCGCGGCGTCTCGCCGCGATCGTCGCCTCTTCGGACGACGCCATTGTCAGCAAGGATTTGAACGGGATCGTCCTGTCGTGGAACGACGCGGCCGAGAGGATATTCGGGTACACGGCTGCCGAGATGATCGGCACGTCCATCCGTCGAATCATCCCAGACAACCGCCAGTCCGAGGAAGACGCGGTGCTCGAAGCGATTCGAGCCGGCCGGCGTATCGATCACTTCGAAACGCAGCGCAAGACCCGCGACGGCCATCTCATTCCAATCTCGCTGACGGTCTCGCCGGTGCTCGACGCGACCGGGAAGGTGATCGGCGCGTCGAAGATTGCGCGCGACATCTCCGACCGGAAGCGCGCCGAAGATCATGCATCCCGGACGGCGCAGCGCGACGCGTTTCTCGCGGAAGTTACGCTGACGCTCACCCGATCGCTCGACTACGAACAGACCTTGCGAACGCTGGCGGTGGCGGCGACGCCTGCGCTCGCGGATTACTGTGCGGTCGACGTGGTCGACGAAGACGGAGACCTGAAACGGCTGGCCGTGATTCATGTGGATCCTGCGAAGGCGCAGCTCGCCCAGCAGGTGAGGGCGAAGTTCGAGGGTCGGGAGACGGCGTCCAGCGCGCAGACGGTGGCGCGGACTGGCGTGTCGTCGTTCATCCCTGACATCACCGACGACATGCTGGTGACGGCCGCGCAGGGCGACGACCAACGTGTTGAAATGCTGCGTTCCCTCGGCCTCGTCTCCTACATGTCGGTGCCGATGGTGGCTCATGAGCGCTCGGTGGGCGTGCTCTCACTGGCCAACGCCGAGTCGCGGCGGCGGTTCACCAGGGACGATTTGCGGCTTGCCGAAGACGTGGCGTCCCGCGCGGCCCTGGCCATCGAGAACGCGCAGTCGTATCGTCAACTGCATCACGCCAACCGGTTGAAAGACGAGTTCCTGGCGACGCTGTCGCACGAGCTGCGAACGCCGTTGAACGCGGTGCTCGGTTATGCGCGCATGCTGCAGTCAGGCGCGGTGCCCGAGGAGAAGATCCCGCAGGCGCTGGAGGTGATCGATCGCAACGCCGCCGCGCTGGCGCAGATGGTCGAGGACGTGCTCGACGTGTCGCGCATCGTTCTGGGCAAGACGCGGCTGCGGGTTCAGCCGACCGATATTGCGGGAGTCGTCCAGGACGCCCTCGCGACCGTCCGGCCCGCGGTCGATGCCAAGGGCCTGCACCTGACGTGCGCGATACCCGAGCACATGTCGGACGTGCCGGGAGATCCCCACCGCCTGCAGCAGGTCGTCTGGAATCTCCTTTCGAATGCCGCAAAGTTCACGCCGCCGGGCGGGCACATCGACGTGCGTGTGGTCGACACCGACGCCATCGTCCAGATTATCGTCAGCGATACGGGCGTCGGTTTTCCGAAAGCGTTCAAACCGCACCTGTTCGAGCGGTTCCGGCAGGCCGAAAGCGGCACCACCCGGCTGCACGGCGGCCTCGGGCTGGGCCTGTCGATTGCCCGGCACATCATCGAGATGCACGGCGGAACGATTGACGCGGAGAGCGCGGGAGAAGGGAAGGGCGCGACCTTTACGGTGACGCTGCCCTCGACGCGCGTCTCGGCCAAATCGCGCTCGGCGTGATCGCCGTCGCCCGCCATTTGGGTCATTCAGGACGTGCGATAATGGATCTGTCAGAACGCCTTGGGGGCGCTCCGGTTTCGACGGAGGTATGGACTCAAGGAATGCATGCCGAGCACCATTAACTCGTTAATCTGATGGAACATCCGTTAACTGCGGACAATCAGTACGCTCTCGCTGCTTAATTAAACTAAGCAACGACGTTCGCCCCGGCCTCGCCTGGTGGTTGGGGGCCGAACGCCATTAAACAGGCTGGTTTCTGAACGGCGGCTCGGCGTTCAGGGGCGAGACACACCGAGTCTGGTATCCGGCGGTTTTGGCCGCTTCCTCACGCTGGATACGAGAACCCGGAAGCGGCTACGCATGTAGATTTCTTTGACGACGTGCTTTCGGACGCGGGTTCGACTCCCGCCGCCTCCACCAACCTTCGCTCGCCTGCAGCGGTAAGCGAGCTACGGTTGGCAAGCCAACCTTCGCAAGTGCTCTCAGGCGAAGGTCACACCAATCTCGCGAGCTCACGTCACTTTCAGGCGAAGGTTGTCCACCGTAGCGGCGAAGCCGCGAAGGTGGACCGTCACCGCTCGTCTGACGACTTCAGGCCGAAGTTCCCGCCGCCTCCCTGCTGGCTCCTGCAGCCGGTCTACCCGCGAGAATCGCGCACGCCGCTTCGCGGTCTTCATGCCACCTTCCTCGACCTCGCCGGCTTGACCACCAGCCGCACACCGACGCCGAACCTCGCCAGCATGTCGATCAGGGCGTCGGTGCTGAACAGATCGATGCGACCACGTAGAAGGTCGCTAACACGGGGCTGCGTGACGCGAAGCACTTTCGCCGCTTCTGCCTGCTTGAGACCCCTTGACGCGATAGCTTTCTGAACCTGAATCAGCAGGTCGGCACGGACAAGCAGGTGCTCGGATTCTTCCTTCGAGAACCCGAGGTCCCGGAAGACGTTCCCCGTGGACGCTATGTGACCCGCAACCCGGCGATCGACTCCCTGCATTCAGTTCGTCCAGGACGAGTAGCGCGGTTCTTTCAATCCATGATGGGATCGACCTACCGCGCCAAGCCCGGCAAGACGCCGTGGCTACCCAGACTCGGCTCAGGCACCGTAGGTACTCCCACATCTGATATCCTTCCAGCGTGGCACCTGTTGTGCTGGGGTGCGTTCTGTTGGCCGTCATGGCCCGGCCCGTTCTCGCGCAGCAACTCACGTACAAGACCCACATCGAAATTCGAGCGCTGCAAACAGATCCGATCGATTCTCTGCTCGGAAAAGTCCTTGATGAAGCTGGTCGTGAGCTGCGTCAAGTAGTACTCGCCGGCATCGAGAGCGGGGCGGCGGATTCCGTCACAACGATCAGTGACGGAGCTGTGCGCGTGGAGCGCATCCCGGGCGGCACGGTCGAGATCATCCGCTACGATCGGGACACGCTTGTTTTGAATCCAGCCAAGAAAACGTACTGGACGTTACCCCACCGGCCACCAACCACGAGCCTGCCCGGACTCAACGCGCGACTGTCGTGGAGGCGAACCGGGGAATCCGACACGATCGCCGGTGTGCTAGCAGAACAAATACTCTTTGATGTTGCGATATTTCCCGCTGATCAGCGATTCGCGAACATGCTTGGTGAGCCCGTCATGTTTGGTGCGCAGGGGGAGGTGTGGGTGGCCGCTCAGTACGGCCGTTACGCGGGAATGGCCGCGGCAGTCGCACCGCAAGTGCTCAACGTGTTTCCGATATTAGCCGAGTTTGCTGAACAGGGCGCGATCGTGCGCAGCGTCATCATCACTGAGCTTCTCGGGCCAGTTGAGATCGAAACCCTCGTCACTCATATTTCAGAGGGCCCTCTGGCTCCCGATATCTACGCTGTGCCCTCGGACTACCGCAAGGTGCCGCCGCCTCCGGCTCAAGGCTTCGAGGAAGCTCAACTAATCAGCCGCGTGCCAGCCCATTATCCGTCCGAGGCTGCAAGAGCCAAGATGGATGGCGTCGTACTATTGGTGGTCACCGTGGCGATTGACGGCTCGGTCCGAGATCCGCGAATCCTCAAAGGGCTCGGATATGGCTTGGATGAGGAGGCCGTTAAATCGGTGCTTCAGTGGCGGTACAAGCCTGCTCGTAACAAAGGTCAGCCCGTCGACAGTCAAGTGACCATTTCGTTTGGTTTCACGTATCGCGAACGGTCACGTTGACGGAGAACCGCAGTGCTGAAGTCCATTTCCGCCGTTTCCACGTTCGTGATTGCGACAGTCATGGTCAGTTGTTCGCTTTTGGCTCAGGACGCAGTGGATGTTGAAGCACTTCTCGTGAGGATGCGTGCCTACTTGGTCGACTATGAAACAAAGTTGACAGGTGTCGTCGCGGAGGAGCATTACGAACAGTGGGTTGAGGCCGGGCGGGCCGTTGTAGGGGGTCCCGCCGGCCAGGTGCGCCAGAGTGCTAGTGCTGTCCAGGGTCCAACAAAGAGATCACTCGTCTCTGACTTTCTCATGATTAGGTGGCCCGGCGAAGCAGCGTGGTTCGGATTTCGTGACGTGTTTTTGGTGGACGGCACGCCGGTCCGCGACCGGGAAGAGCGCTTACTCAAGCTCTTTACTCAGAATCCAATGGACGTCCTTGCCCGTGCGGACTTAATTGCGGCTGAAAGCGCGCGATACAACATCGGTGGAGTTGAGCGCAACATTAACGTTCCTACGCAAGCGCTCGACTTTCTACATCCCCGGTTTGGTTCTCGGTTCTCATTCCGCAAAGCTGGTGACGAGGCGCTCGATGGCCGAACTGTGTGGCGAATCGCATACGAGGAACGCGAGGAGCCATACCTGATCAAGACGCCGTCGGGTCGCGGCATTCGAGCAACAGGTGTCGCATGGATTGATCAGCAAACGTCGGCCGTGCTTCAAACACAACTGGACCTCTCGGTTGTGGAAGCGAGGCTGTTGCTTAGAATGCGCATCACTGTCGTTTACCGGCCCGACGAGACACTGGGATTCCACGTACCAGTAGAGCTCCGCGAGAGTCATGAGCAGTCCGACCCGAGCAGCAGGGTCGGTGGCGCTGTTCAGGTTGGTGGCCGCGCTCGATACCTCAAGTTTCGTCGCTTCAGAGCAGAAGCCCAAGAAAAGATGGTGCCCCCCGTATAGCCGGTCTAGGACGTGTCTGTAAGTTCGGAACAGTGTGCCCAAACTGTGCCCGCGATGAGCTTCGTTCTGCGTGCGGCCGTCCTCGCCCCTCCTTGTGATAGACCATAGCGCCGTCGCACATCGAAGTTCTGGATGATTTCGGATCGGGTGCTCTCGCACGTATCATCGTTTCCCGTTGCGGACGCGATGTAGAATCGCGAGCTTATGCTGTTTGATCTCGACCGAGTCTGTCTCGCCGAAGCCCTTGCTGTCGTCGTTCAAGTGCGAAGGCGGACCGCTTCTTCGCCTTCAGCGAACCGCAGGTTCGCTCATGGCGAGCCATCCTCGCAACAATTTCCATACATCGAACGCAACCCAGAGCATCCTCAGCGAGTCGAAGCGAGCGGCGCCAGCCTGTACAATCGGCTCGTGTTCTTTGTCTACATGGTCCGTTGCGCCGATGGGACGTTGTATACGGGATTTGCACGCGACCCGCAAGCGAGGGTCGACGTCCACAACTCCGGTAAGGGAGCAAAGTACACACGGTCGCGGCTGCCTGTCTCGCTCGTGTACTCCGAAGAGTGCGACTCGCTCAGCGCGGCTCTGAAGCGTGAGCATCAACTGAAGCCGCTCAGTCGTGCACAAAAGGAAGCCTTGATCGTCAGTAGGGCTGTAGTCCCGCCGCCCGGCGCATTCCCTCCGTGACGATCCCCACGCGCTGAACGCCCGCGCCCTTTGCCGCGTCGATCACGTCGACCACCTCACCATATCTGAGCGTGCCGGCAGCGGTAATGAAGAGTGTTTTGTCCATGCGCGCGTCGAACACGCCGCGCAACGTGATCCCGAGATCGCTCATCATGACCGGCTGATGGTTGATCGAGAGCTGCCGCTCGGCGTTGTACTCGATCATGATCGTGTCCGATCGCGGCGGCGCATCGCCGGGCGCGGTGTGCGCAGGAAGATTCGTGTCGATGCCTTTTTGCGCGAGCGGCAGCGCCGCGAGGAAAATGACCAGCAGCACCAACAGCACGTCGATGAGCGGAGTGATGTTCATCTCGGCGGTGGCGCGCAGAGGCTGTGGCCGCATGCGATCCTCCCTTTGCCTGGCTTAGACACCGTTATTCCAGGAGCGTTCATTTGATGGCCGTTCTACGTTTTATCTGATGCCGGTGTGCAGCGTGGCAGTCATGTTGCACAACCGCGGGCAGGAGAACGGACCAATGAAGCGTTACTTGGGATTGGTAATTGCGGCGGTAGTTCTGGGTGGCTCGATGCAGACCAGCGCCGACAAGGCGATTTCGATAACGGTGAGACCTGCAGTCGCGACAGTGCATGGCAGCGCGCGGTTGACCGTGATCGTGGCTCGTGACGAAAAGAACCGCGCGCTCGTTTGGGAAGTCGACGGACCGAACTACTATCGCAGCAGTTCGACGGAGCTTGCCGGCGCGGCGGCACCCCGAAGCTACTTCTTCACCGTGCGCGACCTGCCGGCGGGAGAGTTCGAAGTGCGCGCAAAAATCAGGCGCAACGACCGTACCGAGGCCATGGATCGGAGCCGTATCCTGGTCGTGGGCGGACCGGGCTAAATGCCCGTTACACCTTGACTTAGGTCGATCGTGTCCCGATAATCGAGGACGTCATGGTTTCTCCCCGCCGGGACACGCTCGTCGCGCTTGGTCTGGTCGGCGCGGTCATGCTGACCGAGTCGGCGGTGCCGCGTGCCGATCGAGCGGCCGATGTCGCTGTCGCCGCGGTACCGACGCCGACGGTTCACCCGCCCGTCGCGCGCGATGCGTCGCAATTGTGGATGGTGCCCGAGGCGTCGCTGCAGACGAAGGCCAAAGCCAGCCCTGCCCTTGTGCATTTGCAGGCAGCGTTGCGCATGTACGCGGACGAGAAATACGGGCAGGCCCTCGACCGGTTCTCGGCGGCTGCGGCAGTGGAGTCGCCGCTCCGCGCGCATGCGGCCTACTACGCCGCCGTCTCTGAGCTGCGTTTGAACCGATTCGAGCCGGCGCGACGCCGCTTTGCCCGCCTGAAGGACACGCAAGGTTTTGTGGGCGAGGCGGCTGCCCTCGGAGAAGCAGAGGCCGCGCAGGCGATCGGTGATTTCGATGATGCTGTCGAGATCTACGAAGAGATTCTCGAACACGAAGCCGTCGATGCGCCTGCCATCTGGCTGAGCCTGGCGAACGCGGCGGTCGCCGACGATGATCGCAGGCGTGCGGTCGAAGCCTTTCTTCATCTGTATTACGAGTTTCCACTCAGCGAGCACGCTGTCCAGGCCGAAGGCCCGATCCTGACGTTTCCCGAGGTGCAGCAAATCGCGACGGGGAACACACGGTACAAACTCGAGATGGGCCGGGGCGAGCGGCTGTTCAGATCGCGACGGTATCCGGACGCGCGAAACAGCTTCCTGCGGCTGAAACCGCACGCGGTCGGCGACGACGCAGAGCTCGTGAGCCTTCGCCTGGCGGAGATCGAGTACTTCCAGGGCCGCCATAGCAGCGCGCGCGACGAGCTTCGCCCGTTCCTCACGAGCGGCAGGCGGCAGGCCGAGGCGCGGTTCTTCTACCTGATGTCCGAGCGCGCTTTGCGCAACGAAGATGTGTTCGAGCAGCTCGTGCGCGCGCTCGAGAGCGAGTTTCCGGACAGCACCTGGGCGGAAGAAGCGCTCAACAACCTCGCGACGTTCTACATTCAGAACGATCGCGATGACGAAGCCGATACGGTGTTCCGCACGATGTACGCGCGGTTCCCGCGCGGCCGTTACGCCGAGCGGGCGGCCTGGAAATCGGGATGGGCGTCGTATCGCAAAAAGGAGTTCAGCGAGGCGGTCCGGTATTTCGAGTCGGCCGCCGCCGGCTTCCCGCGCTCCGACTATCGGCCGGCGTGGCTGTATTGGTCGGGACGCGCCCGCGCCGCCGTGGGCGATACGCCCGGCGCGGTGGCGCGATATCAGCTGACCATCGCCGATTATCACAACACCTATTACGGTCGGCTGGCGGAGCATGGTCTCCAGAAGCTGGGTGCATCGCCCGGCGCCAGCAACCTCGTGTTTGCGCAGCACGTTCGCCAGCTCGATGGAGAGGACGCGCATTTTCCCCCAACCGAAAATACGATCCGCATGTTGCTTGCGCTCGGCCTGTACGAGCCGGCCGTCAAAGAGCTGGAGTTTGCGCGCGCCAAGTGGGGAGACTCGCCGGCCATTACGGCCACACTCGCGTGGGCCAATAGGCGGATGGCGGCCTCCGAGTCCGGTTCCCAGCAGTTCGCGCTCGCGCGCGGGTCGATTACGCTGATGCGCAGGGCCTATCCGCAGTTCATGGCGAAGGGCGGCGACCAGTTACCGCGGGAAATCCTGACGACGATTTTCCCGCTCAGCTACTGGGATCTCATCAGGAAGTACGCGGCGCGGCACGATCTCGACCCGTATCTGGTCGCGGCCTTGATGGCGCAGGAATCGACGTTCGTGCGCGACATCAAATCCCATGCGGGCGCTTACGGGCTGATGCAGGTGATGCCCCGGACCGCTCGTCAGTACGCCCGGAAAATGAAGCTCCGGTACTCGCTGGGCCTGTTGACGACCCCGGAACCGAATATCCGCATGGGCACGATGTATCTGGCCGACAAGATTCGCGAGTTCGGCAGCGTGCACCTGGCGCTCGCGAGCTACAACGCCGGCGAGACGCCGGTGCGCCGATGGATGAGCGAGTTCTCCGACCTTCCGCAGGACGAGTTCATCGAGAACATCCCGTACCCCGAGACGCAGCAGTACGTGAAGCGCCTGCTGGGGACGGCGGAAGACTATCGGCGGATATACGGGCAGTAACAGTCAGGGCAGATGGCGGATGGCAGATGGCAATTGAGAACCGCTCTCTGCCTTCATCCCTCTGCCCTCTGCCATGACTGTGAACATCCCTCTGCCATGACGGCGCAGATGCGTTAGCTGCGGACCCGGATATTCCGGAACCGAACTGGTCCAGGGCCGTTCGGCCCTCCTGCCTGGAGCGCAATCGCGCCCGTCGTGAATTTCTCGTCCTTCACATCGAGCATCGTCTTGCCGTCCACCTTCACCACGATGTGCGAGCCGTGCGCGCCGATTTCCATGGTGCTCCACTTGCCGGCCGTCGCGGCGCGAGTCGGCAGGGTAGAGTGCATGCCCACGATGCTGCCCGTCGGGTGCGTCGGGTGATTGTCGCTGATGTTCACTTCATAGCAGGAGTTCTGCGAGATCGTCTGGCCGGCGGCGCAGCGCACGAAGACGCCGCTGTTCGTGTTCTTCTCGCTGTAGAACTCGGCGGTCAAATCGAAGTTCGCGTACGAGGCGTCGCTCCGTAGAAATCCGGCCGGGTGTGTGGGTTTGCCGTCCGCTCCCGTGATGGCCGGCTGTGCGGACGGATTGGCGGACAAGGCGCCGTCGGTGACGGTCCATTGGACGGCGCCCGCGGTGCTCCAGCCCTGCATGGTCTTGCCGTCGAACAGGCTGGTCCAGGTGCTGCCGGCCTGGGCCGCGAAGAGTGCGAGCGAAAACAGCAGAATCTTCAAATTAGGCCTCCATTCCTGCGCCCAAAGTATAATCTCGGGCACGATGAAGCCACGTGGTTCCCGAAAAGCGACCCAGTTTACCGAGTCGGTCATCAGAGAGATGACGCGGCTGGCCCAGGAGCACGACGCCGTGAACCTCTCGCAGGGGTTCCCGGACTTCGCGGCGCATCAGCGAATCAAGGATGCGGCCTGCGCGGCCATCCAGGGCGACATCAACCAGTACCCGATCACGTGGGGTGCGGAGAACCTGCGCGAGGCGATTGCGGCGGATTTTTCACGCCGCTATGGGCTCAACGTCGGTGCTTCGCAGGTGACGGTGTGCTGCGGCTCGACCGAGGCGATGCTCTCGACCCTGCTCGCGGTCCTCGACCCGGGCGACGAGGTCGTCATCTTCGAGCCCTATTACGAGAATTACGGGCCCGACAGCATCATCTCCGGTGCGGTGCCCCGATTCGTGCGGCTGCGCGAGCCAGACTGGACGTTCGACGAAGGGGAGCTCGCCGCGGCGTTCAACGACCGTACGCGCGCCATCATCATCAACACGCCCAACAATCCGACGGGGAAGGTCTTCACGCGCTCGGAGCTGCAGTTCATCGCGACGCTCTGTCAGAAGTGGGACGTCCTGGCCATCACGGACGAGATCTACGAGCACATCATTTACGACGGCCACAAGCATGTGCCGATCGCGTCCATCGACGGCATGGCCGACCGGACAGTCACGATCAACGGGCTGTCGAAAACATTCAGCGTGACGGGATGGCGCGTGGGCTGGGCGATTGCGCCGGAGGATCTGGCCGGCCCCATTCGCAAGATGCACGACTTCCTGACAGTAGGCGCGCCCGCGCCGCTGCAGGAAGCCGGCGTGACGGCGCTCTCGATGCCGGAGAGCTACTACACCGAGATGGCGGCCGGCTACGCGCGCCGGCGGCAGGTGATGTGCGACATCCTCGAGCGCCATGGCTTCAAGTTCAAGCCGCCTCAGGGCGCCTACTACGTGATGACCGACATCGCGCACTTCGGGTTCGACAATGACATCGAGTTTGCGCGCTACCTCGTCACCGAGGTCGGCGTCGCCGTCGTTCCGGGCAGCAGCTTCTTCAACGATCGGAAGGCCGGCCGCACGAAGGTGCGGTTCGTCTACAGCAAGAAAGACGAGACGCTCCAGGAAGCCGACAGGCGCATGGCCAAGCTCCGCGCCCGCGTGTCGCGGTAGGTGCCGAACCGCAAAAAAGATAACAGGAGATCAGGAGATTAGGAGAATTCCTGCTGAGAAAGAATCCTCCTGGCCCTCCTAATCTCCTCGTCTCCTGTTTTCAGTATCGTACGACTCCACCGAAATAGAGCCCCTTCGCTTCGAAGTCGCCGTGGTCGTTCTCGAAGATGTACCCCATATCGACTCTGCGAAAGCCCAGCTGCGCCCCGACAAAGTCGTTGAAGTTCACCGTGCCGTAGAGGTCGAAATCGAAGTAGTGCGCCTGGTATCGCTCGTCGATGTTGGGAATCCTGATGCCGACCATCTCGCCGGTAATCGAGATGTTCGGCGCCACATACACGCGCGCAATCCCGCCGAAATTCGGAATGGGCGCCTGCGCCCGCGCGAACTCGGTGCCGATGGGCGCCTGCAGGTTCACCTGGATGTCGGTGACCTTCAACTGCGTCACGAAGCCGATGAACCAGCGATCTTTCGAGATGAAATCGTACTCATAGCCGAGCAGCCACGTTTTCCACGAAAAGTCTGTCGTGACCGGGAGATTGACGTTGTAGCCGATGCCGTTGAACACGAACGCCCGGTGCGCGGTCGAAACCGCGTTGTACGACATCGGGAGATAGTTGATGCGGAACTTGTGCTTCTGCGCCGGCCGCACGACGAAGCGCAGCTCGCCGATACGCTTCTGCTGAATGCCCAGGTCGGTCACTGCGTTGATTCTCGTGCCGAGCACGCCGAGCGACTCGCTCTGGATTTCGAAAACCGGGGGAGGATTCCACAGCGCGCCCGCAGCCTCGATGTGATAGCGCTCGCCGGTCGCCGGATCGGAAAACGGCGTCGCACCAAACTGGGCCGACGCCCCGGCGGGCAGGAGAAGCAGCAGGTACATGGTACATACGCCAGCCGCAAGGTGTCTGAGTGACATCATCATCAAACCTTCTTTTCGAGTTATCGGGTGTCCAGCTTTAGCCGGACGGGTCACAATCGACGAGGCCGCCGAACGAGACATCGGCGGCAGGCCGCTGGTGGGAGGTGGCTAAGAATAGCACGCTATACTGAAAAGTACCAGTGACTCCGGTTCGCCGCCTTTTTCCCTACATCCGGCGCTACCGCCGGGAATACGGCCTCGGGTTCGCCTCTCTGGTGCTCTGTTCGACGCTGTTCGCGGTGTCGCCAAGGGTCCTCCAGTACGCCGTGGACGATCTGGCCACGGGTGTCACGAGGGGCAAGCTCGCGCTGTACGGCGGGGTCCTGCTCGTCATCGCCGGGCTCGCCGGGTACTTCCGCTATCAGATGCGGCGCATCATCATCAGCGCGTCGCGCGGGTTCGAGTACGACCTCCGCAACGACTTCTTCGCGCACCTCGAGCGTCTGCCGCTGTCGTTCTTTCACGAGAACCGCACCGGCGATCTGATGTCGCGCGCGACCAACGATCTCAGCTCGGTCCGCATGATGGTCGGCCCGGCGGTGATGTATCTCGCGAATACGCTGATCACCGCCGTCGTCAGCCTGTTCCTGATGTTCTCGCTCGACGTCAGGCTGACGCTCATCGTGCTGCTGCCGCTGCCGATCGTGTCGATCACGGTCAGGATGTTCGGCACCGCGATTCACAAGACATTCGAGGAAGTGCAGGAAAAGCTCTCGGATATGAGCGCGGTCGTGCAGGAATCGCTCACGGGCGTGCGGGTCGTGCGCGCCTACCGCCAGGAGCAGCCGGAGATCGCGCGATTCCGCGAGTCGAATCTCGATTACCTGCGGCATAACCGGCGGCTCAGCCGCCTGCAGGGCGCGTTCTTCCCGACGATGTCGCTGTTTCTGGGCATCAGCGCGCTGCTCGCGCTGTGGCTTGGCAGCAAAGACGTGATGGGCGGCCGCATTACTGTCGGCGAGCTCGTCGCCTTCAACGCGTATCTCGCGCAGCTCGCGTGGCCGATGATCGCGTTCGGATGGGTGACCAACCTGCTCGAGCGCGGGATGGCCTCGTGGAAGCGGATGCTTACTGTCATGGATACAGAGCCGTCAATACGAGATGAACAGCAGGGATTGGGGATTAGGGATTGGGGACTAGAGCAGTCACGCGTGTCACGCGAACGTAGGGCGGGTCTTGCCTCTCAAGACCCGCCGTTTGCCGGAGCGATTGAGTTCCGAAAACTGACTTTCGCCTACGGTAACCGAGAGGTCCTCTCGGACGTCTCGTTTACCGTAAACGCCGGCGAGACCGTGGCGATCGTGGGCGCGACCGGCTCGGGGAAGACGACGCTCGTCAACCTGCTGCCGCGACTGCAGAACCCGCCGCGCGGGACGGTGTTCATCGACGGCAGAGATGTGCGGGAGATTCCGCTCGGCGAGCTGCGCAGCGCGATCGGCTTCGTGCCGCAGGAGCCGTTTCTGTTCTCGGACACGCTCGCCGACAACGTGGCGTTCGGCGTGCTTGGGCTCAACGAGGAGCATCCCGAGCGCGTCGAGGCCGCGGCCGCCGTTGCGCAGCTGGACAACGACGTGCGCGATTTTCCACGCGGCTACGCCACCATCGTGGGCGAGCGCGGCATTACGCTGTCGGGCGGCCAGAAACAGCGGGCGGCCATCGCCCGCGCCGTGGTGATCGACCCGCGCATCCTGATCCTGGACGACGCGCTCTCTGCCGTTGACACGTACACGGAGGAAGAGATTCTGTCCCGCCTGCGCGGCGTGATGAAGGCGCGCACATCGATCATCATCTCGCACCGCATTTCGACCGTGCGCGACGCGGATCAGATTGTGGTGCTCCGGGAGGGGCGGCTCGTAGAGAAGGGGAGACACGAGGAGCTGATACGGCTCGGTGGCGTGTATGCCGAGCTCTACAAGAAACAACTGTTGGAGGAAGAGCTCGCCGCCTCCTAGCGGCGGGTCCAAAGAACAGGACCCGCCCTGCGTAGGCCGGGTCTTGCTTTGTAGACCCGGCAATTCACATGTCATTCCACGAAGAAGAAGTCCTCGGCAAAGCGTACGACGCGCGGCTCATGCGCCGGCTGCTGTCCTACCTGCGGCCGCACAAATGGTACGTCGGCGGCGCGCTCGCGGCGCTCATCGGCGACGCGGTCATGCAACTGGTGCCGCCCTATCTCGTCAAGATTGCGATCGATCGGTACATCGCGCAGGGCGATCTGGCCGGGGTCAACCAGATTGCGATCGCGTACCTCGGGGTGCTCGTGGCCTCGTTCTCGCTCGAATACGCGCAGACCTACATGATGCAGATGATCGGCCAACGCATCATGTTCGACATGCGCATGCAGATCTACGCACACCTGCAGCGGCTGGATCTCGCGTTCTACGATCGAAATCCCGTTGGGCGCCTGATGACGCGCGTCACCACTGACGTCGACGTCATCAACGATCTGTTCACCTCGGGCGTCGTTGCGGCCTTCGGCGACCTGTTCATGCTCGTCGGCATCATGATTACGCTGCTGTGGATGGACTGGCGGCTGGCCGTGACGGCCTTCTCGGTGCTCCCGCTCATCCTCGTGCTGGCGCAGTGGTTCAGGCGCCATGTGCGCGAATCGTACCGCAAGGTGCGGCTCCGCATCGCGCGCATCAACGCATTCCTGAACGAGCAGATCAACGGCATGTCCACCGTCCAGCTGTTCCGCCGCGAAGAGGCGAACTACGGGCGGTTCGAGCTCATCAACCGCGAGCACCGCGACGCGAACGTCGAACAGGTGTTCTACTACGCGGTGTTTCTGCCGGCGGTCGAGTTCGTGGCCGCCATCGCGACGGCGCTGATTCTGTGGTTTGGCGGCGGGTTCGTGATGGCCGGGAGCCTGACGCTGGGATCGCTGGTGGCGTTCGTCCTGTACGCAGGACGATTCTTCCGCCCGATCAGCGACATGTCCGAGAAATTCAACACGCTGCAGGCGGCGATGGCGTCGTCGGAGAGGATTTTTCAGCTGCTGGACACCGAGGTCGCCGTCAAGAATCCGCTCCCGTCGACAGTCGCACCTCCACAGTCGCACGTCGACAGTCAGTCGCCACTCCCATCGGTAGCGCAGGGCTTCAGCCCTGCCAAGCAGGGCCGGATCACCTTCGAGAACGTATCCTTCGCGTACAAGGATGACGATTACGTGCTCCGCGATGTGTCATTCGAGGTGAAGCCCGGCGAGCGGGTGGGAATCGTGGGCGCGACCGGGGCCGGGAAGTCGACGCTCATCAGCCTGCTGCTGCGGTTCTACGACGTCACGCGTGGACGCATTCTCATCGACGGCGTCGACATCCGGCAGATGGATCTCGGCGAGCTGCGAAGGATGTTCGGGCTCGTGCTGCAGGATGTGCACCTGTTTTCGGGAACCATCGCCGGGAACATCCGCCTCGGCGACGCCTCGATAGACGCCGAGCGCGTGCGCGCCGCGGCGCGGGCGGTACACGCCGATCGCTTCATCGAGTCGCTTCCCGGCGGCTACGATGCGCGGGTCGCCGAGCGAGGAGCCACGCTCTCGGTCGGGCAGAAACAGCTGCTGTCGTTCGCGCGCGCGCTCGCCTACGATCCGGCGGTGCTGATTCTGGACGAAGCCACGTCGAGCGTTGACACCGAAACGGAGCTGCTGATTCGCGACGCGCTGCGGGTGCTGATGTCCGGGCGCACGACACTCGCCATCGCGCATCGCCTGTCGACGATCCAGGACATGGACACCATCCTCGTGTTCCACAAAGGCAAGCTGCGCGAGGCGGGCAGCCACCAGCGTCTGCTGGCGATGCGGGGGATTTACTACAAGCTGTTTCAGCTGCAGTACAAGGGCGCGGCGCCATCACTGGTGGCGACGGACGCCGCCGAGTGAAAAGGCTCCCGGAGCCTTATTCGGGCGCAGGCTCTGTAGGTGCCGGGGCCGCCTCGGGCTCGGGCGCCTCGAACGTCGGGTTCGGAATCGGGGCGACGCTGCCGTCGGGGATGCGCTCCGGGCGGGGCATGCGCGGCAGAGGCGGCGGCTGCTTCCCCTCATCATCGTCGGGCCTCACATATGGGATCCGGCGATGGAAGAGCGTCTCGATCAACGGCGTCGTATTCCTGGGATTCCATCCCAACCGCAGCACCACCAGGTGCACGTCCTGCCTGCCGAAGCGCAGCGCGTCGAAACAACTCCACATGTACACGTCGAGCTCGTTGCCCTGCACTTCGGGGCCTGTGTCCATGATCGTGTAGACGCCGTCGTACTGGTTCGACTCGAAATCGGCCTGGATGACAGAGCCGACAGGGAGGATGCCGGGATCGGCCGCGGCGACACCGCTGCGCGCGGCCACGCCCGAGGCTGTCGTGTGGCCTTTGCAGTACGCCGTGGCTTTGAAAAGCAGTCGCGTACCGGGAATCGGCCTGAGCGTGCCTTTGAGCAGCTCGGCCTGCCGCGACCCGTATCGCGAGTCCGAGACGGTCGCCTCGTAGAGCAACACGAAGGCCGCGACCAGCATGATGCTGGGAAAGGCGCGCCGCCAGAAAAATCTCCTCATGAAAAATGGGCGAACCCTGCCGGCAGCTCTTCGAGGCTGCCGTTGCGGCTCAAGAGCATCGCGCGATCGCTTGTCAGGCGCCCGATGCGCGTGACGGCGAGATCGCTCACCAGGCGCCGCGCGTGTCTCAGACGCGAGCGCATTCTGGGCGACACCGCAAACAGGAGTTCGTAATCTTCGCCTCCCGCGAGAGCATCGCGCAACGTCGCGCCCTCCTCGATGGGCAGCGCGCCGGCGTCGATGATCGCGCCGAGGCCGCTGGCCTCCCCGATTTGCCGTACCCCATCGGCAAGGCCATCGCTGAGATCGATGCACGCCCGCGCCGCGCGATTGCGGCCGAGCATCAACCCGAACCGCGTCCGCGGCTCGGGTCTGCGGTACCGCTCGACGGCGACGCCGCCGCTGGCGGGGTCGTCCTGCAGCGTGCGCAATCCCAGCGCGGCGCCTCCGAGCGTGCCCGTGACGTACAGCTCGTCGCCCGCGTGCGCGCCTCCGCGCGTGAGCACACGTCGCCGATGAACCGATCCAGTCACTGTAACGTCGACGATGAGCGGCCCGGGGGAGCGGGCGATGTTGCCGCCGACGATGAACACGCGGGCGCGTGCGGCCAGCGCCGCCATCCCGTCGACGAGCGCATCGACGCTCGAAACGGGGAAGGCCGCCGGCAGCACGAGCGATAAAAGCGCGACGCGTGGCGCGGCTCCCATGGCCGCAAGGTCGCTCAGGTTGACCGCGAGCGCCTTATGGCCGATGTCTGCCGCACCGACGAACGTCCGATCAAAGTGTACGTCCTCGACCTGGCAATCGGTAGTGAGAACTTCGAGCAGGTTCCGCTCGGGCGCCACGACCGCCGCGTCGTCGCCGATTCCGACTACCACGAATCCGGGAGCCTGGGGGAGGCGCGCGCGGATTCGTGCAATTAGCGCATGTTCTCCGATGTCTTCAACAGTTGTCAGTTTCAGTTCTCGGTTGTCAGTTTCAATTTTGTTATTTCGCGTACTCGACGGCGCGGGTCTCCCGGATGACGGTCACCTTGATGTGCCCCGGGTACTCGAGCTCGTTCTCGATGCGCTTGGCGATGTCCTTCGACAGCCACACGGCCTCTTCGTCCGAGATCCGATCGCTTTCGACCATGATGCGGATCTCGCGGCCGGCCTGCAAGGCGAACGCCTTGGAGACGCCCTTGAACGAGTCGGCAATCTCCTCGAGCTTTTCGAGCCGCTTCACGTACGACTCGAGGATGTCGCGTCGCGCGCCCGGCCGCGCCGCCGAAATGGCATCGGCCGCCTGTACGATCATCGCCTCGAGCGACGGCCAGTCGATGTCCATGTGGTGCGCGGCCATGGCCATCACGACCGGTTCGCTTTCGCCGTATTTGCGGAGGAGGTCGATGCCAATCTGCAGGTGCGTGCCCTGCAGCTCGCGGTCGATCGCCTTTCCGCAATCGTGCAGGAAGGCGCCGCGCACGCACACGTGGGCGTCGATGCCGACTTCCTTCGCCATGATGCCCGCGAGGTACGCGACCTCCTTGGAGTGGTTCAGCACGTTCTGCCCGTAGCTCGTCCGATACTTGAGTCGGCCCATCAGCTTCTGCAGCTCGGGGTGGAGATCGTGCATGCCGAGCTCGAACGCGGCCGCCTCGCCGTCTTTTCGGACGGACTCTTCCATTTCCGTCTTCACCTTCTCGACGACTTCCTCGATTCGGGCGGGATGGATGCGGCCGTCCGCAATCAATCGTTCGATGGCCTGCTTGGCGATCTCCCGGCGGTACGGATCGAAACCGGACAGGATGATTGCGCCGGGCGTGTCATCGACGATGAGATCGACGCCGGTAGCCTGTTCGAGCGCGCGGATGTTGCGCCCCTCGCGGCCGATGATGCGGCCTTTGAGATCGTCGCTCGGCAGGTCCACGACCGACACCGTGGTCTCGATGGTGTGCTCGGCCGCGCTGCGCTGGATGGCCTCGGTGATGTACTGGCGCGCTTTCGCGCCGGCCTGCTCGCGCGCCTCGGCGTCGAGGCGCTTGACGAGGTTGGCGGCGTCGCGCCGCGCGTCGGCTTCGATGTGCTTCAGCAGCAGGTCTTTCGCTTCCTCGGTCGTCAGGCCCGACAGGCGCTCGAGCTCGTGCTGCTGCGCGGCAACCAGCTGCTCGTATTTGGCGGAGGCCGCCGCCGTGCTTTTGTCGCGATCCGCAATCGCCTGTGCCTGCGCCTGGAGCTCTTTCTCCTTGCGCTCGACACCCGAGAGTTTGTCGCTGAGCGAGCTTTCGCGGCGTCTGATCTGCTGCTCGGCGTCGGACAGCTGCTGTGATTTTTCCCGGGCCGTCCGCTCGGCTTCGGTGCGCAGCTCGTGCGCCTTTTCCTTTGCCTCGAGCAACGCTTCCTTCTTGCGGGTTTCGGCGTCGCGCTCGGCGTCCCTGATGATGCGCAGCGCCTGCTCTTCGGCCCGGCCGACCGTCTCTGCCGCTATGCGTTTCTTGTTGGCGACCCAGTAAGCGAACACCGCCCCCGCAGCCACCGCGCTGACGGCGAACGTTATGACATAGACCAGATTCAGGCCCATAGCGGGTCCTTAAAACGGTTCTGAGTTCTTGGTGCTGGGTTCTGCGTTCTGGTTCCAGGTTCGGGGTTCTGGCGCTCGGATGGACGGACCGGGAACCAGAACCCAGAACCTAGAACCGGAACCTAGAACCAGGAACGAAGAACCCGGAACCGCGGATCGTGAAGTGAGGTATGCGAAAGGCCCCGCTTTGCCGTGTGGGGAGGTCGATTGGACCTGCGTAAGCAGGTGGAACCGCTCGGGAGCCGCGCTTTAGGCTTCCTCGTACCGAGGCATGCGCACCACGCGGCGTTGCGATTCTCTTAGGTTAAACGTTGGCCCAAACGAGCCTCCGAAACCATCACGCGCAAAGCAGGGAACTCAGTTTCCGAGAAGGATCTTAGTCCTGTGTCCGGGAGATCTGCAACAGGAGAGCCGATCTCGCCGTGCGGGGCGACGCTATGCGTTGAGAGCCGCATCTACCAGACGTTCAAGGGCTTCGTAACGTTCGGAGAGGGCGCCGCGCTTCTCGTGTTGCGCATCCTGACACCGGAAGAGCTCGTCGGCGATGTTCAGCGCCGCCAGCACCGCCAGCCGCAGAGAATCGCCCGAAGGGGTCGTTTCGGCCGCGGCGCGCATTTTCTCGTCGACGTAGACCGCCAGCCCGTTCACATACTGCGGGTCCAGTGTGCTGCGGATGGGATAGCGCTGTCCGCGGATTTCCACCGACACGACGTGGGGGTCAGGCATTGGCTTCGCTCCTGGTTGGTGGTTGGTGGTTGGCGGTTGGTGGTTCGTGAACCCGACGAACCGACGAACCGACGAACCTGCGAACTCCAACGAACCCACGAACCAAATTTACAGACTCAATCCTTCCAACTGTTCCAGCATGTCCGACACGCGGACGCGGATCGATTCGCGCTCCATGCGCAGGGCGTCAACCTCGGCGAGGCCGGCTTCCGAGTCGGCGATCCTGGCGCGCGCAGCCTCGAGCTCGCGCGAAAGCCGCGCGTTGTCCTCGGCGGCCCTGGCCTGATCGGCTTTCAGGCGGCCGATCATGGCGACCAGCATCTTCACTTTCTCTTCCAGACGATCGATCGGTTCAAGTTCGACAGAACGGGCAGCGGCAGCACGCGACATGGGGGACCTCCTACCGTTGAACAGCGTCATGCGCGCTTTTCAGCGCGTCCAGAATCCTTTTCATTGCGGCCTCCACTTCGGCGTCGGTCAACGTCCGCTCGGGAGAACGGAACGTGAGGCGAAGTGAGAGGCTGACGCGCCCATCGGGCACGCCTTTGCCTTGATAACGATCGAACTCGCGAATGGAGACGAGCGTATCGGGCGCAGCCGAACGGATCGTGCCACGAACCGCCGCTGCGGGCAAGGTGTGATCGACAACAATCGAGATGTCGCGCGCGATCGATGGATAACGCGGAAGCGGTTTCACCGTCAGCGGTGCCGCCGGCCGCGCGGCCGCGAGCGCGTCCAGATCGAGCTCGGCGACATATACGTCTTCGTTCGCCGCCAGGCCGGCCGCCGACACGATCGCGGGAGCCAGCATCCCGACGCTGCCGATCACGCGTCCGCCGGCCGAGACGGTCGCGGCCCGCCCGCGCACGAGATACGACGGCAGGGACGCGGCGTCGAATGTCACATCCGCCTGCAACGCGCCGCCGAGGCCCTCGGCAATCCCTTTCACGTCGAAGAAATCGATCGGCCGCCGTGCGCCGCTCCAATGCGCCTCGCCGGCATGGCCGGTCAGCGCGGCCGCGACCCGTCTCGACTCTCCGGCGCGCGTCATCGTCGCGCCGAGCTCGAACAGCCG
>Ga0105107_10000419_pt1 | contig 26767 bp, 24 predicted proteins | sample PPLLaktember2015_6_FD_79335 | JGI IMG/M metagenome (GOLD analysis project Ga0105107, IMG submission 79335) | Freshwater sediment microbial communities from Prairie Pothole Lake near Jamestown, North Dakota, USA - PPLs Lake P8 Core (1) Depth... | ecosystem: Environmental > Aquatic > Freshwater >... | reverse complement strand
CCGGTCAGGACGAAATCTGGATTCCTGTTGAAACAACTTCTCTGAATGACTTTAACACAGCCTGGAATATTGGTACGGAGAAATTTAATCGTGAAGCAATCCAAGAATTAGGAATTGCAAAACGTACAGTTGAAATAATAGATATTTATTAAAGAGGTACAAAATGAAAAAGCTGATTTTTTTAATAATAATGATTGCAACCGTATTAACTTTTGCTCAATCATACAAAGTTGGAAAAGTAACCGGGACAGTAAAAATCCTGGACTCAAATGATAATTGGATTGAAGTTAAAGACGGAACTATCCTATCATCCAATTCAATTCTTGTTTCAGAAAAAAAATCTTCCGTGAAAATTTCCGGTAAAGGGATGAATTTTACTTTAAAGGAATCATCTGCTCTTTCAATCTCCAGCATAAAAAAAATGACTCTTGATGAATTACTTCTCGCACTTGCAATGGAAGATATGATTAACGCTCCGAGAAAAAATGAAAACAATAACGGCAAAAGCACGGCAGTATATGGGCCTAAAGAAACAGGCAGAGTTAATGAGATGGTTCAGTCAAATGACTTTGGATTGAAAAGAATTAATGGCGCCGTTCAGCTTGCAGAAAGTGGATTTAAAGAATCAGCGGTTGTAACTGCGAAAGAAATTTTCAGAAAATATCCTCAGACGAAAGAAAATTCTCACATCAGAATTTATTTTGCAGATATTCTATATGAACTTGGATTATATGAAGAAGCTTATGATGAGTTCGTTTCAATAAAAGAATTAAAATTATCTGATAAAGAAAAAACTGAGATAGAAAGTAAGCTTATTCTGTTGGATAAAAAGCTTGTAAACAAATAATTCTATAAGAATAATGGAAATGTTGGAATAAGGGATAACACATAATTTCTTATTAAAAGGAATAAACAATACTTACTCCGTTGAAATTCGGTTGAAGAGATAATTTGTTTTTTCCAGATTCCTCTTCTTTATTTACTACATACATTCCTGTACCAAATCCCAGCAACGCTCCCCATACAACATCAGAAAAGAAATGTTGATTGTTTACAACTCTTGCAGCGGCAGTTAATGTTGCCATGCTGTAAAAACCTAATCTTGCCCAGAAAGAATCAATTCTTTCTGCAAGCACTGTTGAGATTGCAAATGCTACACTAGTGTGCCCCGAAGGAAATGATTGATACTCATTGCTTGATTGGAAACCGGTAAATGCCCATTCACCTTTTTCGTAATATGGACGGATTCTTCCTGCTAAAAATCTTACAAGCATTATACCTCCACCGGAAATTAAAAGGCTTTCACACAACAATCTTCCTGTCATTCTTATATCGTCATTTTTAATGAACAAGCCTGCTGCATAAGTACTTAATGAAAAAGCAATAGCATAAGGAGTTATTCCGTATGATGTGGGAATATCCCAAAAATCCTGGTTAAGAGATTTAATAGTATTGCGTCCGACTTTATTTGTAATCTCCTGGTCAACTGGAAATAAAAGAAAGCTTCCCCCTATTATACCTGCGGTATACAGCCATTCAGTTGAAGAAAAATTAAATGGTTCTGTATAGAAAGAAAAAAAATCTCTTGCGATTATTCCGGTATCATTTATAAAATTTTCTGAAATAGATTTGTTAGTTGTTAATGAATCCTGGGCAAAACAGTTTAATGACAATAAAAATGTAATTGATACAAATATATTTTTATTCATAGCTTCATAATAATTTAAATTACTCAGAATTATCCAAATCCATTTAACCCAAGGACTACAATTGAATACTCACTACCTGAGAATGCAGAAGCAAGAATAGATATATACAACACACTTGGAGAGTTTGTAAAAACATTGGTAAACAGCACAATAGGAGCAGGTTATCAGGAGATTGGATTTGATTTATCTTCACTACCATCAAGGATATATATTTACCAGGTAAAAGCAAAAGGACAAACCAATACCTTTTTTGATTCTAAAAGATGTTACTACTGAAGTAAGAGAATATTATAAGTGAGGTTCATCTTGAAGGTGATCCTCACTTTTAGAAAACTCTTGATTCTTCTATATTGAAATAAACCTCATCTCCGACTTTAATTACCAGGTTATCATATTCTTCATTACTAATTGCCGCATCAATAAATTTTTTTGATCCAATGTGTTTTAGTTCGATCCTTACAGATGCACCAAATTTAAAAATATGAGTAACCACTGCCGGGACAAATTCTGAATTGAATCCTTCTTTTACAATTTTAATATTATGAGGTCTTACAAACTCAACTCCGGATGAATCATCAATAACAGAAGAATTGCAAATAAATGCATCCTCTGAAGAGAATTGATTTACATTTCCGATAAAATTATATACAAATGCATTGGCAGGTTTTTCGTAGACTTCCATTGGAGTACCAACCTGTTCGATTTTTCCTTTATTCATTACAACAACTCTATCAGCAACTTCCAATGCTTCTTCCTGATCATGTGTTACAAATATACTTGTTATGTTAAGTTCGTGATGTAAATGCCTTAACCACCTTCTTAATTCTCTTCTTACTTTTGCATCAAGAGCACCAAAAGGTTCATCGAGTAGTAGCACTTTGGGTTCAATTGCAAGAGAGCGGGCTAAAGCAACTCTTTGTCTTTCTCCACCAGATAATTGAGAAGGATACCTTTTTGCTGCCCATTCAAGCTGAACCAGATTGATAACGGATGATACTTTATCTTCAATTTCATCTCTTCTAGGCCTGATTTTACGTGGTTTGACTTTCAAACCGAAAGCAATATTTTCAAATACAGTCATGTGCTTAAACAAAGCATAATGTTGAAATACAAAACCAACATTCCTTTCTCTAACAGTCTTATCATTCATGCTTTCATTAAAAAGATAAATACCGCCGGCATCAGGAATTTCAAGTCCCGCAATAATTCTTAGTAGAGTTGTTTTGCCGCATCCTGATGGTCCTAATAAAGCAACAAGTTCCCCTTTTTCAACTTCCAGGTTGATTCCTCTCAAAGCACGGTAGTTGGCAAATCTCTTAGTTATATTTTCAATTTTTATACTCATAATCTAATTGTAAAATTTTATTTGAATTTCCAGCTGATTAAAGTTTTAAGAAATAAAGTAATCATTGCTAAAAGAGTTAAAAGTGTAGCAACAGCAAAAGCTGCAGAAAAATTATATTCATTATAAAGAATTTCTATATGAAGCGGAATCGTATTTGTTAAACCGCGAATGTGACCTGACACAACCGATACAGCACCAAATTCTCCTATTGCCCTTGCATTACAAAGAATTAGTCCATACATCAGTCCCCATTTAATATTTGGTAAAGTAATCTTAAAAAAAATCTGCCATCCATTTGCACCTAATGATAATGCAGCTTCTTCTTCCTGTCTTCCCTGTTCTTTCATTAATGGAATTAATTCCCGCACGATGTATGGGAGGGTAACGAAAGTAGTAGCGAGAATTATACCTGGGGCTGCAAAAATAATTTTAATATCGTATTGGTTTAAATATTGTCCCAATAAACTATGGCTTCCAAGCAAAAGCACAAATACCATTCCTGAGATTACAGGTGAAATGGTTAATGGAAGATCAAGAAGTGTTAATATGAAATTCTTTCCGCGGAAATCAAATTTAGTTATTGCCCATGCAGCTGCAAGAGCAAAAATTAAGTTAAGAATTAAAGAAACAAAGGTTGTTATAACGGTTAGCTCTATTGATGAAACTGTTTCTGCATCGGTAATAGAGGTCAAATAATTATTTAAACCGAGTTCAAATGCTTCTTTAAAAATAACAGCAATCGGCAATCCTAAAAAAATAATAAGGAATAAAATCGCAAGAACAATTAGAGTTAACCTTACTATCAAAGGTTCACTAAGTATTGATTTATTTTTAATCTTGCCTGACATACAGAAAATAACAGGTTTTTTATTTGTGCTTTGTACTCCACCATTGGAGTATGTTAATAGTAAAAAGTAAAATGAATGAAGTTAAAAGCATTACAATTGAAATAGCTGTTGCTCCCTGGTAATCGTACTGCTCTAATTTTGACATAATCAGAACAGGTACTATTTCAGTTTTTAATGGCAGATTGCCTGAAATAAAGATAATTGAACCATATTCACCTAAAGCTCTTGCAAAAGCTAAAGTGGTTCCTGTAATTAATGCTGGTCTGATGGTTGGGAAAATTATTTTTGTAATTATCTGAAACCTGTTTGCATTTAATGTTGCTGCTGCTTCTTCAACTTCTTTATCAAATTCCTCAAGAACAGGCTGTACTGTTCTTACAACAAAAGGAAGCCCGATAAAAGTCAGTGCTATAATAATCCCAACTTCTGTAAATGCAATTTTAATCCCAATGTCAGATAAGTATCTACCAATCCATCCATTACTCGCAAAAACTGCTGTTAGACTTATTCCTGCTATGGCTGTTGGCAAGGCAAATGGAAGATCAACCATTGAATCAACAATTCTCTTTCCAGGGAAATCATATCTTACAAGAACCCATGCAACAAGAAAACCAAATACAGAATCAATAACAGCAGCTATAAATGAAGCTCCGAAACTTAATTTATATGCTTGCATTACACGCTCATCCGTTACAATATTCCAGAATTCCTTGAAATCTATACCGGCAGTATTAATAAAAATTGTAGATAACGGAATTAGCATTATAAGACTTAAATAAAGTATCATAAACCCGAAGGTTAAACCGAAGCCCGGGAGGATTTTTTTTCTTGGGAATACTTTATTTGAAATATTTACGGCTTCCAATGGAATTACTTTTCATATATTTTATCAAATGTACCACCATCTGAAAAATGTTTTTGCTGTGCATTCTGCCATCCGCCAAATTCTTCATCAATTGTAACAAGTTTTAAATCCGGAAAATTATTTTTGTATTTAGCAAAAACTTCTTTATTAATTGGCCTAAAGTGATGCTTGGCTACAATCTCCTGTCCTTCATCGGAATATAGATATTCAAGATAAGCAATTGCTAATTCTTCAGTTCCTTTCTTTTTCACAATCTTATCAACTATTGCTACTGGAGGTTCTGCCAGCATACTTATAGAAGGATAAATAATTTCATACTTACCTTTTCCAACTTCATTGTTTACAAGGATTGCTTCATTTTCCCATCCGATTAATACATCACCTATTTCCCTTTGCACAAATGTATTTGTTGATCCCCTGGCTCCGGTATCAAAAACCGGAACGTTCTTTATGATCTTTGATACAAACTCCGTAACTTTTTTTTCATCGCCATTAAACTTTTTATTTGCATAAGCCAAGGCTGCCAAATAATTCCATCTTGCTGCTCCGGAGGTTTTGGGATTTGGAGTTATTACGGATATGCCGTTTCTTGTAAGATCATCCCAATCATTAATATTTTTCGGATTCCCTTTTCTAACTAAAAACACAAATGTTGAAGTATAAGGTGAACTATTATTAGAAAATTTCTGCTGCCAGTTTTCATCTAATAATTTTCCTATTTTGCTTATTGCATCTATATCATAAGCAAGTGCAAGGGTAACAACATCAGCTTCCAATCCATCAATTACTGAGCGAGCCTGTTTCCCGGAACCCCCATGCGATTGATTTATAGTTACTTTAACCCCGGTTTTTTCATACCAGTATTTTGCAAATGCTTTGTTAAATTCCTGGTACATTTCTCTGGTAGGATCATATGAAACATTTAATAAGGTTATTTCTTTTATAACAGCGTTATTATCTGGCTGCTTTTCACAATTAATATTAAAAAGCATAAATAATATTAATAGTATACCAAAGACATTATTTTTACTTGATAGAATTTTCATCTTAAAACTCTTGTCTGATATTAATAAAATTTTTGTTTAAAAGGTTGTTTAATGGATGTAAAATACTAAGATATGATCCCTTCTTGGACAATGTTCCTTTATTTTAAGCAGGCTTTTAGGTAATTTTTACAATATATCACTATTACTAATTTTTTTCTTCAATAAGAGATGTGGCAAGACATTAAGAATATTTTTTATCAGACAAAGGAATTCCTAAATGTACCAGTTACTACAATAGGTAAAACCGAAATAACACTCTGGACAATTGTTTACTTCATCTTTCTGACATTTATTCTTTTATATGTTACGAACAAACTCAGGAAATGGATTGTTTATACGCTTCTCGGCAAAAGTAAAATTGATGTTGGTATACGTATTGCCGCAGGGACAATTTTCAGATATATAGTTCTTGTTATTGGATTTATGATTGTCCTTCAAACAGTTGGTATTGATTTAAGTGCAATAACAATTCTTGCCGGTGCTTTGGGAATTGGTATAGGATTTGGCCTTCAGAACATAACCAATAACTTTGTAAGCGGACTAATAATACTTTTTGAACGCCCGATAAAAGTTGGAGACAGGATTGAAGTTGGGAAAGTTTCCGGTGATGTTGTTAGAATCTCAATGCGTTCCACAACAATAGTTACAAATGATAATATTTCTGTTATTGTGCCCAACTCCGACTTCATATCATCTACAGTGATTAACTGGAGCCACATAGATAGAAATGTAAGGTTAAACTTTCCTGTGGGGGTATCATATAGGGAAAACCCTGAAAACGTAAAGAAAATTCTGCTTGAAGTTGCAATAGAAAATGAAGGAGTACTTAAAGAACCAAAACCAGATGTTCTTTTTTCTGATTTTGGTGAAAGTTATTTGGAATTTACTTTAAGAATATGGACAAGAGAATATATAAATCGTCCCGGGGTTCTCAAGAGCCAATTATATTATGTAATATTTAAAAAATTCAAAGAGGCAGGCATAGAAATTCCTTATCCCCATAGAGATATTATTTTACGTAATCTTGATGAAATAAAAAAACTTGTAAAAGAATAATGATACAAATCGAATTTATTCTTCTTATTGCATGTGTGCTTATTTTAATTAGTGTTACAATCTCAAAATTTTCTGATAAGGCCGGAATACCTGCATTACTTCTCTTTATTGCAGTAGGAATATTTGCTGGCTCGGAAGGAATAGGTGGAATTTATTTTGATGATATGACACTTGCTCAGAACATTGGGATAATTGCACTTATTTTTATTCTTTTTGCGGGCGGACTAGATACTAACTGGAATGAAGTAAAACTGGTAATAAAACCGGCAACAAGTTTAGCAACAATCGGAGTTTTTTTAACTGCTGTTTTTATAGGTTTATTTGTTTCATATCTGCTTAATGTTTCTTTTCTTTGGGGACTTTTAATTGGATCAATAATTTCTTCAACAGATGCTGCTGCCGTTTTTTCAATAATAAGATCCCGCAGTATCAGTCTTAAGGGTGATCTTAAACCACTATTAGAATTTGAATCCGGCAGTAACGATCCAATGGCAATCTTTTTAACTATTGGAACCATACAACTTCTGATGAATCCGGAAAAAGGAATTATGGATGCAGTGCTGCTTTTTATTTTACAAATGAGTATAGGAGTTGTATTAGGATTAGCTCTGGGGAAACTGATGGTTATTCTAATTAATAGGATGAATTTTGCTAATGAGGGAATTTATATAGTATTCTCTCTTGCAATGTGTGTGTTGATTTTCTCCCTTACGGCAGTTATAGGAGGAAGTGGTTTTCTGGCAATCTATATAAGCGGTGTTCTAATTGGCAATAGCTCTTTTATTCATAAAAAAGGTACAATACGCTTTTTTGATGGTCTTGCAGTTTTAAGCCAAATAGCAATGTTTCTTACGCTGGGGTTATTGGTCTTCCCATCAAGGTTAATGGAAATTATAGTTCCGGGATTATTAATTTCAGCCTTTTTATTTTTTGTGGCAAGGCCTTTAAGTGTTTACTTTTCTTTAATATTTTTAAAACATGATTTTAAAAAGTACAGTTCCAAAGAGAAATTTTTTATATCGTGGGTGGGCTTAAGGGGTGCTGTTCCGATTATTCTGGCAACATTCCCATATATTGCAGGCGTGCCAAATGCAGATATCATTTTTAATATAGTATTTTTTGTAGTTATAACCAGTGTGCTTCTGCAAGGCTGGTCATTAACACCTGTAGCAAAATTATTAAAGCTCGACATGCCGTTAAAAATAATAAGGGAATTACCACTTCAATTTAACCCGACAGGTAATGTGGATATGGATCTGCTAGATTTTATAGTGCCGTATAATTCATTTGCAGTTGGTAAAACTTTAGCCGAGCTTAGTTTTCCAGATGACAGTAGGATAGTATTAATCTGGCGAAATGAAAAAAGTATTATACCTGGTGGAGGTACCATACTGGAAGATGGCGATACTTTATTAACTCTTGTAAATAAAAACAATATTTCGGGGGTAAAAGAAATTTTATCAAAGCAAAAGAGCGAATCTTAAAAAGATATTCCGGGAGGATATATGCGTGCTAAATTAATTATTCTGATGATTCTTATTATTCTGTTTACAATTTTTGTGGTTCAAAATACCGAGCCAGTAAGTTTACAAGTATTTTTCTGGCATGTTGCCGAACTTCCTAAAATCATTTTGCTTACAGTCACATTAGTGATTGGAGTAATACTCGGTTTCATCATTTCAACGGTTTTAAATAAACATAAAAACAATGAAAAAAATAATTTAAAACCCTTTAAGTCTGTTACGTCGATAGAGAGAGAAAAAAACAACAAATAATTAAAGCTAATTATTTTAAATACCTGAAACTGATGGAGCATATAACTATGCAATCCCAACTTTTTCTTGCCGATACATTTAAATATATCCCTTGCATATTCAATAATTTCCTTGTAGTTTTAACAAGTTCTTTTTCGCCCCATAGAGGGCGATTTTTGTTTGTATGAATATTATTGAAAAAAATATTAAGGAAATAACTGAGAATACTGTTACAGATTCAGGTTATTTTCTAATTGATCTTATTATCAGAGGGTTTGCAAGGAATAGAGTTATTGAAGTTTTTATTGACGGCAAAGACTATGTTAATGCTGAAGATTGTTCACAGGTAAGCCGGGAAATTAATAACAGGCTGCAAAGCATCATTGATTCTGATGAAAATTACAGGCTTGATGTTTCATCTCCCGGAATTGACAGACCTTTAAAATATATTGAGCAGTTTCCTAAACACATTACAAAGAAATTTGATTTGAATTATAAAGAGGGAACTGAAACTAAAAAAGTTACTGCAAAACTAATTGATGTTACTGGTGAAGAACTGAAATTTTTAACACATGATAACAAAGAAATGATAATTAAATTTGAAAATATTGTAACAGCAAAAGTTTTATTAAGCTTTTCATAAGGAGATCTCATAAAATGAACGTAGATATTGTTGATTCTTTTGCCCAGATGGTAAGAGAAAAAGGTATTGATAAGGATGTACTTGGAGGTATTCTCGAAGAAGTGTTCGGTTTGCTTATAAAAAAGAAATATGGTGAAGAAGCTAAATATGATGTTGTTGTTAATATGGATAGGGGCGATATCGAATTGTACCTCGAACGCCAGATTGTTGATAAAGTTGAGGATCCTAACACACAGATTAGCCTTGAAGAAGTAAATAAAAAAGGAAATGACGATGAACTTGATATTGGTGATGATTATGTTGAAAAGTTAGAGCTTATTTCATTAGGAAGAAGACTTATAACCCTGGCAAAACAAAGTTTAAACCAAAAAATTCGTGAGATTGAAAAAGATGTAATTTATAATGAATACAAAGAGCTTCTTGGTGAAATAGTTGTTGGTGATATTTACCAGATTAGAAAAAATGATATTCTTGTAAACCATAATAAAAATGAACTGATTCTTCCGCGAAATGAGCAAATACCATATGAGCGTTATAAAAAAGGCGAAACTGTAAGAGCAATTGTAAAAGAAGTTAAAAAAGGCAACAGCGGTCCTGTTATTATAGTTTCCCGTTCAGATAATATGTTCCTCAGAAGGCTTTTTGAAATTGAAATCCCTGAAATCTATGACAACATAATTGAAATTAAATCTATAGCACGAGAACCAGGAGAGAGAGCTAAAGTTGCTGTTGAATCCCAGGATTCAAGAATAGATGCAGTTGGTGCATGCGTAGGAATGAAAGGCGTTCGTATTCATGCAATAGTTAGAGAGCTCAACAATGAAAATATAGATGTTATTAATTATTCGGAAGACCCATACACATTTATTCAAAGAGCATTAGCCCCGGCAAAGCTTAAAAAGATTGAGATACATGAAGATCAGAAAAAAGTAATAGTCAATGCAGATAGTGACCAAGTATCTCTTCTTGTTGGAAGAAATGGAGTTAACATTCGCCTCGCAATGAAATTAACAGGTTATGAAATTGAAGTTATCAGGGAAGAAAAACCATTTGAAGAATATGAAGAAGATATTGAACTCATAGATCTTAAAGAAGAGCTCGGTGAAGATGTTTATGAGCTGCTGATTAATCATCGTTATGATACTGCTATAGAAGTGTTAACTGCAGGTCCTGAAAAACTTAAAGAAATTGAAGCTTTTAGTGAAGAAAAAATCAATGAGATAATTGAAACAATTAAATCTCAATTTGAAGAAGAGGAAGATTAACAGGTCAATTTATGCCTGAAGCTAAAGAAAAGAAAGTAAGAGTTTATAAACTTGCGACTGAGTATAATCTTTCTGCAGAGAATCTCCTTGAATTTTTGCAGAAAAAAGGACACGATGTTAAATCTCATATGTCCATCGTTTCAGATGATATGATTCAGGATATAAATGATCATTTTAAAAAAGACATTGAGAAAGCTGAAAAGCATAAAAAGAAAGTAGCTGAATTCAATAAGAAAAGAACAGAAAAAGCAGAACAGGAAGAAAAAGAACAATTCGTTAAAATTGAAGAAGATAGTAAAGAAATTCCGGTTGAAGAAGTTGTTATTCAAACCGTTACCGAAGATAAGATAACTCCTTCCGCAGAACCGCCAACGGTTTTACAACCCGAAATTAAAGAGACTGAAATTCTTAAAGAAGAAGATAAAACATTTAAAACTCCAAAAGAGCTTGAAGTTGATAAAAGAAAAGGTCTGAAAGTTATCGGAAGGATGGATCTTGGGGAAAATAAAAAAACAGAGGAAAAGAGTGAGGGTAAAGAGAAGGATCCTTCTGTAAAGAAAAGGAAAAAACCCAAAGCCAAAAAGAAAATTGGTGAAGCTGTTCCTGAGGATCCGGTAGTTGCTAAAAAGAAAAAGAGAGTTAAAAAATTTGAGATAGATGAAAAAGAAGTTAAAGAGGCAATAAGGAAAACTCTTCTCAGCATGGATGAGTCTATGATGTCCGGAAGAGCTATACAGCGTAAAAGAAAAAGAAAGGAAAGAGAAGCCGAGCAGGAAAAAGAGCAGGAGCTTAAATCTCTTGAAGAAAAAAAGATAAAAGTTAATGAATTCATCGCAGCCAGTGAACTTGCAAATTTAATGAATGTTCCTGTTTCCGATGTAATTTCCAAATGTATTGAACTGGGTTTAATGGTCTCGATAAACCAGAGACTTGATGTTGATACAATTACAGTTGTTGCGGATGAGTTCGGGTTTGAAGTTGAATTTCAAAAAGAATATACCTCAGAAGTACTTGAAGATTTACATGACGATCCTGAATCATTGAGATTCCGGCCACCGGTTGTTACAATTATGGGTCACGTTGATCATGGAAAAACATCATTGCTTGATTATATAAGGCAATCGAATGTTGTGGCAGGAGAAGCCGGCGGAATTACTCAGCATATTGGTGCTTACAGGGTTAATATTGGGGGTGATAAATTTATTACATTCCTTGATACTCCGGGTCACGAAGCATTTACAGCAATGCGAGCGCGAGGTGCTCAGTTAACAGATATTGTTATTATAGTTGTTGCCGCAGATGATGCTGTAATGCCGCAGACTGTTGAAGCAATTAATCATGCACAAGCTGCCAATGTTCCAATTGTTATCGCTATAAATAAAATAGACAAACCGGGATCTAATCCGGAAAGAATAAAACAACAATTAGCGGATAGAAATATTTTAGTTGAAGAATGGGGAGGAAAGCATCAATGTGTTGAAATATCTGCCAAATCCGGGAAGAATGTTGACGCGCTCCTTGTAAAGCTTGTGCTTGAAGCAGAATTGCTTGATTTAAAAGCAAATCCGGATAGAGAAGCAAGAGGTGCAGTTGTTGAATCGGAACTTGATAAAGGTAAAGGAATTACGGCTACTATACTCGTTCAGAAAGGAACACTGAGAGTTGGAGATCCTTTTGTTGCAGGTATTTATTTCGGTAAAGTAAGAGCAATGTTTGATGAAAGGAACAAGAAAGTTACCGAAGCTCCGCCGTCAACCCCCGTTCTTGTGCTTGGTTTTGAAGGAGCACCACAAGCAGGCGATGCTTTTATTGTTGTAGAATCAGAGAGAGATGCTAGAGAAATCTCTATTAAAAGACAGCAATTAAAAAGAGAGCAGGATCAGAAACAGGTTCATCATATTACACTTGATGAAATTGCAAAGAGTATAAGTGTAGGCGGAGTTAAAGAACTTGCTCTTATTGTCAAAGGAGATGTTGATGGTTCGGTAGAAGCTCTGTCAGATTCATTAATGAAATTATCTAATGAAGAAGTTGTTGTCAGGGTAATTCATAAAGGGGTAGGTGGAATATCCGAAAGCGATGTTCTTCTCGCTTCAGCATCGGATGCAATTATTATTGGTTTCCATGTAAGGCCTAACATAAATGCAAGAAAACTTGCAGAAACCCAAAAAGTTGATATAAGATTATACAATGTAATTTATGATGCAATCAACGAAGTGAAATCAGCTCTTGAAGGATTACTTTCGCCTGTAATTTCAGAAGAAGTAATTGCAACTCTTGAGGTAAGGGATACATTCAAAGTTCCTAAATCCGGAACAGTTGCAGGATGTTACGTACAGGATGGTAAAATTATACGTAACAGCAAAATAAGATTAATAAGAGATGGTATTGTTATTCATGATGGTGAAATAGGATCTTTAAGAAGATTTAAAGATGATGTAAGGGATGTTGATGCTGGGTATGAATGCGGTTTGAATATAGCTAATTATAATGATATTAAAGTCGGCGATATTATTGAAGCTTATAAATTTATTGAGACAAAGAAAAAGCTTGCGTAAAAGTGTATTATTTATGCCGGATTTTTAGATTCTGGCATATCTTAAATACCTGCATAATTCCTCGAATGCATTTCTTTTCTGAAAGGACTTGATTATATGCCTTACCGAATAGAAAAAATTGAAAATCTAATCAAACAGGAAATCAGTTTAATTTTTCTTCACAAGCTGCATAACAAGGAATTCGGATTTCTTACTATAACAAATGTGAAAGTAAGCCCGGATCTCAGAAATGCAAAAATTTATATTTCCGTTTTTGAAAAAGAAAAACGAGAATTAGTTCTTACAAAATTAGGCACTATTTCCGGGTTTATTAGGAGTGAGCTTGCATCAAGATTAAGTATAAAGTTTGTTCCCCAATTGAAATTCTTTATTGATGATACTCTTGATTATGTTGAGAAAATTGAAGGTTTAATTAAAAAGATTCACAAGGATGATAACGAAAGAGAATAATGATTTCAGTGGACTTGACTTTATAAATGGAGAAGTAATTCTTATTGATAAACCTCCCGGCTGGTCCTCATTTAAAGTTGTAAGAGAAATAAGAAATGTAGTTGGAGTTAAAAGAGTTGGCCATGCTGGGACTCTTGATCCTTTGGCTACAGGGCTTTTAATTATTGCGACAGGAAAGAAAACAAAATCAATAACTGAATATCAGGCTCTTGAAAAAACATATATCGGGACAATCACTCTCGGCAAAACAACTTTATCAATGGATCTTGAAACAGATGTCATTTCTGAAAAACCTTTTGCTCATCTTACCGAAAAGGAAATTTATAAAATAAGAGATGAATTTGTTGGGACCATTAAGCAAGTTCCTCCAATGTATTCCGCTATAAAATATAAGGGAAAGAACCTGTATTATTTCGCAAGAAAAGGGAAAGAAGTTGTAAGAGAAGCCAGAGAAATAGTTGTTTCTGATTTTAAAATAATTAAAACTGATTTACCATATATTAATTTTGAAATTACCTGCTCAAAGGGAACTTACATCAGAGTTATAGCAAATGATTTTGGAGAAAAGCTGGGTTGCGGTGGTTTGCTTGGTTCATTAAGGAGAACAAAAATAGGGAATTACTCCGTTGTTGATGCTTTTAAAATTGAAGAGTTTGTTGAAAGACACTCTTTAAAGCTGATGAATTAGTTTATTGGTTTACATTCATCAAACAATTTCACTTTAAGGGGTAAATCATTTATATTTACAAGCTATTGTACCCAAATAACCGGATTATGCAAGTTTTTAATGACCTGCTTTCTATAAAAAAGAATAGAAATACTGTTTTAACTATCGGAACTTTTGATGGAGTTCACCTGGGTCACCAGAGAATAATCGAAAAAGTTAATGAAAAGTCATCCGAATATAGAGCCAGAAGTTTTCTTGTTACATTTAATCCACATCCAAGGAAAGTGCTTGGTAATTCCGGTAATTTTAAAATCCTAACAACGGTAAAAGAGAAAGAAGAGATATTAAAAAACTCAAGAATTGAAAATTTATTGATAATTAACTTTACAAAAGAATTTTCGCAACAGCCAGCCGAATTTTTTTTTTCGGACTATATATTAAAGGGAATTGGTTTGAAAGAAATTATTCTCGGATACGATCATCATTTTGGAAAAGGAAGAAAAGGAGATATAGATACGTTGATTAGAATGGGAGAGAGTAATAATTTTTCTGTTGGGCAAGTTGACGAATTTAAAATTGATGATATTACAGTCAGCAGTTCTGAGATAAGAAAAGCTTTAGTTGATGGGAATATACAGGTAGCCAACTCTTTATTAGGAAGATATTACTCGTTCAGTGGTACAGTGGTTCATGGTGATAAAAGAGGAAGGACTTTAGGATTTCCAACTGCAAACATTAAACTTGATGACGAAGATAAACTGTTGCCTTCTCTTGGTATCTATGTAGTAGAATTTTTTGTTGGCGGCAACAAACACTTCGGATTGTTAAGTGTCGGCAGAAGACCAACATTTTACAATGAAGGAAATATCGTCCCCGAAGTTTATATATATGATTTTGATGAAGATATTTATAATGAGTATGTAACTGTAAATATTGTTGAAAGATTAAGAGGAGAAGAAAAATTCGCATCGGTTGATGCATTAGTATCACAAATGAATAAAGACAAAGAAGAAGGTTTAAAAGTTTTAAGTAAATCAGTTAATTAATCCCGGATTCGTCTGGGTTTATATTATACAACAAAATAAGGGTAATCATAATGACCAAAGAAGAAAAGTTCGAAATTGTTAAGAAGTTTGGTAAGGATGAAAAGAATACTGGATTGTCTGAAGTTCAGATCGCTTTATTAACAAAAAGGATTAATGATCTTACAGATCATTTTAACAAACACATTAAAGATCATCACTCAAGAAGAGGCTTAATGATGATGGTTGGTAAAAGAAGAAGACTTCTTGATTACTTAATGAAAAAAGATATTAATAGATACAGAGAAATAATTAAAGAATTGAATATAAGAAAGTAAAGAGGTTTTAGAATGATTATTAAAGAAGTTGAAATAGGGGGAAAGAAGATTTCTATTGAAACAGGGAGATTTGCAAAACAAGCCGGCGGCTCGGTTATGGTAAGATGCGGTGATACAATGGTTCTGGTTACAGCAGTTGCTGCCGAAAATGTTCCAGAGGGAATTGATTACTTCCCTTTACAGGTTGAATACAGGGAAAAAACATCTGCAGCAGGTAAGTTTCCCGGCGGATATATTAAACGGGAAGGAAGACCCACTGAAAAAGAAATCCTAAGTGCACGATTAGTTGATCGCCCCATCAGACCTCTTTTCCCAAAAGATTTTAAGAATGAAACTCAGGTGATCGCATTAGTGTTTTCTTATGATGGAGAAAATGATGCTGATATTCTTGCAGCAACAGGAGCTTCTGCAGCATTATCAATATCGGATATTCCTTTTGAAGGGCCTATTGGTGAAGTTCGTGTTGGCAGAGTTAATGGTGTGCTGATTGCTAATCCAACACATCAACAAATCCAGGAAAGTGATATTGAACTTATTGTTGCCGGAACTTCCGATTCAATATTCATGGTTGAAGGGGAAGCAAAGGAAGTAAATGAAGATGAAATGCTTGCTGCATTAAAGTTTGCTCAGGCAGAGATTAAAAAACTTGTTCAATTGCAGTTAGAGCTTGTCCAAGAAGTTCATAAACAGAAAATGGTAGTGGCTGGTGTTTCGGTAGATGAAAATCTGAAAAAAGATGTGTACAATCTTGCTTTAAATAAATTTAAAGAAATTGTTTATGCAATCCTGGCAAAAGAAGAAAGAAGCAAAAGAAATAAAGAGCTTGTAGAATCTGTTCAATCTTCTCTTGCAGAAAAATATCCTGAGCAGGAAAAAGTAATATCAGAAATTCTCCATGATCTTGAAAAAGATTTAATGCGTGAAAGAATTCTTACTGACGGGATTAGATTGGATGGAAGAAACACAACGCAAATTCGTCCTATTGCTATTGAAACATCTTTACTCCCGAGAACACATGGTTCTGCTCTTTTTACAAGAGGTGAAACACAAAGCTTAACTACTGTTACTCTCGGTACAAAGAATGATGAGCAAACTGTAGATGGTTTGATTGAAGAATATACAAAGAAGTTTATGCTTCATTATAACTTTCCACCTTTCAGCGTTGGTGAAGTTGGCAGAATGATGGGTGTTGGCAGAAGAGAAATCGGTCATGGCAATCTTGCTGAAAGAGCATTAAAAATTATTTTCCCGGATGAATCTATTTTTCCTTACACCGTAAGAATAATATCTGATATTCTTGAATCAAATGGTTCATCTTCTATGGCAACGGTTTGTGCGGGATCCCTTGCATTAATGGATGCAGGAGTTCCTGTTAAAAAAGCAGTTGCAGGAATTGCAATGGGTCTTATAAAAGAAGACGAACGCTACGCTATTCTTTCAGATATTCTTGGGAATGAAGATCATCTTGGAGATATGGATTTTAAAGTTGCAGGAACAAATGACGGTATTACGGCTTTCCAAATGGATATTAAAATAAAGGGGATCTCATTTGAGATAATGGAAAAAGCACTTAAGCAAGCTAAAGAAGGACGTCTTTACATCTTGGGAATTATGAACAAAGCATTATCTACCCCAAGAGAATACTTATCAGCATATGCCCCAAGATTAATAACAATGAAAGTTGAAACTGACCAGATCGGATTAATAATTGGTCCCGGCGGAAAAACTATTCAGGGAATGCAGAGATTATTCGGTGTTGATATTAATATTGATGATGACGGGACAGTTAATATTGCATCTCCCAATAAGGAAAATGCAGCAAAGTGTAAAGAGTATATTAAAAGAATGACAGCTACACCCGAAGTTGGTGAAATTTATGATGGTATTGTAACAAAGATAATGGATTTTGGTGCTTTTGTTGAAATAATTCCGGGTAAGGAAGGACTACTGCATATCTCGCAGATAGACAATAAACGTGTGGCAAAAGTTACTGATTATTTTAAAGAAGGCGATAAAGTTACAGTAAAACTCATAAAGATTGAAAACGGTAAATTCTCTTTAAGCCGAAGAGAGCTTATTAAGGATAACGGAAGTACAAAAGAATCTAAAGAAGAAAAAAATGCCGTGTAATTTTTTTATCGTAATTAATTTTAGTTAAAAAGGAAGCTATTAGCTGTGGAAGAACTCATATATTTTTCTTTTCTTACTATTTGTGGGATAGTTCCACCCGTAGAGGATAAGGCACTTCCCGGTGAAAGCATTCCTGTAAAAAATTTATTATTGAAATCTATTATTTCAATTAAAGAGTTTGTTCTTTATGACAAAAGAAATTATAATAAACTCCTCATCAACCCAAACCAGGGTTGCAATTACAGAAGACGGAAACTTAGTAGACTTTTTCGTCGATTATCCTGAAAACCGCCGTATGGTTGGGGATATTTACCTGGGGAAAGTTGCAAGAGTTCTCCCGGGAATTCGTGCAGCTTTTATTGATATAGGGATGAAGCATGATGCATTCCTCCATTTTTCGGATATAGGTGAACGGACTCAGCAATTTCAGGAAATGCTTGGAGAAGATGATTCCGATGTTGATGAAGATGAAGAAGATAATCCCAAAGCAGCACAAAACACTACACAGGAAACCCCCGAGAATAAACAGGTAACACAAAACAGGGAACAAATTTCAATTCCTAAACTAAATAAGGGAGAGAATATTCTTATTCAGATTATAAAAGAACCTGTTAACAATAAAGGCGTCAGAGTAACATCTTCAATATCTCTGCCGGGAAGATTTTGCGTTCTACTTCCTTTCGATAACAAAGTTGGTATCTCAAAAAGAATAACTGATTTCAGGGAAAGAAGAAGATTACGTCATATAGCCAGAGGTATAATCCCTCAAAATTACGGATTGATAATCAGAACCGTTGCCAGAAACCAGACGGAAGATGCGCTACGTGAAGATCTTAACAACCTTATGAAAACCTGGGCAGAGATTGAAACTACTGCAAAATCTGAAGAACCGCCATCTCTCATTTACCAGGATCTTAGCACAACTTCAAGTGTTATCCGGGATCTGTTCACAGCAGATGTATCGCGCATATTCATTGATTCAAAAAAATTGTTCAAGCAAATAAAAAATTATGTTCAGCTTGTTCAGCCGGATGCTTCAGATAAAATAGAAAATTTCCATTCTGCGGATTCAATTTTTGATGCATTCAAAATTGAAGAGCAAATAAAAATGCTGATGGGAAGAAAAGTACCATTACCCAGCGGTGGTTATCTTATCATTGAACATACTGAAGCAATGGTTGTTATAGATGTTAACAGCGGAAGATATGCGAAGAGTAAGGAACAGGAACAAAATTCTTTACGGACTGATCTTGAAGCATCAAGGGAGATTTCAAGACAATTGAAACTCAGGGATATTGGCGGGATAATCGTTATTGATTTTATTGATCTGGAAGATGAGAGAAACAGAAAAAAAGTTTATGACGAATTAAAAAAAGAATTCAGAAAAGACAGAGCAAAAGTTTCTGTTCTGCCTATGTCGGATTTTGGTCTTATTCAAATCACCCGGCAAAGAATAAGACAAAACATTATGCAGGCAATGAAAGAGGTATGTCCTTATTGCTTAGGAACAGGATTATTAACCAAGCATTCTCATCTCATTTATGATCTAGAAGATTTAATTAAGAAAATTAAACGACAAACTAAAGAAAGATCGTTCATCATTAAATGCCATTCCATAATTGCAGATAAATTAAAGGAAGGATTTCCTAAAACTATTACCAAATTGCGCTTTAAATATTTTATTACACTAAAAGTTCAGGCAGATGATACTATGCCGCCTGATAAATTTAAATTTATTTCAAAAAAAACAGGTAAAGAATTTATATTCGAATTGAGTTAATACAGGAATAAATGAATAGAACCAAATTTTACAATATACATAAAAACCTTGGGGCGAAAATAGTTGAGTTTGCAGGTTTTGAAATGCCGATTCAATATTCATCAATAATTGCAGAGCATAAAGCAGTAAGAAATTCAGTTGGTGTATTTGATGTTTCACATATGGGTGAAGTTTTTATTTCAGGTGATAAGGCATTAGAGTTTGTTCAGGAGATTACAATTAATGATGCTTCAAAACTTTTCCCGGGCAGAGTACAGTATTCAGCAATGTGCTATCCGGATGGAGGAATTGTTGATGATCTTCTTGTTTACAGGCTTGGTGAAAATGAATTTATGTTTGTTATTAATGCTTCAAACATTGATAAAGATTTTAAATGGATGAATGACAATAACAAGTTTGATGTGCTACTTGAAAACAGAAGTAATGAATATTCTCTGCTTGCAATCCAGGGACCGAAATCCAAAGATGTTATAAATAAGTTAACCGTTTATGATCTCGAGAATCTCGAATACTATCATTTTACAATTACTAAAGTTGCTGGATGCGAAGTGCTTCTTTCGAGAACCGGCTATACAGGTGAACTTGGCTACGAAATTTATTTTAAAGGTGATGAAAAGGTAGCCGAAGAATTATGGGATAAAATTTTTGATGCAGGTAAAGAATTTGATATACAACCGGTTGGTTTAGCAGCAAGAGATTCTTTAAGACTTGAAATGGGCTTTTGTTTATATGGAAATGATATTGATAAAACAACAAACCCGATTGAAGCAGGGCTTAACTGGATAACGAAATTAAACAAGCAAAGTTTTATCGGTAAAGATGCTTTACAAAAAGTTAAAACTGATGGACTAAAAAGAAAATTATGTGGATTATTGAGTGAAGAAAAGGCTTTTCCAAGACAAGGATATGAGATTGGTGTTAACGGAGAAATTATAGGAAAAGTGACAAGCGGAACAGTAAGTCCTGTTCTTGAAAAGCCAATTGCTTTAGGATATTTAAAAACTGATTACTCAACAGATGGTAAAGAAGTAGGAATTTTAATACGCGGTAAAGAAGTGCCGGCAAAGGTTGTTAAACTTCCTTTCATTAAAAAGTGAGTTTTAGAACAATATGAAAATAAATGTTCTCCTTTCCCCAGTAGTTACAGATGAGCTTTCATTTACAGGAAAAACTACTGTTGTAATAGATGTTTTACGTGCTTCAAGCACAATTGTAACAGCTTTATCAAATGGTGCGCGTGAAGTGGTTCCCGTTGCAACGGTTGAGTTTGCAGTTAAAGTATCTGGAGGAATGTTTGGCGGACAGACTTTACTTGGTGGCGAAAGGAATACAAAAAAAATAGAAGGCTTTGCTCTTGGTAATTCACCTCTGGAGTATTCGCCCGAAATTGTAACCGGTAAAACAATTATTCTTTATACAACTAATGGTTCAAAAGCTATTGTTAAAGCAAAGTTTTCGGAAAATCTTTTTGTTTGCTCATTTATGAATTTGGAGATTCTTTCAAAACATCTTGTAAAACTTGATAAGGATTTTGAAATTCTTTGTTCCGGGAGAAATAATTATTACTCAATGGAGGATACTATTTGCGCAGGAAAGCTTATTACAGAAATCCAGAAATTGAATGAGAGGGTTGAATTATCTGATGCTGCTAAAGCAAGTGTTTCTTTAAATAAGTCTTTTGGAAAAAACCTTCTTAAGATGTTAGAAGAATCCGAACATGGAAAAATTCTCCTTGAGAATGGATTTGAAGATGACCTGAAATTTTGCAGCAAAATTAATACTTATAATATAATACCTTATTTCTCTGCTAATGTTCTTAAAGTTTTGCCAGATTCCCAAAACGGCAACTAAGTTTTTATTGACTTTGAAGAGAAAATCTAAAATAAAACAAAACGGTAATGGGAAGGGAAAATCTCTCTTTACAACAGGACAAAGAAAGAAAATTCTTGGCTTGTTGTTAATCGCATTCTCATTTCTTCTCTTACTAAGCATCATTTCATATTCACGTTTTGATGAAGCATATCTCTCATCTCTTTTAGGAGATTTTTTTGATTCACTGAGCAGCAATAATAATTTTAACAAAATTGACAACTGGCTTGGAGTTGTTGGTGCACATATTTCTAGTTTCTTTATCAAATCAACACTGGGGATTTTTTCTGCTATTATCCCCCTGCTGTTAATTATATGGGGCATTGCTCTTTTCTTTAAAATTAATTATAAGACTTTAATTAAGACATCCAATTTCCTTATTCTGTTTGGATTAATACTGGCTGGTTTATTTGGATTTCTCAGGACAAATTATAATCTCTTCCCGGGAATGATTGAACTCTCTGGTTCTGTTGGAAGTTATCTCGGCGAAGTTGTTGGAAGACTTCTCGGAGGTGTCGGCGGAATTATTTTTCTTGCAGGAGCTTTAGCCGTACTAATTATTCTCACTTTTAATATAAAGCTTGATGGCTTAGTTGAGTATTTTAAAAATCTTATTGAAGGTTTTGCGTCAGAGAAAAAAGAAGAAGATGCAGATGAAGAGAAGAACTCAAATCTTAATAAGATTAAAGAGCTGAATGAGAACAGGAAGAAAAAAGTAAAACCCGGTAAGGAAGCTGTTGTAGAAAATGCAAATTTAATGGAGGAAGAAACCGAAGAGCAAACCAGGATAAGAATTATAAGAAAGGGTGAACCGGAACCACAACCTAAAAATGCGGTTCTGGAAGAAGAAGTAAAAAAAGTTGATCTTCAAAAAGTTGGTGAAATTTCTGAACATGAATTTGATAAGGAAGATGAATCTTCTTTGCCTAATCAATGGGAAGAAAATATAAATTACAAAAAACCATCCCTCGACCTTCTTGAAGTAAATCCACGAGAAGATTTTGTTGTTGCTGAAGAAGAATTAAAAAGGAATGCTGAGCTTCTTAAAGAAAAATTGAAGCTCTTTGATATTGAAATTCAGGATATTTCCGTTACTCCCGGACCGGTTGTAACTCTTTATGAAATTGTTCCCGCACCGGGAGTTAAGATAAGCAGGATAGTTGTGCTTGAGAATGACATTGCTCTCGCATTAGCTGCAAGGGGAATAAGAATTATCGCGCCAATACCTGGAAAAAGTGCAATAGGTGTGGAAATACCAAATGCAGAAGCCTCTTTAGTAAATGCCCGTTCTGTTTTAAACAGGATTTCGGAATCCAACTTTGAATTGCCGATGGCATTTGGCAAAACAATCAGCGGGGATGTTTATATAACCGATCTTGCAAAGATGCCGCATTTGCTTATTGCTGGTTCTACGGGTTCTGGTAAGAGCGTTGGGATAAACATGATTATAAGCAGCTTATTATATGCAAAAGATCCGCTTGAAGTAAAGCTTGCAATGATCGATCCCAAAAAGATTGAGCTTTCTTTTTACAAAAAATTAAGAAGGCACTTTCTCGCTGTATGTCCTGATCTTGATGAAGAAATTATAACCGCTCCACAAAATGCAGTTCTTCTACTTAAATCTGTTGAATATGAAATGGAGAAGAGATATGACAAGCTTGCAAAAACCGGTGTAAGAAATATTGTTGATTACAATAAAAAAATTGCTGATCCTGCACGGAAACCAAAAGATACTGATGATACGAAGCATCACCCTATGCCTTACATAATTGTAATTGTTGATGAGCTTGCTGATCTTATGATTACTGCCGGTAAAGAGGTTGAAGAACCAATTACAAGACTTGCTCAGCTTGCAAGAGCAGTTGGAATTCATCTTGTACTTGCAACACAACGTCCATCTGTTAATGTTATTACAGGAGTTATTAAAGCAAACTTCAGTGCGAGAATTGCATATCAGGTTGCAACCAAGATTGATTCACGGACTATTCTTGATATGAATGGCGCAGAGCAGCTTTTAGGTAAAGGTGATATGCTTTTTCTTCCAACTGGTTCTCCGAAACCGATTAGGATTCAGAATGCTTTTATTACAACTGAAGAAGTTGAAAAGATAACAAACTTTATTTATTCGCAGCAGGGATATTCTAAACCATATTATCTACCTTCAATTTATGAAAAGAAAAAAGGTTCTTCGGGGGGATCTATTGCCGATCTCGACCCGATGTTTGAAGATGCGGCAAAAGTAATTGTAAGACATCAGCAAGGTTCTGTTTCTTTGCTTCAGAGACGATTAAAGCTTGGTTATTCAAGAGCAGCAAGAATTGTTGATCAGCTTGAAGAAGCCGGTATTGTTGGCCCCAATGACGGAAGCAAGGCGCGCACTGTTCTTGTAGAGAATGAAGAGCAACTGGAAACTATTTTGAGGAATTTGTAAAAAATATTATGCATATCTTAAAACATTTGTTAGAGGACGAATAATAATAATAATGACTATTCAAAAATTTTAAACATTGGAAGAAGCCGAAAGAGCATTGTGGAATATTAAACCCGACAAAGAATATTACAGACAGATAGCAGCGTTTTATGGGTAATTTACAAAACTTTCAAAATTCTCATATCCCTAAAGAATATTTAAATTTCGTACTTTTGAAGAGGCGGAAGAACATAATATGAATAATACAGCATTAAAGAAATAGGTTAGATAATATGAAAAACTTGTTTTTGATGATTTTACTTTTATTCTTATCCTTAAATTTAAATGCTCAGGATAACAGTAAACAATTACTAAAATCACTTCAGAATAAATTTGAAACAATAAAAGATTTAACTGCAGATATTCTCCAAAAATCCGGAGGTAAAGATATTTTATCAGGTAAACTATCTTATAAGAAAGAAAATAAATTTCATTTTGATCTGAAAAATAACCTCATTGTTTCAGATGGATTAACAATCTGGAATTATAATAAAAAAGATAAAAAGCTCATCATCAATAACATTGATGAAACTGATCCTTCACTCTTCTCTTTTAAAAGCATCATTTATGATTATCCATCCCAATGCACCATAAGCTCTGAGAAAGAAGGTGAAGTCCTGGTTTTCGTACCAAAGGAAAATTCAGAATTAAATTTTAGTAAAGCTAAACTCTGGATAAATAGAGATAACCTGATTGATACAATCATTATTATAAATAAAGAGGCTGTTGATATTGAAATCAATTTTATAAATTATACGCTCAACCAAAACTTAACAGACACCAAATTCAAATTTACTCCTCCGGAAGGAAGTGCTATTATTGATCTCAGGTAAGAATAAAAACAAAATCAAATTAAGGGGGTTTTTAAAATATGCTCTCTCGCTTCTTTTAACTGCGTTATTTCTTTACATCGCTTTTAAAGGAGTTGATATTAATGAAGTTTTCAAAATCGTTTCCAGCTCCTCTGTAATCTGGATACTTGCCTTTGTAGTTGTTTTATTTTCGGCACATTATGTAAGAGCATTAAGATGGAAAATTATTCTGCATTCAGTAAAACCGGATGCATCGGTTAAATATCTTTTTGGTGCTTTGATGGTTGGATACGGAGTTAACAGCGTTGTACCGAGACTTGGAGAAGTATCCCGAGCAGTTCTCATAGGCAAATGGGAAAACCTTTCCCGATCTTCAATGTTTGGTACAATTATACTTGAGAGAGTTATTGATGTAATTTTTCTTGGATTGGCTGTTATCGTTGCAATCCTGATGTACAGCGAAAAACTCTTAACAAGTTTTCCATGGTTAAAGTCCTCGCTTTATGCAACGATCATTTTTATTTTTTTTGTTATTTTTATTTTTTACTTAACAATAAAGCACCGCGAAAGATTTTATAATTTTGTTGTAAAATTTTTCAGCCGCTTTTCTGAAAAACTTGCTCATAAAATTGCCCATATGATCCAGATGCTTGGAGAGGGTTTCGGAAGTCTTAAAGGGACAAAAAATTATTTTATAGCTTTTCTTTTAAGTGCATTGTTAATGTTTCTTTATGCATTTGGTTCATATATAGGTTTTTTTATTATAGGAATGCAGGAAGTTAAACCAATTACTTTCCAAATGGGTTGGATTGTTATGAGTATAAGCGCAATTGGAATTGTGATACCAACACCCGGCGGCACAGGCTCTTATCACACTTTGGCAAAATCAACACTTGTTTTACTTTTCGGTTTTAGCGAGCCGGTAAGCCTTGCCTATGCTTTTATAACACATATAATTCCATATTTGTTTGCGATTTTCTCATCGCTAATAATTTTCTTTGTTTTGAATAGACAGCACGAGAATCTTTTAAAAATTGTAAAAACAGATATTAAAGAATTATGAAATTGGTTTATTCGTTAATCATCATTTTTATTATTTCAAAGTTATCATTTTCACAGGTTGAACTAAGTGCATCAATGGGAATTGATTTTGTTAATTCACCTTCATTATATGATTATTTAAATCAGAACTTTCCTGTCCAGGGAGAAATACTTGAAGGTTTTAATTCAGCAATAGTTTTTTCAGGTGAAGCTGGTTATATGATCAGCGAATCTTATCAGCAGGCCTTAGAGGTTGGTTACCTAATTAATTCTTATATATCTTCAGGATTAAACGGCCAATACGAGTTATCATACGGGAACCTGTTGTTGTCATACCTTAATTATTATGTTATAGCGGGTGAGGGATATAATTTTAAACTTGGGGGAGGATTTGGATTACGTTTTATTAGTGCAGATGAATCTCTTCCAGGAACAGGTATAACAAAAACTTTTTCTTCCACAGGCATTGGGTTTTTATTGAGAGCTGAAGGAAATACTTTGCTTGGTGGAAATGTTTATGCAAAAATTGGTGCACAAGCATGTTATGATTTGAATGGTGAACCGGAAAATAACGGTACACATCTATATAATTATGCGGCAGAGGAAATTGTTAATTTCAATTCACTCTCTGTAGGATTGAGTCTTGGTGTATCTTACATTTTTTAAGGAAATACTTTGAATATTCTTGAAGCAATTATACTTGGAATAATACAGGGTATTACTGAGTTTCTTCCTATCAGCAGCACCGGGCATTTAACTGTTGCCGGAAAATTAATGAATCTCATTTCTTCCGAAACACCTGAGAGATGGACGTCATTCATAGCTGTAATTCAGCTTGGTACATTGATTTCCATCCTGATTTATTTTTGGAAAGATTTATGGAATATCACTAATGATTTTCTAATAGAGAATCTTATGGAAAGAAAAAAATTTTCTGTACAGAATCAAAATTCAAGAACGGGCTGGTTGATAATTATAGGGACAATTCCTGTAGTTGTTGCAGGTCTTTTATTTAAAGATCTTATAGAAAGTGCACTTACAAAAAATTTATATGTTATTTCGGGAAGTTTAATCGGCTTGGCAATAGTTCTTGGGATTG
>Ga0105107_10000414_pt1 | contig 26974 bp, 26 predicted proteins | sample PPLLaktember2015_6_FD_79335 | JGI IMG/M metagenome (GOLD analysis project Ga0105107, IMG submission 79335) | Freshwater sediment microbial communities from Prairie Pothole Lake near Jamestown, North Dakota, USA - PPLs Lake P8 Core (1) Depth... | ecosystem: Environmental > Aquatic > Freshwater >... | reverse complement strand
GCAGTTCCACGAGCTTGTTCGGGGGACCCCGTTTTTCGCCACCGAGGTGATGAAAGTGATGGCCGATCGCCTCCGGCGCATGGATCGCCGGGTAGCAGGCCGACGCGGGCGAAAAACTACTCGCTAGATTCATTCATTCTCGCGAAGCTTACGGGCGCGCGCGGGTGGTGGGAGCGGGAGGCGGGGTCGGGCGACGGCCCGAGGCCCGCTTCGGGCGGATTCAGCGACGGACTGAGCGGTGGATACCTGCGGCGCCTACCCGGACAGCCAGCAACGGTGCGGGAGTTGACACACCCTTCCGGCACCAACGCCGGCCACAATCCGGCCGTAGCCGCGTCAGGCGGTCTGGGATGGCGCGCCGTTTGAGCGCGGCTCGGGCGCGACCTGCTCGAGCCGGTAGCCGTGCTGATAGACCGCCGTGAGCTTCCAGCCGTTCTCGGGCGCGAGGCCGAGCTTGGAGCGCAGCCGGCTGACATGCGTGTCGACCGTGCGCGTGTTGAGGTCCGACGTGCGGCCCCACACCGACTCGAGGATGTGGCCGCGCGAGACCAGGTTGCCGACGTTGCGGAACAGGAACACCGCGAGGTCGAAGTCCTTCTGGGTGAGGTCCATCTCCACGCCGTGGCGGGTCACCACGCGGCGGTCGACGTCCAGGTCGAACTCGCCCACGCGCAGGTGCTCTGCGGCACGCGGCTTCGGGCGGGCGCGCCGGCCGAGCGCCTCGACGCGCGCAAGCAGCTCCTGCTTGCGCAGCGGCTTGACCAGGTAGTCGTCGGCGCCGGCCTTGAGCGCCTGGACGATATCGGCCTCCGAATCGCGCGCGGTGGTGAAGAGGACCGGCATCGGCTCGCGCACGTTCGCGCGCACCCACGTGAGGATGGCGTCGCCGTTGACGTCGGGCAGCTCCCAGTCGAGAACGAGCAGGTCGAAGCTGTCGCGGGTCATCACGCGCATGAAGTCGCGGCCACGGCTGAACGTGTGGCACGCGTGCCCGGCGCCGACCAGCCAGATCCGCACGAGATCGGCCTGCGAGACGTCGTCTTCGACGATTGCGATGCGCATGGTTACGTCGTGTAGATAATCTCGACGCCGTCGAGGTAGTCGGCGAGCTCGCACGTGAGCGCCGCGAGCTCGTCGCCGCCGGCGCGCGCGCTGCGCTCGATCTCGCCCCCGATCCGGGAGATCTCGTCAAACCCGTAGCCGCCGCCCACGCCCTTCAGCCCGTGGCCGATCCGGCGCGCGGCTTCGCGGTCGCGGCGCGCGATCGCGTCGCGCAGCTGCTCGACTTCGACGCGCCGGTTGGCGAGGAAACGCGGGATCAGGTCGCGGAGCTCGCCGGCGACCTGGACGCTGTGGCGTGCGGACTGCATCAGCGCAAGTGTACGGAGCCGGGCCGCCCCCGACGCGGAACTATGCCCGCTCCGCCGTGCCGCCCACCCTAGCGTGCGGCCCCGTCGCCGGCGCGCAGCGGACCTTGTGCACGTCGCGAGTCGCGCAGGATCGGCCGTAGCGCGGCGCGCAGCGACTCCAGGGACACCGGCTTGGTCACGACCCCGTCGCAGCCGGCGGCGCGCGCGCGCTCGACTTCGGGACCCTCGGTATGCGCCGTGAGCGCGAGGATAGCGCCGGTGTAGTTGCGCGTGCGCAGCACGTGCACGGCTTCGTAGCCGTTCATGACCGGCATCTCGAGATCGATCAGCACCGCGTCGAAGCGTCCGGCGAGCGCGGCCTCGACCGCGGACAGACCGTTCGCCACCGAGCTCGTTTCGATGCCCAGCTTCGTAAGCAGGATCTGGACTAGCCCGCGGATGTCCTCGTTGTCCTCGGCCACCAGCACGCGCCCGTCGAGCGGCTCGCGCGCGGCGATCGCCTCGGTGATCGGCCGTACGGTTTGCGGACGGGCGGCGATCTCGGCGGGCAGCCGCACGGTGAAGGTCGATCCGAGCCCGGGCCGGGAGGCCACGTCGATCGTGCCGCCCATAAGGTCGACCAGGTTGTGCGTGATCGCCAGACCGAGCCCGGTGCCGCCGTAGCGCTGCGCGATGCTCGAGTCCGCCTGCTCGAAGGGCTCGAAGATGCGTGCGATCGCGTCGTCCGGGATGCCCGGGCCGGTATCGCGCACCTCGAGCACCAGCGCCGCGACGTGCCACGAGACGGTGAGCTCCACCGAGCCCGCCTGGGTGAACTTGAGTGCGTTGCCGAGCAGGTTGATGAGCACCTGGCGCACCCGCGCGCCGTCGAGCATGAGCGCGGGCGGCAGCTCGGTGGCGCGCGTGAACCGCAACCGGACCCGCTTCTCCTCCGCCGTGGGCAGCATGGTCGCGACCGAATCGCGGCACAGCTGTTCGGGGCTTTCGGGCGCTGGCGTGATGATGAGCGCGCCGGCCTCGATCTTGGCGAGGTCAAGGTGGTTGTTGATGAGCTGCAGCAGGTGCTCGCAGTTGCGGCCGATCGTCTCGCTGTTGCGGATGCGCGCGTCGCGGCCGAGATCGTCGGTGAACTGGTTCAGCTTGTTGAAGCCGGTTATCGCGGTGAGCGGCGTGCGCAGCTCGTGGGTGAGATGGTTGAGGAACTCGGTCTTGAGGCGGTTCGCCTCGCGCGCCGCGAGCGTCTCGTAGCGCAGTCGGCGCCGCTCGTCGGTCAATAGGTACAGCCACAGCGACGCGACGACTGCAAGGGTCGCCGCTCCCGCGGTAGTGGCGAACAGCCAGCGCGACTGGAAGCCGAACACGAAAAGCGCGATGCCGGTGGCCGCGAGCGCGAGTGGCATCACGAAGAATCCGATCAGGTACGTGCGTCCGTTCGCCTCGACGCCGCGCCACAGGAGAAGCAGCGGGATGAACAGCGCGACCGCGAGCAGCGCGCCGTCGAGCGTCATCGACGCGGGGGCTAACACCTGGCCTGCGGCGAGCGCCGCATAGGCCACGGCGGCGAACTCGAGGCTCGACATGCGGCCCACCGGCGTATACACCTGGTCGCCGAGCGACCCGTCGGTCCGCCCGATGAACACCGCCTTGCCGGCGACGTCGCGCGCGAGCCACTCCGAGCCCGGGGCGCCGCGCGCCGCCAGGGCAAGCTCGTAGAACGGAATCACCCGCACGTCGTCGGCGTTGCGCGGAAAGCGCAGCGCCACGTCGCCTTTCGCGCCCATCGGGATCCACCCGCGGCGCGACTGCAGCGTGTTGCCGATGAGGCGCGGCGGCGACAGCACCGGGTCGACCGCCGCCAGCATGGCGACGGGCAGGCTGGGGATCAGATAGCCCTGGGCGCCGTGAAACAGCCGGATCCGGCGCAGCACGCCGTCGTCGTCGGGGATCACGTTGACGACGCCGATCGCGGCCACGCTGTCGCGGGTGAGTCGCTCGCCCGGCAGCTTGACGTGCGCCCATCCCAGATACGGCACGGGCGGCTCGCCGTCCAACCCGACCGCGCTGCGCGCGACGGCGTTTGCGGCGAGCTGACGCTGATAGGCGGGCGCGGGGTTCAGCGGCACCGTCAGGCCGGCGGCGGCGAGCACGGTGCTGCGGCGAAGCGTGGCGGCGAGCGCTTCGTCGCCCGGGTGCTCGTCCGCGAGCACCGTCTGAAACGCCACTGCGCGCACGCCATGAGCGTTGAGGTAACGCATCACGTGCGCATAGGCCTCGCGCTCGGTCTTCCACGGCGCGGCGGGATCGAGCACGCGCCCGAGCGACTCCTCGTCGAGCGAGAACACGATGACCCGCTCGACGTCGATCGTGCGGCTGAAGCTGCGCTGCGCGGCGTCGTGGATCCAGCCGTTGAGCCGGTCGAAGAGCGTCGTGTACGCCAGGAGTCCCGCGAGCCCGACCCCGACCCCGCACGCCGCGAGGCCCTTCAGCACCCGGAGGGCGGGGCTGCGATCGAACGCTGTGACGGTGCGGCGGGCCATGGACCTTGAATTGTAGCCGAGCGCCCGGGCGCCGCCGTGCCGGATTGCGCACCGCAATCGCGCCCGCTCGGCGTCCATCGAGCAGCCGCGACCGGGGATTTACGGCAAACTTACGGGCTATCCGCGAACGGAAGCCCGCCGCCATGTCCGATTTCGTTCCGATCCACGGCCTGCACCACTGGGCATACCGCTGCCGCGACGCCGAAGAGACGCGGCGCTTCTACGAGGACGTGCTCGGCCTGCCGCTGGTGCACGTGATCCGCGCCGACCACGTGCCGTCGACCGGCGAGTACTGCCCGTACGTCCATATCTTCTTCCGCATGCGCGACGGCTCGTACCTCGCGTTCTTCGACCTGGGCGACGACGCCGCGTCCGAGCCGAGCCCCAATACGCCCGCGTGGGTGAACCACATCGCGCTGCGCGTGGACTCGGTCGGCGCGGTCGAGGAAGCCAAGCGACGGCTCGAGACGGCGGGGGTGAGCGTGCTCGGCGTGACCGACCATCACTTCATCAAGTCGATCTACTTCTTCGACCCGAACGGGATCCGCCTGGAGCTGACGGCGTACACCGGGCCCGACGCCTACGTCGCGAAGAAGGAACGCCGCGCGCACGAGGAGTGCGCGGACTGGACGCGCGAGAAGGCCGCGCGCCGGCGGGCCGGGACGCTCGGCGTCGTCAAGGCCTGACCCGTTCCGGGCGACGGGTCGAGTACGGAACTGCGTCGCGGAACTGCGTCGGATGATGTCCGAACTCAAGCTCGCGGCCATCGACGTCAAGCCCGGCGCGGCGATGGAGAGCCAGTCCGGGCTCGCCATGCTCCGCCCGCGCGTCTACGGGGCCTACATGGAAGCTGAAGGTCCGAAGCGCGTCGCAGCGATTGTGATGCATCCGACCTCGAACTTCATGGGTCACTACCTCATCCCCCCGCTCGCGCGACGCGGCGTGACCTGCCTGGGCCTGAACTCGCGCTTCGTCAACAACGACACCATGCTGCTCATGGAGCGGGTGATCCAGGACCTCGGCGCCGGTGTGAAGTTCCTGCGCGGCCTCGACTACGAGCGCATCGTACTGATCGGCAACTCCGGCGGTGCGTCGCTTGCGGCGTATTACCAGGCGCAGGCGGAAGGCTTCGACGCGACGCGCCTGGTCGACGGCGATCCGTCGGGGCTCGACGCGTCCGATTTCCCGCGCGTGGACGGCATCGCGCTGTGCGGGGCGCACCTCGGCCGGTCGCGGCTTTTTCTCGAGTGGATCGACCCGGCGGTGATCGACGAGGCCGATCCGGTGAGCGCCGATCCCGCCCTCGACATGTACGACGCGCGGAACGGCCCGCCGTATCCGCCGGAGTTCCTGGAGCGCTTCAAGGCCGGCCAGCGGCGCCGGCGCGACCGGATCGAGCACTGGGTGTGGTCGCGGCTGCGGCGCCTCCGCGCGGATCCGACGGGCCCCCAGGACCAGGCATTCGTCGTGTACCGCACGCATGCCGAGCCGCGCTGCCTCGATCTCGCGCTCGATCCGAACGACCGCCCGGCCGGGTCGATCTGGGGCGACGCGAAGCAGGTGAACGACGCGGCGAACGCGATGGCGCGCTACACCAGCTTGCGCGCGTTCCTGTCGCAGTGGTCATCGGGGTCGCGCGCCGACGGGCCCGCGAATCTCGCGAAGACGTCGGTGCCGGTGCTGCTGTTCACTTATACGGCCGACGCGTCGACCTTTCCCAGCACGCGCGACGCGTGGCTCGAGGCCGCGCGCGGACGCATCCGCAACGTGGACGCCAAGCGCGGCAACCACTATCTCTCTGACCAGCCGGAGCTCGTGGAGCAGGTGGCCGACGACATGGCGGCCTGGATGCGCGCGCTATGAAGGTGTGCGTGGTCGGCGCGGGCGCGATCGGTGGCCTGCTCGGCGCGCGGCTCGCGGACGCCGGTCACGAGGTGAGCCTCGTGGCGCGCGGTGCGCATCTCGCGGCGATCCGCGCGAACGGCCTGGCGATCCAGGACCGCGACGGCGTGCGGAGCTGGGCGCTGCCCGCTTCGGACGAGCCCGCCGACTTCGGGCCACAGGACGTGGTGGTGATCGCGCTCAAGGCCTATTCGATCGGGCCGATGCTGCCGCGGATCGCTCGCCTGCTCACGCCCGACACCGCGGTCGTCACCGCGATCAATGGCATCCCGTGGTGGTATTTCTGCCGCGCCAGAGGAAAGCTCGACGGCGCGCCGGTCGAGTGTCTCGACCCGGGCGGCGCGATGGTTCGCGCGCTCGATCCGAAGCACCTCGTCGGGTGCGTGGTGCACGGGTCGGCGGAAGTCGTCGCGCCGGGCGTGGTGCATCACACCAGCGGTGGCGCGTTCATCCTGGGCGAGATCGACGGCCGCGTGACGTCGCGGGTTCAGGCGCTCGCCGCCGCGATCGAGGCAACGGGGTTCAAGGCGCCAGTCACGGCACGCATTCGCGACGACGTGTGGACCAAGCTGATCGGCAACACGTCGTACAACCCGGTCGCGGCGCTGACCGGAGCGCTGATGAGCGACATCAACGCCAATCCGGCGCTGATCGAACTCATCCGGAGGATGATGCTGGAGGGCATCGCGGTCGCGGAGGCGCACGGCTGCCGCATGACCGTGTCGCTCGACGAGCGTTTCGCCCTGGCCCGCAAGCTGGGCGCCGTGAAGGTCTCGATGCTGCAGGACCTCGAGCGCGACCGGCCGCTCGAGATCGACGCGATCGTGACCGCCGTGAGCGAGCTCGGGCGCAAGGTCGGCGTCCCGACGCCGACGATCGATGGTGTCGAAGCGCTCATCCGCGAGCGCGCCGGGCAGCGCTCGTCAGGAAAACCGAAGGAGGCAGGGCATGGGTAACGTGGAAACGAACGTCCTGGGCAAGCCCGCGCACATCGGTGACGCGGAGTGGGCGCTGCGCATCGAACTGGCCGCGGCCTATCGCGTGTTCGACTGGTACGGCTGGAACGAGACGATCTTCAACCACATCACCGTCCGCGTGCCCGGGCCGGAGCGGCATTTCCTGATCAATCCGTTCGGCCTCTGGTACGACGAGGTGACCGCGTCGAACCTCGTCAAGGTCGACCTGCAGGGCAACCCGGTCGCGCCGAGCGAGTACCCGATCAACCGCGCCGGCTTCATCATCCACAGCGCGGTGCATGCGGCGCGCGACGACGCGCACTGCATCATGCACACGCATACCACCACCGGCATGGCGATCGCCTGCCGACGCCAGGGCCTGCAGCACGACGACTTCTACGGCGCGATGCTGATCGGCCGGGTGGCGTACCACGACTTCGAGGGCATGACGGTCCACGCCGACGAGCAGCCGCGGCTCGTCAAGAGCCTCGGCGACAGGCACGTCATGATCCTGCGCAACCACGGCCTACTCGTCGCCGAGCGCGACGTCGCGCATGCGTTCGCACTGCTGTGGACCCTGCAGCGCGCCTGCGACGTCCAGTGCCAGTCGGCGGCGATCGGCGGTTACGACATTCCGCTCAGCGACGCCGTGCGCGAGTCGTGCAAGAACGACGCGCTGCACTTCGACGAGGACGGCGGGACCTGCCGGCGCATGTTCGAGGCGACCGTGCGACGGATGGAGCGGGTGATGCGCGGGCCGAACTGGATCGACTATCGCGCGTGAGGCGCAGGGCGGCATGGGCACCGCTGAGCAACGCGAATGCACCGGCGGCTACGCCCTGCCGACGTATCCGTTCGTCGCGCCCCCCGAGCTGTCGGGCGGGGCGAAGCGGCGCTATCCGATCGTGATCGTGGGCGGCGGGCTGGCCGGTCTCACGCTCGGCTGCGACCTCGCGAATCGCGGCGTGGATTGCGTGCTCCTCGACGAGGACGACACGATCGGGGTACGCGGTGCGTCCTCGCGCGGCATCGTCTACGCGCAGAAGACGCTCGAGATCTTCGCGCATCTCGGCACCTTTCCGCGGATGCGGGAAAAGGGCATCACCTGGGCGGAAGCCAAGACGCTCGCGGGCAGCGACGTCGTCTATTCGTTCAACCTGCAGGCGGCCACCGCCTCCGAGCAGCCGCCGTTCATCAACGTGCAGCAGTTCTACGTCGAGTGGTTCCTGGTCGACCGCATCCTGGAACTCGGTCGCTGCGATCTGCGCTGGAAGAACCGCGTCACCCGGGTCGAGGAGGGCGACGGCTTCGTCACCGTTTCGGTCGAGACGCCGGCCGGCGCCTACACGCTCGAGGCGGACTGGCTGGTCGACGCGACCGGCGTGAACAGCCCGATCCGTCGCGGTTTCGGGCTCGAGACGCACACCGCGCGCAGCGCCGACCGCTGGTGCATCACCGACGTCCGGTTCAAGGAAACGTTCCCGACGGAGCGCTGGACCTGGGTCGAGGCGCCATTCAATGAGAATCGCGCGGTGTGGCAGCACCTGATGGGAGACGACGTCTGGCGGCTCGACTACCAGATGGACCCGGACTGCGACCCGGATTACGTGAGCCGGCGCGACGTTGCGGAGGAGCGGCTTCGCGCGCATCTCGGCGACGTCGAGTTCGAGCTGGTGTGGGTTGGGCCGTACGCCTATCGCGACCACCTGCTCGACCGATTCCGGCACGGGCGTGTGTTCTTCATCGGCGACGCCGCGCACGTCGTCAGCCCGTTCGGCGCGCGCGGCGGCAACTCGGGCATTCAGGATGCGTACAACCTCGGCTGGAAGCTCGCGTTCGTGATTGCCGGGCGCGCGCCGGAGGCGCTGCTCGACACCTACGACGCCGAGCGCCAGCCGGCGGCGCGCCAGAACCTCGAGGTCACGAGCCGCACCGCGCGTTTTCTCGCTCCGCGTTCGCCGGCGGAGCGAACGCTGCGCGACGCCACGCTCGCGCTCGCGCGCAAGCACGCATTCGCGCGTCCGTTGGTGAACACCGGCCGCATGTCCGTCGCAAACCCGTATCCCGCCTCACCGGGGGTCACCAACGGCGGCCACTCGGTGCAGAACGTGCCGATCACCCTGCAGGACGGGTCGCGCTCGAACCTCGTCGCACTCGCGCGCAGTCTGGGCACGGTGTTCATCGGCATCCTGTACGCCCCGACGCGCGCGGACGAGGTCGCGGCGTACGCGTGGCTCGAGGCCACCGGGCGGCCGTTCCGCTTCTTCGTCTGCGGCCCCGGCGGCATCGGCGATCCGGAGGGCAAGCTCAAGCAAGTGCTCGGCGCCGCGCCCGGCAGCTTCGCGCTCGTCCGTCCGGACCTGTACCTCGCCGGATGCGTTCCCGACGCGCGACCGGCGCACGCCGATGCGATGCTCAAACGGGCGCTCTGCCAACTGCCAACCGCCAGCTGACCCCTCGAATGCGGACCGATCCGAACATTCCCGATTCCGACGGCCTGTACGCTGCGCTCATCGCTGCGCACGAAGGGCTGACCGACGCCGAGAGCGCCGCGCTGAACGCCCGCCTGGTGTTCCTCCTCGCGAACCAGGTCGGCGACCAGCAGGTGCTGATCGACTGCATCGCCGCCGCGGCGGCCTCGCGCAGTGCCTGATTCCGCACGGCCGGCGGACGCGCGGCGCCTCAGCCCATCAGCTTCGGCAGGAAGAGCGAGATCGCGGGGAAGGCGACCAGGATCGCGAGCCTCACCACGTCGGCGGCGACGAACGGCATGACGCCGCGGAACACCGTCGTGATCGGCACCTGCGGCAGCACCGCGCGCAGGACGAACACGTTCAGGCCGATCGGCGGGGTGATGAGGCTGAGCTCGGTGACGCACACCACCAGGATGCCGAACCAGATCAGGTCGAAGCCGAGGAACTGCACCAGCGGGTAGAAGAGCGGCACGGTCAGCAGGACCATCGACAGGCTCTCGAGCACGCAGCCGAGCAGCACGTAGACCGCCAGGATCGCCACGATCACCATGATCGGCGAGAAGCCCGACTGGGCGACGAAATCGCGCAGCGCGCCGGGCAGGCTGGTGAGGTTGATGAAGTTGGCGAAGATCATCGCGCCGATCAGGATCGCGAAAATCATCGCCGTGGTGCGGCCCGACTCGACCAGCACGTCCGCCAGGATCCGCCACGACAGTCCCTGGCGCACGAGCGCGAACAGGAACGCCCCGCCGGCGCCGATTCCGGCGCACTCGGTCGGCGTCGCGATCCCGCTGTACAGGCCGCCCATCACCAGGGCGAAGAGAAGCAGCACGCCCCACACGTGAGAGAGCGCGCGCAGCCGCTGGTGCCAGTTCTGGCGCTCGCCCGGGGGGCCGGAATCGGGGTCGCGCCAGACGGTGTACACGACGCCGCCGAGATAGCACAGCGTCGCGACGACGCCGGGCAGGATCCCGGCGGCGAAGAGCTGGCCGATGTTCTGCTCGGTGAGGATGCCGTAGATCACCAGCAGCACCGAGGGGGGAATCAGGATGCCGAGGGTGCCGCCGGCCGCGACCGAGCCGGCGGCGAGCCCGTCCTTGTAGCCGAACCGCTTCATCGGCGGATAGGCGACCTTGCCCATCGTCGCGGCGGTGGCGAGGCTCGAACCGCAGATCGCCGAGAAGCCGGCGCAGGCGAGGATCGTCGCCATCGCGAGTCCGCCGCGCAGGTGCCCGATGAAAGCGTAGGCGGCCTCGTAGAGTTCCTCCGACAGGCGCGCGCGGGTGACGAGGTTCCCCATCAGCACGAACAGCGGTACCACCGACAGCGTGTACGACATGCTCGTCTCGTAGGCGAGCTGGCCGATCATCGACAGCGCCGCAGTGGTGTTGACTTTGTACGCGAAGCCGAGCGCCCCCACGAGCAGCATCGAGATCCACAGGGGAACGCGCAGAAACGCGAGCGCGAGGAATGCGGCGAAGCCGACGATCGCCTCGATCACGTCAGTCTTTCTTCAGCTTGCGCGCCGGCGGCCGGAACGCCAGCAGGACGAAAATCACCGCGACGACTGCCATCGCCGCGCACATCAGATAGGTGAGCGGGTAGAGCGCGATCTTGAGGACCGCGGTGGTGTCGCCGTAGCCGAGCATCCGGTTGGCGCGGATCAGGAGCTGCCAGGCGAGCACGCCGCAGACCACCGCGGACGCCAGGTATGCCGCCACGTGCTGGACCCGCAGCATCCAGTTCGGCACGAAGGCGTCCAGGAGATCGACCGTGACGTGCTCCTCGCGCAGCGTGACGAGCGGCAGCGCGCCGAAGACGGTCGCCGCGACGAGGATCTCGATGATCTCGAGCCCGCCGGGGACGGGACGGTTTAAGAGGTAACGGCCGACGACGTCCACGCAGGTGAGCGCCATCATCACGAAGAGCGCCGTTGCGGTCAGCGTGCCGAGCGCGGACTCGACCGCGCGATCAAACGCGGGCTTCCCGTTCTCCCCGCGGGTCATATGCGAGTCGCGCGAGAGCGGCCGGGCGGCGCGACACGCCGCCCGGCCGCCCGAGGCTCACTTGCCGGCCGCGACGTTCTTGATTTCGGCGCGCAGCGCGGCGAGCACTGCTGCGCCGTCGACGCCCTTCGTCTTGGCACGGTCGACCCAGGCCTGCTCGAGGGGCGCGGTCGACTTGCGAATTTCCTCGATGAAGGCCGGGCTCGCGGTCTGGATCTGGATATTGGCCTCCTTCATCGCCTGCACGCCGCGCGCGTCGGCGGCGTCCCAGGCCTTGCCGTTGCGCCGCGCGAGCGCTTCGCCAAGCAGCGGCTCGATGAGCTTGCGGTCGGCCTCTGGAATCGAGTTCCATTTGGCTGGATTCGCCATGAATACGAAGCTCACGTTGTAGAGGCCCCCCGGAACGAAGGTGGCGTGCTTCAGGACCGGGGTCAGCTTGAACGAGCCGACCGACTCCTTCGGGAAGAACACGCCGTCGGCCACCCCCGTCTTCAGGATCTCGAACACCTCGGGAGCGGGGCGGAGCAGCGGGACCGCGCCGAGCGACTTGGTGATGTCGTTGATCAGGCCGCCGCCGACGCGGATCTTCTGGCCCTTAAGGTCGGCGAGCGAGCCGACCGCCTTGTTGGTGTGATAGATCTGCCCCGGGCCGTGCGTCATCATCGCGAGCACCACCACGCCCTTGTGCTCGTCGGCCTTCGCGAGCATGCGCTCGTGGACGCGCTGATAGGCGACGGACATCACTTCGGACGTGTCGGCCATGAATGGGAACTCGACCGCGTCGGTCAGCGTGAACCGGCCCGGAGTGTAGCCGTGCACGGTGTAGGACAGATCGACGAGGCCGTCGCGCACGGCGTCGAAGGTCTGCGGCGCAGCCACGGGCGCCTTCGGGAGCACGTTGCACTTGACGCGCCCCGACGTCGCCTTCTCCATGTCCTGGCACAGCGGCACGAGCATGGTCGCGGTGATCGGGTGCGCCGGCGGCACCCAGGAGCTTGCGTTGAGGGTGACCTGCGCCGCCACCGGCGCCGCGGCCGCGCACGCCGCGAGGCCCATCCAGCGAACGAGTTTCATCGTTGCCTCCTCCTCCAGAACGAACACCGACCCCCCCGGCCGGCGATGCGCGCGAGTTTAGCACCTCGCTGGGCCCGAACCTTGATCCGCTCAGGCCCGAGCGGCGTGTTCCGGGCGTGGCGTCACGCGCGCGCGCCGGCCCTTCCTGACCCCCGGGGTGCAGATCGAGGGCGCCCGCACGACCTTGATGTTCTTCATGATCCTGATCGAGGCGTTCATCGTCGCGAACTTCATCTGCTACACGAGCATGCCCGCCGACCTCAGCGCGTTCGCGGTCCGGTTCAATGCGACGCCGTGGCTCGTCGTGGCGGCCATCTGCGTGATTGACGTCGGGCTCGGACCTGCGCGGGAGGCGCTGTCGAATCGTCGCGCTCCCGCAGCTCGCCGCTTTCCTTCCCGGCTTCATGACGTGAACCGCGCGGCGCGCTTCGCCTGGTCGGACTAGCCTCTCCCGCCCACCCGCCTGCCGGGGTTAACCCACCCGCGGGATGTCCGCGCACGGCGTGCGCCGGAAGAATGCGTCATCGCTTGAGTGTCACACGAGGACGCGATGATGATGACGGTCCGGTCGATTCTCCCTGCAACTTTGCCGCGCGCGGCCTGTTCCCACCCAGAGCGGCTTCGATGACGCGCCCCCGAAGCACGTCCTAGTCCCCCTGGTGGATTGTGGGATCGACTCCGGGGTGACTAATATCGGCGTAGCAGGCAAGAAGCCGTCGCGGCCGAAGCGGCGCGACCGCAACGGGGAAAGGAGGTCGGCCACGATGTCCGACCCGGTCGATAAGGCGAGCCCGGCCGCAGCGCGGCGGCCGGTCATCGCGAAGATCGCGCGGCCCACAACCCGCGACTCATCCGAACGGCGGACCTGCCACACGCGAGCGGTATGCTTAAAGTAGGTCGGTCAGGCCTAACGTGACGCGGTCTTCCGTGCAGACCCGCACGACAAGGAGGCGCATCATGGACTTCGCATCGATCATGGACGTCATTTCGTACGCGATAGCCGTTGCGCTGCTCGGGTTCATCGCCTACGGCGGCTCGCTCGTGCTCGGCGGTGGCCGGTTCCATCGCGACGTGCCCGAGGACGCCACGCATCCGCGCTTCGAACTGCTTTCCCTGGACTGAAACGCCTCAGCAACCCCCCGGCCCAGCAGTTCGCTGCTCCTCCAGACCGGGGTGTTTTTTTGCCGCTTGCGCACGGACTAGGCCGAACGGCCGACCTGCGCCCCTCCGAACCGGTATGCGGGCCGTAGGCCGCTACTGCGTACGCTTCGCCTGCGTTCCTAGCGTCCAGCGTCCACTCAAGGAGGCCTGCCGATGACGACCCGTTCCGACTCCCGTTCCGAAACCCCGGTCCGGACCCTCTCGACCCCGCTCGTGCTCGCGGCAGCCGCGATCGCCGCCGTCGGCTTCGCGCTGACGTTCGATAGCGCGTCGCTTGACGTCGCGCAGCTCGCCGTGCCGCACCAGCTCGCCCTGAAGACCGCGCAGCTCGGTTTCGTCGCGCCCGCCGCGCAGGCGGCCCCGATCGCGTTCGCGGCAGGGTACCTCCCCGCGCAGATCGCGGTGCAGGGGCTCGCCGTGGAGCCGCATCCCCCGCAGTTCTAGAGCGAAATCCGATTCCGACGGGAGCGGATTTCCCGACTTTGGGGTGCGCGAGGGGGTGTGGCCCCTCGCGTCGTGAGAACTAGCCGCGCGGACGGCCCTGGCCGGGCCGTTTGACGCGCATCAAGGATCGGACCGGCCGGCGGAGCCGAGCATGCCTGCGTGCCCGCCGCGCCGATCCGCATCCAGGAGTTCCTGAAGAACGTCCCGCTCTTTCGCGAGCTGACCGACGCCGAGCTCGACCGCATTGCCGCGGGCACGGCGCAGGTGCGCGCGCCCGCGGGCACGATCCTGTTCCGACGCGGCGAGCCCTGCTCGGGCTTCCACGTGATCGTCTACGGCCAGGTCAAGCTCGCGTTCGGCGCGGCCGACGGCGCGGAGAAGGTGGTCGAGATCCTCGGTCCGGGGTCGAGCTTCGGCGAGGCGGTGATGTTCCTCGAGAAGCCCTACGTGGTCTTCGCCGAGGCCCTGGCCGACTCCCTGCTGCTCGCGATCGGCAAGGCGGGGGTCTTCGCTGAACTGGAGCGCAACTCGCGCTTCGCCCGCAAGATGCTCGCCGGGCTCGCGTTGCGCCTGCATGGGTTGGTGCACGACCTCGAGGCGTACACGCTGCGCAGCGGGACGCAGCGCGTGATCGGCTACCTGCTCCGGGATTACTCCGAGGAGGGCGAGCCGCGGGCGCCGGTCGAGGTCGCGCTCGCCACCAGCAAGGGCGTGCTCGCCTCGCGGCTCAACATCACCCGCGAGCACTTCTCGCGCATCCTCCACGACCTTTCCGGCGCCGGACTCATCGAGGTGCATGGAAGAATCATTCGCATTCTCGACCCGGAACGATTGCGCGCGTACGAGGGGTGAATATCCTCGGACGCGGCCATTCAGACTCCCTCCCCCTGGATGGGGGAGGGCGGGGAGGGGGTGGAGCGATGAGAAGGATCGCGCGTACGACGGCTAGCGCGCCGCGCGTCCAAGCGGAACGTGGTGCCGCGACGGCACTCTGTCACGGGGTCCGTGCCCACCCGGTCACGCCGGGCGGTCGGTCCGGAGGAGCCCCGGCGGATCCTTTGATCTAGGTCACTGCCCGCGGCGGGGAGGCTGGCAACATACGTTCACTCCTGGTGTTTGGCGGAACTGCCCAGGGTCGCAAGACCTGAAAGCGTTCCGCCGATTTTTTTTGGGCCGCTGATTTTCTTGACCTGGGGAATCCGCAAGGGGGCGCCGCCGCCTTGCTCCCCGAACACCCGGGAGTAAAGCAATGGGCATCACCGAGCGCATCGACCGCATCACGCTGCTGACCGACGACTACCGCGGCGAAGCCCCGCCGGTCCCGAAGAGCGTCAAGATCGAGCTCACGGCGCGCTGCGACTTCAAGTGCTTCTTTTGCGCCTCGCACATGCGCTTGCGCCAGAAGAGCGACATGTCCTGGACCCTCTTCAGCCGCGTCGTGCGCGAGATTCGGGACCTGGGCGTCGAAGAGCTCGGCTGCTTCTACCTCGGAGAGTCGTTCCTGGTGCCCTGGCTGCCGGAGGCCATCCGGTTCGCGAAGGTGGAGTGCGGCTATCCCTACGTGTTCCTGACGACCAACGGGCGCATGGCGACGGCCGACCGCATTCGCGACTGCATGGAAGCGGGCCTCGACAGCCTGAAGTTCAGCTACAACTTCGCCGACGCGCAGCAGTTCCAGGACGTGACCGGGGTGAAGGCGAGCGGGTTCGCGTCCATCGCCGAGCACATCAAGCAGGCGCATCGCATTCGCGACGAGGTGGCCGCCGCGACCGGACATCGCTGCGGACTCTACGCTTCGAGCATTCTGTATGACGGCGAGCAGCGGGTGAAGATGGAGCAGGCGGTCGACGCGATCCTGCCGTACGTCGACGAGCACTACTGGCTGCCGCTCTACGGCCAGGCGGGCCTCACGAGCGGGGCGAAGGGGACGAAGCCGACCGCCGGAAACCAGGGCCGGGTCGGCGCGCTGCGCAAGCCCCTGCCATGCTGGTCGCTGTTCACCGAGGGCCACATCACGTACGACGGGCACCTCTCGGCCTGTTGCTTCGACCACGACGGACGCTTCGACATGGGCGACTTGAACACGATGTCGTTCCAGGAAGCGTGGCACTCGGACAAGTTTCGGGCGCTGCGGCGCGCGAACCTGGCCGAAAACGTGGCCGGGACGGTCTGCGCGAAGTGCCTTGCTTACGAGGATGCCGAGCCGGCGGCGCAGCCGGTTCAGTTCGTGAAGCGGGCCGAGGGCGCGCCGGCCTGACGGTGGGAGGAGGGGGCGGGAAACGTAGGCGACTTCCCGCGTCAGCCGGTCGCCCTTCCTGTCTCCGGGTGCCGCCGAGCGCGCTTGTGGGGCCGTGCAGCGTGCGCAGCGCGACCTGAGGCTCCCGTGCGACGATTTGGAGGAGGGCCGCTGCAGGGCCGGTCGGCGAGCGTCGCTTCTGTTCCCAGTTCTGGAGCGTCTTCACGCTCACGCGGATCATCTTCGCGAACTGCGATTGCCACCGCGCCTTGCGCAGGCCGCCCGTTCCGCGAATCAGATCGCCGAGTTCCGGGTTGGCAATGAGTGCGGCTTGGAGCCTGCGATACTCTTCGTCGTTCAACAACTCCGTGACGCGTTTCGTGAAGTTCGGGAACTCGACGAAGAGCATGTCGCCTTATCCGCCAATGGCGGATAAGGCGCAAGTTCAATTGCGGCGCCCATGGCGCGGCGAGTCGCCATGCAGGGAAGGCTTGGGGCCGATCAGGGCGCCGCTCAAGCCGGGGTCGGAGCGCCGAGCAGGAACGCCATCAGCTCCCGCACTGGCCGGATCTCGCGGCCGAACGGCAGCGGGCCGCTGCCGCGGAAGAACAATCCGTGCTCGACGTCCCCGCGCAGCGCGGCGCCGAGCTGGTTGTCGATGCAGAACTGGCCGGACTTCGCGATCCCGTCCCGTAGCCCGCAGATCTCCAGGCAGTCCCAGGCGAGCAGGCACTCGCGCCGCTTGTGCGCCTGCGCCTGCAGCGCCGGCAGCTTCTCGATGTAGCGCGCGAGCCACGGCGTGCGCACCGCGCGCGCGGGCAGTCCGGCAACGCTCATGAACTCGACGATGTCCTCGGGCCGCGCTTCCGCCAGGACACGCTTGAACTCCGGGTGCGCGTCGCCCTCCACGGTGACCGCGAACGGCGTGCCGATCTGAGCAGCAGCCGCACCAAGCGCGAGCGCGGCGCGCAACGCCTGCGGCGACGCGATCCCGCCGGCGACGATCAGCGGGATGCGCTCGCGTTCCAACCCGAGGCGCGCGAAGATCTCGAACGTCTCCTCCAGCACGCGCGCGAACTCGAAGCGCGGATCGGCGAGGTCCTCGATCTTCGCGGCGCCGAGATGGCCGCCGGCGTACTTTGGATGCTCGATCACGATCGCATCAGGCAGCCGGTTCTTGCGCTGCCACTTCTTCAGCACGATCGCGATGCCGCGCGCGTCCGACAGGATCGGCACGAGCGCGACGTCGGGGAACGAAGCGGTGAGCTCCGGCAGATCGAGTGGTAGACCTGCGCCGGCCACGATTGCGTGCGCGCCGCTCTCGCACGACTGGCGCACGTACTCGGCGTATTGACCGACCGCCCGCATCACGTTCACCGCAATCATGCCGCTGCCCTGCGCAATTTCGAGCGCGGCGCGGATCTCGCGATCGAGCCCGACGAGGTTCGCGCGCTGGATCGCCGCCTTGTCGCGGGAGGTGCCGGTCGCCGCCATGAGGTCGGCGTGGTGGCGGCGGAGATCCACGCTCGCGATGGTGCCGACGGCGTTGAGCCGAGCGACCGTTCCGGCGAGACGATGCGCGGAGACGCCGACGCCCATCCCGCCTTGCACGATCGGCAGGAGGGTGCGCCCTTTGAACCGCAGCGGCGGGAGGTCGGTCGGGAGCGGGTCGGGCGCACTCATGGACGGTCCATCATCCGGGCCGTCCAGCCCCCGACGTTGATTTGGGTCAAACGACGCTAGCCGCCCGCGATCGCCGGGACGCGCGCGACCCGGTCGCCCGAGCAAACCGGCGCCGTGGTTTCGCCGCCCGGACAGATCGGGGAGGGCATCACTCCTTCCGCCGGCCGCGCCGGAACTCCCGGAACACCCACCAGAACACCAGCACCGCGATGCCGGAGTTGAGCACGATCGCGAAGATCAGGAACGCTTCGCTCATGACGCCTTCGGCCGGGTGTCGATCACCCGCTTCGCCTTCCCCGCCGAGCGCTCGATGACCCCCGGCGCGACGAGCGTCACCTGGGTCGTGACGCCGACGTAGGACTTGATGTGGTGCTCCAGGTCGCGCGCCGCGCGCGACCAGGCCGCGTCGCCCGCCTGCGCGAACTCCGGCTTCACCTCGACCCGCACCGCCAGCTCGTCGAGGTGGCGCGGCCGCGACACTTCGAGCAGGTAGTGGGCCGAGAGCCCCGGCGCCTTGAGGATGAGCTCCTCGATCTGGCCGGGGAAGACGTTCACGCCGCGGATGATCAGCATGTCGTCGCTGCGGCCGGCGATCTTGGCCATGCGGCGCATTGCCGGGCGTGCCGTGCCGGGGAGGAGCCGCGTCAGGTCGCGCGTGCGGTAGCGCACCACCGGCAGCGCCTCCTTCGTGAGGGAGGTGAACACCAGCTCGCCGAACTCGCCGTCGGGCAGCACGTGGCCGGTGACCGGATCGATGATCTCGGGATAGAAGTGATCCTCCCAGACGTGGCACCCGTCCTTGGTTTCGGCGCACTCCATGGCGACGCCCGGGCCGATCACCTCCGAGAGTCCGTAGCACTCGATCGCGTCGAGGTCGAAGTACGCCTCGATCTCGCGGCGCATCTCATTCGTCCACGGCTCGGCGCCCAGCAGCGCAATGCGCAGCGAGCTCGAGCGCGGATCGACGCCCTGGCGCTCGAACTCGTCGGCGATCGCGAGCATGTACGACGGCGTGGCGGCGATCACGTCGGGCTCGAAGTCGAGAATGAGCTGGACCTGGCGCTCGGTCTGGCCGCCCGAAACGGGAATGACCGTGGCGCCGAGCCGCTCGCCGCCGCAGTGCAGGCCGAGGCCGCCGGTGAAGAGCCCGTAGCCGAGCGCGTTGTGCACGAGGTCGGTCGTGCGCACGCCCGCCGCGCGCATCGAGCGCGCCATCACCTCCGCCCACATGTCGAGATCGCCGCGCGTATAGCCGACGACGGTCGGCTTGCCGGTCGTGCCGCTCGAGGCGTGGATGCGCACGACGTCGTCCATCGGCACCGCGAACATTCCAAAGGGATAGTTCGCGCGCAGATCCTGCTTGGTCGTGAACGGGAACTTCGCAAGGTCCGCGAGCGTGCGCAAATCGTCCGGCCGCACGCCCGCCGCGTCGAACGCCGCGCGGTAGTGCGGCACCCGCGCGTAGGCGTGCGCGAGCGACCGGCGCATGCGCTCGAGCTGCAGCTGCGCCAGCTCGTCGCGGCTCGCGCGCTCGATCGGTTCGAGGTCTTCGGCACTCATTCCAGCAATGCTAGGGAGGAGCGGTCCGAGGGCTTTTAGCCTGGATCAAGAGATCTATCCGAGCTGCCCCTGTAGACTGTGTCGGCTTCGCGCGGTGCAGCAGTGCGGCGCGCGTTTCCAGCGAGTAAGATCGACGCTCCCCCGGAGGAACGATGAAGGACACCCTCAAGCCCGGCCTCACCGCGACGCGGCGCATCACGATCGACAAGCCGCGCACGATCGACTTCCTCGGCGAGAACCTGCGCGTCTACGCGACGCCGGAGCTGGTGCGCGACTTCGAGATCGCCTGCCGCGAGTTCCTTCTGGCGCACTGCGACCCGGGCGAGGACTCGGTCGGCACCGGGATCACCGTCACCCACAGCGGCGCGACCCTGCTCGGGATGAGCGTGGACATCGTGCTCACGGTCAAGGCGGTCGAAGGCCGCAAGGTCGCCTTCGACCTCGTTGCCCGCGACGGCGCGGAGGAGATCAGCCGCGGCGAGCACGGACGCTTCATCGTCGAGGTCGAGAAGCTGCGCGCGCGCGTCGCCGCCAAAGCAGCGAAGGCCGCGGGCGGGTAGGGGAGCGCGCGATGACCGGTCCGGCGCGCAAGATCCCCCAGTACTGCTACCAGTGCGTGGCGGGACCGGACCTGCTGACCGTCACGGTCGTCGACGGCGTCGCCACCGAGGTCGAGCCGAACTTCGCCGCCGCCGAGGTGCACCCCGGCGGCGGCAAGTGCTGCGTGAAGGCCTTCGGCATCGTGCAGAAGACCTACAACCCGAACCGGTGCCTGCGGCCGATGAAGCGCACCAACCCGAAGAAGGGCCGCGACCAGGACCCCGGGTTCGTGCCGATCTCCTGGGACGAGGCGCTCGATCTCGTCGCCGGCAAGCTGAACGAGATTCGCGCCAAGGGGCTCACCGACGAGATTGGCTATCCGCGCGTGGCCGCGAGCTTCGGCGGCGGCGGCACGCCGACCTACTACATGGGCACGTTCCCCGCGTTCCTCGGGGCGTGGGGTGCGGTCGACTTCAGCTTCGGCAGCGGGCAGGGCGTGAAGTGCTACCACTCGGAGCACCTGTACGGCGAGCTCTGGCATCGCGCGTTCACCGTCTGCCCTGACACGCCGACGGCGAAGTACGTGCTCTCGTTCGGCGCCAACACCGAGGCCTCGGGCGGCGTCGTCGGGTCGTGGCGGCATGCGGCCGCGCGGGTGCGAGGCCTCAAGCGCGTGCAGATCGAGCCGCACCTCTCGATCACGGGTGCGGCCTCGGCCGAGTGGATCCCGGTCAAGCCGAAGACCGACCCGGCGTTCCTGTTCGGCATGATCCACGTGCTGCTGCACGAGAACCCGCGCGACGCGCTCGACGTCTTCTTCCTCAAGCATCACACCGGCTCGCCGTACCTCATCGGGCCGAACGGCTTCTTCCTGCGCGATCCGGTCACCCGCAAGCCGCTGCTGTGGGACACGCGGCGGAACGCCGCGGTGCCCTTCGATACGCCCGGCACCGAGCCCGCGCTGGAAGGGCGCTTCACGCTCGACGCGTACGAGATCGGCGCCGACGGCCACGAGTGGCGGCACACCGGCATCGCCGTCACGACGGCGTTCGCGCAGCTCGTCGACCACATGGCGCAGTACACGCCCGACTGGGCCGAGAAGGTGTGCGACATCGCGCCCGGCACGATCCGGCGCATCGCCGGCGAGTATCTCGCGCACGCGCAGGTCGGCGCGACGATCGACATCGAGGGCGAGACGCTGCCGCTGCGCCCGGTCGCGATCGCGCTCGGCAAGACGGTCACCAACGGCTGGGGCGGGTACGAAGCGTGCTACGCGCGCACGCTCCTCGCCTGCCTGATCGGCGGGCTCGAGGTGCCGGGCGGCACGCTCGGCACGACGGTGCGTCTGAACCGGCCGGCCACCTCACGGCAGGCGAGCGTCTCGCGCGGGCCGGACGGATTCATGAACTATCCCATGAACCCGACGGGCAAGGACACCTGGCAGCGCCATCCGAAGGTGCGCAATGCGCACGCCACGCTCGTGCCGCTCTCGGCGAACTCGCCCTGGAGCCAGGCGCTCGGACCGACCCACCTCGCGTGGATGTTCCGCAAGCAGTCGCCGGATCACTGGCCGGAGGTCACTGCGCCCGAGCTGTGGTTCGTCTACCGCACGAACCCGGCAATCTCGTTCTGGGACACGCGGGAGATCGCGAACCGCGTCGCTGAGTTCCCGTTCACCGTCGCGTTTGCGTACACGATCGACGAGACCAACTGGATGGCGGACGTGCTGCTGCCCGAGGCGACCGACATCGAGTCGACGCAGCTCATCCGCATCGGCGGCACCAAGTTCATTGAGGCATTCTGGGACCACGACGGCTTCGCGCTGCGCCAGCCGGCGGTCGCGCCGCGCGGCGAGGCGCGCGACATGACCGACATCGCCACCGAGCTGGCCGCACGCACCGGGCTCCTCGAGAAGTACAACGGCGCGATCAACCGCGGTGCGGCCGGCGCCCCGCTCGCCGGCACCGGTTGGGACTTCAGCCTCGACCCGGCGGTGAAGCACGGCGTCGACACCATCTGGGATCACGTGTGCCGCGCCGCCAGCGCCGAAGTCACCGACGGGAAGGCGACCGATGGACTCGACTGGTACCGCGAGCACGGCTACCGGACGCGCCCGATTCCGCGCCTCAGCTGGTATCTCTTCCCGGAGCTGCGCAAGCAGGGCATCCGCTTCGAGATGCCGTTCCAGGAGCGGCTCTTCCGCATCGGCAAGGAGCTCGGGCAGCGGCTGCACGACGTCGGCATCAGCTGGTGGGACACGCAGCTCACCGAGTACCAGGCGCTGCCCGCGGTGAAGGACTTCCCCGGCATCTGGGAGAAGGACGCGGCCAAGCACGGGACGCTCGCCGACTACCCGTTCTGGCTGGTCACTTCGCGCAGCATGCAGTACGCGTGGGGCGCGAACGTCGGCATCCAGCTCATGGACGAGGTCGCGGGCAACCTGCGCGGCCACGGCGGCGTCGTCATGAACACGGGCACCGCGCGCAAGCTCGGCATCGAGGAGGGCGATCTCGTCGAGGTCCGCTCTTACGTCCACTCGACGCGCGGGCCGGCGATCCTGAAGCAGGGGATCCGTCCCGACACGCTGCTGATGATCGGCCAGTTCGACCAGTGGGCGCAGCCCTACGCCAAGGACATGCACGCGCCGAGCATGAACGCGCTCGTGCCGATGTCGCTCGATCTCACCGACGCGACCGGCTCCGCGGCGGATCTTGTGCGCGTGGGCATCAGCAAAGTACGAGCCGCCGCATGACCCGCTGGGCCATGACCGTGGACCTGCGCCGGTGCATCGGCTGCCAGACGTGCACGGCGGCGTGCAAGCAGACGAACGCGACCGCGCCGGGGACGCAGTGGCGCCAGGTGCTCGACATGGAGAGCGGCGAGTACCCGGATGTGCGCCGCACGTTCGTCCCGGTCGGCTGCATGCACTGCGCCGATCCGCCGTGCGTGCACGTGTGCCCGACGACGGCGACGCGCAAGCGCGACGACGGCCTGGTCACGATGGACTACGACGTCTGCATCGGCTGCGGCTACTGCGCCGTCGCGTGCCCCTACCAGGCGCGCCACATCAACCACCGGCGGACCTACGCCTACGGGGGTGGGCCGAACGAGACGGAAGCGGCGCGCTTCGACCCCAAGCGCATGTCGGTGGCGAACAAATGCACGTTCTGCGTCGAGCGCATCGACGCCGGACTCGCCAAGGGCCTGAAGCCGGGCGTCGACCCGGAGGCGACGCCGGCGTGCGTGAACTCGTGCATCACCCAGACGTACGCATTCGGGGACCGGGAGGACCCGAACTCGAACGTCTCGCAGCTCCTCGCGGAGAACCACTGGTTCCGCATGCACGAGGAGCTCGGCACCGACCCGGGCATCTATTACATTGTGGACGAGAAGTGAGCTTCACCGAGCCGAAAGCCGGGCGCGTCGCGCCCTGGATCCAGACGAACTGGGATCTGCGGGCCGCCGGCAACTTCATCGGCGGCGGCAGCGGCACGGGACTCCTGATTGCCGCTGCGTTCGCGGTGGGCGCGGAGTACCGCCCGTTTGCGGTCGTGGGACTGGGTTTCGTGGCGATGGGCCTCCTCTGCGTGTTCCTCGAGATCGGCCGCCACCTGCGCGCGCCGCGCGTGCTCGCTCACGTCGGCCGCTCGTGGATGACGCGCGAGGCGATCGTCGCGCCGTTCCTGTTCGGCGTCGGGCTTGCGGCGGCCTGGTACCAGACCCCGCTCCTCGCCTGGCTCACCGCGCTCCTGGCGGCGCTCTACCTCTTCTGCCAGGCGCGCATCCTGCACGCCGCGAAGGGCATCCCGGCGTGGCGCGAGCCGCGCGTCATCCCGCTCATCGTCGCGACGGGGCTCGCCGAAGGCGCGGGATTCCTGATTGCCCTGTCCGCGGTGTTCGGCGTACCGCTGCCCGTACGCTGGCCCGAACTCGGGCTGGCCGTACTGCTCGTCGCGCGCACCGTTGCATGGCGCCGGTATCGGAAGCGTCTGCAGGCGCCGGCGCGCGCGCTCGCGGCGCTCGATGCGGGGCGGCTGGCGTTCGACCGGATCGGCAACTGGGTCGCCGCGCCGCTCGCGGTGATCGCATCCGTGCTGACGCCGGGGCCGGTCGCGACGTGGCTCGCAGCCGCCGCGGGCGTCCTCGCAGTGGTGGGCGGATGGCACTTCAAGATCACGCTGGTCACTCGCGCGGCCTACAACCAGGGCTTCGCCTTGCCCGCGCTTCCGGTGCGGGGAAAGGGTCCCGTCGGCCCGGCCGCGAAGCCGGGCTGGTAAGCCGCGCGGACGCCGAGTCGCTTAGAGCGCCTGACAGAATGACCGTCAGGCGCCTGACTTAGGGGAGTATGAGGGGAGGTATCCCCGCATATCGTTCGACGCTCTTAACGCGCATCAAAGCCGGCGCCTCACGCGCCCGGGAAGATGCTCTCTACCGAGACCCCACCGGAGGAGAAATGTCCAGCATCAGCGAGTCGATGACCCGCGATCACCGCGCCTGCGACGAGCGGTTCGCCGCTGCGGAAGCGGCGGCGGCGAAAGGCGACTGGCTGCGCGCGGCGAGCGATTTCGCCGCGTACCGTGCAGCGATGGAGCGCCACTTTACGGTGGAGGAAGAGACCCTGTTCCCGGCGTTCGAGCGCCACACCGGGATGACCGCGGGCCCGACCGAAGTGATGCGCGCGGAGCACGGCGAGATGCGCGACCTCTTCGAGCGCCTCGCCGCGGCCGCGACCGCGCACGACGCGGACGAGTTCCTCGGCCTCGCCGAGACCCTGAACCTGCTCATGCAGCAGCACAACATGAAGGAAGAGCAGGTGCTGTACGCGCTCATGGACGAGTCGCTGGGCGGCGAGGCCGACAGCCTGCTCGCCGCGCTCGCCCATTGAGGTCGATTACGAACTGACGCGGTGAGCGGGGCACCGCCGGTCCATGCATCCCGCCGGCCTCACCCTCGAGCAGGCGCCGCCGATCGCGGTGCCGTTCCGTTTTTTCCTTACCGCGCCGGTGTTCCTGCTCGCCGCAGCCGCGCTCCTCGCGTGGAACGGCGCCGAGACGTTCGATGCGCGGGCGACGCCCGCGGCGCTCGCCGTGACGCACCTGATCACCCTCGGCTACATGGCGATGGTGATGTTGGGCGCCATGCTCCAGATCCTGCCGGTGCTCGCCGGGGCGCCGGTGCCTGCCGCGCGATTCGTGGCGGCCACGTCGCATGCGCTGCTGGTCGTCGGGACGGCGGCGCTCGCCGGCGGCTTCGCCTTCGGGGAACCCGTCTTCACCAAGCTCGGCGCAGGGACCCTCGGCGCGGCCTTCGTCGCCTTTCTCGCGGCCGTCGCGGTCGCGCTCACGCGTGCCGCGGTGCGCAGCGCGACCGTGATCGGCATGACGCTCGCCGCCGTCGCGCTCGCACTCACGGTGATCCTCGGGCTCGTGCTCGCCGCGATGCACGGCTGGGGTGTCGCGCCGCCGAGCTTCGCGATCCGCGAGCTGCACCCGGCGTGGGGCCTCGCCGGCTGGACCGGGCTTCTGGTCGCAGGCGTCGCGTATCAGGTGGTGCCGATGTTCCAGATGACCCCGCCGTACCCGCCGGCGATGACGCGCTGGTTCCCCGCCGCGGTGTTCGCGCTCCTCACGGCCTGGTCGTTCGCGATCTGGCACGGGGACGTGCCGACGCTCGCCGCGACCCTCGCCGTCTTTCTGGCCGGCGGCTACATCGCGTTCGCGCTCACGACGCTCGTCCTGCAGACCCGCCGCAGGCGGCGGGTGCCCGACGCGACGCTCGCGTTCTGGCAGCTCGGCATGGCGTCGATCGCCATCGCGGCTGCCTTGTGGTGCGTGCGCGCAGTGCGGCCGGAGGCGCCCGATGCACTCGACCTCATGATCGGGATCCTGGCGATCGGCGGGGGCGCAGTGTCCGTGATCGCGGGCATGCTCTACAAGATCGTCCCCTTCCTCGGCTGGTTCCACCTGCAGGCCTCGATCGGGCCCAAGGGCGCGCCCCACATGAAGAAGTTCCTCGGCGACTCGCCGCAGCAGCTCCACGTGCGCGTGCACCTCGTCGCGGTCGCGTTCCTGGCGGCCGCCGCGTGGTGGCCGAGGCCGCTCGTCTACATTGCGGCGGCCGCCCTGGGCGCCTCCGCGCTGGTGCAGCTGAGGAATCTCGCGCTCGCGGCGCGCTTCTATCGCGCGGAACTCGCGCGCGCGGCCTAGTCGCGCAGGGCGGCGACGGCGCGCGCGCCCTGCACGACGAAGAGCGCGAGGCCGATCGCCGCCAGTGCTGCGCCGACCGCGAATCCGAAGCCGATCAGTGTGCCGCCCGCAACGAACAGACACGCGCGCACGCCGGCGTAGCGGCCGAGCGCGGAACGCACGTCGTCATGCCATGCAGTCTGCGGCCCGGGCCGCAGCCAGATCGGGAGCAGGTGCGACAGCGCGCCGGTCACGAGCGGCAGCAGGAAGGCGAGGATGAACGCGAGCACCGCGTCCCGCGCGTCGAGCGAGCCGCCGCCGTGGAGCGCGCCGAGCACGAGCATGATCGTGAATCCGGCGAGGGCGCCGCCGAGCGAGGGCGGCGCGCCGTGCCACGCGAGCAGCCGGTCCGGATAGAGCGTGAACCAGTCCCGGGCGATCCGAATGGCGAGGCTCAGCCACAGGAACAGCCCCGCCGCCGCGGCGAGCGGCAACCACGCGGCGCCGACGGCGATGAGCACCGTTCCGGCGAGCGCCCACTTGAGATCGGCATCGAGGCGCGCCGCGGCGCGCGGGTCGGCGGCGCCGGCGGCCGTCGGCACGAGCACCTGCAGCGTCCCGACCGCGGTGAGACCGACGAAGCCGAGCAGGTTGAGGTGCAGGTGCAGGCGCTTGAGCGCGAGGTACTGCTCCGGGGCGAGCGGCATGGCGAGCACGATCGCGAGCGCGGCCGCGAGGCACGCGGTCGCCGCGACATACCAGCGGATGCACGGGTGCGGCGTGCCGATCGACGCGCGGATGCGTCCCAGCATCCACGCGAGCACGACGCCCGCAGCGGCGAGCTCG
>Ga0105107_10000413_pt1 | contig 26982 bp, 27 predicted proteins | sample PPLLaktember2015_6_FD_79335 | JGI IMG/M metagenome (GOLD analysis project Ga0105107, IMG submission 79335) | Freshwater sediment microbial communities from Prairie Pothole Lake near Jamestown, North Dakota, USA - PPLs Lake P8 Core (1) Depth... | ecosystem: Environmental > Aquatic > Freshwater >... | reverse complement strand
GAGGCGCCGCACACCCCCCGCTGGAATGTATCTTGTTCTTCCCCTCGTTGGGAGAAGTCACCGGCGCGAGAAGGAAAGGCCGCATATGACGACGCTCAACATCCTCACCGCCCTCTTCATCATGGCTGCGACCTACGGCGCCGGCAGGAATAGATTCCTCAGCATCATCGGCTTCGCGGCGCTCGCTCTCGCCCCGGCGGCGATGGGTATCATCGACGGACTCGACGGTCTCATATTCTCGCTCGCCGGCGCGGGCGCCGCCCTCTTTCTCACCTTTCCGCTCGCCTACCTGAGACTCGTAGCGCGGACCGACGTCATCATATCGGCGGCGCTCGGCGGGATTCTCGGCGCCTTCCCCTTCGTGGCTGCGTTCTGCATCGCGACGGGATTTCTGGCGATACAGAGAGCCTTTGGAATTCAATCGCTGCCGGCGCCGGCGGGAGACCTGAGAACGCTTTCCCCCTATGGCGCGGGACTCCTCGCTTTCGACGAACAATCGGCGCTCGTCGAAATCGAGGCGATGAAGATACTTCGCAGGGATGTGCCGAAGACGTCCGGCGCACCGCTCATCGGAGTGCAGTCGCAGGGGAGCACGGACGCGGGAAACGCGGCTCCGGGGCAAACGCTGCCCTGGTGCGCGAAGCTCGCGATCGCCACCCTCGTGGTCCTCATGTTCGGGTCTTCAATATAGAAGGGGAGCTGCCATGTGCGTACGCAACAAGACTCGAGGAACCATGGTCGCGCGGCATCTCATGACGCTCAATGCGACGAGCTATGACGCGCTGCGCGCTCTGAGCCGTCGCGGCATACCGCGCAACTGCGCGCTCTGGATCGCCCCGTGCCGTGCCATTTACACGGTCGGCATGAAGATACCGGTCGATATAGCCTTCCTGAACCGGCGCGGCCGCGTCGTCACGATGTACCGGAATTTTCCCCCCGACTGCCTCGCCGATTCATCGCACCGCGCGGTGAGCGCGGTGGAGCTCGCGCCGGACACGCTCAATGAGAGCGGCACCGGCCTCGGCGACACGATAGAGATCGATCCGACGTAACGATCCCCCTGGCGATACCCCCTCGCCACAAACGAATAACGGGCCCCATGGTCCGTTATTCGTTTCTACCCGGGAGCGCCCGTGGCGCTACTCTCTCTCGAATACGACCCGATCCTCGTTGAAGACCTTGAGGAGCTCCCTGAAGCTGCCGTAGTCGCCGGGATACACGAGATCGTCGTCGAGAAGGAGGTGTCTCCGGAAGAGCTGCGTTCCGTCGGCTTGCGGCGCGAGCTCGACTGAAGCGGCATCCCCTTTCCTGAGCGCAAAAGGCGCCGTTATCATCCTCCAGCCCGGAGGGAGCCGGATCGTGCACGAGAGATCGAGGGTACACCTCTCGACTTTGATTATATCAAGGCATTGCGAGCGTTCGACCGGCACGCGCTCGATACCCGAGAGGGACGACTCGAGAGGCTTCGGCATCGCAAGATACACGCGCTCCCCCTTCTTCTTCTCGGGAAGCTTCACGGTGAATGCGAAGTCGATCTGGGCCTTGTCACGCTCGAGCGAAAGGGGATTCCACGAGGTGATCTCCGCGCCGCCGAATAATCCCGAGACGCGCTTCTTAAGGAAGTCAGCGAGCCCGTTCTCACTTTGCCGCACGAGGTAGTAGGGCGAGAACGCCCCTGTAAGAATCGCCGTGCCCCTTCCCGCGAATCCTCCATCCGCTCCCGGAGAGAGATCGAGCGTGAGCTCGCTTTTATTATCGCTGATCCACTCTATCGAGGGGAGGGTCCAGAGGCGGCGTTCACGTCCGCGGTTGACAAAGACGAGCGTGCGGCCGGCGAGGGAGACCGCCGGATCATGCTCGAGAGGCTTCGAGGGATCGAGGAGCAGCTCGCCGGACCCCCGCATCGGCACCGCGACGAGAATGCTCTGACAGAGCTCCGGCGCCGGCACGTCGCCGGGGAACGTCCTTCCGGCCGAAACGAGCGCGCATGACGGAGCGGATCCGAAACCGGCCTCCTTAAGCATCGCCATAAGAAGAACGGCGCCGTCGAGGGCGCTCGCATAGCCGGTATCGTAGATGCGCGAGGCGCCCCGAACGGAGGTCGCGAGCAGCGGATACGGCGCTGTGACGGCCCTCACGCTCTTCACCGCGAGACGCTGTACGGCGAGCGCCTTGTCCTCGTCGGTCGTACAGTCCTTGACCGCCTCCTGGACCGCGCGCGACAAAGCGGGCGGAACGGAACTGATACCGCCCGCAATGTCCGCCCGTATGGGCTCGAGCGCCTCGTCCCAGCTGGCAGCGGTGCTGTAGCAGGTGGCCGGGGAATAGTCCCCTCTCCATACGCCGCCGGCGCAGGGAGTCTGTCCGTCCAAAACGCCGCGAGCAGGCACAGTCCAGGTCCAGGTACCAGCCACCGCGGTATCGGGAGCAGGCGTCGCTCCCTGGAGCGGGGCAAACCTGAGCATCATGCCCGGCGGGAGCTTCACGACGAGAACCTGTTCGAGCGTCGGATCCTCGGCCCCGAACACCTCCACGCCCGAAAGGTATGGAGACGGGGCTTTGTCCGTTATCACGTAATGCAGCTCGGCGACGCAGCCCTTCTCGATGCCCATGTGCGTGACGACCGTCTCCTGCCAGTCGGCATAATCAGGGGCGAGGTCGAGCGCGAAAGGGGTGGTCCGGTTGATGGCGTTCATCTGGACATCGACCGTCGTTCCGTCCCGCATGCGGACGCGCGCGGCGAGAATCGTGAGATCCTGCGTCGCGGCGTTCCAGAGAATCCTGGGATCGCCGTAGCGGTTGATCGCGTTATCGGTGAAGAGCATGACCTCCCGATGGCACCGCTCCGATATTCGCCTGTTCCCGCCGTACGTGACGACAAGCGAATCATACAGAACAACCGCGTCGCTTGTCGTTCCGAAACGGAGATGCAGATCCTTCTCTCTTCCGCCCTGCCGTGGAGCGGAGACCGGATGGGCGTCCGCGGGGGCCGCGATTAGCGCGGCGGCGACAAGCATCAGAATCGAGATGAATTTCGAATGCGTTCCGGCGCCCCTCATCGCAATCCCCCCTCTCGCTCGAACACGACCCTCCGGGTGGCGTATTCATTCGCTTCCTTGATGGCGCCGCGGAACTCGGGATACGAAGCGGCGGGAATCATCCGGCGCTTGACGAGCACCTTCCCCGTGTTCTTCACCGATGTGCCTCCGAAGGAGCGTTCCATCGCATAGGCGGCGTATTCGCCGCTCTTTTCGGATTTCTTCGAGAGCTCCCGGGGCTTGAGCCCCGAGGGGATGGATATCGTCTCATCGCACTCGTAGGTCTGGGTGTTCCAGAGAAAGAGCGGGAGCTTCCGCTTCTCGACTTCCACGACGGAGGCGGCCGTGAGGAGAGGCGTTCTGCCGAAACCGAGCCTCCAGGCGGGAGAGGCGAAATCGAGCGTCCCGCCCGCGGCGGCGCCGTAGCGGGGCACGCGGTACGTCACATCCAGCGCGAACTGCTTCTTGAAATCGAGCGGGTCGCCGATTGCGAGCTTTGATATTTCCACGCCGGGAGAGATCGCGGCGAGCCACGCTTCGACATAGGCGCGCAGGTCGTCGCGTTTATGCGTGCCGAGCCAGCGGCGCATCCGTTGATCCATGTACTTCGTTCCCTCGATGCGGAGCGTCCCGTCGAGATTGCCCTCGCGGTCAATCGAGCCGCGCGAGACGACCCTGAGCACGTGCTGCTCGGGAGGGCTGTAAGGCGTTATCATGAGCCCCTCTCCCTCGGGCGTGCCGATCACGAAGTTCTGCTCCTGCTCCGCCGAGCTCCAGAGCTCGGTCGAATAGGGCACCCAGGTCGGATCGAGCATCGTGAAGGTGCCGTCTCTGTGCCGCCACGCGACGACGGAGTGATTGAACTGATCGGCCGGCACCTCTTCGACACGCGAGCCCGCCATCGTGAGCGCCGGCCAGACATCGTAGCCTGCGCTCCGCATGAGAGTGATGAGCATCCCCGCCTTGTCCTTGCAGACGCCGCAGCGGTCATGGTAGCTCATGGTCCCGGGATGGTGCGTGTAGCCCTCTCCTTTCCCCATCGAGACTCCCGAATAGCGGATTTCCTGAGCTGCCCAATGCTGGAGGGCGGCGACCTTGTCGATATCCGACTTGAGACCCGCCGTGAGATCCTTCACGAGGGCTCGAATCTCCTCGTTGTCCTTGTAGATCGTGTCGTGAATGGCGGCAAACCATTTCGATTTTTCGTGCCACGAGGAGAGGGTCGCGAGAACGAGCTTCGGCACGATATCGGGCGCCTCGGCGCTCCGCGGCTCTTCCTCGTGCGCCGGGACATCCTCGAGCCACCACGAGTAGTGCGTCCCGGCGTCATCGAAGCGCTGCGCGGAAAAGAGCGAGCCGTTATAGACGCGGTACTGGATCGGCTTATCCTTCGGCATATGGAGATCGTAGCGCTTTTCCTTGATCGGATAGGCATCCTGAAAATACACGACGTCGTAGAAATGCCCGCGCATGGGGGGGATGTAGCGCTCGTCGCCGCCCGCGGCTTCCCCGTGCTGCCCGCCTGCCGCGCTTTCCCCTGTCTCTCCCATGGCGGCCGCGTCATCCGCGGTGGACGCGCCGCCTTCAGCCGTCCTTCCCGCCGCGTCCGGTGCCGCCATCTCATCTTGCTCTCCGCCGAGATAGGCGATCTCGAAACCTTTCTTGTAGGTCCTTACCTCGACGGCGTCTCCCACGGAGAGGCGCGGGAGCTGCACTACCTTCATGCGCCCCCCCCAGTAGATCATCGATGCCGGTGCGAAAAGGTCTCGCACCGCGGCAAGCTCAACCTTCTCGACGGGGCCATCCTTCCTGAATATCCTGATGCTCTCGACCTCTATGAAATTCGAAGCGGGATCGTAATCGAAGCGGATCGCCGCCTTCGCGAGCCCACCCGCACCGGTGAGGATCTTCGTGAGCATGTGGCGGCGGTAGTGGGCGAGCCCCGTCCCCTCGACCGTTACGTCGCTTCTCTCGAAAACAGCGACGTGCCCGGCGCCGGGATAGTCCTTCTCATCTCCCGCCTTCGCGATGAGCACGCGGATCTCTTCGTCGGTCTGGGCCGACGCGCCTGCCGCGAAGAGCCCCATGAGACAGAGCGCCGCGGCACAAACGAGCGGACACTTCAAGCGACGGATCATGCTGCGCTTCCTCCTTCTCACCAGTATCCGATTGCGGTATAGCCGACCCAATGGCGGGGCGTGGCAATCGCCGTGATCCCGAGCCCCGTATGGGCGAGCGGGAGTTTCGGCGGATCAAGGCTCGTGCCGTAGACGAGCATGAAGCCTTCCGGCGCCTCGCGGCGCATGCGCTCCGCCAGGCTCTCGAGAACGCCGAGCCCGAACGGTATCGAATACACGCCGCACCACGTGATCCGGTAGGGCTGCTGAAACTCGCCGCTATCGACCATTGCTCTGAAAATACCTATCTTGTCGGCCGAGATGGCGCCCGTGAGCGAGGAGTCGATGATGCGGCGGTCCTGTGCGATGCCTTTATCATAGCCTTCCGCGCCGGTGCCGAAGGGGGCATAGTTCCGTCCTCCCCATTCTTCGTCGCCGTAGTGGACACAATCGGCCGAGATCAGAATTGCGACATCTTTTCCAAGAACGTAGTGGTGCCTTTTCAATATCTTTGAAATCGCCGCGGCGAGGGCGCGGACGGCCTCGTCAAAACGTTCACCGGCGAGCCGCGTCACGAGAATCGGCACGATCTCGACCTTCGGCTGATAGTACTGGAGAATCGGAACGAATCCCTCGAGGGAATGCTCTTCGGACTGTATCGAATCGCTGACGAGAACGAGATCGGCGGGGAGAGCCGCAATGATCTCATCGCGGAGCGGCGAGACGGGGCAGCGCCCGTAGGCGCTCTTCCATGCGTCGAAATCATCGAAGATGAGCTTGCCTTGAATGCCCCGGCGCCGCGCCGTATGAGAGACGCCGAGGAGAATAGCGCGAGGCGCTTCCACTCGCCGCATGACGTGCACATACCCGCGCCCCGCATACAGATAATCATCGTGAGGACAGATCGCACCGATCATCGGCTTTCTCTCCATCAAAGGGAAAACCGCTGCATGTGAGACATACCGCTCCGCCTCGAACGAATCGACGAGCCGTACGAGCGAGGCCACCTGATCGGGCCTCGTCGCGTAACCGATCGTGTCCTTCTGCGCCCGAATCGCATCGGTATGAGCAGTCGCGTCGCGCGGGGAAGCCGCGGACGCGGCCACGGTCAGGATCAAAATGATCGAGAGGATTGAAAGGAACGGGGCCGATATTCTCATATACCGCCTCCCGATGCGAACGGTGTGGCCGTCGCTCGCGTTCGCCGGGGGGACTCGCGTCGCTGGCGACCGCGATGCGGAGGAAGACCGCATGGCCTGAGGCGCCGACTATAAACCATGCCGCGCGGCAAGTCCAGAGCCGGATTGATTGCGCCCTTTCGCGTTTGGGTGTATATTTCGCCGGTCATGAATACGAAAGAGAAGAAGATACTGGGCTCCGTATCGGTCTTTCACCTCTTCAACGACGCCTCCGTCGTAGCGCTGCCCACGATCTATCCCATTCTCTATACCCAGGGCTACCTCATCAAGCGTTACGCCGACATCGGCACCATGATGCTCATCGGGCTCATCGTGTCGGTAGTTTTCCATTTTTTCGTCGGGCACTGGGCGAAGGGGCGGCACTACCGCCTCCTCCTCGTCCTCGACGACCTCGTCGTCGGGCTTTTTCTCCTCCTCACGCCGCTTGCGAAGAACTACCTCGCGCTCGTCTTCCTCTACATCGGCGTGCGCATCGGATCGAGCATCTACCACCCCGTGGGAATCTCATGGATCACGCATGTGTTCCGCGGAAAGCACTTCGATCGCGCAATGGGAATCCAGAGCGCCTTCGGAGACGTCGGCGTGCTTGCAGCCTTTCTCGGGACGGGATACCTCGCGCAGCGTTACGATTGGACGAACCCTCTCTACCTCTGGGGGATTCTCTGCATCATCGCGGCGCTCGCCGGGCTCGTCATGTCGCGCGGTACAAACGGCGGCGAGGGAAACTCAAAGGAAGACGAAGAGCCTGTCTCCTGGCGCGAGACCTTCCGCGACCAACGCTACCTGATACTCCCCGCCCTTCTCAGCGGCGTTTCTTGGGGCATCACGCTGGCCTACGGCCCGAGCCTCCTCAACCACCGGCTCGGCGCATCGATGTCGCTCACGGGAATCGTGCTTGGATGCTGGATCGGGGCGGGCACGATCGCATCGCTCATGTACGGGAGGGTCGTGGCTCGGGTCGGACGCTACGGCGCGATCATCCTCGGCTGCGTTCTCACGGCGGTCACGACGTGCATCATCGGTTTCAGCATGAACGTGCTCCTCACGGCGGTGCTCATGGCCACCTTCGGCTGGTCCCTCTTCCTCACCTTCCCCGCGCTCCTCACCCTCGTCGGAAGCGTCGCGAAGACGAAGAACCGGACCGCCGCGTTCAGCCTGAACGCGAATGTCCAGATCATCGGAAACGCGAGCTTCACGTTCGCGGCGGGTTTCATGTCCGATGCGTGGGGAATCAACACGCCGTTCTTCCTCCTCGGAGCCATCTCCCTCATCGTTGCGGTGTACGTTATCGCCCTGAACAAGCGCTTCGCGCACCGCGGCGCGGCGGCGATGCCGCCGGCTCCGAGCGAGATCGTTTCGTAGGAGCGCGCGGGGGAGTTCATCCTTGACGCCGCTCTCCGGGCGCTCCTATACTCGTGTCTCGCAGATACCGGCTTCATCGATAACCGCAGGGGGTTATTCCATGGATTGGGGACTTCAAAACAGGCTATCGCGCATCATCAAACCGGCGACGGGGCGCACGGTCATGCTCGCAGTAGATCACGGCTATTTCCTCGGGCCCACATCGAAGCTCGAGAATCCGCGGGCGACGATCGCGCCGCTCATCGCGTATGCCGACTCGCTCATGCTGACGCGCGGTGTGCTCCGCACGTCGGTCGATCCCGGGACCCAGACGCCGATCGTCCTGCGCGTCTCCGGCGGCACGAGCATCATCGGGCCGTCGCTCGCCGACGAGGAGATCACGACGAGCTTCGAAGAGGCGATACGGCTCAACGTTTCGGCGGTGGCTCTGTCGATCTTCGTCGGAACCGACTACGAGCATCCGACGCTCATGAACCTCGCCGATCTCGTGAGCGAAGGGACAACATACGGGATCCCTGTTCTCGCCGTGACCGCCGTGGGCAAGGAGCTCGGAAAGCGCGACGCGCGTTTTCTCTCCCTCAGCTGCCGCATCGCCGCCGAGCTCGGCGCGCATTTCGTGAAGACCTACTACTGCGAGGAGTTCGAGAAGGTCGTCGGGGGATGCCCCGTGCCCGTCGTCATCGCGGGAGGTCCCAAGCTCGACACGATGAATGACGTCTTCCAGCTCACGTACGACGCGTTGAACCGCGGCGCCGTCGGCGTCGACATGGGACGGAACATATGGCAGTCGGAGCATCCCGTCGCGGCGATCCAGGCGGTGCGCGCCATCGTGCACGAGAAATACACGGTGAAGCAGGCGCTCGAGCTCTACGACGATCTGAAGGCGACGAGAAACTGACTGACGTCTCCGCGGAGGAGCGTTTGAATGACGAAGAAACCGAAGCAGGAGACGATGCGGGCGGCGGTTTACCGCCGCAACGACGACGTCCGCATCGAGGAGATGCCGATCCCGAAGACGGGAGACGACGAGCTCCTCGTCCGCATCGAGTCGAGCGGCATCTGCGGGAGCGACGTGATGGAGTGGTACCGCCTCGCGAAGGCGCCGCTCGTCCTCGGCCACGAGATCGCGGGCACCATCGCGAAAGCCGGCAAAAAGGTGCGCCGATTCAAAGCGGGAGACCGCGTCACCGTCGCGCATCACGTCCCGTGCAACGCCTGCCGCTACTGTCTGGCGGGGCGGCATTCCCTCTGCGATACGCTCCGCTCGACGAATTTCGACCCGGGCGGATTCTCCGAATACGTTCGCGTGCCGGCGATCAACGCCGACCGGGGGACGTTCATCATCCCCGACGAGCTCTCGTTCGACGAGGCGACCTTCATCGAGCCGCTCGCATGCGTGCTGCGCGGGTTCCGCGTGGCGTGCTTCAGGCCGGGCGCGAGCGCCCTCGTCCTCGGGAGCGGCATCTCGGGGCTCCTCTTCATCAAGGCGCTCTGCGCGCTCGGCGCGGGGAGAGTCGTCTCGACCGACATCGACGAGCACCGGCTCTCGGCGGCCAAGCATACCTGCGTGAACGGCGCCCTCCGGGCGAAGGAGGCGACGCCCCAGAAACTCGCCGCCCTGAATGATGGGAGGCTCTTCGATCTCGTCATCACGAGCGCGGGCGGCACGAGCGTCGTCGAGCAGGCCTTCCGCTCGGTCGACCGCGGCGGCACGGTGCTCCTCTTCGCCCCGCACGAGCCGGGAACCACGGTGCAGATCCCCCTCGCCGAGATCTGGCGCGACCAGATCACGATCACGGCAACCTACGCCGCCCCTCCCGTCGACACGGAACAGGCGATCGCACTCCTCGGCGAGCGCCGCATCGAGGTCAACGACATGATCACCCACCGCCTGCCGCTCGAGGAAACGGCGCGGGGCTTCCGCCTCGTCGCGGAGGGCAAGAAATCGATCAAGGTGATTATCAGGCCTCAGGAGTAGTTGGACCGAAGCCAGGAAAAGGAGGTGCGCAATGGGAGACAAGGGCAAGAAGGACAAGAACAAGGGCAAGAAGCAGAAGTTGAACAAGATGGAGCAGAAGGCGAAGGGGAAGATGGCACGGGTGCCGCGAAGAACGCCTTGACGAAAGACAACGTGAGCCCTCCGACCCACGAGGGACACGCTTGAAGATGACCTCGTGATGTGGCGTCGCCACTTTGCCGGGGCACGCTTCAGCCTTCCTTGGCCGCCGCGAGATTCGATTTGGAATCTCCGACAAGTCCGAATTGGACAAGGCAGCGGTGCATATCATCTTGCTATGAGTGCAATTCTTCTATTATTTTATAAATGGTGCGAATATAGTTCTGACTCTTGCGGCAACAGCCGGGGAGATTGCTATTTGGCTGATTTGCAGTGACCTTTTCGGGGCAAATGGAAGGCATTTTCATTTGAGCCTTGACGGGAAGTGATTCAACATGCGGATAGAAATGAGAACAATGAGCGTGGCCGCCCTGGCATCTGCAGCTCTGCTCCTGAGCCTCACCGTTTCGGCCGCGGTCCATAATGTCACGCAGAGTGGAACCTCATTCAGCCCCGCCAACATCGCCATCGCTGAAACCGACACAGTGGTTTGGATCTGGACTAGTCTCAACCATACGGTCACGAATGGAACCGGGGCCGCCGACCCGAACGCAGGGACTCTTTTCGACGCCCCCCTCAACTCTCTGAACCCGACCTTTCAGTATGCCTTCGGCACGGCCGGAACCTATCCCTATTTCTGTCGCCCACATGAGCTTCTGGGAATGAAGGGAACCATCACCGTGGAGCCGCTCACCGGTGTCGAGGAACGGACGGCGCCGCCGGAGGTGACGCTCGGCCAAAACGTTCCGAATCCATTCAATCCATCGACCCGCATCAGATACTCTCTCGCGAGACCAGCGAGCGTTCTGCTGCAAATCTACGATATCGAAGGAGAATTAGTCCGAACCCTCGCAGAGGGAATCCGGGCAGCAGGAAGCCACGAAGTTGCCTGGGACGGCCGAAACGCCGCCGGGGACGCTCTTTCCTCCGGGGTGTATTTCTGCAGGTTGGAGGTGCCAGGGCGCTCTGAAGTCAGAAAAATGGTTCTTCTGAGGTAGCCTTTCCGCGCCTGCTCCTCGGCAGCCGGCTGAGTCGGCAGATTGATCAACTCATCCCCCCTTGAGAAGAGGGACGGTCCGTCGGCTGGGGAAACGAGTCAGATAAAAGCGGAGCCGGCCGATGTACCGCACCGCGCCGCATGCGTAAGATCGTATCAACATTCGAACGAAAGGAGCACGCAGTGACGCTCAGACGATTCAGCCTGCTGGGGGCTCTGGCATGCATCATCCTTTTCGCGGGGTACGGCTGTTCGAGCTCTCCCTCGGGGCCGTCGACGCCGAGCACTTCGCGCACGTTCACGTCCTCCCTCGTGTCCGGCCACACGCACAGGATCACGCTGGCCAAGGCCGAGGTTGAGACTCCTCCCGTGACCGGGATATCAAGAGAGACATCCTCGAGCGGGGGACACACCCATACTTTCACCATGAGCGAAGCGCAACTCACGTCCGTGAAGGGTGGCGGCACCGAGACCGTCACGACATCGGTCGCGGGCAGCCATTCGCATACCTTCACGATCACGAAGTGGTACTGATGCGTCCGGGGAATGACGCCATTCCCTGATACAGCGAAACCTCGATTGAAAGTGCCCTCGGGCGCGCCCCGGAACGGTGAGCCATGGTGCCTCGAGCTCAGCGGCATACCTGCCCGAATTCGGCTTGATTCTTGCAGAAATTCCCGCCTTGGCGGCCGGCGCAAACCCGCCGGCCTCCTGCACGTGTAACATATTACGATAGAATATGTTAGGCGCATACGAGGATATGACTGCGCCTCGCATGAAGAACGCCGGCAGCCCCGGGAAACCGCTATGAGCATGGAAACGCATCCTCCCACGTCTGAAATGGCGCGGCGCCCTCGCGCGCAGCTAGGGATCCTAGGATCCACAGCGGTAGTGGTTGCCCAAAGATTCCGGTCGTCGAGCTTGCGCTTCAAAATCGCTTTCTTCACGGTCGTGCTCCTCACGAGCACTTCGCTCGTTCTCTTCATGGTCACGGTCCGCATAACGAACGACTACATACTGAACGAGATCATCAAAAGGGGAGAATCGGTCGGTAAAAGCATCGCCGCCTCCGCCGGGTACAGCATGCTGTCGAAAGATCTTCTCGGGCTGGACAATCTCGTCTTCAAGGCATCGGAGTCGAACACCGACATGACGTACGCAGCCATCGTCGATCCCGATATGAAAACGATAGTCGACAGCGACACGGCGATGCAGGACGGCGGGAACGTGCCGCTCGCGCAAGGACGGCTCCTGAGAAGAGCGGCCGACGGCACCACGGTCACCGAGCGGCCCGCACCGGCGGGGGCCATTCTCGAGATTTCATGTCCCGTGGTCTTCATGGAACAATCGCTGGGCAGCGTTGTCATCGGGATGAACAAGTCCGTTTTGAGGGAGGCGCGGAGCAAGGTCGCGCAGAGATTGCTCATGGTTTTCGGGACGATCGTCGTTCTCGGGATGTTCGCGAGCTCGCTCCTCGCGTCATTCCTCATTCGCCCGATTCGAGAGCTTTCGGCGGGCGTGGACGAGATGAAGAAAGGGACCGCCAAGGATCCTCTGCGGGTCTATTCGGATGATGAGCTGGGAAAGCTCACAGCCAGTTTCAACGAGATGTCGGCGCTCATCGCCAAACAGCAGGGGCATCTCAACAAGTATGCAGGTGATCTCGAAGAAGCGTACGTTTCCATCGTGAAGGTCGTGGCCGCGGCCATCGACGCGCGAGACTCCTATACCCACGGGCATTCCGCGAGGGTTGCCCAGCTCTCGCTCCTCATCGGCAAACGGATAGGGCTCTCCCCGGGGGATCTCGGCGACCTGGAGATCGCATGCCTCTTTCACGATGTCGGAAAGATCAAGACTCCCGACTCCATTCTGCTCAAACAGGGCAGGCTCAGTCCCGCCGAATACAAGGAAATGATGCAGCACGTGGAGTATGGAGCTTCCATTCTGAGCTGGGCCCCGTCGCTCGTCAAATACATCCCCTCAACGCGCCACCACCACGAGTGGCACAACGGCAAGGGCTATCCTGATGGGCTCACCGGCGACAGCATTCCGATCTTCGCGGCTGTCATAGCGATAGGAGATTCGTTCGATGCGATGACCACGAACAGGCCGTATCGAAAGGCTCTCCCCCCGGAAGAGGCGCTGCACGAGATTGCACGCATGTCGGGAACGCAATTCCGGCCGGACCTCGTCGAGGCTTTCCTCGATCAGATGGAGAAAACGAGCATGCGGAACACTCCTCTGCCGGAACTGGAGACGGTAGGATGATGGGATTTCGAGCGCCATACGGTGTCCTTGTCGTCCTGGCACTCCTTTTCATCGTCCAATCGTGCGCGGGGACGAATGACGGGCAATCGCCGCAGGGGTCCCCCCAGGAGCCGGGGCGAGTTACAGCTTCGGCCTTGCCGCAATCAGCGGCAGCGGCGGCCAGACAACACATGGATGCGGGTGATTACCAGAGTGCACTTCGAGATTACCATGCCGCGTACAAAGCGCTCCCCGGGGATCAAGAGCTGGCGTTGGAATACGCGGCAAGCCTCGAGGATTTAAAGGCATCCGCAGACAAGGCCTCGGATCGGGGGGACTTCGCATCAGCGGGCGGGACCTATGACCTGCTGCTGAAGAGCTATTCGTCCTTCAACGGTCTTGCCAAGATGCTCTCATTCGACAAAGCTCATCTCGACGAAAAACTCTCTTTCTGCAGGAAGTCTCTTTCGGCGCGGGGATTTCAGGAGTACCGGAAAGGCAACCTCGGCGAGGCGATCGCGCTGTGGCAAAGCCTCCTTACCATCGATCCGGATAACGCGGACATCAAAGGGGCCGTACGGACAGCCAAGCTGCAGCAGAAGAACCTGCGGGAGAGAGCCGCGGGCAAGTAACGATCTGCACGGGCGCCCCTGCTCGCCCGTCAAGTGCCGGCATCTCCTTCGGCGGGATAGGCCGGCGCACGCGGGGCACCCCCCTAGAACCTCCAGGAGACCCCGAAACGCATGCCCACGCCATTCATCTTGATGACGTCGCGAACCGTGACGGAGCCGTAGTCCTCGATGTACACGTCCACGTCGCTGCCGACCTTGCAGGCATTGAGGAACACCTCGGCGTTCAGGTATGTGCGCCGATCGAGCGGCAGGCTTGCACCCGCCCATGTTTGCCAGCCGAATCCTCCAAAGGTCTGATCGAACGATTCGTGCGTCAGATAGTCGCGTGCTCTGAGGGACAACCACTCGTAGCCGACGCCGAAGCCTGCGTAGGGGATGAAGGGCATGTTCTCGCCGCCGTTCAGCTGCACGAATACCAGGATCGGGACGAGATTCGCCGTGGACTCCGACAGGATGAGCTCCTCGCTCGCGGTGCCGCCCGGCGCCTTGACGGGGCCGAGGTCCAGCACCGTGTTATCGAATCGGCGCCACCAGTCCATGGCCAGACCGACTTGCATGTGGGGATTCACCTGCGGCCCCAGGCGGAAACCGCCGTCAAAGCCGGTGGAGAAGTTGTCAAGCGGGGTAAAGAAACCGATGTGGAGCTGGGCGGCAACCGGCATCGCCGGACCGGGCGAGCGGCGGGGACGCGCGCGGACCACACGCGGTCGATAGGCACGCGGGCGGAAGTGCACACCGTCCGCCAATGGGGTCGTGAGCGCAGACGCCGCCCGCGCGAGCGCTGCACCGGTCGTAGGGGCATCCGGCGTTTCCGCCGGGGCGGAGACCTCGAACGGGGAATGCAGCAGGAGGCTCCCCGAAACGCCGGAGTCCGCCGAGGCGATCATCGGGAAGACCACGGCCGCGAGTACGAACAACAATAGTCTCGTGCGCATATCAGATACCCTCCATGCTCGATGGATCCGGGCGGGGGACAACTGTCGCGCCATACTCATACGGTTCATGCCGCAATCCCACGCGCGTAGGCGTACCCTGCGACGGCCGGTGCAGCTGCAGCGGACAGGATTCGGCCCGGGCGCCGGTCCGGCGCCCGGCCGGGTGCGCACGCAACCACTGCGCGACTACCCAGCATACCAAGACGAAAGTATAGAGGCATTCGATGCCGTGTCAAGACTCTTGCACGGCCGGTGCAGCGGCCGGACAGTCCTCGGATGATGACCGTTAACCCCGCGGGGAAATCATCCCGGAGGAGCTATACTCGCCGACCCTGAATGAGACGAATGACTATCACCACAAGCGCAATGATCAAGAGAACGTGAACGGCTCCGCCAAATGTATGCGCGGTGAGTAACCCGAGCAACCATAGAATCAATAGAATGATTCCTATAGTCCAGAGCATTATCCTACCTCCTTCTAAGACCGGGGGACCCTCTGGGACCCCCATCCACCAGAAAAGGATCCGACTGATGTCCCGTCGTGGATCACTGAGGCTGGGAACTGCGCTTGCCGGCCACCAGAAGCGCGACGCCGCCGACCAGCACAACCACACCGACGATTGCCGGGACCGGAATGCTCTTGTGCTCCGTGGCGGTAACGTTCACCGAACCCACCTGGAGGACCGTCCGGTTCTTGGTATAGCTGATTCCGCCATAGACCAGCGCGAGGACTCCGAGAACCACGAGCACGATTCCAACAATTCTCATTTCGCTTGTCCTTTCCCGTCTTTGCGCCGACTGCATGTACCCCCGGCCCGAGTCGGCCGGAGATACGAGACAGCAGCAGCGGCGGCGACGAACAGAAGGTGGATGTGACCACCGCACCACCCGCTATCAGCGGATGTAGAAAGCGATGCCGGCGCTCACATAGGTATTTGAGTCGTCGTTGAGCGCGATACCGACCTCGCCGAGCAGGTCGACCGAGTCGGACACGCGGTACTCGATTCCGGGCACGAGGTGCAATCTCGTGAAGGAGTCGTCCTCGAGCTGCGGCGGGGGATCCTGGATCGACTCGAACGAGACATCCAGAGCGCCGCACAGCTCCAGGTTCTCGGTCACGTGCCCGCTCAACTGCGGTGTGATTTCGAACCCCATGGTATCGAAACGTCCATCGCTCCCGAACATCCAGTGGAGGCCTCCCGTCAACGAAAAATCAAAACCGGTCTTCCTGTCCTGTTCAGAACCCCGATAGATCCAATACTCGCCATCCACGCCGGCGAAGGTGCCATTCTCGAAAAATCCCACCTTGGCTTCGGCGTCGAAGTGCTCGGTGAATGCATACCCTCCGCGAATCCCGACCCCGAGCTCGTCGTCTGCTCCGTTCTTGCCGAATGCCATGATCGGGGCAAACTGGAGCTTGAAGGTGCCGCGCTCCATCGTCTCGGCGGACTGCATAACACCGATGTACTGAGCTGCGGCCGGCAGCGCAAAGCACAGGCCGAGAGCTGCAGCAAAAACGATTCGAACAATTCGTGAAATTCTCATGTGATATCCTCCTGGACAGAGACAAAATAACCGACGGATCGAAAGTACCCCCGTGAACCGCTGCTCCTTAGAAAAATACGGCCCACGCGCGGCATCAAGAGCATGATGCCCTTGAACGATGCGGAGCAGCACGGCAATGACGTCGATGACGAGAAGAAGTCAGATGAAACCGTGCATGGTGAAAGCCGCACAAAGGCCGAGCAGCAAGAGAATAACGAGTGCCATTGCGATCGTTTACGGCATGCCAAACCTCCTGCTATCCTACCGGGAAACGAGAGGGGAGGCGCCGACCGACGGCGCTCCTCTTTGCTCCGCGACTGGTGATAGAATGTTGAAATCCTGGAGAGAATCCGATTCAGCGTCAAGATGTTTGGATATCCGGGTTGGGGCAAAAGGAATGCGCCGCGGGCGTCGGGGGAATCGTTCGTGTTTTTCCTGGAAGGTTCGATATTACCTGATTTCAACTGATTCTTACCCCAGATTTCAAGTTGCGGCCCCGAGCCGCCGGCAGGCGCCATTCCGCCCCAGAGCAGAATATGAATTAATCCTCCCACCATGTCGGCCGCTGAACAATGCAAACAGCCATAAAACAAGAAGGTTAGCCCTGTCGACCAAGCTTTTCACCTTCGGGTTGTGCCCGATATACTCCTTCATCTCTTCGCTGATGCCGTTGTACACATCGATACCCAGTTCCAAAAACAATCGTTTCCGGAATCAATGTCCATCATATCCGACTCGACCTTCCCGGTCTCGGCGCGTTCCCCGGTCGCGGTTGCCGCGCCTGACGGCTCGTCCTTTACGGCATTCCTGATATTCTCCCCATTCGATGGCATACGTATCTTCTCCTCTCCTTGGAAACCGGGCGTCTATGCATCGAGCAACAGAAACAGAGCTGAGCGAACCTTCATGTCCACTCGGCTTTGAGAGCGATCATAGACCGAACAGGAATCCGGCGGTGATGACATAGAAGTTGCTATTCAGATCACCGCTGCCCGGGATTTCCTTGAAATCGTAATCCAGGAAAACATAACGAATGTCGGCCGTCAATTTAAAACGTGGACCGACGGGCAATTCCACGCCGCCGCCAAAATGCCAGCCAACTTCACGTGTTGTCTCGTCTTCAAAAAGCGGCAACTTGTTTTGGTCATAATCGATGGTGGTGCTGTACCAGCCGGCGCCCATGGCCCCGTAGACGAAGGGAAGCGGATAAATCAAACCGGTTATCATCACCGGCCAGCTGCGAACCGTCAAAGCGTCATCCGCATATTTTTCCTGGCGATAGTTGATGGATGCTTCGACACCAAGAACCGGAATCAGTTTCAACCGCACGGCTACTCCACCCATGAGATTACCCTGGTCGGCATCCCGGGTCCTGTAGTAGCCGACCTGCGGGCCGATGCTTACGCTCTGCGCATTCGCCTGGCTGACCATCAATGCGACGAGCCCCAGAAGCAGCAGCGTTTTCTTCCACATAGAATTACCCCCTCTGCCTGTTTTCTTGCCTGGTTCTCCCGGACTGTTTCTGCAGTCCTCCCCACAATTCGTCTTCCTTGCCTTTTCTGTAAAGCAAATCGTTATCCGTTATATTGGCGAATTTCTGTTTGAGCTTGCCTGCGACCTCATTCCAGCTTCCCTTAATCCTGAGCATGTTCATTCTTGGCCCTCGCATAGTTGATGAACAGAACGTGCCGTCTCGAATGCCGATTGGTACTATAAGAATAATCGAATTCCACCCATCATAACAATCGCCCAAAGGGATGAAAAAGGAATGAGCTCTTTGGGACTACCGCAAAGTCATCCCGCAGCCGGTTTCGGAAAATCCTTGCGTACTTCATCAGTGTCTTGATGCATCGACTCTCCTGAAATCAATATATCCCCGCTCAACGTCCACGGCGGTCAGCTGCACCTGAATCCGGTCGCCGACATCTATGCCATCGAACCCGCGCACGACCCTTCCTTCAACAGGAATGCTGAGCAGCCTCGCCCAAGTGCCCTTATCAGAAGCACCCGTGACGATGGCGTCAAACCGTTCGTCGATCCTCGATTCAAGGAGGAGCGCAGCCGCGGATTTGCCGACCTGCCGTTCGACCTTGTTGGCGGCATCCTCTTCTTCGGTGAAATGCACGGCCAGCGCATCCAGTTCCGCATAGCTGTATGGCGCATCTCGCCCGGCAATGGCGGCCTTCAATAGACGCTGCGTGATCAGATCGGTGTAGCGGCGATTCGGGGCGGTGGAATGGGCATAGTCCTTGACCGCGAGGCCGAAGTGCCCGGGGCTCGTATCGCCTGGCCGCTCCGCCACGTATTCGCCCGCTCCCAGAAGCTTGATCACGGCGAGGGAGAGGTCGGGGAATCGCAGCGGATCGGCTGCTTTCTCCTTGATCAGAAACTCATCGAGCGCCACCGAATCCGGTTTATCCGGCAGCCTGGATCCTCGTTCCTGGGCAAGCAGGACAATCCGGTCCCAGCGTTTGGGCGTGCGCACCACACGGCGGATCGAGGGAAACTCCCTTGCCGCGAGATACTGGGCGGTCACGCCATTGGCTGCGATCATGAAATCCTCGATGATCTCCTTGGCGCGGTTCTTTTGTTCTACCTGGAGATCGCGGATTTGGTCGCCGTCAAAAACCGGTTTCGCCTCGATAGTTTCCAGACTCAGCGCCCCCCGGGCGTGCCGCAACTTCTTCAGGCTCTGGGCGATCCGGTCCTGCACGCGCAGATTCTCCATCAGCCCGTCGACGGCCGCAATCCCCTCGGGGACAGCGCCATCCCCTTCCAGCCAAGCTGCCACGCTGTTATAGGAGAGCTTCGCATGACTGCGGACGCGCGCACGGTAGATATCCGAGCCCTGCAAGGAGCCGTCCGCGCCGATTACCATTTCCACGACAACCGCCAGGCGTTCCTCGTCGAAATTCAGCGAGGTGAGGTCGGTGGAGAGCTTCTCAGGCAGCATCGGGAAGATCTTGGCCGCCGTATATACCGAGGTCGTGTTGTGGCGCGCGTGCTCATCAATGGCTGAGCCGTTCTTGACGAGCGCGTCCACGTCGGCCACGGCCACGCGAATCTTGACTTCTTCTCCTGGCGAGACCTCTGCGATAGTGAGCTGATCCAGGTCGCGCGAGTCGTCGTTGTCAATGGAGGCCCACAGGAGATCCGGCAGGTCGCGAATCCCCAAGGGACCTCCTGCTGCCTCGCCATGCACGCCTGCGGGCGCCTGAATCCTGTCCAGTTCGGCAAGCACGGCGGCCGAAAAGTCGGGGAGCAAGCCTCTCTCCCGCATCGCCCTCTGGGCAATGCTCTCCAGGATTGCGCGGTGCTGTTGATCGGTGTGTGATGTCTGCGCCATGGGGGAGCGCCTACTTCATCAGGATCATCTTGCGTGTTTCGCTGAATATCCCGGCTATGAGCCGGTAGAAATAGATCCCGCTTGCGGCAGAATCGCCGCCGCCGTTTCTGCCGTCCCAAAGTTCCCCATAGGTCCCCGCAGCGCGGTCCCCCTCGACGAGAACGCGTACAAGGCGCCCCGTCGCGTCGTAGATTCTGAGTGAGACACTCGCCGGTTCCCTCAGCCCGAACGGTATCCTCGTCGCCGGGTTGAAGGGATTGGGATAATTCTGAGCGAGAAAGGCGGGCTGAGGTGTCCGGGGATCCTCAACACCGGTGATCGTCCCGTTCCAGCCGACGAGACACGCCGCGAGCCACCAGAGCGCTTTCCCCTTGTTCTCGCAGTTCTCGTAGGTCGTGTGCCCGGCCTCGTCACCGTTGTAGTGCGGGTGCTGGAGGGGGACATCCCCCGCGAATCCGTACCCCTCGTAGTAGTACGTCGAAAACTCCCACTCCTGGGTCGCCGGATTGAACCACCAGCAGTCGATATCTTCAAAATCGTAGAGAACCTTGTTGTTCGCTCTGCAGTATTCCCGGAGGATCGCGTTGTTCCGCATCCTCCTCATGCCGCCCCCATCATTGCGCTGCGCGTGCCCGGTGAAGTATACGAAGGTGACATTCGGGAATTCGGCCTCGAGCACCGCCATCTTATCGATATACTCCTGGGCCATCCCGTCGATCGACATCTCCCCGCACCAGCAGAAGGCCGAGATCCTGATGCTCGGATTGTTGATCAAAACCGAACGCGTCAGATCCATGCCGGCCTCCGTCCGCCAGTATTCCTCAGGCTGGATCTGATCGCCGTCGGGCTGCCCGTCAAAAACGCATACGGCATCCTCTTCATCGGGCAGATAGGAATACGCCACGCCTATGGCGTAGCGCGGATCGACCGCTTCGATACGCTCGACGCCGGTAATGAGCTGGCTCCCATGCGACGTATGCGCGTAGTGCATGTGGAGATTGGCGATGGCCGAATCGATGAAGCTCAGGGGGATCTTCGAGAGATCCGCGCAGTTATGATCGATGATGATCGGGTTCGGAAACTCCACCGAATGCGATTCCGTTGCAAAAAACAGGAGCAAAACGCCAAACGCGAGCATCGATGCTGTTCTGATGTTCATAGTCCTTCCTCGTGCTTTCCGGTTGCTACTCCTATGGCTGCCAACATGCTGAAAACGCATGTCTTATGCCAATCGCGGCCTCTGGGAATGCGACATTTTTGTTGTGAATCCCTTCCAAGGCACACTTTGCGGGTGTTATTTTACACCAGTTATGTGTACAATTGCAAGAGATATCTGCCCTTCCCGGGCCGGAACACTTGGTATCACTCGCCCAGGAAAGGCTCATGAAACAATATGAGAATTAACTGGCCCGAAAACAAGCGTTTTGCGTTTACGATCTTCGACGATACCGACCTCGCGACCGAGGAGAACGTTCGGGACGTTTACGCGCTTCTCGCCGATCTCGGCTTTCGAACGACCAAATCGGTCTGGCCGCTCAAGGGCGCGCGAGAGCCGCTCATTGGGGGCTCGACCTGCGAAGACCCCGCCTACCTGCGCTGGCTCTACCGTCTGAGGAACAGCGGCTTCGAGATCGGCTATCACCTCGCCACCTATCACAGCTCGACAAGGGATGAGACGATGCGAGGTCTCGACCGGTTCCGCGAGCTCTTCGGGCACGACCCGGCGTCGATGGCGAACCACGCCGACTGCGCCGAGAGCATCTACTGGGGCAACTACCGCCTCACGGGCGCCAACGCGCTCCTCTACAACCTCCAGACGCGGTTCCGCAACCGGGGCAGATTCAGGGGGCACATCGAGGGGGACCCGCACTTCTGGGGAGATATCTGCAGGGAACGGATCGGGTACGTGAGGAACTTCGTTTTCAACGACATCAACACGCTCGCGGCATGCCCCGCAATGCCGTACCACGATGAGGCGAGGCCGTACGTCAGGCACTGGTTCGCCTCATCGGAGGGCGCCGATGTGCGCTCGTTCGTCGAAACGATATCCGAACGGAATCAGGACCGGCTCGCGGACGAGGGCGGAGCGTGCATTATTTACACGCACTTCGCGAAGGGTTTCGTCTCGGGTGGCGCGGTCCATGCACGTTTCCGGGAGCTCATGCGAAGGCTCGGCGCGATGGACGGGTGGTACGTGCCCGTTGTCGCGCTGCTCGATCACATCATGGGCGCGCGCGGGCCCCATACGCTCACCGGCGACGAGCGTGGGGCGCTCGAGCGGAAGTGGCTTCGGCATAAGATGTTCGCGGGAACGACCTAGGGGCGCGGATGAGCTCCCCTCACCATGAAAAGGTATGATCTCATCTTCATAGCTCTCTCGCTCGCCGCCGCGGCGCTCTCAGCGTTCGTGGCGCTCTTTTCGGTCCCTCTCGCGCTCGTCTTTCTCATCGGGGTGCTCGTCGTATCCCTCGTTTTCCTCAATCCATTCTTCGGTCTCATGCTGTATCTCTTCCTGCTCTTCGCCCGGCCGCAGGATTTCATTCCGGGGCTCGAGCGCCTGAGCATTGTTCTCGCGCTCGCCGTCCTCATTCTCATCTCGTTCTTCTTTCGCAAGGTAGTGCGCCGTGAACCCATCACCATATTCGCGACGCGGCGGCAGATACTGATGTTCCTCCTCCTCCTTATCGTCCCGCTGAGCAATATCGCCAATATGCAGCTCGTTGCGGCATGGGACGGGTTGGTAGATTTCCTCACGGCGTTTCTCCTCTTCTTCCTCATTGTCAACATCGCGGACGATTTCAAGAGGTTCCGCACCGTGTGTTGGACGCTTGTCGCGTGCACGGTGCTCGTCTGCATCAACGGGCTCGTGCAGAAATTCAGGGGGGTCGACCTGATCGGCGAAACGCTCGTCGGCGGCCGCATCCGCTGGATCGGCATCTTTCACGACCCGAACGACCTGGCGCTGCTCATCAATTCATTCCTGCCCTTCGTCCTCGTCACCCTGTTCGAGAGAGGCACCAGCCCGCTCAGACGGCTCGGGCTCGTGCTCATCGCGGCCCTCTTCATCCTCAACATCTACTATACCGGCTCCCGCGGCGGGTACCTGGCGCTGCTCGTCGTCATCGCGTTCCTGTCGTTCCAGCGATGGGGGCTCCTGAAAGGTTCGATTGCCGGAGCCGCGTTCCTCGCCGTCATCCTCGCCTTCGCCCCGTCGCGCATGGCCAACCTTTCGCCGGAGGAGGCGTCCGCGAGCGGCAGGATCTACGCCTGGACCTACGGGCTCGTCATGCTGAAATCGCATCCGGTCCTCGGCATCGGGTACATGCGATTCACCCCGATCCATGGGAGAGCAGCCCACAGCGCGTACGTTTCGTCCCTCGCCGAGCTGGGATTCATCGGCTACTTCGTCTGGCTCTCGCTCGTGTACAGTTCCCTCGCCGATCTCATCGCCGTGGGGAAAAGCGCGGCGGCGGACGCTCACCGGAGGTATTCCCGCATGCTCCTCCTCTCGTTCCTCGGATTCCTCGCAAGCGCCGTATTCCTCTCGCAGGCGTACAGCCCGATACTCTACATGCTCTGCGCGCTCGCCACCGTCGTGGTCAAGACCGCGGGCGTTCCGCTCGCGCGGCCGCGGTTCCTCTCGCCGCACGAGATCAGGATGGTGCTCCTGCTCATCGTGGCAAGCCTCATCGCCTTCAAGGTATTCGCGGTTCTGTTTACCTAGGGGATCCGGGGGACAATCAGTCGCCGACGGCCGCTTCCCGGTATTTCCGGTATGCCTCTTCGCCGAGCGTTTCGATCATCTCGGGCGGTATGGGGAGCTTGTAGATAATCCGCGCGGGATTGCCCGAGACGATGCAGAACGGGGGAACGCTCTTGGTGACCACGGCTCGCATGCCCACGACGGCGCCGGTTCCCACCTTGACGTTTCCGACGATGACCGATTGATAACCGGCCCAGACGTGATCGCCGATCTCGACCGTCCCGATCAGCAGCTTGGAAAGCCTCTGCGCCCGCCTGCGAAAGTCCACGTTGTGCCCCGGATTGTCCGAGATCAGGGAGCTGCCGATGATACAGTGCGATCCAATGCGCACTTCCTTGCCCACGAAGATCCCGACGGGCGCCACCAGCTCCGTATCGTCGCCGATCGTGACGGAAGGATTCTCGCCGACGGTCAGGGAGCCGATGGTGATACGGTCGTAGATTTTCACGCGGGCGCCGATGACGATCCGGGGATCGCCTTCGATCCACGGCATGCCTTGGCCGGAATGATCGATGTACAGGTTCGGGCCGCAGGCGGCGCACCGGCTCCGGAACATCGGCTGGTAGTAGAGGAGCCGCCAGAAGGACCGCCAGACATTGATTCGAAATCGCTGCTCGTGGTACAGCGCATCATGGAAACCCTTCACGTACGGCACCTCAAACGCCCGCACCCGCTTCGCCATCCGGAATAGCCGGTCGTAGAACGGCGTTTCCCGTTTCTTGATCTTTACGATGAATCCCGAGATGCTCACCGTGTACCGTCCCGCGCCTCATCCCGCGGCCGCGCCCCGCCGCGCGATCGGTCTCTCCGTATCCTGCCGCCGGCGGCGATGCTACTGCAGCGATTCGAGAATATCCACCAGTTTCTCCGTCATCCGCTCCGCCGAGAATTCCTCCACGGCGGCCTGCGACGGACGGGGAACGTTCCCCGCGATGGCGTCGCGAATACTCCTCTTGATGCCCGCCGTATCGCCCGGGTCGTTCACCGCCCCCAGACCGTGCCGTTCGATGATGTTGAATGTCGCCGAGCCGGCCGGCGCTATCGCGATGATTGGATTCCCCGCGGCGATGTACTCGAAGAGCTTCGCGGGTATCTGGTACCGCGTCGATTCATGCGGCTGCAGGAGGAGCAACGCGTCCGCATCGAGCATCTTCGTGATCGCGTCCCGGTGCGGAACGTACCCTTCCGCCTGAACGTTCGTCCCGAGATCCAGCGCCGCGCAGAGATCCCGAAACGCCGGCAGATGAACGTACCGCCGGTCGCCGGTGAATGCAATTGAGAGTCGGTTTCTCAGCGCCGGCTCCTCGCGCAGGAGCTCCGCGGCCGCCGTGAGAAACGCGTCCGGCGTCCGGATGGTCTCATAGAGCTCGCCGACATACCGTATCGTTATCTTGTCCGTCCGCTCGCGCCGCTCGACGTCGGGGGGGAAATCGCTCCGGTCAAAGCTGTTCATGATCACCTCAAAACGCGTTTTCCCGTATCGCCGCCGGTAATACTCCCTGATCTCCTCGCAGTTGCACACGACCACATCGGCGTTCCGTATCAGGAGCCGCTCGAGGGACCGGTTAAACGATTCGACGAGCATCGAGCTGCGGCTCTTCCGGCCGTCGCCGGCGATGCCATAGATGGGATCGCGCAAATCCATGATCCATTTCTTCCGGCACAGACGCTTGAGCAAAAGAGCGATGAGATGCGCCGACCACGGGGGGCTCGAGGAGAACAGGTACGGCAGGTCGTTCCGCCGGACAAAGGGAATACCCCGCGAGACCGCCGGCACCGTCCATTCGAGAAGCTGATCCGTGATCATGATAGAATCAATAAAGAACCTGCCGGCTCGCCCGGAAAGGGAAGCGAGCGCCTTCCCGCTGCTCGCTCCCGGAGGGGCGACGCACTCCGGAGGCGGTCCGCCGCTGGCGCCTCGGCCGACGGGCGCGGCCGCCCGCGGCCGGTCGCCCGGAGCGCGGCGGAAACGCGAACGCGCCGCGACGAACGCTCTCTTGACGGGCCTCCCGAACATCGAGAGCACATAGCTCGGCCGGTACGATCTCACGCGCAGGATTTCGAGGTCCCTCTCGATGCCGGCGAAGGATTCGTCCCGGTTGATCGTGCCGTAGGCGATCTTGTCCAGGTCCCGGGCGTCGATCGTCAGGACGTACGGACGCCATCCGAGCGGGCGGATGTTGCCGAGCAACCGGACGATCCTCAGCACGCCGCTGCCGCCGGATGGCGGAAAATAATACGTGATTATGAGAAGTTTCTTGCTCTTCATAGTTGTGCGCGCCATCGCGAGCCGCACCCAGTATAATGATGGTCCTGCAATCTGCAACGATTAAATCGGCCCATTTCCTGCATTGACGCGGCATGACGCGAGAAAATATACTGACCGCGTAGAACGGCATGAAACGGATTCAATGATACAAGACCGGATATGGATCAGTTGGGGTTTCCAGAGACGCAGCTACGAGCTCGCGCGGGAATTCAGCGCGGAGTATTTTGACTTCAGCGCCGCTCCCTCGAACCGGTACGTGCGGTACCTCCAGTGCGTTCCGAAAACGATCCTCCTCCTCTCCCGCTCGAGGGGCGGCATGGTCTTCGCCCAAAACCCTTCGCTCCTCCTGTCGCTCATCGCCGCGCTCGGCACATGCGTCTTCCGCTACCGGTACGTCAACGACCTGCATACTCCCTATCTGCGGCTGAGTCCCTTCCTGGACCGCCTCTTCTGGCGCATGCAGCGATTCTGCGTAGGCCGTTCGGAGCTCACGATCGTCACGAACGGCGGGCTCATGAAGCGCTTTCGGGGGGCGCGCAACATAGCCGTGCTGCCCGATAAGCTGCCCGGCGTCGGATCTCCCCCCCCGCGCGCGCTCGACGGCGCGGTCAACATTCTCTTCCCCTGCTCGTTTGCCGTCGACGAGCCGTTCGAAGAGGTCAGACGCGCGGCCGCTCTCGTCGACGCGGACGTTCATATCTACGTGACGGGGAGGTACCGCAGGGCCGGCTGGATCCCCGGAGAGATGCCGCCCAATCTCCACCTCACCGGATTCATCCCCGAGACGGAGTATCTGACGCTTCTCAACTCCGTCGACGCCGTCCTCGCGCTCACCTCGCAGGAGCAGTGTCTCCTCTGCGGCGCGTATGAGGGCGTCTCCGCGGGCAAGCCGCTCGTGCTGTCGGGCACGCAGGCTCTGAGAGACTATTTCACCGGCGGCGCGGTTCACGTGGCGAACGACGCGGAATCGATCACCGTCGGCATTCGCGAGCTGAGGCGCGCGCTCGAAGCGCTCAGGGCGGATGTCGAGAAGCTGCGGATCACGCTGGAGCGGGGCTGGCGCGAGGATTTCAACGCGATTCAAGCGCGCTTGAACCGCGCCTGATGCGCCGCCGGACCGGAGCGCCATGGACGTTCTCTTCTATACCGATGCTTACGCGGCCGCGATGACCGAGTTCATCAGGCACGTATGGGATCCCGATCTCACCGTGGAGGAGTTTCTCCGGCGGCGGTCAGCGGATATGGCGGAGAATCCGTACGGCGCGGAGGAAGGAAATCCCCTCGCGATCGTCGTCGACGGCAGTCGCATCGCCGGCCGTCTTTCGGCGGTACCCTGCCGCTTATGGGCCAACGGCCGGGAGTACCCGATGTGCTGGCTGTCGGGACTGCATGTCCTCCCCGAATACCGGGGTAAGG
>Ga0105107_10000411_pt1 | contig 26988 bp, 33 predicted proteins | sample PPLLaktember2015_6_FD_79335 | JGI IMG/M metagenome (GOLD analysis project Ga0105107, IMG submission 79335) | Freshwater sediment microbial communities from Prairie Pothole Lake near Jamestown, North Dakota, USA - PPLs Lake P8 Core (1) Depth... | ecosystem: Environmental > Aquatic > Freshwater >... | reverse complement strand
TATGCCGCGGCGGAAGGACGAAAGACGGCGCCTCAGGCGCTCGCCGCCTTGCGGCTGATCACGCCGCCGGCGGCCATGATCGCCGCGTTGGCGAGAAAAACCGGCGCGACCCCGAACATCGTCCCCAGCGAGCCGAAGAAAAGCGGAATCGCGATGTGCATGAAGTTGTTGAGCGTGAGCCGCATCCCCAGCGCTTCGCCCGATCGCCCCTGGGGCGCACGGTCGTAGATCAGCATGAGCGACAGCGGCTGGCTGCACCCGAGGCCGAGACCGAGGACGAATGCCACCGCCGCGAGCAGCGCCGGGTGCTCGAATATCGGGAACGCCAGATACGAGGCGGCGCCGATGAAAAGCGAGCCGACGAGCAGCGTGTCGGCGCCCACGCGCTTCACCATCTTGGTCATGGCGAGGCGCACGACGAACGCGGCAACGGCGAAAGTGCCGAGGATCATGCCGATCGCGGACGCCGAAAGGCCGACCGAGTGGCCGTAGATCGGCATGTAGAACTGGAACAGATCGGTCCCGGTGAGAATGATCGCGCTCGTGATGAGCGTGCGGCGCAGCGGCTTGTTCGAGAGCAGGTTAGACGAATACGCGGCGTGCTCTTCGCTCACCTGTCCCTTGCCGAGCCCGGGCGGAATCGAGCGCATCGCGATCAGGATGACGACGGTGACGAGCGGGAAGGCGGCGATGTGCAGGTAGGTCTGCGCGTGGCCGAAATGATCGATCGAAAAACCGGAGAGCAGCGGGCCGAAAAAGCTGCCGCCCGCCATCACGAGCCCGTAGTTGGTGAAGTTGCGCGCGCGCGATTCGACGTCGCTCAGGATGCCGACGAGGTTCTGCGCGCACACGTTGTAGAAGACCCACGACGCGCCGATCAGCGTCGCCGACGCGAAAAGCGCGGGCACGCCCGGGAACACGTAGGGAACGGCGAGCGCCGTGGCGACGCCGAGGCTTCCCGCGGTCATGGGCAGGCGCACGCCGAGGCGGTCGGTGAGCTTGCCCGCGTAGAGGCCGAGCAGCATCGGGAACACCGAATACACCGCAATCAGGGCGCCGATGTAGAGCTGCGGCACGCCGAGCTCGACGGCGAACAGCGTCACCACGACCTTGCTCCCGCGGAACGCGGTCATGTTGACGAGCACGATCAGGAAGACGACTCCGATCGGCACGCTTCAGTCTCCTTGCGGGCAGTGCGTCGTGCAGGCGGTGGGTTGCGGCGCGGAAGCTGAGAGTTCCAGGGAGTGGACGGCGCTGGCGGCGATCTCGGTGTTCATTTTGCAGCCGGATTGTACCGCGAGCGCCCCGCGCGGTCGGGTTAGAATTGCCGCTTTTCTCGCAATACGGACTCGGGGACGATCTTTGCGGCCGACGGCTTTTCGCGCGCTGCGCCATCGCAATTTCGCGCTGTTCGCTTCAGGCCAGTCGATCGCGCTGGTCGGCTACTGGATGCAGTCGATCGCCCAGAGCTGGCTGCTCTATCGCCTCACCGGCTCGGCGACTCTGCTCGGCGTCCTCGCGTTCGCGGGCAGCATTCCGATACTCGTCGTTTCCCCGCTCGCCGGACTGTGGTCCGATCGCGTGAACCTCCATCGCACGATGTTCGTGGTGCAGGTGCTCGAGATGCTGCAGGCGATCGCGCTCGCGGCGCTCGCGGTGGCGGGCGTCATCGCGCCGTGGCACATCGTGACCCTTTCGATGGTCATGGGCGTGCTCGTGGCGATCGAGCTGCCGGTGCGGCACGCGTATCTCGTCGAGCTCGTCGGCGGCAAGGAAGACCTCTCGAATGCCGTCGCGGTGAATTCGCTCATCGGCAACAGCGGCCGCCTCGTCGGTCCCGCGATCGCCGGCCTCGTCATCGCCGGTTACGGGGAGGCCGCGTGCTTCGTCCTGAACGCGCTCAGCTACGTCGCGGTGCTGGCGAGCTTCATGCTGATCCGCGTGCAGGCGAGCCCGCGGCCGCACGTCCACCCGCCGGTGCTGCAGGGCCTTGCCGAAGGCTTCGCGTATGCGTGGCGCTCGGTTCCGATACGGCTGCTTCTCGGCGTGCTGGTAGTCGTGAGCCTGCTCGCGACCCCTTACATGACGCTGATGCCGGTGCTTGTGCGCGAGGTCTATGCGGGAGGCGCCAACCTGATGGGATTCCTGGTCGGCGCCGTCGGCTTCGGTGCGGTGATCGGCACGCTCTTTCTCGCCTCGCGGCCCAACGCGCAGGGACTGGTGGGCCTCATCGCGGGCGCGAGCTTCGCGGCCGGCGCCGCGCTCGCGGCTCTCTCGTGGCAGGGACAGGTCTGGATCGCGCTCACGCTCCTCGCGGTCGTCGGCTTCGGCATCCTCGTCACCTCGGTGTCGGTGAACATGATCCTGCAGACGATCGTCGACGACGACAAGCGCGGCCGCGTCATGAGTCTCTATACCGCGGCTTTTCTCGGGATCACGCCGTTCGGCGCGATCGCCGCGGGCGCCCTCGCCGATCGCATCGGCGTCGCCGCTACGCTGACCGGCGGGGGTGTGTGCTGCGCGCTCGCCGGTCTTTACCTCGCGCAGAGGCGTGCCCTCCTGCGCGTGCACATGGCGCCGATTTACGCGAGGCTGCGAAACACCACATGATCGATCTCGATGCGGCGTCCATACGCCGACGCACTCTGGCTGCGCTGGCGGCCAACCGGGCGCCCGGCTTCCACTTCGCCGGGTATTTCCTGGAATTCGACTGGCCGCGCATCGGCGATCGCGACCTTGCGCAGACGATGGAGGCCGGACCGCATTGCCTGGACGCCGACGGCGGCCTTAACCCCGCGGCGATGGGTGTTGCGATCGATGGCGTGCTCGCGTCTGCAGCACGCCTGGGAACCGCGACGGGGGGACGTCTGGCGACGGTCAATCTGAGCCTTCAGTACACGGGCCGCGCGACTGCGGGTACGCTCGCAGCCGAAGGCTCGCTCGAGCGTTTTTATGGCGGCGCAGCGGTGCCGCACGCGATCACTCGTGCGGTCGTCACGAGCAACGGCGAAGCCGTGTGCTATGCCAGCGGGAGTTTCGTCCCTCTGCCGACGCCGCCGGACGTGAAGCTCGCGCCGTTGCCTTGGCAACAGCCGGGCGCCTCACAGCCCTCGGCGCTCGAGACGGAAGAGCTGACACCGATCGAGCGGGCCGTGGTGAAGGCGCAGGAGGCGGCGCTCGCACGTAACGACAGAGAGCACGCTTTCATCGAACGATTCTGGGGAGTGCTGCCGAAGACGACTTCGACCGGCGCTTCGTGCCGCGTGCCGATCGGCGCCCAGATCGGCAACCGCGTGGGACACGTCCAGGGCGGCATCCTGCTGGGGCTCGCGCAGGCGACCGCGAGCGCCGCGGCGCCGGGCCATCCCGCGGTGTCGACCATATCCGCGTGGTACATCAGCCCCGGACGGGGCGCCTCGCTCAGCGTGCGCTCGAGAGTAGTCCACGCAGGCCGCAGCTTCGCAGTCGTGCGCACCGAGATCCGCAACGCCGACCGGTCACTCGTTCTGGAAGCGATGAGCAACCACGCGAGCTCAGGGCCGCGAAGCGATCGGTAGATCGCCGAAGGAAAGGAGGTTACGGAGGGAAACCATGGGTTTCCCTCTGTAGCACCGCCGCTAAGGCGTGCCTTTTGGACCCGATTCGTTCCGCCAGCGCTCCCACGCGGCGCGCTGGTCCTCGCGTATCGAATCGTCCTCCACCATGGCGCGCACGAGGGCCGTGACGTCGGATTCGTAGAGGCCTTCGCGCTTCCTGAAAGGCCACTTGTGGTCCGCCGGGAACACGGGCGACTTGGGAAAGCGATGCCATCTCATGCAGGATCCTTTCGGAAAGCGGCTAGCGCCTGCGCGGCGCATCCGCGAGGGCGGGCTTGGACGCCGGGACCATGTCACTGTGGGACTTCAGGAGCGGCGCGACCTGCTTCGCGTCGACCACGTACGTCCACGCGCCTCGCGCCTTGTCGCGCCCCACGCGCAGCTCGAGGCGCTGGCGGGTCTCCGCGAACTCCTTGTCGCGGCGATCCTTGTCCTCGGGCTTCTCGCCTTTCTCGGGTTCGCGCACCTTCGGCGGCTCGCCCGCGACGGTCACCTTCAGCAGGTAATCGTCGCCCGAGGCGCGCCTGGCGATTCCGAGGGTGTAGACGAGGTTGTCGAACGTTTCCGCGGTCACCGTCACCGTTTTGCCCGCGTCCGCCGGCTTCGCGCCGATCGCCACGTCGTCGAAGGAAAGCTGTCCCAGCGCGTTGACCGCGGCGACCGCCGCGCTCGCGTCGAGCGCACCCCCGCCGCCGGCGAACTGCCACTGGCCCCATTCGACGTCGCGCGTGATTTTCCACTGCCCGTTTTCACCCGACACCGTCAGCGTCCTGATGCGCTCGATCTTGGCGAAGTCCTTGTCGAGCCAGCGGCCGGCCTGCGCTTCCGCATTGGTGAGCGGGTCAGAAACCACGACGATCTGGTCGTTCGAGCTGAGCACGCGCACGTAACGTCCGGCGGGAACGCCGTCCTGCGCCGCGGGCAAGGGATTGCCGGGATCTTTCTTGAGTATCTTCTTGCCGAGAACGATCGCGGCCAGCGATTTGCCGCTCGCGTCCTTGATATCGACGAGGGTGCCCGCGCCTTCGCCTTTGCCCGGCTGCACCAGCTCCACGCGCGCCAGCAGCGATTCGCCGACCGTGTCCGCCTGAACGACCTTCAAGTCGGCGAGCTTGATGATGAGATCGCTGATCGCCTTGAAATCCGCGGGGTAGCCTTCGCGCTCCTGCACGACCCAGTGCTTTTCCTTGCGCACGAGCGTCGTGTGCGTCTTTGCATCGCGCAGCTCGATCTGCGCCACGTCCGCGACTTTGAGGCCAGGCAGGAGCTTCGCGCCGATCTTCGAGCCGCTCGCGCGGTAGGCCTCGATGTCCTGCCAGAAAAGCGCCGTGCCGACGCCGCCGAGGATGGCGAGCGCGATGACGAGTATCAGAAACTGTTTACGGTTCATGCTTCGGGCTCCCGGGCGGGTCAGCCGCGTCGCGCGGCGGCGGCGGCGGCGCGGCGCCGCTTCGCGAACGCGAGCACGAGACCGGTCAGCGCGACGAGCAGCGGTATCAGGCCGATGTTCACCACCTTGCTCCAGAACTCCAGCGTGTCGGTTTCGACCCGCAGGTTCTTGCGCACTTCCTTCAGCTCGGCGCGGGTCTCGATCGTCTTCTTCCTGAAATTGTCGATCTCGGTCTGCTGCTCGGCCGTGAGTATGGTGCTGGTGGCGGCGGCTCCGGGCTTGCCTTTCTGGAGCTCCTGCAGCTTCTCCTGAGTCTGGTTCAGGTTGTCCTCGAGCTCCTTGATCTTGCCGAGGTACTGCTGCTGCGCCTGCGCTTCCATCGTCCTGATGACCGTGAGCGGCCGCGTGAACGACGCCCGGCTGCGCAGCCCCATCAGGTTCTGATCTCCCGAGAACTGCTCGACCAGGCCTTGTACGAAAGCGAGGTTGCCGTTCCTGGGGACGACCAGCTTCTGGCCGAACACCTCCTGCACCTCCACCGCTGCGCCGTCGCTCAGCATGTCGACGTCGGAGACCAGCACGACCTGGTTCTCGGTGGCCGACTCGCGAAGCTGGGGCGGCGCTTTGGGATCTTTGGGCGGCGGCTTCTCGCCCCGCGGCAGCATGGGCTCGGGCGGGCCGTTGGCGAACGCCGTACGGAACTTGCCGGTGAGCCTCATCGCGATCGGATATTCCTCGCCCGAAGGCTGGAAACCGCGCGCCGAAGGCTCGCCCGAGAGCGTCGCTATGATGAGATCGACCATCATCGAGTTCTTCGAGCTGTGCGCGAGCACGGTCTGCGTGAGGCCTTCCGCGGGTTTGCCTTTGTACGCGCCCGCGAACGGAACGAGGAGCGTTCCGACCTGGCTCATTACGACATCGTCCTGGTTGAGCGCTTCGCCCGGCAGCGAGAGGAGCGTGGGCAGGAGGCGCGGGCCCTCGCCGCTGGCGTAGGTGAGATCGCCTATGACCTGGTTCAGCGTGAGCTCGTAACCCCAGGCCTTGAAGAGGTTGTAGAGCGCCGACTGGCCCGCCTGATTGCCCCCGAAAGGATTCTGGAGATCGGGCTGCTGGTCGAAATAGGCGTAAGGGTCGGCGAAGACGATCAGCTTGCCGCCGCGCATGACGAACTGGTCGATCGCGTATTCGGTGTCTTCCATCACGTTGCGCGGATGGATCACGAGCAGGACCTGGACCTCGTCGTCGATCTTCTTCGCGTCGGTCTCGACGTTGCGCACGTCGAACAGGCGCTTCAGCTCCGAGCCGATCACCCACGGCTCGGTCGGCTGCTGCTTGGTCATCGGGTTGAGCGAGCGTCCCAGCACCGGCAGGCTGCTCATCACGCCCACGACCGCTTTCTTGCTCGCGCTCACCTGCGCGATCGCGCGGGTGATGTCGTACTCGAGCAGCCGCTCACGGTCGGGCGAGAGTACCGGTATCGCCGCCTTCTGCTCGAGGAAAGACACCGAGAGCCCCAGATAGAACTTCTCTCCGGTGTTCGTCATCTGGCCTTCGACTGCGTCGAGCGCGGCCGAGTCTTCGGCGTCCGAATCCGGCTCGGGGTTGTAGCGCTCGATGATCACCTTGCCGTTGGAGGCCGCCTTGAATTCCGCGAGCAGGTCCTCGACGCGCTGCGCGTAGGTCTTGAGCCCGACCGGCACGGCGTTGCTGCCCTGCGTGTAGTAGAAGCGGATGCGCACCGGCGCTTCGAGCTTGGCGAGTATCGCCTTGGTCCCGGGCGAAAGCGTGTAGACGTTGCCTTCGGTGAGGTCGATGCGCGCGTTGAAAGCGCTCACGATGAAGTTCGCGGCGACCAGTATCGCGAAGAGCGCGATGATGCCGCCGGCCGAGTACCACAATACTTCTCTGCTGCGTTTCATGCTGGGAGCTCCATTACCCCGCCCGCTGGTTGCGGATGATCACCCCGGTCGTGAAAAGCGCGAAGCCCATCACGGAGGCGAAGAAAATGACGTCGCGGGTGTCGAGCACGCCGCGCTGAAACCCCTCGAAGTGCGTCATCACCGAGAAGGCCGCGACGACCTGCGTCACGATGGGGTTCGCGAACCTGGTGAGGAGGTCCGTCACCGGGGTATAGCCCGCGAGGATCAGGAACAGGCAGATCATGACCGAGAGGATGAAGCTGATGACCTGGTTACGCGTCATCGCCGAAGTCATGCAGCTGATCGCGAGGTAAGCGCCCGCTAACAGGAAGCTCCCCACATAACCCGCGGCGATGACGCCGTTATCGGGGTCTCCCAGCCAGTTCACGGTGATGACGACCGGGAACGTGAGCGCGAGGGCGAGGCCGAGGAAAAGCCACGAGGCGAGGAACTTGCCTAGTATCGCCTGCCACGCGGTAAGCGGCATCGTGAGCAGGAGCTCGAGCGTGCCGAGGCGGCGCTCTTCGGACCACAGCCGCATCCCGACCGCGGGAACCAGGAAGAGGTACAGCCACGGGTGCCAGGTGAAGAACGAAACGAGAGACGCTTCGCCGCGCTCGAAGAAATTACCGACGGTGAACGTGAAGAACCCGGTGAGGAGCAGGAAGATCACGAGGAAGACGAAAGCGATCGGCGAAGTGAAGTAACCGCCGAGCTCGCGCTTCATGATCGCCTTGATGTTGGCCCATGCGTTCATGCCGCCCGCCTCGATTTGATAGTCATCGCTTCCCGTCTCATGCCGCCCGCCTCAATGTGCTTGTCATGAATCTACCCTTGTCGTGTCGGCGGTTTGCGTCAATTCGACTGGTCGCCCCGACCGCTCCGCTACCCCGGGCGGGGCCCCTGCTTCCCGTCTCATGCCGCTGCCTTTACCGTGTCGGGAAGGGTGATCGCGCGGAAGACTTCGTCGAGCTTCCCTTCCTCGGTGTGTATTTCGTCGAGCTGCCAGCCGTCGCGCGCTGCAGCCTCCGCCACGCTGCGCGTTAAGGTCGTGACCGCGGCAGGCTCGGGATAGACCCGTGCAATGACCGCCGCCTCGGTTTCACTGATGATCTCGACACGCGCGGCGCCCGGCACCTGCGCGAGCCGCTCGAAAAGCGTGCCTCCCGCCGCCCCTCTGGCACGCAGGAACACCGCGCCCGCCCGCGGCGAGCGCGCTTTGAGCTCCGCCGGCGTGCCGCTCGCAACGATGCGTCCGCGGTCGATGATGATCACCCGCGAGCAGGTCTCCTCGACCTCCTCCAGGATATGGGTCGAAAACACGACCACCTTGTTCGCACCCATGCGCCGGATGAGGTTACGCACTTCGTGTTTCTGGTTCGGATCGAGGCCGTCGGTCGGCTCGTCGAGTATCAGGATCTCAGGGTCGTGTATCAGCGACTGCGCAAGGCAGGTGCGGTGCTTGTAGCCTTTGGAGAGGGTGTCGATCGTTTGATACAGCACGTTCTCGAGGGAGCAGAGCTCGACGGCGCGGTTCACCGCGCGCTTGCGCGCGTCGCCTTTCATGCCGCGAAGCTCGGCGGCGAAATTGAGGAAGCCGTTGACCGTCATGTCGGCGTAGCCGGGCGCGTTCTCGGGCAGGTAGCCGATCAGCCGCTTGGTGGCGATGGGTTCCTGCACCACGTCGTGACCGCCAACCGTGATCCTCCCCGAGGTGGGCGGTATGAATCCGGTGACCATGCGCATCGTGGTGGACTTGCCGGACCCATTCGGCCCCAGGAAACCCAGCACTTCGCCGCGCTCGACCTCGAACGAAATGTCGTTCACCGCGAGCTTGAGCCCAAACGCCTTGGTGAGGTTCTCGACCTTGATCACTGCTGTCCTCCAGTGGCCCCGCGACTGCGGGGGCCGTATTTTTCGCTCTAGATAAGTCCGCCTGCCCGCTTTTCAAGCGCTCCCGACCCCGCCGCGCGTGAGCGTCAGGACAGCATCAGAACCGGGGTTCGGCACCGGACATTCGAGGCGCTCGGGGGGTGGACCTGGCTGGTGCCGACAGTCTGACTCGAACAGACGACCTACCGCTTACAAGGCGGTTGCTCTACCAACTGAGCTATGCCGGCAGGGCGTTGGATTATAAGGCGCGCGCTCGCGCGGCGTAAACGAGACTCGATTCCCGGGTAAAAGTTGCAGCGGTGGGTAAAGGCCGCCTGCCGGAAAAGCCGGCGGCCGCGGCTAAATCATTGAAAGATAAAGAACGACCTGGGTGGCATTACTTGTGCTTGAAAGCCCGCTGTTGCGTTTACTCGGACCACAGTCCTATAGCTTCTTTCTGACAGTATCGCGCCGCGTGCGACAGCTTGCGTGCCGGACGGGTCTCCTCCCCCGCCCCGCACAAGGTCCCCCTTTCGAGCTCGGCAACCGGGCTCTTTTTTTGGGAACGCGCGTTGCATCTGAAGGAGGCAATGCCCGCGACGTCGATAGGCAGAGCGAGAGACCGCGAGCCAAGGACGTATCAACGTAAGCGCGAATCCGCCCGCGAAGCCAGCGGCAACCGATAGAGAGCACAACCATGCGTAAACTGCGACGCCTCCCGTGGCGTATACCGAAGTCCCATCATGCCCAACCCGCCGCCGCGCCGGTAGAAGCCTGCCCGCGCGCCGAGCCGCAATGGGAAATCCAGCGCGAAGCGCAGCGCGAGTCGGTCGACACCCAGCCGGTCGCGTTCGCAGGCGGCCGGTATGTCTACGGCGAAGGCCCGTCCGTCGCGCGCCCCGCGCGCGCGCCCGAGATACGCCGCAAGGTACGTCACCACGCGATCGTTCCGATTCCCGCAGCCGGCTAAAGTCCCCGGCGAGCGCCTGCTCGCCGTCGTCCAACGTTCCACGTATCGATCTCTCTCACGTCCCCCCGAATCGGCGGGGACGTGAGCCTTGTACGCAGCACACCGCGCACCGCGGGCACAGCCGTTGCACTTAGACGGTACGTGCGCAACGCGGCCGGTGCCGTGGCGCGCAAACAAACAAGGAGATCGTCATGCTGTATTACGCTGCGTTGTTTTTCGTCATAGCGCTGGTCGCCGCGCTCTTCGGGTTCGGCGGCATCGCGGCCGGCGCTGCGGAAATCGCGAAGATTCTGTTCTTCGTGTTCCTGGTTCTGTTCGTGGTGTCCCTCATCGCCGGCACGTTCCGGCGTGGACCCCGACCATAGCCGCCGCCGACCGCTCGGAGTAGAGACATGCTCAAGTGGGCGCTGATTTTTTTCCTGATCTCCCTGGTCGCCGGTTTTTTCGGGTTCACCGGCATCGCGACGGGAGCGGCGAGCATCGCGAAGTTTCTTTTCTTCCTGTTCCTGATCGTCGCGGTCGCGATCGTCGCCATCGCGGTGATCGTGGGCAAGGCGGTGTTTTAGCGAGGCCGGGCGAAAAGCGAAAGCGCACATTCCCCTATACGTTCGTTCGAATTCACACCATGGAGCACTCATGATCGAACGCATACTGGCATTAGTCGCATTGGGCATCACGCTCGCGGGCTGCAACACGATGTCCGGCATGGGCCGCGACATCGAGCGCGGCGGCGAAAAACTGCAGGGCGAAGCCCGCGAGACGCAGCAAGAGATGCGCAACAATTAAACGCGCGTTTCAAGAGCAAACGCCCGCGATGTTCGCGGGCGTTTCCATGTACGGCCTCCGGCACCGGGCGACCGATACCTCGGTTTAGGCCGACCGCTTCGCTACCTACCCGTACGCTAAGTTCGACCGGCCTTCGCCGTGCTGCTCGTAGGCTTCTCTTATCTGCGCGACGCGGTCGGTGACGACTTCGGCCTGCTGCTTGGGTGTGAACTTGTAAAGGCGCGCGTATTGCCGCCGAAGATCGCGTTCTTCACCGGGCCGTCGTGTCGTCGCGCAGGAAGTGGGTGTGCATGTCCATGATGAACTGGTTCTTCAGGCCCTGCGCGCGCGTTCGCCATGTGGGGGGTGAGGGGAAAGCCGACGTCTCCGCCGGCAGCACTTCCTTCAGCTCTTCTGGGCTCAGCATGATGATCCTCCGGTGATAGGCGCTGAGCTTATCCGCCGTCGGCAGTGCCGATCGTATCTTATGGGAGCGGGGCGGCAGGCCTTAGCCTACCACCAGTTCGCTACTTTACGATCTGGAGCCGGGGACGGCTGGGAGGAGGGGTAGGCGTATCGCCGGGCGGCGGCGACTCGGGCGTGGCGGGCTGTGCAGGTGCCTCGACCTCGAAGAAAAGCCCCTGCCCGTTCTCTTTCGCGAAAATGCCGAGGACGGCGTCGATCGGGACCGAGCACTCGCGCGACACCCCGTTGAAGCGGGCGGAGAACTGGACGCCGTCGTTGCCTATCGTCAGCCGGTGGGTGGCGTCGTAGCTCAGGTTGAGTATGATCTCGCCGTTCTTCACGTGTTCCATCGGCACGCGGGTGTTCGCATCGACCTTCACCGAGAGATACGGCGTCAGGTTGCTGTCGGAGCACCACTCGTGAATCGCGCGTATGAGGTAGGGCTTGGTGGATTTCTCGGCCATCGGGAGCCCCTATTTCCGCATCACTTTCTCGGACGCGGTGAGCGCGTCTATGAAAGCCGGCCGGCTGAACAGGCGCTCGGCGTACTTCTGTATCGGCGCCGCCTGCTTCGGGAGCTGTATGCCGTAGTAGTCGAGGCGCCACAGGAGGGGCGCGATCGCCACGTCGAGCATGGAGAACTCGTCGCCGAGCATGTGCTTCTGCTTGGTGAAGACCGGCGCGATCTGCGTCAGGTTGTCGCGAATCAGGGTGCGGCCCTTGTCAGCCTGCTTCTGCGTGCCTTTCTCGATCGATTCGATGTGGCTGAACATCTCCTGCTCGAAGCGGAACAGGAAAAGCCGCGCGCGCGCGCGCATCACCGGGTCAGCCGGCATGAGCTGCGGGTGCGGGAAGCGGTCGTCGATGTACTCGTTGATGATGTTGGACTCGTACAGGATCAAGTCGCGCTCGACGAGCACCGGAACCTGGTTGTACGGGTTCATCACCGCCAGGTCCTCGGGCTTGTTGAACAGATCGACATCGACGATCTGGAAGTCCATGCCCTTCTCGTAGAGCACGATCCGGCAGCGCTGGCTGAAAGGGCACGTCGTGCCGGAATAAAGCGTCATCATATGTGGGTCCTAGGGTCTGGCTGTTAGTGCACGTCCTTCCAGTACGCTTTCTTGAGCGCGTACGAGAGTCCTATCAGGATGACGATCACCAGCAGCGAATAGAGGCCGACCGTGACGCGCTGTGCGCGCGCGGGCTCGCTCATGTAAGTCATGTAGTTCACGAGGTCGGCGACGAGGCGGTCGTATTCGACCGGTTTCATCGTGCCGGGTTTGTCGATCACGAGCTTGCCGACGGTCTTCATGTAGCCGTCGGCCTGTTCTTTCGCCTCCTTCAGCACCTGTACGCCCTGCAGCTCCCACAGAGCGTGCGGCATGGCGACGTTCGGATAGACGACGTTGTTCCAGCCGGTCGGCCGGGAGGGATCGCGGTAGAAACCGCGCAGGTAAGTGTAGAGCCAGTCGCTGCCGGGACCGGCGTGCGACGAGCGCGAGCGGGCGGTCACGGTCAGATCGGGCGGCGGCGTGCCGAACCATTGCTTCGCTTCGCGCGGGTCCATCGCCGCCTTCATGAGCTCGCCCACCTTGACCCCGGTGAAGACGAGGTTGTCCCGGATCTGCTGCTCGGTGAGCCCGAGGTCCTGCAGCCGGTTGTACCGCATGTAGCCCGCGCTATGGCAGTTCAGACAGTAGTTCACGAACGCGTGCGCGCCGCGCTGCAGCGACACGCGGTCGGTCGGGTCGATAGGCGCGTGGTCGAGCTTGACGTCGGTGCCGGCCGCAAAGCCGAGCGCGGGAACGAGCAGGAGCGCGGCGGCGTAGCTTCTCATCGTTTTCATCATGCGGGTTCTCACGCCAGCCTCACGGGCTCGGGCCGCGTCGTGTCCATCCGCGAATACCACGGCATCAGCATGAAGAAAGCGAAATAGAGCATCGTCCCGATCTGCGAGATGCGGGTGCCGAGGTCGGTGACGGGCTGCGTGCCGTAGTAGCCGAGCACGAGGAAGACCACCACGAACAGACCCAGCGCGCTCCTGTAGAGCCCGCCTTTGTAGCGCACCGACTTCACCGGACTCTGGTCGAGCCACGGCAGCAGAAAGAAGATCATCACCGCGAGACCCATGAAGATCACGCCCCAGACCTTGGCATCGAGCGCCCAGAACAGCGCGAGCACGACCGCGATCGCGATCAACGCGATCGTTTTCATGCTGCCCCGAAAGGCGCTCCTCAGGATCAGGACTCCGTAGAAGAACACGGCGATCGCAAGGACGATCATGAACTCCTCGGTGATCGCGCGCAGGATCGAGTAGTACGGCGTGAAGTACCACACCGGCGCGATGTGCGAGGGCGTCTTCAGCGGATCGGCGGGTATGAAATTGTTGTACTCCAGGAAGTACCCGCCGAACTCGGGCATGAAGAACATGACGATCGCGAAGAGCGCGAGGAAGACCATGACCCCGAAAGTGTCCTTCACGGTGTAATAGGGATGGAACGGGATGCCGTCGACCGGATGCCCGTCCGGTCCCAGGGTCTTCTTGATCTCGACGCCTTCGGGATTGTTCGAGCCGACTTCATGCAGCGCCATCAGGTGCGCCGCGACCAGCGCCACCAGCACGAGGGGGATCGCGATCACGTGAAACGCGAAGAAGCGGTTCAGCGTCGCGTCCGATACCACGTAATCGCCGCGGATCCACAGCGCGAGGTCGGGCCCGATGAGCGGCAGCGCGTCGAAAAGGTTCACGATCACCTGTGCGCCCCAGAACGACATCTGGCCCCACGGCAGGAGATAGCCGAAGAAAGCTTCGGCCATCAGCATGAGGTAGATCACCATGCCGAAGATCCAGATCAGCTCGCGCGGCTTGCGATAGGAGCCGTACATGAGGCCCCTGAACATGTGCAGGTAGACCACGATGAAGAACATCGAGGCCCCGGTCGAATGCATGTAGCGGACGAGCCAGCCCCACGGCACGTCGCGCATGATGTATTCGACCGATGCGAAAGCCTGCGCGGCATCGGGCTTGTAGTGCATGGTGAGGAAGATGCCGGTGACGATCTGCAGCACCAGCACGAACATCGCGAGCGAGCCGAAGTAGTACCAGAAGTTGAAGTTCTTCGGCGCGTAATACTCCGCCGCGTGCTCTTTCCACAGCGAGATCAGCGGAAAGCGCTGGTCGACCCAGGTGAGCACCCCGTTGAGGGGGCCGGCGCCGGTGACCGGCAGTTTATTTTCGGTAGATGCCATTCGCTTCAGGCTCCCTGCGTGTCTTCGCCGATGACGAGCCTGGTATCGCTCAGGAACCTGTACGGCGGCACCGGGAGGTTGTCGGGCGCAGGCTTGTTCTTGTAGACGCGTCCGGCGAGGTCGAAGAGCGAACCGTGGCACGGGCAATAGAATCCGCCGTGCCAGTCGGCGGCGAAAGCCTCGGGTTGCGACTGCAGCCGGTCGACCGGCGAGCACCCGAGGTGGGTGCAGATACCCTCGACGACGAGATACTCGGGCTTCAGCGAGCGCATTTCATTCTTCGCGTACGCCGGCTGCCGGCTGCGCTTGCTGTCGGGATCGGCGACGCGCTCTTCGTCGGCCGCGACCATCTTCAGCATTTCCGGAGTGCGGCGCACGACCCATGCCGGTTTGCCGCGCCATTCCACGACCATCTTCTGGCCCGGCTCGAGCCCGCTCACGTCGACTTCTACCGGCGCCCCCGCCGCTTTCGCGCGCTCCGAAGGCAGCATGCTCGCGACGAAGGGCACCGCTGCGGCACCCGCCGCCACGCCGCCGGCTGCTACCGTGGTCGCCGTCAGGAGAAAGCGCCGCTTTCCCTGATCCAACTCTTTCTCGGCCATGGATTTTCCTGTATTGCGGAAAAAAACGCCCATTTTAACGATCGCGTGAGGGAAAGTTAAGTGAAACCGCCGAAAGCCCATATCGCTCAGTGGCTTGCGAGCCTTTCGAAGCCGGCGCAAACGGGGGCGCCGCGCGGGCGGGGAGCCCGCGCTAAACCGGGTTTTCGATCTCGACGAAGTGGTGCTCGAGCCCGAAGCGCGCGGCGAGATGCGCCCCGAGCGCCTGCACGCCGAAGCGCTCGGTCGCATGATGTCCGGCAGCGATGAAAGCCACTCCGCTCTCGCGTGCGAGGTGCACGGTCTGCTCCGAAATCTCTCCGCTCAGGTAGACGTCCACGCCGAGCGCCGCCGCGGCTTCGAGATACCCCTGCGCGGCTCCGGTGCACCACGCGACGCGGCGCGCGGGGCGCGACGGATCGCCTATGACGAGCGGTTCTCTCCGCAGCCGCTCCCCCACCCGCGCGGCGAACGCGCTCACCGTGAGGGCATCCCGCGGCGCGCCGTACCAGCCGAGGTCCTGTTCCCCGAATCGACCGGCAGGCTCGAGGCCGAGCGTGCGCGCGAGTGCAGCGTTGTTGCCGACCTCGGGGTGCGCGTCGAGCGGCAGGTGAAACGCGTAGAGGTTGATGTCGTTCTTCACGAGCAGCGCGATGCGCCGCCGGCGCGCGCCGACAAGTCGCTGATCCTCGCCGCGCCAGAAGTAACCGTGATGCACGAGGACGGCATCCGCTTTCATGTCGATGGCGGCCTCGAGCAACGCGATGGAAGCCGTCACTCCGGTCACCAGCCGCTCCACCGGCGCGCGCCCTTCCACCTGCAGGCCGTTTGGGCAATAATCCCGAAACTTTGCGACCTCCAGATACTGGTCGAGGTAGGCGTCCAGGTCGTTGCGTTGCATCTGCGGTGAGGCTCCTGCCAAAAAAAGATTCTAGCCGAGCCGCGCCGATCCAGGCGCCGCCAAACTCCATCGATATGATCCGCAAGCTGTGGCTCGTGTTCTGCCAGACGGCGACGGTGTGCGTCGCCGCGCTCTTCGTGGTGACCACGCTGCGCCCCGATCTCCTGTCCTTCACGCGCGGCAGCGTCGTCACGATTCGCGAAGCGCTTCCCGAAGGCGACGCCGCGAAGATCTCGTCGTTCAGCGATGCCGCCCGGCGCGCGATGCCCGCCGTCGTCAACATCTACACGACGAAGGAGATGAAGATCCAGCGGCATCCGTTCATGGACGACCCGGTCTTCCGCCATTTCTTCGGCGAGCAGTTCGACGCGCAGACGCGCAAGAGCACTAACCTCGGGTCGGGCGTCATCGTGAGCGCGGAGGGTTACATCCTCACCAACAGCCACGTCGTGGAAGCGGCCGACGAGATCGAAATCGCGCTCGCGGACACCCGTCGCGCGAAGGCGACGCTCGTGGGCACCGATCCCGAGACCGATCTCGCGGTGCTCAAGATCGATCTCACCAAGCTGCCGTCGATCCTCTTCGGTCAATCGGATCAGGCGCACGTCGGCGACGTCGTCCTGGCGATCGGCAATCCCTTCGGCGTCGGGCAGACGGTGACGCTCGGCATCATCAGCGCGGTCGGCCGCAGCCACCTCGGCATCAACACGTTCGAGAATTTCATCCAGACCGACGCCGCGATCAATCCCGGCAATTCGGGCGGCGCCCTCGTCGACACCAGCGGGCATCTGATCGGCATCAACACGGCGATCTACTCGCGCACGCCCGGCGGCGCTTCGCTCGGGATCGGCTTCGCCATTCCGGCGAGCACCGCGAAGCAGGTGCTCGAGCAGATCATGGAGACCGGCCAGGTGACCCGCGGCTGGATCGGCGTGGGCGTTCAGGACATGACGAAGGAGCTCTCCGAATCGTTCAGGCTGCCGCAGATCCGCGGCGCGCTCATAACCGAAGTGTTCCGCGGCACGCCCGCGGACAAGGCGGGGGTCAAGCTGGGCGACATCCTGGTCGCGGTGGAAGGCAAGCCCGTCACCGACTCGTCGACGATGCTCAATCTGGTGTCCGCGTTGAACCCCGGGAAGCAGGCGACGCTCAAGATCGTGCGCAGCCAGCAGGAGACCGACATCAACGTGATCATCGGGAGGCGCCCGCTGCAGCAGCGCTTGCGTGAGCAGCGCTGACGCGCTACTTGCGTTCGGCGTCGATGCGGTCCAGCTCGCCATCCATCTGCGAGTCCGAGGGCGATACGTAATCGTCGTCGTCATCGCGCGGCTTCGCGACGAAGCGCGCCAGAAACAGCCCGAGCTCGTACAGCACGCACATCGGTATCGCGAGCAGCAGCTGCGAAATCACGTCGGGCGGGGTGACGATTGCCGCTACGACGAAAGCGCCGACGATGAAATAGGGACGGATCGCCCTCAATTGCTCGAGCGTGACGAGCCCCATGCGCGCGAGCACGATCACCACGATCGGCACCTCGAACGTGACTCCGAAAGCGAGGAACATCGTCAGCACGAAGTTCAGGTACTGCTCGATGTCGGGCGCTACGGTGATGCTCGCCGGCGCGATCTGGTTCACGAACGCGAAAACGACCCCGAACACGAAGAAGTAGCAGAACGCAATGCCGAGGACGAACAGCACGGTGCTGCCGACCACGAGCGGCAACACCAGCTTCTTCTCGTGCGAGTAGAGTCCCGGTGCGACGAAAGCCCATGCCTGGTAGAGCACGTAAGGCAGCACGATGAGGAAAGCCATCATCGCCGCGACTTTCACCGGGATGAGGAACGGCGTTATCACGCCGGTCGCGATCATCTTCGAGCCTGCCGGGAGGGTCTGCATCATCGGATTCGCGAGCAGGTCGTAAAGCTCGGAAGCCCAGGGGAAAAGACACACGAAAACGATGCCGATCGCCACCAGCGAGCGCAGCAGCCGGTCGCGCAGCTCGACCAGGTGGGATATGAAGGTGTCTTCGCTCACGTCGCTCGCGCTTAGGCTTACACGCCGGCGCGCCTGTCGGCCGCGTGCGGTGCGGAGCCGAGCTCGAGCTCCGTTTGCGGATTCACGGCCGGGCCCGCGGCGGCGCTTCCCGGCGCCGCGGCATCATCGACCGGCGCCGCCGGCCCGGATTCCGGCGGTGGCAGCGTCGGATTCGCCTCCTGCGCGATTTTCTGCAGCTCGGATTCCGCGGTATTCACTTCCCGCGAGACCGACTGCTCGAAAGAGCGCGCCGCGTCCTGCATGGTCGCTTGGAGCTTCTTCAGCTCGTCCAGCTCCATTTCGCGGCTGATGTCGGCCTTGACGTCGCTCACGTAGCGCTGCATGCGGCCGAAGAGGTGCCCGAGAGTGCGCGCGACTTTGGGAAGGCGCTCCGGACCGATCACGATCAGCGCGACCACCGCGATGATCATGAGCTCGGAGAAGCCGATGTCGAACATGCTACGTCTTCGTGGTTTCCTTCCTCACCTCGCCTTCGATCGTCTGTCCGGCCGAAGGGGGGATTTCGGACTTGGCGGTCTTGTCTTCCTCGGTCTTCATGCCGTCCTTGAAACCCTTGACGGCGCCGCCGAGGTCGGTGCCGAGGTTGCGCAGCTTCTTGGTGCCGAAGATGAGAATGACGACCAGCAATACGATCAGCCAGTGCCAGATGCTGAACGAACCCATGTCGGTGCTCCTATGTAAGTATCGCCGCTCGCCTGAAGGCTCGGGCCTCGGCGCTACACGAACAGAGGGAAACCAATGGTTTCCCTCCGTAACCTCCTTTCCTTCGGAGGCCAGCGACGCCGCTATCGCCCGCGCGCGGATTTTTCCTCGATGCCGGAAGTGCCTTCGCGGCGCGCGAGCTCCGCGAGCACTTCGCCCGGGCGCGCGCCGTGCCAGGCCAGCAGGACCATGCAATGAAACCAGAGATCTGCGGTTTCGCGTATGAGATGCAGTTTATCACCGTCCTTCGCTGCGAGGAGCGTCTCGGCCGCCTCCTCGGCGACCTTCTTGAGTATGGCGTCGTGACCTTTCGCGGCGAGGCTCGCCACGTACGAGGCGCCGGGGTCGGCCTGCAGGCGCTCGGCGATGACTTCCCCCAGGCGATCGAGTATGTCGGTTTGCGTCATGATCGATAGATCTCGCGCGGGTCCTTGATGACGGGATCGGCGCTCACCCACCGCCCGTCTTCCAGGCGCCGGTAAAAACAGCTCTCGCGCCCGGTGTGGCACGCGATGCCGCCCTGCTGCTCGACTTCGAGCAGCACCACGTCTTCGTCGCAGTCGATGCGCAGCGACTTAACTTTCTGCACGTGCCCCGATTCCTCGCCTTTGCGCCAGAGCTTGGCACGCGAGCGCGACCAGTAGTGCGCTTCACCGGTCTCGACGGTGAGGGCGAGCGCTTCGCGATTCATCCACGCGAGGGTGAGCACGCGGCGCGACGCCGCGTCCTGCGCGATCGCGGGAACGAGTCCGTTCTCCGCCCATTTCACTTTATCGAGCCAATCCATGGTTTTCAGGATACAGGATCCTAAGAGCCCCTAAAGCCTGACCTCTATCCCCCGCCTCGCCATCTCCTCCTTCGCCTGGCGCACCGTGTATTCGCCGTAGTGGAAAATGCTCGCGGCGAGCACCGCGTCGGCGTGCCCTTTCAACACCCCGTCGACGAGATGCTGCAGGTTGCCCACGCCGCCGCTCGCGACGATGGGTATCGAGAGCGCCGAGGAAAACGCGCTCGTCAGCTCGAGGTCGAAGCCCTGGCGCGTGCCGTCGCGGTCCATGCTCGTGAGCAGTATCTCGCCGGCCCCCAGGCTCTCCATCCTGCGCCCCCATTCCACCGCGTCCAGTCCGGTCGCGCGGCGGCCGCCGTGCGTGAACACTTCCCAGGCGAGCGGCGACGAGCCCGCGATGCGCTTCGCGTCCACCGCCACCACGATGCACTGCGAGCCGTAGCGGTTCGCGGCATCGGCAACGAGCTGCGGACTCTGGACGGCAGCGGTATTGATGCTCACCTTGTCCGCTCCGGCGTTGAGCAGCCGCCTGACGTCCTCCACGCTGCGCACGCCGCCGCCCACCGTCAGCGGGATGAAAACCTGGGCCGCTACGGCCTCGACGATGTGGAGGATGAGATCGCGCTCGTCGCTGCTCGCGGTGATGTCGAGGAAAGTGAGCTCGTCGGCCCCCTCGCCGTCGTAGCGCTTCGCGATTTCCACCGGATCGCCCGCGTCCCTCAAGCCGACGAAGTTGACGCCTTTGACGACGCGCCCCGCTTTGACGTCGAGGCAGGGAATGACGCGTTTGGCGAGGCTCACGCCTCGGCCTTCTTCCCCGAGAGCTGGTCGGCGATCTTCTGCGCTTCCTTGAAGTCGAGCGTGCCCTGATACACCGCACGCCCGGTGATGGCTCCGCTGATGCCTTCGGCTTCCACGGCGCACAGCGCCCTGATGTCCTCGAGATCGGTGAGCCCGCCGCTCGCGATCACCGGCACCGTGAGGTGCCGCGCGAGGGCGACCGTCGCCTCGATGTTGACGCCCGTCAGCATGCCGTCGCGGCCGATGTCGGTGTAGATCACGGCCTCGACGCCGTAATCCTCGAACTTCTTCGCGAGGTCTACGACGTCGTGACCGGTCATCTTCGACCAGCCGTCCACCGCCACTTTGCCGTCCTTCGCGTCGAGCGCGACCATCACGTGCCCGGCGAAAGCGGTGCACGCGTCGTGGAGAAAGCCGGGCGTTTTCACGGCCGCGGTGCCTATGATCACGTACGACACGCCGTGGTCGAGATAGCGCTCTATCGTGTCGAGGTCGCGGATGCCGCCGCCCAGCTGGATCGGCAGCTTGTCCCCGACCGCCGCGGCGATCGCCTTGATCGCCCCCTCGTTTCTGGGCTTGCCGGCAGCGGCGCCGTTCAAGTCGATGAGATGAAGACGCCGCGCGCCGAGCTCGAGCCAGTGGCGCGCAGTGGCGGTCGGGTCGTCGGAGAAGACCGTCGCGTCATCCATCGCGCCCTGCTTCAGGCGCACGCATTTACCGTCTTTCAAGTCTATGGCGGGAATGATCAACATGATGGCGAGACCTGCAAGCCTCCGCTGGTTGCTACGGGAAATTCAAACGACCGGGGAACCCATTGCGCGAAATTCGCGAGCAGCCGCAACCCGGCGTCCTGGCTTTTCTCCGGGTGGAACTGCACGGCGAAAATATTCGCGTGCGCGGCGGCGCACGTGAATGGAAACGGATACAGGCTGTAAGCCGCGATGTATTCGGGCGTTGCAGGCTCGGCGAAATAACTGTGCACGAAGTAGAAGCGCGTCGCGTCGGGTATGCCTTCCCACAGCGGGTGCGCGCCGCTTTGATGGACCTCGTTCCAGCCCATGTGCGGGACCTTGAGCTTCCCGCCCGCTGCGTCGACCATCTGGGCGGCCGGAAAGCGGCGCACTTTGCCGGGGAAGAGCCCGAGGCCCGGGGTATCGCCTTCCTCGCTGTGCTCGAACAGCATCTGCAGCCCGATGCAGATCCCGAGGAAAGGCTTTTCGCGCGCGGCTTCGAGTATCGCGCCGCGCAATCCGCGCGCGTCCATTTCGCGCATGCAGTCGCGCATCGCGCCCTGTCCGGGAAAAACCACCCGCCCGGCGGCGCCCACCACGCCCGGGTCGCTGGTCACCGTGACCGTGGCGTGCGGCGCCACGTGCTCTATCGCTTTCGCGACAGAGCGCAGATTGCCCATGCCGTAATCGACGACGGCGATATCGGTCATGCCTGGACCCGCTCCATGTGCGAAATCAAAGAAGGCCTACAGGCTGCCCTTGGTGGAAGGCACGCCGCCCACGCGCGGGTCGAGCTCGACCGCCATGCGCAGCGCGCGGCCGAAAGCCTTGAACGCGGTCTCCGCCTGGTGGTGCGCGTTGGAGCCGCGCAGGCCGTCCACGTGGAGCGTGACGTTGGCGTGATTGACGAAACCCTGGAAGAACTCGTGGACGAGGTCGACGTCGAAATCGCCGATGCGCGCACGCACGAAATCGACGTGGAATTCGAGCCCCGGCCGCCCCGACAGGTCGACGACCACGCGCGAGAGCGCCTCGTCGAGCGGCACGTAGGCATGGCCGTAGCGCCGCACGCCTTTCTTGTCGCCGACGGCCTGCGCGAACGCCTGGCCGAGCGTGATGCCCACGTCCTCGACGGTGTGGTGCGCGTCGATGTGAAGGTCGCCCCGCGCTTCGATCTCCAGATCGAACACGCCATGGCGCGCGACCTGGTCGAGCATGTGGTCGAGAAACGGCACCTGCGTGGCGAGCTTCGCCTGGCCGCTGCCGTCGACATCGAGCTTCACGCTGATCCGGGTCTCCAGCGTATTGCGGGTGACCTGCGCTTCACGCTTCATGATGGGTACTGTGCAATCGTGGTCGTCGTAAGATGCCGCAACTCTACGCGAGCGACTCGCGAAGCGCCTCGAGGAAACGATCGTTCTCGTCGCGCGTGCCCACCGTCACCCGCAGGCAGCCTTCGAGCGCGGGATGCGAGCCGTGCAGGCTCTTGATGAGCACGCCGCGTTGCTTGAGGCCGTCGAACGCGCGTTGGGGAGCGCCGGTCCTGAACAGGATGAAATTCGCATCGCTGGGAAACGGCGTCGTTCCGGGCATGCGCGCGAGCGCGTCGTGGAGTCGGGTCCGTTCGGCCTTGATGGCGGCAGCCTGTTCGTCGAGCAGAGGCTGATGCTTGAGGATCTCCTCGGCGACGAGCTGCGTCAGCACGCTCACATTATACGGCAAGCGCACTTTGTCCACGTGGCGCAGCCACTCGGCGCGTCCCGCGAGGAACCCCAGCCGCAGTCCCGCGAGACCCGACTTCGACAGCGTGCGCATCACCAGGAGGTTGGGCCACTGCCCGATCCGGTCCATGTAGGTGCGCCCGGCGAAAGCGTGATAAGCCTCGTCGATGACGACGAGGCCGGGCGCCGCGTTCAGCACGCGTTCGATCGCGGCGGAATCGAAAAGGTTACCGGTCGGGTTATTCGGGTAGGCGATCAAAACCAGCGGCGGCCGATGGGTTTCGATCGCCTCGACCATGCGCTCCGCGTCGAGCGCATAGCCCTCGGCAAGCGGCACGCCGACGAAGCGCATGCCGCAGAACGTCGCGATCAGCTTGAACATGACGAACGACGGCTCGACCCCGAGCACCGTCGCGCCGGGGCGCGCCGTGGCGAGCGCCAGCATCTGAATGATTTCGTCCGAGCCGTTTCCGAGAATGACTTCGGCGCCCGCCGGAATCCCGAGCACCGCCTTCATCCGCGCCTTGAGGCGCGCCGCGCCCGCGTCCGGGTAGCGATTGATTTCCGCGCCCGCGACGATGTCGGCTATCCTGCCGCGCAGGTCCTCGGGCAGCCGGTAGGGATTCTCCATCGCATCGAGCTTCAGCATGCCGGATGCGTCGGGAACGTGGTAACCCGCGAGCGCGCGGATCTCGTCCCGGATGATCTCGTCGGGCGTCGCCATCACTTCATCCGCAATTCCGCCGAGCGCGCGTGGGCGACGAGTCCCTCTCCCCGAGCGAGCTCCGAAGCGATGGCGCCGAGCTTCGCCGCGCCTTGCTTCGAGATGCGGATCACGCTCGAGCGCTTCTGGAAATCGTAGACGCCGAGCGGCGAGGAAAAGCGCGCGGTGCGCGAAGTCGGCAACACGTGATTGGGGCCCGCGCAGTAATCGCCGAGCGCCTCCGAGGCATAGCGTCCGAGGAAGATGGCGCCGGCGTGGCGTATTTTCGGGAGCAGCGCCTCGGGGTCTTCCACCGCGAGCTCGAGATGCTCGGGCGCGATGCGATTCACGACCTCGCACGCCTCGATCAAATCGCGCACTTCGATGAGCGCGCCACGGCCGGCGAGCGAAGCAGCGATCACGGCGCTGCGCGGCATCTCGGGGAGCTGTCGCTCGATGCTCGCCGCCACCGCATCGAGGAGCGCGCCATCCGGCGAGATGAGTATCGCCTGCGCGAGCTCGTCGTGCTCCGCCTGCGAGAACAGGTCCATGGCGATCCAGTCGGGATCGCTGTGCGCGTCCGCCACGACGACGATCTCGGACGGGCCCGCCACCATGTCGATGCCGACGACCCCGAAGACGCGCCGCTTCGCCGCCGCCACGTACGCGTTGCCGGGTCCGACGATCTTGTCGACCGCCGGGACGGTGGCGGTGCCGTAAGCGAGCGCGCCGATCGCCTGCGCCCCGCCCATCGCAAACACGCGATCCACTCCGCACAGCGCCGCCGCCGCCAGGACGAGGGGATTACGCTCGCCACCCGGCGTCGGCACGGCCATGATCACCTCGGCGACGCCCGCGACTTTTGCGGGAACCACGTTCATCACGACCGACGAAGGATAGGCCGCCTTGCCTCCGGGCACGTAGACGCCGACGCGATCGAGCGGCGTCACCTGCTGCCCGAGCTCGTTGCCTTCGGCGTCCGCGTAGCTCCACGATTTCGCGCGCTGGTGCTCGTGGTAAGCGCGCACGCGCCCGGCGGCGGCGGTAAGCGCATCGCGCTGAGCGGAGCCGAGCATCCGGAGCGCGTCCTTACACTCGGCCATGCTCACTTCGAGATCGCTCGCGCGAACAGCACTGACGCGGTCCAGGCGCTGCGTGTGCTCGAGGAGGGCGGCGTCACCCCGGGCTTTCACGTCGGCGAGGATGCCCGCGGCGATTTCGTCCACTTTCGGGTCCTGGGCGGATTCGAAAGCGAGCAGCGCCGCGAGCCTCGCATCGAAATCGGACTGATCGCTGCGCAACCGTCTCATCGCACTGCCGCGCGGGCGAAAGCATCGAGCAGCGGCTGGACCGCCTCGCGCTTCAGCTTGAGCGATGCCTGGTTGACGATCAGCCTCGCGGACACCGAGGCGATCTCCTCGACCGCGCGCAGGCCGTTCGCTTTCAGCGTGTTGCCGGTGCTCACGAGGTCCACGATCGCATCGGCGAGGCCCACCAGCGGTGCGAGCTCCATCGAGCCGTAGAGCCTGATGAGATCGACGTGCATGCCTTTGGCGGCGAAGTGCTCGCGCGCGGTCTGTACGTATTTGGTCGCGACCTTCAGCCGCGCCCCCTGCTTCACCGCCGCCTGGTAATCGAAGTCCTCGGAGACGGCGACCATCATCCGGCAGCGCGCGATGTTGAGGTCGATCGGCTGATAGAGGCCGTGCCCGCCGTGCTCGTCGAGCACGTCCTTGCCGGCGACGCCCAGGTCCGCCGCGCCATATTGCACGTACGTGGGCACGTCGGTCGCGCGCACGATGATCACGCGCACGTCGCGCTTGTTGGTCGACAGGATGAGCTTGCGCGAAGTCTCCGGGTCTTCGCGCGTCGCGACGCCCGCGGCCGCGAGCAGCGGCACGGTCTCGTCGAAGATGCGGCCCCGGGAGAGCGCGATCGTGATCATCGAAACATTGGGAAAAAGTGCAGAAAGGATTGAATTGTAACGCAAAAGCACTGCGGCTAAACTGCGCCTACGCTATCCTGGAAGCATTGCCATGGCAGCCGAAAACCTCGTTGAAATCACCGACCTCGCGTTCGCGTACGGCGCGCACGAGATCTTCAGGAACGTGAACCTCACGATTCCCCGCGGCAGGATCGTCGGCATCATGGGCGCGAGCGGCTCGGGCAAGACGACCCTCATGCGCCTGATCGGCGGGCAGTTGCGGCCCGCGCGCGGTGAGATCAGGGTGCTCGGCAAGGTCGTGCACGGCCTCAACCGCGGCGAGCTTTTCGACCTGCGGCGCCGGATGGGCATGCAGTTCCAGCAGGGCGGGCTTTTCACAGACCTCTCCGTCTTCGAGAACATCGCGTTCCAGATGCGCGAGAAAACCGACCTGCCCGAAGACATGATCAACGATCTCGTGCTGATGAAGCTGAACGCCGTCGGATTGCGCGGGGCCGCTTCGCTCATGCCCGCCGAGCTCTCGGGCGGCATGTCGCGGCGTGTCGGGCTCGCGCGCGCGATCGCGCTCGACCCGACGCTCATGATGTACGACGAGCCTTTCGCGGGGCTCGACCCGATCTCGTGCAACGTCGTGGGCAATCTCATCCGGCGGCTGAACGATACCCTGGGGCTCACGTCGATCGTCGTGTCGTACGACGCGCACGAAGCGCTGAAGGTGATCGACTACGTCTATTTCATCGCCGACGGCGTCGTCGTCGCGCAGGGGTCGACGGAGGACGTGAAGAAATCCGACGATCCTTTCGTGAGCCAGTTCATCCGCGCGTTACCCGACGGACCGGTGCCGTTCCACTACCGCAGCGACCCCTACGCGCAGGATCTGGAGCTCGAATCGAATCCATCGGAGCGGCGATAGCCGCATAAGCGTGCCTTCGCGCGCGGAGGCGAGAGCGCAGCGGCGCCGAAGGCGCGGCGTTCCTTTACCGCACCCGCTCTATCCTCGCGCCCAGCCTTGAGAGCTTCTCCTCGATCCGCTCGTAGCCGCGGTCGAGATGATAGACGCGCTCCACGCTCGTCCTGCCGCGAGCGATGAGACCTCCGAGCACGAGGCTCGCCGATGCGCGCAGATCGGTCGCCATCACCGTCGCGCCGTCGAGGTGCCGGACCCCTTTCACGACCGCGGTATTGCCTTCGAACTCGATGTCCGCGCCGAGACGCCTCAATTCCTGCACGTGCATGAAGCGGTTCTCGAAAATCGTCTCGGTGATGAGCGCCGTTCCCGATGCCACGCTGTTCAGCGCCATGAACTGCGCCTGCATGTCGGTCGGAAACGCGGGGTAAGGCGCGGTGCGCACGTTCACGGCATTCAGCTCGCCGTTCATCCTGAGATCGATCCAGTCGGCGCCGCTCGTCACGTGCGCGCCGCACTCGCGCAGCTTGTCGAGAACGACCTCGAGGATGTCCGCGCGCGTGCCCGTCAGCCGCACGCTGCCGCGCGTGGCCGCGGCCGCGACCAGAAACGTTCCGGTCTCGATGCGGTCCGGCATGACGCGATGGCGCGCGCCGTGCAGGCGCTCGACGCCTTCGACGCGGATCACGTCGCTGCCCGCGCCTTCGATGTGGGCGCCCATCGCCTGCAGACACACCGCGAGGTCTACGACCTCCGGCTCGCGCGCGGCATTCTCGATGATCGTCGTGCCTTCGGCGAGCGTCGCGGCCATCATCAGGTTCTCGGTTCCGGTCACGGTCACGAGATCGGTGCAGATGCGCGCGCCCTTGAGCCGGCCCGCCCGCGCGATCATGTCGCCCTGCTCGAT
>Ga0105107_10000410_pt1 | contig 27017 bp, 19 predicted proteins | sample PPLLaktember2015_6_FD_79335 | JGI IMG/M metagenome (GOLD analysis project Ga0105107, IMG submission 79335) | Freshwater sediment microbial communities from Prairie Pothole Lake near Jamestown, North Dakota, USA - PPLs Lake P8 Core (1) Depth... | ecosystem: Environmental > Aquatic > Freshwater >... | reverse complement strand
GCAAGATCCGGGAGGTGCGCAAGTTGATCGCGACGCTTGACCAGCCGGTGCGCCAGGTGATGGTGGAAACGCGCCTCGTCGAGGCCACCGACAATTTTGCCAGAAGCTTGGGCGCGCGGCTCAGCCACGCCACCCAGCGCACCAAAGGGTCTACGACTACGACAACGACTGGCTCGATTGATGCCTTGGAACCGCTGTACAACAGCAATACTTACGAATGGCCGAGTGTATTTAACGTCAATCTGCCGTCACCGGGTATTGGCTCGTCCGCGGCCGGCGTGTTTACGTTGAGTTTCATCAAAGGCCTCAAGCAGCTCGATCTGGAACTCTCCGCGCTCGAACAGGATGGCAGCGGCAAGATCATCTCGAGTCCGCGGGTGATCACGGCCAATCAGCAAAAGGCGGTAATCGAACAGGGCCAGGAGCGGGTGTTCACCACCAGCGTGCTCGGTGTAGGCACGGTGGTGACAAAAAAGGCGACATTGAAGCTTGAAGTCACGCCGCAAATCACGCCGGATGATCGCGTCAATCTGAATGTGGATATCTCCAAGGACAATTTTGTCGACGCGACCTCGGGCCTGCTTAACGTCAAGCAAGTCAAAACCCAGGTTCTCCTCGATAACGGCGAGACCGTGGTTATCGGCGGTATCTATGAACAGGACAAGCTCGATGCTGTCACCAAGGTCCCTTTCTTTGGGGATATTCCGCTCCTCGGCTGGTTGTTCAAAAACAAGGAAGTTAAGGATAACAAGACCGAATTACTGATTTTCCTTACACCCAAGATCCTTTCAGAAAACCTGAGTTTGCGTTAAGCCATTTTTGCAAGCGGACCGGTCGCCACCCGGCGACCGGTCCGCTTGCTTTATAACCGGGATGCTGGCATACCATGGACCATGAGCCGGCCGGACAATATCTTCCTGATCGGTCCGATGGGAGCGGGCAAATCCACCATCGGGCGCCATCTTGCCGAGCTGCTGAACAAGGAGTTCCGGGATTCCGACCAGGAGATCGAAAAACGCACCGGGGCCGGCATCCCGCTCATATTTGAAATCGAGGGCGAGGCCGGCTTCCGCAACCGCGAATCGTCGGTGCTGGATGAGCTGACGCGTCAATCCAATCTGGTGCTGGCCACCGGCGGCGGCATCATCCTGTCCCCGGCCAATCGCAAAATCCTGCATGAGCGCGGCATCGTGGTGTATCTGCACGCCCCGTTGGAAACACTGCTGAGCCGCACGCGCCGCGATCGCCATCGCCCTCTCTTGCAGACCACCGACCGCCGCCGCACGCTCGAGGATATTCTCAAGGCGCGCGAACCGGTATACCGCGAGGCGGCGGACATCGTCATCGAAACCTCGCACCGCTCGCCGGTCAGTGTGGCGCGCGAGATCGTCCGCAAACTGGAATCGCATTCGAAAAATGAAAACCTTGCCTCTTGATCTCGGCGAGCGCAGCTACCCGATCTACATCGGTTCCGGCCTGCTCGGCCAGGGAGACCTGCTGAAACGGCATATCGCCGGCAGCCGGGTTGCGATCGTGACCAATGCAACCGTGGCGCCGCTGTATCTGGCGAAAGTGCGTGAACACCTGGGCGCGCTGCAACCGGTGGAAGTGATTTTGCCGGATGGCGAGGAACACAAGACGCTCGAGATCCTGAACCGGATTTTCGATGCCCTGCTGGCCGCGCGCTGTGACCGGCGCACCACCCTCATTGCACTGGGCGGCGGCGTCATCGGTGACATGGCCGGTTTCGCCGCGGCCAGCTACCAGCGCGGCGTGCCCTTCATCCAGGTACCGACCACCCTGCTGTCACAGGTGGATTCCTCGGTCGGCGGCAAGACCGGGGTCAATCACCCGCTCGGCAAGAACATGATCGGCGCGTTCTACCAGCCGCGCGCGGTCATTATCGACACCGACACGCTCAACACCCTGCCGGACCGCGAACTCGCCTCCGGGCTGGCCGAGGTGATCAAGTACGGCCTGATCCGCGATCCCGAGTTTTTCGCCTGGCTCGAGGCCAATCTGGACAAGCTGCTGGCGCGCGATGCCGAGGCGCTGGCCTACGCCATCCACCGCTCCTGCCGCAACAAGGCGGAAGTGGTGGCCGCGGACGAGCGCGAATCCGGCGTGCGCGCCACGCTCAATCTGGGTCATACCTTCGGCCACGCGATCGAGACCGGCCTGGGCTACGGCGAATGGCTGCACGGCGAGGCCATTGCCGCGGGCATGGTGATGGCGGCGGATCTGTCGCGCCGGCTCGGCTGGCTGACGGCCGCGGAAACCGCGCGCATCGAAAAACTGATCCGGCGCGCGCGCCTGCCGGTGCGCGCCCCGGGCTCGCTCTCGCCGGCGCGCTTTCTCGAACTTATGGCCGTGGACAAGAAGGTGCTGGATGGCCGTCTGCGGCTGGTGCTGCTCAAACATCTCGGCGAGGCCGTGGTGACCGACGCGTGCCCGCGCGCCGAGCTCGAAGCGACGCTCGCGAGCATGCGCGAAGCGGCGTAGGTTTGAACAGTTGAAAGTTCAGTGTTCAGGGTTCAAGGTTAATGGAGACATCGCGTCTAACCCTGAACTCGAAACTCTAAACTTTGAACCCTGAACCTTGAACGCGAATAAAGTGACTCTTGCCCCCTATGCCTCGCACGATGCCACCTCGCGCGGAAGACGGTATCCGGAAGCCTCGCCCGCGAACCGTTCCGAGTATCAGCGCGACCGTGACCGCATTATCCACAGCGCCGCGTTCCGCCGTCTCGAGTACAAGACCCAGGTTTTCATCAACCACGAGGGCGACCTGTTCCGCACGCGCCTGACGCACTCGATCGAGGTGGCGCAAATCGCGCGCTCCATCGCCCGCGCGCTCGGACTCAACGAGGACCTGACCGAAGCCATCGCGCTGGCGCACGATCTCGGGCACACGCCTTTCGGCCATTCGGGCCAGGATGCATTGAACGAATGTCTGCGCGATTACGGCGGCTTCGAGCACAACCTGCAATCCTTGCGTGTCGTGGACGTGCTGGAGGAACGCTACGCCGAATTTCCCGGGCTTAATCTCACCTTCGAAACACGCGAAGGCATCCTCAAGCACTGCTCGCCCAGGAACGCCCGCGAACTCGGTGAGCTGGGCAAGCGGTTTCTGGAAAAAACCCAGCCCGGCCTGGAGGCGCAACTGGTCAACATTGCTGACGAAATCGCCTACAACAATCACGACGTGGACGATGGCCTGCGTTCCGGACTGCTGGTGCTGGATCAGCTGAAGCCCATCACCCTGTTCGCCGGGCAATACGACGAAGTGCTGCAACGCTACCCGGACATCCCTCCGCGCCGCGCCATCTATGAAACCATACGCCGCATGATCAACCAGGTGGTCACCGACCTCATCGAGAACAGCCGGCGCCGGATCGCGCAGTCCGGGATCCAGGACATCGAGGACGTGCGACGCCATCCCGAACCCTTGATCGCCTACACCCCCGAAGTGGCCGAAAAGTCACGCGAGCTCAAGCGTTTTCTGCGGCAGAACCTGTACGCGCACGAACGCGTGACCCGCATGATGGGCGAGGCGGTGCAGATCGTGCGCCAGCTGTTCGAGGCCTTCATGAAAGACGCGAGCCTGCTGCCGCCGCAATACCAGGAAAAACTCCGGCAGCCGAACGGGGCCGGCGCGCAGGCCCGTATCGTCGCTGATTACATCGCCGGCATGACCGACCGCTATGCCATGCGCGAGCACGCGCGGCTGTTGGGCCGCCCCGGCGCACCCCGGCCTGGCGAATAAAAGCCGTTTCCGCTCAACCGCTTCTTTCCCGACTTGCCGGAAAACCCCGTTTCTCCAAGGGTTCCATTGAACCGGCCGGGGTGGGCCGGTATACTTTTCGCCCCTTTTGCTCCGGTTTTTTCGAGGTTTTCGCGGGCAGAAGAACGAATTTCCCCGATCCGGGCCAAACCCCCGCTGGTGAGTTCGACAACACGCACGGCTGTTCGGCGCACCAGCAGCTACGGTGCCGGATGGCTACCGGCAGTGAATGAAAACGGTGAATGAATTTGGAACAGCGTAAGACACAACAGGGCCTCTACGATCCGGCCACCGAGCACGACGCCTGCGGCGTCGGCTTCGTGGTGGACATGAAGGGCCGCCGCTCGCACAAGATCGTGACGCAGGCGCTGACCGTCCTGCGCAACCTCATGCATCGCGGCGCCTGCGGTTGCGAGGAGAACACCGGCGACGGCGCCGGCATCCTGATCCAGATGCCGCATGCCTTTTTGAGTCGCGAGTGCGGCAAGCTCGGCATCCAGTTGCCCGAAGCCGGGCATTACGGCAGCGGCGTGGTGTTCCTGCCGCGCGATGCCGCCGAGGCGCGCCACTGTCAGGAAAGGTTTGCCGCCATCGTGCGCGAGGAGGGGCAGACCCTGCTCGGCTGGCGCGAAGTTCCGGTGGATCACTCCTCGCTCGGTCCCACGGCGTGTTCCGCCGAGCCCGTGTTCCGGCAGATTTTCATCGGCCGTGCCGCCGGTGTCGCCGATGACATGGCCTTCGAGCGCAAGCTCTATGTCATCCGCAAGCGCATCGAGCAGGCGATCTGGAATTCGGACCTGAAAGAACGTGCGCTGTTCTACATCCCGAGCCTGTCGGCGCGCACCCTGGTCTACAAGGGCATGCTCACGCCGGTCCAGGTGGAGCCGATGTTCCCCGACCTGGCCGATCCGGCGGTGGAATCGGCGCTGGCGCTGGTGCATTCGCGTTTCTCGACCAACACCTTTCCGTCCTGGCCGCTGGCGCACCCGTACCGCTACATCGCCCACAACGGCGAGATCAACACCCTGCGCGGCAACATCAACTGGATGCGCGCGCGCGAGGCGCTGTGCCAGTCGCCGCTGTTCGGCGACGACCTGAAAAAGATCCTGCCGATCGTGATGGAGGGCGGTTCGGACTCGGCCACCTTCGACAACGTGCTGGAATTCCTGTACATGGCCGGGCGCGAGCTGCCGCACGCCGTGTTGATGATGATTCCGGAGGCGTGGAGCGGGCACGAAATGATGGACGAGGACCGCAAGGCCTTCTACGAATACCACGGTTGCCTGATGGAGCCGTGGGACGGCCCGGCCTCGATCGCCTTCACCGACGGGACCGTCATCGGCGCGATTCTCGACCGCAACGGCCTGCGCCCGTCGCGCTATTACGTCACCAAGGACGGCCTCGTGGTCATGGCCTCCGAGGTCGGCGTGCTCGACATCCCGCCGGAGAACGTGCTCATCAAGGAACGGCTGCATCCGGGACGCATCTTCCTGGTGGACACGCGCGAAGGCCGCATCATCGACGACGCCGAACTGAAGAAACGCTACACTTCGGCGCAACCGTACCGGGAATGGCTGAAGCAGAATCTGGTCCCGCTCGATCAATTGCCGCAGCCGCCGCAATTGCCGGAGCCGGATCACGCCAGCGTGTTGCAGCGCCAGCAGGCCTTCGGCTACACCCATGAGGACCTGCGTATCCTGATGGCGCCGATGGCGCAGAAGGGCGAGGAACCAGTGGGTTCCATGGGCAACGACGCCGCGCTGGCGGTGCTGTCGGACAAGCCGCGCCTGCTGTATGACTATTTCAAGCAGCTGTTCGCGCAGGTGACCAACCCGCCGCTCGACGCCATCCGCGAGGAGCTGGTGACACAGATCGAAACCCCGCTCGGCCCCGAGAGCAACCCGCTCCAGCCCGGGCCGGAGTCCTGCCGCCTGCTCAAGCTCAAGACGCCGATCCTGAGCAACGAGGAACTGGCCAAGATCCGCCATCTCGATCGTCCCGGCTTCAAGACCGTGACCTTGCCGATGCTGTTCCCGGCCGGTTCGGACGGAACCGGGCTGGCGCGGGCGCTGGACGAACTGTGCCGCCAGGCCAGCGACGCCATCGCCAAGGGCGCCACCTTTATTATCCTGTCCGATCGCGGCGTGGACGCGCAACACATGCCGATGCCGGCACTGCTGGCCACGGCCGGCGTGCACCATCATCTGGTGCGCGCGGGCACGCGCGTGAAGGTCGGGCTCATCGTCGAGTCCGGCGAGCCGCGCGAGACGCACCACATGGCGCTGTTGCTGGGTTACGGCGCGGGCGCCATCAATCCGTACCTGGCGTTCGAAACGCTCGACGACATGATCCGCAGCCAGCTGCTCAACAGCCTGGACCATGCGCAGGCGGTCAGGAATTACATCAAGGCGCTGAACAAGGGCGTGGTGAAGGTCATCTCCAAGATGGGCATCTCCACCATCCAGTCCTACCGCGGCGCGCAGATCTTCGAGGCCATCGGCCTCGACAAGGTCTTCGTGGACAAGTATTTCACCTGGACCGCCTCGCGCGTCGGCGGCATCGGCATCGGCGTGGTGGCGCAGGAAACGTCCCTGCGCCATCACCGCGCCTACCCCGACCGGCCGGTGGGTCCGCCCGAGCTCGACTGGGGCGGGCACTACCAGTGGCGCCGCGACGGCGAGTACCACATGCTCAATCCCGACACCGTGGCCAGGCTGCAGCACGCCACGCGCGCCAACTCCTACGAGAAGTTCAAGGAATTTTCGCGCGCCTGCGACGACGGCGCGCAGCATCTGGCAACGCTGCGCGGACTCATGGAGCTGAAGCTGGCCGACCGGCCGATCCCGATCGAGGAGGTCGAGCCGGTGGAATCGATCATGCAGCGCTTCGCCACCGGCGCCATGTCCTACGGCTCGATCAGCATCGAGGCGCACGAGGCGCTGGCGATCGCCATGAACCGCATCGGCGCGCGCTCCAACTGCGGCGAGGGCGGCGAGGACCCGGAACGCTACGGCACGGTCAAGAACTCGCGCATCAAGCAGGTGGCCTCGGGCCGCTTCGGCGTCACCAGCCATTATCTGGTGAACGCCACCGACCTGCAGATCAAGATGGCGCAGGGCGCCAAGCCCGGCGAGGGCGGCCAATTGCCCGGCCACAAGGTGTATCCACCGATCGCCAAGGTGCGCCTGTCCACGCCCGGCGTCGGTCTGATCTCGCCGCCGCCGCACCACGACATCTATTCGATCGAAGACCTGGCGCAGCTGATCCACGACCTCAAGAATGCCAACCGCGACGCGCGCATCCACGTGAAGCTCGTGTCCGAGGTCGGCGTGGGCACCATCGCCGCCGGCGTGGCCAAGGCGCACGCCGACGTGGTGCTCATCTCCGGCCATGACGGCGGCACCGGCGCCAGCCCGCTGTCCTCGCTCAAGCACGCCGGCCTGCCGTGGGAACTGGGCGTGGCCGAGACCCAGCAGGTACTGGTGATGAACAAGCTGCGCGACCGCATCGTGGTGCAGACCGACGGCCAGATGAAGACCGGCCGCGACGTGGTGATCGCCGCGCTGCTGGGCGCGGAGGAATACGGTTTCTCGATTGCGCCGCTGATCGTGCTCGGTTGCATCATGATGCGCGTGTGCCATCTGAACACCTGCCCGGTCGGCATCGCGACGCAGGACCCGGAGCTGCGCAAGAAATTCGCCGGCAACCCGGAGCACGTGGTGAACTTCTTCCGCTTCGTGGCGCAGGAAACGCGCGAGTGGATGGCGCGGCTCGGCTTCCGCACGATGGACGAGATGATCGGGCGCGTGGACCGCCTCATCGTGAAAAAGGCGGTCGATCACTGGAAGGCGCGCGGCCTCGATTTTTCGCAAATTCTTTATCAGCCCGAGGCCGGCCCCGAGGTGGCGACCCGCCACGTGCGCGACCAGGACCACGGCCTCGACAAGTCGCTGGACCTGGTGACGATCCTGCCGCTGTGCCGCGACGCACTGGAATCCAAGAAGCCGTTGGACATCATCCTGCCGATCCGCAACGTCAATCGCACGGTCGGCACGATCCTCGGCTCCGAGGTCAGCAAGCGCTACGGCGCCGAAGGCCTGCCGGAGGACACGATCCGTATCCATTTCAACGGCTCCGCCGGCCAGAGCTTCGGCGCCTTCCTGCCGCGCGGGCTGACCTTCACGCTCGAGGGCGATGCCAACGACTACATCGGCAAGGGGCTGTCCGGCGGCAAGCTGATCGTCTATCCGCCGCGTCAGGCGAGTTTCGTGCCGGAGGAAAACATTCTCATCGGCAACGTCGCGCTGTACGGCGCCACCAGCGGCGAGGCCTATTTCCGCGGCATGGCCGGCGAGCGCTTCGCGGTGCGCAATTCCGGCGTGCACGCGGTGGTCGAGGGCGTGGGCGACCACGGCTGCGAGTACATGACCGGCGGGCGCGTGGTGGTGATCGGCCGCACCGGGCGCAACTTCGCGGCCGGCATGTCCGGCGGCATTGCCTATGTGCTGGATGCGGCCGGTGACTTCAGGCGCCGCTGCAACCTGGCCATGGTGGACATCGATCCCCTGAGCGCCGCCGAGGACACGGACCTAGTGAAGGATCTGCTCAAGCGCCATGCGCACCATACCGGCAGCACGGTGGCTTCAATGCTCCTCGCCAACTGGAAGGCCATGCAGGCGAAATTCGTCAAGGTCACGCCGAAGGATTACAAGCGCGTGCTGGAGGCCATTTCCAAGGCGCGCCAGAGCGGGATCCCGGAGGACAAGGCGGTGATGGAAGCGGCGCATGGGTAAGATCACCGGCTTCATCGAGTTTCACCGCGCCAAGCAGCCCTATCGTCCCGTCGCCGAACGGGTGCGTGACTGGAAGCAGGTCATGGCGCCGTTTCCGGAGGACGTGCTGAGGAAGCAGGGCGCGCGCTGCATGGATTGCGGCATTCCGTTCTGCCACCAGGGTTGCCCGCTGGGCAATCTCATTCCCGACTGGAACGACCTGGTTTACCGCGGCCAGTGGCAGGAGGCCATCGAGCGCCTGCACGCGACCAACAATTTTCCGGATTTCACCGGCACGCTCTGTCCCGCGCCGTGCGAAGGCGCCTGCGTGCTCGGCATCAACGACGACCCGGTGACGATCAAGGCGATCGAATTGGCCATTATCGACCGCGCCTTCCAGGAAGGCTGGATCAAGCCCGAACCGCCGAAAGTGCTCACCGGCAAGAAGGTTGCCGTTATCGGTTCCGGCCCCGCCGGCCTGGCGGGCGCGCAACAGCTGCGCCGCGCCGGCCACGAGGTCACGGTGTTCGAGCGCGATGACCGCATCGGCGGGTTGCTGCGCTACGGGATCCCCGAATTCAAGATGGAAAAGCGAGTCCTGGACCGGCGCCTGGAACAGATGCAGGCCGAGGGCGTGGTGTTCATGCCCGGCGCGCACATCGGCGTGAATGTCCCGGTCGATGAACTGAAGCAGAATTTCGATGTGATCCTGCTCGCCGGCGGTGCCTGCGCCCCGCGTGATCTCCCGGTCCCGGGACGCGATCTCCGGGGCGTGCACTTCGCCATGGAGTATCTGAAGCAATCCAACCGCCGCTGCGAAGGCGACAAGGTCCCGGCGGAACAGGAAATATCCGCCCGGGGCAAGCACGTCGTCATCATCGGCGGCGGCGACACCGGCGCCGACTGCCTCGGCACCGCCAACCGCCAGGGGGCGGTCTCGGTGCACCAGCTGGAGATCATGCCGCGTCCCCCGGAGACGCGCGCCTCGGATAATCCCTGGCCCGAATACCCCCATGTCTATCGCGTGGCCTCGGCGCACGAGGAAGGCGTGGAGCGGGTTTATTCGGTCTCGACCAAGCGTTTCATCGGCGACGGGGACGGGCGCGTCAAAATGCTGGAGCTGGTCAAGGTCGAGGCGGTGCGCGAGCACGGGCGCGTCATCATCAATGAAATTCCGAACAGCAGCTTCACGATCCCCTGCGACCTGGCGCTGCTGGCGATGGGGTTTACCGGTCCCGAGCGTCCCGGCATGCTGGAACAGCTCGGCGTGAAATTCACCGACCGGGGCAATGTCTGGCGCGACGGCAACTGGATGACGAGCGTGCCGGGCGTGTTCACTGCCGGCGACATGCAGCACGGCCAGTCGCTGATCGTCTGGGCCATTGCCGAGGCGCGCTCGGCCGCGCGCGGCATCGACAAATATCTCACGGGCGCGTCCGACCTCCCCGCGCCGCTCTAAAACTTTCTCACCGCAAAGACGCAAAGAGCGCAAAGAAATCATTGAATGAGAGATTCGGCGCGAAGCGCCGTTTTTCTTTTCCTTTGCGTACTTCGCGTCTTTGCGGTGAAATCTCTTTATGACAGAACTCAAGAACGACAGATTATTGCGCGCGCTGCTGCGGCAGCCGGTGGACGTGACGCCGGTGTGGATCATGCGCCAGGCCGGGCGCTATCTGCCCGAGTATCGCGCGGTGCGCGAGAAGGCCGGCGACTTCAAGACGCTGTGCACCACGCCGGAGCTGGCCTGCGAGGTGACGCTGCAACCGCTGCGGCGTTTCCCGCTGGACGCCGCGATTCTGTTCTCCGACATTCTCACCATCCCCGACGCCATGGGGCTCGAGCTGTTCTTCACCGAGGGCGAGGGCCCGCAGTTCCGCAAACCGGTGCGCAGCACGGCCGACGTGGACGCGCTGCCGGTGCCGGACCCCGAAGTCGAGCTGCGCTACGTGATGGACGCGGTGCGCCTGATCCGGCGCGAGCTGGACGGGAAAGTCCCGCTCATCGGTTTCGCCGGCAGCCCCTGGACACTGGCGACCTACATGGTCGAAGGCGGCGGCAGCAAGGAATTCGCCCTGGTCAAGCGCATGCTGTTCGACCAGCCGGCGCTCATGCACCGTTTGCTCGATGTGCTGGCGCGGGCCGTGACGGCCTATCTCAACGCGCAGGTGGCCGCCGGCGCGCAGGCGCTGATGCTGTTCGACACCTGGGGCGGCGCGCTCAGCCCGCGCGACTACAAAGAGTTCTCGCTGCAATACATGGAGCGCATCGTGCACGGCCTGACGCGCGAGCATGAAGGCCGGCGGGTGCCGGTGATCCTGTTCACCAAGAACGGCGGCCAGTGGCTGGAGGCGATGGCGGCCAGCGGCTGCGACGCGCTGGGCATCGACTGGACCACCGACTTGGGCGATGCCCGCGCCCGCGTCGGGAGTCGGGTCGCCCTGCAAGGCAACATGGACCCGTCCATCCTGTATGCCTCCGCCAATCGCATTCGCAGCGAGGTTGCTGCTGTTCTGGCCAGCTACGGAAACGGCAGCGGACATGTTTTCAACCTGGGACACGGCATTCATCAACATGCCGATCCGGAAAGAGTCGCGGCGGCGGTGGATGCCGTGCACGAGCTGAGCCGCCCCTATCATCAGGCGTAACACCCATGGACCACGGCCGCTGCCCGTTCGAGAAGGCCATCCTGAGCGCGCAATGCGCCTGCGAGCTGGCCACGCGTTTTTCCGTGGCCGAGCAGATGGGCGTGAATTGCCGCTCCGGCATCGCCCGCAACAATTGCACCACGCTGCTGGCCCTGATGCGCAACCGGGCGCGCTTCGCGCTCAAGGTCACCGACACCTCCGAGAGTCTCCCGTTCGGCAAGGAGATGAAGGTCATGATCGGGGGCCTGATCGGGCTGCAAGGCCTGCTGGCGCCGGAGCCGGACGCCGGCCGGGTGGGCAATATTCACGCGCTGGTGCGGGAGGCGCAGGAAAAATACGGCTCGCTGGAAGCGCTGCCGTACCAGGAGATCGTCAAATCCATCACCGCGTACCAGGCCAGGCGTCGCGGCCATGTGCCTCCCAGGCCCTGATGCCGGGCTTAAGCCGGGTTCTCCGGTATCGGCGGTAAGTCTTTGATGCGCGTTGCAGGCGCGTGTTTCGCTTGACAAAACATTGTTATTTGGAATGCGCGCGAGTAAATTGACGTCTAATCCGCATAAAAAAACGGACGTCTTGTTTCAGGTAAGAAGAACAAGAAAAACAAATCGTTCTGCGACAGCTCCACAGGGACAGGGGTGCCCGTGTCGCGTAAGCCGGCGGCTCGCGGACTACCGCCGTCCAGGCAGGAGGTGGGGTCAACTTGGTGCAGGATGAGTCCGAGGCGAGCGGAACGTCGTCCTCGAAAAAACTGCTTGGACTGCTGGAAGGACTGAAACGCACACCGGTCGGTGCCGTCATCTACGACCAGGTGGCGCGTATCGTCGAAGAACAGGAAGGCGTGCAGGCCAAGGTCGACCACGTCTATGCCTCGCTGCTGCATCTGCTCCTGAACGCCTACGCCCGCGACCCGAGTGCCGATCACATCACCCGCATCAACGCGCGCCTGATCCAGCTGCGCCACGGCCCGATCATTCCCCGCGCCGGCAAGGTCCCGGACGCAAGCATCGAAGAGAAACTCCACCAGGCGGCTGAGTCCCAGGTTCCGGGGCGCCCGGTGGCCGGAGCGGCGACGCCGGCGCCTGCGTCAGAACCGGCCGCGCGGGTGAAACCGGCGCCCGCGCCGGCCCCAGGCCAAGCCCCGACCGCGAGCCCCGGCAATGGCGCGACCGAGGCCGAGCGCCGCGTCGACGCTGCTTACCGCCAGCATCTCGAGCAGCAGCGCAGCGAGATCGAAAAATTGCAGCAGACGCTCGCCAAGACCGTCACCGACGCCATCACCCAGAACCGCGAGTTCGGCGCGCTGTTGCAGATCGAATTGCGTGCGCTGCAGCAGGCCAACGGCGACAAGGAGGTCGAACAGCTGCGCCAGATCCTGGTCGGCGGGCTGGAAGAACTGATCCAGGGACAGAATTCGCTCGAGGCCAAGCTGCACAAGACCGGCGGTTATCTCCGGCTCATCAAGGCCGACAGCGAGCGGCTGCACGAAGAACTGAACAAAGTGAGGCTGCTGTCGCTGACCGACGAGTTCACCGGGCTGCCCAACCGCCGCGCGTTCATGCGCCGGCTCAAGGACGAGATCAGCCGCTCGCAACGCTACGGCGCGTCGCTGGCGCTCGCCATCATCGACCTGGACGAGTTCAAGGCCATCAACGACATCCACGGACACGCCACCGGCGACGCCATTCTACGCAGTTACGCCATCGACGTGCTGACCGTGCTGCGTCACCACGACCTGGTCGCGCGCTACGGCGGCGAGGAGTTCGCCATCCTGATGCCCAATACCACCCGCGAGGGCGCGGTGGCGGCCATCGAGAAGGTGCGCAGCCGCGCGTTGCAGGCCGTGTGCGAGTTCCAGGGCCGGGACTTCAAGCTGCCCACGTTTTCCACCGGCATCGCCCTGTACGTGGTCGGCGAGTCCCACACCGACCTGATCGACCGCGCCGACCGCGCCCTGTACCGCGCCAAGCGCCTGGGCCGCAACCGCATCGAACTGGAGCAGGGGCTGCCGGCGGCGACCCCGCCCCGGGGCAAAAACAGCGGCAGCGGCTGAATCCGGCCCCGGCGGCGGGTTGTGAACAGCCCGCCCGCCGACTAATCTCCCTGAAGGCAGGCCTTTCACGCCTGCGGCAAAGGAGACGGACTTGGCGGATTCCAATACATCGACATCGGCGGATCCGTCGCTGCTGCAAAGCCTCAAGCTCCATCTCGACGGCCTGAAGCGCACCCAGCACGGCCAGGTCCTCTATAACCAGATCCAGCGCGGACTTCAGAAATACGGACACGAGGACGGGCGCATCGAGCTGGTTTTCGTCAGCTTCCTGCATGCACTGCTCGGCAAGTACGCCACCAGCCCGGCCTGCGACCCGTCCACGCGCGTGAAGGCGCGCCTGATCCAGCAGCGCCTCACGCTCTACCTGCCCAAGGCCGCCCCCGCGTCGGCGGCGCCGAAGCCCATGGTCGCCGCAGCGCGCCCAGCGGCACCGGTGGAACCCAAGGCGGTTGCGGCGCCGCCTCCGCCCGTGGCCGCAGCACCCGTTCCCCCGGCGCCCGTGGCTGAAACCAAGCCTGAACCGAAGCCGGTTGCGGACACGGCGCCGCCGGTCGAAATAAAACCGGCACCGGTCATCGAGACCAAGCCCGAGCCGGTGGCGGAGGTTGTTGCGCCGCCGGTCGTGGACACGCCGGCGCCGGTGGCCGGGACCAAACCGGTTCCGTCCCCGGAGCCCGTGCCGCCGTCGCGCCAGGAAAAGATCCAGGTCCTGGGCGACAGCCTGGCGCAAAAGGTGACGGAGAGCATCGCGGTGGACCAGCAGTTCGGCGAACTGCTGGAGACCGAGCGCGAGGCCATCAAGAATCTCGACAGCCCGCTGGGCGAGTTCAGCGACCTGAAGCAGATCCTGGTCAAGGGCCTGAACGAGCTGATCGAGGAGCGCCAGGCACTGATCGAGAAGCTTTCCAGCGCCGGCGATTATCTCAAGGCGGTGGAATCGGACCGCGAGCGCCTGCGCCAGGAACTGAGCCACGCACGCAAGCACAGCATGGCGGACGAGTTGACGGGGTTGCCGAAACGCGAGGTGTTCGTCAAACAGCTCGAGGCCGAGATCGGTCGCGTGAAGCGTTACGGCTTCGCGCTCGCCGTGGCGGTCATCGACGTGGACAACCTCGAATCGGTCAACCAGCGCTACGGCCGGGCCGCGGGCGACGCGGTGCTGCGCTGTTACGCCGGCCAGATCCTTGCCAAGTTCCGCACCTACGATCTGGTGGCGCGCTACGGCGGCGACGAATTCGCCGTGTTGTTCCCCAACACGCAGAAGGACGGGGCCATGCACGCGCTGGAGAAGGCGCGCAAGACCGCCGCCAGCACCTTCATCCACCAGGACGGGAAAAATATCCCGCTGCCGAGTTTCTCCAGCGTGCTCACGCAGTACTCGCCGGGCGAGCCGGCGGCGACGCTGCTCCAGCGTGCCGACGAGACGCTGAGCCAGGCCCGGCTGGCCGGCTACAACCGCATGGTGGTGGCACTGCCGACGGCCTGATCGCACCCGCCGCTGGTGCCGCCGCTTCTGGCCGGTCTCCATTTGATCAGTTAGTATTGCCGCCACGATCAAATGGAGGAGAACAGTCCATGCGTCTTCGGATATTTCTGGCCGCGTTGACGGCGGGTTTCAGCGGCGTGGTGGCGGCCGATTCCATCGACATCAATCTCAACGACGACACCATCCAGGCGATCTACGCGACCAACTGGCGCACCGCAGAATTCAACGTCGGCCTGCTCACCAACAGCGACGAGGACAACTGGGCGGCCAGCATGGGGCTGCTGGCCCTGGGCGAGAAGCAGACCGGCTCCTCCCGCGTCGAGGGTGGTCTCGGCGGCAAGCTCTATTTTGCCGACGTCGCCGACCAGGACGTGCTGGCGCTCGGTCTCGGCGGCCAGTTCCGGACTTTCCCCAATAACGGCCCGATCGGCTTCGGCGGCTATCTGTATTACGCCCCGAGTGTCGTGACGGCAATGGACGGCGAGCGGTTCTGGGAGGCCGGCGCGCGCGTCGAATTCGAGATGGTGAAGAAAACCGCCAATATCTACCTCGGCTACCGCAAGATGCGCGCCGACCTCGACAATGGACGGGACGTCACCGTGGATTCCGGTCTCCACGCGGGGGTTAAAATCACCTTTTAGCTTCCACGCTCCCGCGGCCCGCAAGCGGTCAGCATGAACAGCCTCTGGAACGACACGGAAGCCGCGCAGTTCCCGGGCGAACTGGGGCAGCGCGTTTACACCTCGCGCCTGCTCGGGCGCGACAAGTCGCTGGTGCTGCACGGCGGCGGCAACACCTCGGTCAAGATCACGGAAAAGAACCTCCTCGGCGAGGATGAAACCCTGCTGTACGTGAAGGGCAGCGGTTGGGATCTCGAATTCATCGAGGCCGCCGGTTTCTCGCCGGTGCGCATCGATCATCTGCTGAAACTCGCCAAGCTCAGGCAGCTGTCCGATCCGCAGATGGTCAATGAATTGCGCACGCACATGACGCGTGCCTCGGCACCCACGCCCTCGGTCGAGGCCATCCTGCACGCGATCCTGCCGTACCAGTACGTGGACCACACCCACGCCGACGCCGTGATCACCATCACCAACACGGCCAATGGCCTCGAACGCATCCGTGAGATCTACGGCGACAACGTGGTCGTGGTTCCCTACGTGATGCCCGGCTTCGACCTGGCGCGCCGCTGCGCCGAGCAGTTCGCCGCCGACGTGCGCAAGAACACCATCGGCATGGTGCTGATGAACCACGGCATCTTTTCCATCGGCCGGACCGCGCAGGAATCCTACGAGCGCATGATCGACCTGGTCACGTGGGCGGAGAATTACCTGGCCAAGCACAAAGCCTGGGTGCTGCCGGAGTCGAGCGAAAAGCCGGAAACGAAACCGCTGCGCCGGGAGCTGGCCGCGCTCAGGCAGCAGCTTTCCGCCGCCGCCGGTTTTCCCGTGATCCTCGCCGCGCACGAAGACGCTTCGAGCCGCGCCTTCGCGCGTCGCGCGGATGTCTCCACGGTCTCGCAGCAGGGCCCGGCCACGCCGGACCACGTGATCCGCACCAAGCGTTTGCCCCTGATCGGGCGCGACGTGGCGGCCTATGCCGAGGCGTACAAAAAATATTTCAGCGAGCATGCGCCCAATGCGAAAGAATCCAAGACCATGCTCGATCCCGCCCCGCGCGTGATTTTGGATCACGAGTTCGGCGTGGCCACCGTCGGGCGCTCTGCCCGCGACGCCGCCATCGCGTTTGATATCTATGCCCATACTATGGAGATCATCCAGCGCGGGACAGCGTTGGGCGGCTATAAAGCCTTGCCGGCAAAGGATATTTTCGACGTGGAGTACTGGGACCTGGAGCAGGCCAAGCTCAAGGGCGGCGGAAGACCGCCGGTGTTCGCCGGGGAAGTCGCGCTGGTCACCGGCGCCGCCTCGGGCATCGGCAAGGCCTGCGTGGATTCGTTACTCGCGCGCGGCGCCGCCGTGGTGGGGCTCGACATCAAACCGGCCATCACCAGTATTTACAACCGTGCGGAATACCTCGGTCTGGTGTGCGACGTGACGGACGAAACCCAGCTCGCCGATGCCCTGGAAAAAACCGCGCACCGTTTCGGCGGCCTCGACATGCTGATCCTGAACGCCGGCATGTTCCCGCCCGGCCGCCGCATCGACGCCCTGAGCACTATGGAGTGGGACAAGGTCATGCGGCTCAACCTGGATTCCAACCTGATGCTGATGCGAGAGGCGCATCCGCTATTGAAGCTCGCGCCCAACGGCGGGCGCGTGGTGGTGATCGGCTCCAAGAATGTCCCGGCACCCGGCCCGGGCGCGGCGGCCTACTCGGCCTCGAAGGCGGCGCTCAACCAGCTCGCACGCGTGGCCGCGCTCGAATGGGGCGCGGACCATATTCGCATCAATTCGCTGCACCCCAACGCCGTGTTCGACACCGGCATCTGGACCGAGGAAGTTTTACAGGCGCGCGCCAAACACTACGGACTCACGGTCGAGCAGTACAAGAAGAACAACGTGCTGAAAACCGAAGTCACCAGCCGCGACGTGGCCGAGCTCGCGGCCGAGATGTGCGGCCCGCTGTTCGCCAAAACCACCGCCGCGCAGGTGCCGGTGGATGGCGGGAATGAGCGGGTGATTTAAATCCTTCAGGTGGCGGTTTGCCAGCTGAACCCGCATTCTCACCGTTCCGGGTTCAACTTTATCCGTTTAACCGGCAGTTTTTCTGCCCAAGTCGACGGCTTAGGTATTAAGACCTAGGTGCTATTCATTGCGCTGTCGATCTGAAGTAGCCTGATTGTGCAGTCGCAACTCGTCCTGCCGCGCACTGACAAGGTGATCGAATGAAACGCATGGCATTACTGCTGACAGCGGTTCTTTATGGTGCAATCGCGTTATCACCCCAGACGGTCGCTGCCCCGCCGCCCGGGAAGATGGCGCGCATCGGCTATCTCGTGCTCTCACCGTTGCTGGAAACACCCTCGCCGGAGCGCGTCGGATTCCTGCGGGGTATGCGCGAGCTTGGCTACGTGGAGGGCAAGAATCTGACTATTGAGTACCGCTCGGCGGATGGTGCCACTGACATGCTGCCCTTCCTGGTGGATGAGCTGGTCGAGCTTGGAGTCGACGTTATTGTTGCCCCTGCGGGGCCGCCATTGCTCGCCGCGAAGGAGGCGACCAGCAAGATCCCTGTCGTGATGATGTTCTCGGCCGATCCGGTAAGCGCGGGCCTGGTCCAGAGTCTCGCCCGTCCCGGCGGAAACGTGACGGGCATGTCCATGCAGAACGTGGAACTTGCTGCCAAGCGACTGGAGCTGCTCAAGGAGGCCGTCCCCCGTATCGCGCGCGTGGCCGTCATTTGGGACTCGTCGAATGTGATGGTTCACCGCGAATGGGAGATGACCCAGCGTATCGCGCGCGGGCTCGGGATCACCCTTGAGTCAGTGGACGTTGGCGGCGAACCCGATTTGAGCCGCGCCTTCGAGCGCATCAAGGCGAAGCGTCCGGATGCCTTGATTGCGATCATCGATCTGCGTATTGCGCGCTATCGCCAGATCATTCCGGGCTTCGCGCTGGCCGAGCGGATACCGTTGATGGCCGGACTGACGGCTTTCACGCAAGCCGGTGGTTTGATGTCCTACGCGCCGGATTTCTCCGAGCTCAGCCGGCGCTCCGCCGGTTTCGTGGACAAACTCCTCAACGGCGCCGATCCGGCGACCTTGCCGGTGCAGCAGCCGACGACGTTTGATCTGGTGATCAACATGAAGACCGCCAAGTCCCTTGGCTTGAGGATTCCGGACAGCATCCTGTTGCGCGCGGATCAGGTGATCAAGTGACCGGCATTTAAACGACGCAGCGCAAGCGTCCGGTTTCGTCGCAGCTGGTGAAGGCGCGTGCGGGCGAGGGGGTTGGCAAGGGCGTATGATTGGCCGGTGATTTGAGGCGCTGGGGGGAGGAGCGGATTGATGAGTCTTTTCAGCCGGCTTCAGGGACGACTCTACCGCAAGTACGCGGTCTACTTCGTCGCACTGGTAAGCGTCGTGCTGCTCGCCAGTGGTGCCATTGGTCTCTATTCCTCCTATCACGAAAACCGCGCTGCCCTCATCGCCCTGCAGCATGAGAAGGCTATCGGTGCCGCGCAGCAGATCGAGCACTTCATCACGGAGATCGAGCACCAGATCGGCTGGACCCATCTGCCGCACGTCGGCGCGGAAACCGTTCTTGAATCGCGGCGCCTTGATTTCATCCGGCTGCTGCGCCAGGTGCCTGCCATCACCGAGGCAAGCTGGATCGACCGGACCGGGCGCGAACAACTGCGGGTTTCGCGCCTCGGGATCGATGTCACCGGAGGTGGAAAGGACTTCTCGAACGATCCACGCTACAAGGAGGCGCAAGCCGGCAGCACGCACTACAGCCCGGTATATTTCCGCAAGGAGACCGAGCCTTATTTGGCGATCACTCTGCCGGCGGGCGGAGCCGCCGCGGGCGTAACCAGCGTTGAGGTCAATCTCAAGTTCGTGTGGGACGTCATCTCGCGCATCAAGATCGGTCGGACGGGCAAGGCCTACGTGGTCGACCGGCGCGGCCAGCTCATCTCGCATCCGGACATCAGTCTGGTGCTGCAGATGACCGATCTCTCACAGCTTCCCCAGGTGCAAACCGCCCTTACCCTGAGACGGTCCGATGGGATTCCCGCGGATTCGGGCGACGCGCGCGATCCCGCAGGCCTATCAGTGCTTGCCGCCCACGCGCCGATCGAACCGCTCGAATGGGTCGTGTTCGTCGAACAGTCGCTCACCGAGGCGTATGCGCCGGTCTACAAGGCGATGGCGCGCAACGCCGTGCTGCTGTTCGTCGGGCTGGTGCTGGCGGTGATGGCGAGTCTCGTGCTCGCACGGCGCATGGTCACGCCGATCCAGAGGCTGCAGGAGGGTGCGACGCGCATCGGCGCGGGCGCGCTCGACCAGCACATCGAGGTCGCCACGCACGACGAGCTCGGGTCCCTGGCGGACGAGTTCAACAACATGGCGGCGCGTCTGCGCGAATCGTATGCCGGTCTGGAGCAGAAAGTGGAGGAGCGTACCCGCGAACTTGCAGCGGCCAACCAGTCCAAGTCACGCTTTCTTGCGGCCGCGAGCCACGACCTGCGCCAGCCGATGCACGCGCTCGGGCTGTTCATCGCGCAGCTCCGCGCGCGCATCCACGAGCCGGAGACGCTGGCGCTCGTCGGCAAGGTCGAGTCCGCGGTCACGGCGCTCCAGGAGTTGCTCGACGCGCTGCTCGACATCTCGCGGCTCGACGCCGGGGTGGTGTCGCCGACAACCGCTGATTTACGACTTCAGCCGCTTTTCACGCGGCTCGAGGCGGCCTTCGCCCCTCAGGCCGAACGCAAAGGAGTGCGTCTGCGCGCCGCGCCGACACGGCTCGCGGTCTTGAGCGACCCGGTGCTGCTCGAGCGCATCCTGATCAATCTCCTCGCCAACGCCGTGCGTTATACCGAGCACGGCGCCATCCTGCTTGGCGCCCGGCGTCACGGCGATCGTGTGCGCATCGAGGTGTGGGACACCGGTGCCGGCATCGCAGCTGAACATCGCGAGGCGATCTTTCAGGAGTTCTTCCAGGTCGGCAATCCGGAGCGCGATCGCGCCAAGGGGCTGGGTTTGGGGCTCGCCATCGTGGCGCGACTCGCACGCCTGCTGGGCAACCGCATCGAAATGCGATCCCATCCCGGCAAGGGATCGGTATTCGCCGTCGAACTGCCGATGGGCGAGGCGCGCACGGAGATTGAATCGGCGACACAGGCACCAGCGTTGTGCGAGGTATTGCCCGGGGCGCGGGTGTTGGTGGTGGATGACGATGCGCTGGTGCGCGAAGCGATGACGAGTGCACTCGGGCAGTGGGGTTGCCGGGTAGCCACGGCGGCCAACGGCGACGAGGCCATCGCGCGCTTCGACAGCGAGGATGGAAAACCGGATGCGATTCTTTGCGATTACCGGTTGCCGAACGGCGAGACCGGTGTCGACGTGATCGCGCGCCTGCGAGCGGCGGCCGGCCGGCCGATTCCGGCCGCGCTCGTCACCGGCGACACCGCGCCGGAACGGCTGCGCGAGGCGAAACTGGCCGGGCACGCGTTGCTGCACAAGCCGGTGCACCCGGCCAAGCTGCGTGCCCTGCTCGAGCAGCTGCTGTCGCTTTCCCGCGCTAGCGTTTCACCGGCGAAGGCGACGGAGTCTCGAACGCAAGCCCGAGGCGGTTGACCGCAACAATGGCCTGCGCGCGGCTGGCCACCTTGAGCGTGCGCAGGATGGCGGTGACGTGAATCTTGACGGTCGCCTCTGCGAGTCCGAGTTCCCGGCAAATCTGTTTGTTGGATTTCCCCTGCGCCATGAGCGCCAGCACATCGAGCTGGCGTTCGGTGAGCCCCAGCTCCGCCGGTGACTTCGGCGCCGACAAGTTCGTATCCGGCGGCGTGTTCACGGGCACCGCGTTCAGCAATTCCGGAGGTACGTAGCGCCCGCCCGAGAGCACCAGCCGCAACGCACTCAGCATCACCGCATTATTCGCCGACTTGGGGATGAAGCCCATCGCGCCGCGATCGAGCGCCGCGCGCATGGTCGTTGCATCTTCCTGAGCCGAGAGGATCACGATCGGCAGCGCGGCGTGCTCGCGGCGCAGTTCCGCGAGCGTCGCGAATCCGTCCGTACCCGGAAGATTCAGATCGAGCAGCAGCAGATCGAGATCCACATGCTCGTTCACCTGGCGGCAGGCGCTATCGCCATCTCCCGCTTCCAGCACGGTGACGTTTCCGTCGAGTTCCTTCAGCACGTGCCGCAGTGCCTCGCGAATCAACGCATGGTCGTCGGCGACCAGAATTTTCATGACGACAGACCTCCTCCCGGCGTTTACAGCGATACGTTCTTAGGTATTAAGACGAAGTTATTACAGTCTTTTTACGCGCGCGGGACAAGTGGCGCAACAGGGTCGGTACCGCCGTCATTTCCTCTCATCGTGCCCTGCCTGCGACCTTGGTTCTAGTTCTTGAGCCTGATTTCCGAATGCCACTTTCGTGAGCATACTCTGTCCTGTTCCAAATGCAGTGCGATTGCATCGATTCACTGGATTAACCGACAAATTGGAGGCAAGTGCCATGAACGGATATCTCACAAAACTGATTGCCATTCTGCTGTTCAGCAGCGGCACCGCGTTTGCCGCGATCGACCGCGCGCCGTCATCCACCCAGGAGGATTTTCAGACAACGGTCGACCGCATTGTCGCCGAGGGTACACAGGATGGTTGTTCTGATTCTGAACAGGTTGTGTGGCTCTAGGCGCGGGACCGATTTCTCTTTGTTCCGATCTTCCGGGGGCCGTGCGCCAGGGTAAGAGGGTCGCTGACCTTGTGGGTTCCGCCAGACCTCATCACTCAGTCACCTGATACAAGAGGAGGATCACATGAAAAATGGCTAAACGAGTATATCGAGCGGTCAACCGCGAACGGCAATCCATCCATCGCAATTTTGATTAGAGGAGCAACAAGATGAAAAAGCATCAGCTGGCAGTGGCAGTATTGGCGACGTTGCTGGGCATTACTGGGAACGCCCATGCAGCGACGGCAACCACAACATTGGACGTGAGCGTGAGCGTACAGGGGGCGTGCTCGGTTTCGGCAACGGGCATTGTCTTTCCCTATATTCCCAATGACCTTGCGAGCGCCAATGGCGATGTCACGGTGACCTGCCCGGCGGGCATGCCCTATGCCATTGCCCTTGACGCCGGGCAGCATTCCAACGGTCAGTATCGGCAGGTGGTTAACAATACCAGTTCAATTCCATACGAACTCTACAAAGATCAAATCGGAGGTAACGTCTGGGGTGACGCCGACTATGGCCAAACCTATCTTTCGGGCACCAGTCTTGCCGATACGGGCAATGGATTGCCGCAGCCTCATGCAGTATTGGGTGTAATGGGTTTCACCGGGGGTGAGCAACCCGGTGAGTACACGGACGCGGTCACCGTGTCGGTGAACTACTGATTACCATGAACAGCGTGGGGCGGATTCAGCCGCCCCACGTCCAAATAATATGAACCAGAAGATGCCGGGTGTGAAATTGACAAGGACATTGCTCAGATTCCTCGCTGTTCCGTTATTGCTGCTGCCTGCGCTTGCCTTGGCGGGTTCTTTCACGGCCGTGCCGGTCAAGCTCACCATCGACAGCCGCTCGAAGACCGAGGTACTCAGGATCATGAACGATGGCAACGAGAAAGTAACCGTCCAACTTGAAGCCAAGGCCTGGAGCCAGGACGAGACGGGTCAAGACGTATACGCGGATACGAAGGATATCGTTTTCTTCCCAAAGATCGCTGACATCGAAAAGGGTGAGGAGCGGATCATAAGAATCGGCTACCAGGGGGAGAAGGCTCCGTCGACGGAGAAGACCTACAGGTTGTATCTCGCTGAGCTGCCTGTGACCAGTCCCGGGGAGCTTGCCCTGAAATTCGCCCTGCGGCTCGGCATCCCCATCTTCGTCAGCCCCCGGAAGGAGAACAGGGAATGGGCCGTCGACAAGGTTGGGATTTCAGAGGAATCCCTCAGGGTCAGCATTAACAACAGCGGTAATACCCATGCCGTCGTCAGCAAGATCATGGCCACAGGCCTCGATGCATCGGGCAAAGAGGTCTTTTCACGGAACATCAGCGGCTGGTATGTGCTGGCAGGGGTATCGAAGCCGTTTGCCGTCGACGTTTCCCGCCAGGAGTGCCTCAGCGTCCGCACCATCAATGTGACCGCGGAAGCGGGAAAGATCGTCCGTGATACCACACTCAATGTGGACCGAACGATGTGTACGCCAAAACATCAGCAAATCAAAAAGAAGATGAATGGTGTATCCGGCGGAGAGTGATTTGTTTTCCGTCATCCCCTTTGAAAAAAACAGTGATCAAGCGTGCCACCCTGATCCTGCTGTGCTGGTTATTGCTCCCCCTCAGCAGCGAGGCGTCGGAGACAGTGGTGCTGAAGATCATTCTCAATGCCGAGGACAAGGGAGACTATTTCATACTGCTGACCGAGGGAGGCGATGCGCTATTGCGTCACGAAGACCTTGTTGCGATCGGATTCCAGGAAATGCCGAAAGACATGGGGACAATGATCGGACAGGAGAAATACCTGTCCCTGAAGTCTCTCGCTCCGCGCGTGCACTTTGAAATTGATGAAAGGGGATCGGCGCTGCGTATCACGGCCAACCCGGGCATGCTCAGAAAAAATGTGGTCGATCTTGCCCATAAACGGGATGGCGATGTCCTTTCGACCAGGGATAACGCAGCCTTTCTCAATTACAGCCTGGGCTATCGTGCCGGGAGTCACTCCGACCTCGAGACCCTGAACTTCCCCTGGGAAGCCGGAATCAGCATCGGCGGTTGGCTCGGTTTTTCCAGCTTCATCTACACAAACACCGGTGAAGACGAAAAACATGTCCGGCTTTTTTCCAATGCGACCTGGGATGACAGGACGACTCTGAGGAGGATAGTGGCGGGGGATTTTTCCGCCTACTCGGGCAATCTGGGGGGCGGCGGGATTTTCGGTGGACTGAGCCTTTCGAAGAATTTTTCCATCAGGCCGGACTTCAAAAGGTATCCGGGTGTCGATCTCGCCGGAGTGCTCGAATCTTCCTCGGATGTGGAATTGTATGTCAACGATACGTTGTTGCGCCGGGAGCATCTTCCCGCTGGAGAGTTCCAGTTCCTGAACCTGCCCGGTACCACCGGTCTGTGGGATACGACCCTTGTCATTCGCGATGCTTTTGGTCGGGAGACGAGAATCACGAATCCCTTTTACGTCTCCTCCCAGCTCCTGAAGCCGGGTCTGCATGACTACAGCTATAACTTCGGTTTTAAAAGAGAAGCGCTGGGCCAGGAGAGTTTTGAATACGGCGAGGCGGCCTTTGTGGGCTACCACCGGCTGGGACTGACCAGCGCATTGACCGGGGGCCTGCGGGCCGAGGTTGACCAGGATATGACCAACCTCGGCTGTTCAGCCACATTCATCCCGTGGCGGCGGCTGGGGGAGACAAATATGTCCTTGGCCATCAGTAACGAGGAAGGTCATCGCGGCAAAGGCGTGATCTTGAGCCATTTCTATACGGACGGGAGCATCAGTGGAAGTTTCTCGTTGCGGGGCCTGTCCCGGGAGTATGCCAACCTCGGGCTGTCCTCGTCCCAGGACCGGCCGCGTCGCGAGGGCACCGTCGGACTCGGCTACAACCTGAGGGCCTTCGGCGCCATATCCGTGAGCTATTCATCTGCGGATTATTACACGGAGACGGACCAACGAAGGGCATCCATTTTTTATTCGCGGGGGCTCTGGAAAAATGCCTCAGTACAGCTCCGGGCCAGCAGGACGGAATCGGATGTCACGGTCAATGAGGTCTTTGCCAGTTTTCTGGTATTTCTGGGGACTGGCAAATCAGGGGGCCTGTCTTACCGGATGCGGGACGACAGGATTGCCACGGCCGTTACCATGCAGCAAAACCCGCCGCTCGGGACCGGTTTCGGTTACCGGCTGCTTGCCGATACCGTTGAGGATGACCTGGGCGACCGCAACACCGGCGGCAATCTCGCTGTGCAATACCGCGCGCCCTACGGAGTCTATTCCGCTGACTACAACAGGATCGCCGGTCAGGATATCTACGACATTCGCATGTCCGGCGGGATCGCCGTCATCGGCAATTCTGCTTATCTGTCCAGACCCGTTTCGGACAGCTTCGCGCTGGTGAAGGTGGCTGGCCTCGAGGGCGTGAAGGTCAAATACAGCAATCAGGAGGTCGGAACAACGAATGAAGACGGCGAGATCATCGTGCCGAATCTGATTTCCTATTATCCCAATGATCTTTCCATCGAGACGGGGGATCTGCCGGTGAACTATGAGGTTTCCCATCTACGGAAATATGTCTCTCCGCCCGTACGGGGCGGCAGCATCGTGAACATTGCAGTCACGAAGCTGCAGGGTTTTACGGGCCGCCTCTTCATAGTGGAAAAGGGCGAACGGCGTGCAGCCCAGTACTGGGGCCTCCGGTTATGGGTCGAGGACGAGCCAAGGGAATTCATCGTGGGCAATGGCGGGGAGTTCTATCTCGAGAATCTTCCTGCGGGCAGGTTCCGTGCGAATCTGTTCATGCAGGACAAGAAGTGCGAGTTTGATCTGATCATTCCCGAAAGCGATGACGTCATGGTCGAGATGGGGGAGAAATCCTGTGCGCTGGATTAGCGGACTTCTAAGCGGGGTCATGCTGCTCGTTGCAGCCCAGGCCAGGGGCGAAGGGTGTACGGTGTCCGCGGTACCCGTCCAGTTCGGGCAATACAATATTATTGACCCCTTCCCGGTTGATGCCGTTGGAAGAGTCAGTATTGGCTGTGATGCGGGCACGGCTTACACCGTGAAGCTGGGTCCCGGCGAGAACTCGACCGGCGGTTTCCATCCCAGGAAACTGCGGTCTGACACGTTCGGTGAGGTGCTCAACTACAACTTGTACCGCGATTCAACTCACGCCGAGGTCTGGGGGGACGGTATCGACGGCACCTTTTTCCAGTCGGGGCTTGGAACGGGCGGGATCAGGATGCTCACCGTGTATGGCAGGCTGTACGAAAGGCAGAACGTCGGCACGGGCCTTTTCAGAGATTCGATCGTGGTGACTGTGGAATGGTAGGCAATGGATCAGAATAATCTCGCGCGACAGCAGTCCCAGCCCCAATTCTGCCCGCACGCCTCGTGTTGCGCGATGAACGCCCGAACATCAGCGGGCCAGTCTGCCTGCGGTGCGACACTGCATCCAGTGGAAAGACCGAGAATGACCAGGAGCAGTCCGATCGGGGGATGCGCTGGTGTTGCTTTATTCATGCTTGCCCCAAAATTATTTTCCCGGCCCAATCCAACACGGCCAAAACCCGTGGCACCAGCAATCCCCGTGCGGTGTCGTATTCCAGCCAGCGGAATTCATCGTGTTCCGGTTTGCCGAGTTCTTCGGTGATCGGCAGATAAACCTCCCCCTCCGCCGATTCGGCGAGGTAATAACGCGCGATTTTATTTTTGCCATACGGCTCGGTTTCGGTGAACGGGGGTCCCCAGCGGAAATTAAGGCCAGTCAGCGTGGTTTCTTCCTCTACTTCGCGGATAGCGGCGGCCAGGGGGTCCTCGCCGGGTTCGACCATGCCCTTGGAGAAATCCCAGTAGCTGCCGGCGCGCAACAGCAGGTAACGGTATTGATCGCCGAAGCGGCGGACGAT
>Ga0105107_10000409_pt1 | contig 27026 bp, 20 predicted proteins | sample PPLLaktember2015_6_FD_79335 | JGI IMG/M metagenome (GOLD analysis project Ga0105107, IMG submission 79335) | Freshwater sediment microbial communities from Prairie Pothole Lake near Jamestown, North Dakota, USA - PPLs Lake P8 Core (1) Depth... | ecosystem: Environmental > Aquatic > Freshwater >... | reverse complement strand
CCGCCGCAGGTCTTGACGTAGGCGATCGGGAAGCGCACGTCCTCGAGGCGCAGCGCGCGCACGGCCTTGAAGCCGAACACGTTGCCGACCAGCGAGGTGAACACGTTCACCACCGAGCCCTCTTCGAACAGGTCGATCGGGTAGGCGATGAAGGCGTAGAAACAGGTGTCGTCGCCCGGCACGTCTTCGATGCGGTAGGCGCGGCCCTTGTAGTAGTCGAGGTCGGTCAGCAGGTCGGTCCAGACCGTGGTCCAGGTGCCGGTGGACGACTCGGCGGCCACCGCGGCGGCGGCCTCTTCGCGCGGCACGCCGGCCTGCGGGGTGATCTTGAAGCACGCCAGAATATCGGTCTCGTTCGGCGTGTAATTCGGCATCCAATAGGTTTCGCGGTACTCTTTGACGCCCGCTTTGTACGTCTTCACTTTGCCTGACATGGAGGACTCCTCGTTAGAAATCGTTTGGATTCGGCATTTCGCCTGCTTTCCCTGGGCGAACCTGCATTCTGGGCGCTAACCCTACTCCCCGCGTACCATAAATAATACTCACAATTTATGATTATTATGATAAGTTATTACTTATAGTCATATCGGGGCCGATACTTTGCACCTCACGCTGCGTCAACTCAAGGTCTTTGAATCGGTCGCGCGCCACCTGAACTACACCCGCGCCGCAGAAGAGCTTTTCCTGACCCAGCCGGCCGTATCCATGCAGGTCAAGCAACTCGAGGAACATCTGGGTGTGGCCCTGTTCGAGCAGCTGGGCAAGCGCATCCACCTCACCGAGGCCGGCCAGGAGGTGCTCGCCTACGCCCGCACCGTGACCCAGCAGCTGGACGAGCTCGAATCGGTGCTGAACCGCATCAAGGGACTGTCCGGCGGGAAACTGCGGATTTCGGTCGCGACCACGGCCAACTACTTCATCCCCACCCTGCTCGGCACCTTCTCGCGCCGCTATCCGGAAGTGACGGTCAGCCTCGACGTCACCAACCGCGAGGCGCTGCTGCAGCAGCTTTCGGAAAATACCGTGGACCTCGTCATCATGGGCCAGCCGCCGTCGGGCCTCGACGTCGAGGCCGAGGCCTTCATGGAAAACCCGCTGGTGATCGTGGCGCCGCCGGGGCACCCATTGGCACATCAGAAAAAAATCCCGCTGAAGCGCCTGCAGGAGGAAGTGTTCCTGGTGCGCGAGCCGGGCTCGGGCACGCGCAGCGCCATGGAGCGCTTTTTCGCCGAGCGCGAAATTCACCTGAAAACCGGCATGGAAGTCGGCAGCAACGAGGCGATCAAACAGAGCGTGCAGGCGGGATTGGGACTGGGGCTGCTGTCACGCGCCACGATAGAGCAGGAACTGGAGCTGAAACGCCTGGTGGTGCTCGACGTCGCCGAGTTTCCCATCATGCGTCACTGGTACCTGGTGCACCGGCGCGGCAAGCGCCTTTCCGCCGTGGCCGAGGTGTTCAAGGATTTTATGCTGAAGGAAGCCCGCGCCTTGCTGCAAAAATCAACGAGAAGCAACAAGAAATAGATAGGATTAGCTGGCGAAGCGGCGCCAGTAGGTCTCGCGCCAGTAATAGAGAACCGTGGTATCCGCGAGCGGATAGGACTCCGCATAATCGACACCGCGCTGCGGCTCCTCGATATTGTCATGCGACGGGTCGAGCGGGCGCCAGCTGGAATCGCGCGGCTCTTCCTCGAAAGGGGCGCGCCCTTCCCCGCGGAAACGCCGCTCCGAGACGCCCAGTTCCGCGAAGTTCTGCTGGCCCTGTTCGAGCGAGACATGGTTGGAACTGCCCGGCATGCGCGGAAACCGCAGCTGCGCGAGGTCGTCTTCCCACAGGCAGATCGGGCACTTTTCGTGATGGCCGGGCTGGTGCAGAAACACCTGGTGGCCGCAGCAGGGGCAGGGATATTTGGTGCGATGCATCATGTTTCAACCATAGGCCGATCCGCCTGGCTTCGCAATTCCCTCCGGAAAAGAAATAAAAAGGGGCGGTTGCCCGCCCCTTTTATTGCCACTTCAGCAGAACCATTCACCCCTCATCCCCACCCCTTCTCCCGCAAGGGGAGAAGGGAGCGAGCCGAGGCGCGCTACGCGCGCATTCAGTTCACTTTGGGATCGAGTTCGCCCTTGGTGTAGCGGGCGGTCATGGCCTCTAGCGACAGCACCTTGATCTTGCTTGCCTGGCCGGAGCAACCGAAGGCTTCATAACGCGCCTTGCAGATTTCCTTCATGCCCTTGGTCGAGGCGGCGAGCCACTTGCGCGGGTCGAATTCCTTCTTGTTCTCGGCCAGGAACTTGCGCACCGCGCCGGTCGAGGACATGCGCAGATCGGTGTCGATATTGACCTTGCGCACGCCGTGCTTGATGCCCTGCACGATCTCTTCCACCGGCACGCCGTAGGTCTCGCCCATGTCGCCGCCGTAGGAGTTGATGATCTTGAGCCATTCCTGCGGCACCGAGCTGGAACCGTGCATCACCAAGTGCGTGTTCGGAATGCGCTTGTGGATCGCCTTGATGCGCTCGATGGCGAGGATATCGCCCGTGGGCGGACGCGTGAACTTGTAGGCGCCGTGGCTGGTGCCGATGGCGATGGCCAGCGCGTCGACCTTGGTCTTCTTCACGAAATCCGCCGCCTCGTCCGGGTCGGTCAGGAGCTGCGAATGATCGAGCTTGCCCTCGGCGCCGGAGCCGTCTTCCTCGCCGGCCATGCCGGTCTCGAGCGAGCCGAGGCAACCGAGTTCGCCTTCCACGGACACGCCGCAGGCATGGGCCATGTCGACCACGCGCTTGGTGACGTCGACGTTGTATTCATAGCTGGCCGGGGTCTTCATGTCTTCCTTCAGCGAGCCGTCCATCATCACGGACGAGAAGCCTAGCTGGATCGAGCGCTGGCAAACCGCCGGCGAGGCGCCGTGGTCCTGGTGCATGACGACGGGAATATGTGGCCACTCTTCGATCGCCGCCAGGATCAGGTGGCGCAGGAACGGCGCACCCGCGTATTTGCGCGCGCCGGCCGAGGCCTGCACGATCACCGGGCTGTCGGTTTCGTGCGCGGCTTCCATGATGGCGCGCATCTGTTCCAGATTGTTGACGTTGAACGCCGGAACGCCGTAGGTATGTTCCGCGGCGTGATCCAGCAGTTGACGCAGGGTTACGAGTGCCATGACAAACTCCTCTCGATACGTTATTAATTGAATTTGAAATCTTGCGGGTCAGGTAAATTCCGGCAGATTGCCCACCATGGCGATCTTCATGGCGTTGGTGCCGCCCAGCACGCCCGTCAGGTCACCCTTGGTGATGATGACCAGATCCCCGTCACGCACCGTGCCCCGCCGGCGCAATTCATCGATTGCTTCCTTGTTGACGGTCGCGTGATCGGACGTCGTTACCTCGAAAACCACGGGATAAACACCGCGATAGAGGCTCACCTTTCTACGCGTCTCCACATGGCTCGTCAAGGCGTAGATAGGCACGCCCGAACTGATGCGCGACATCCACAGAACAGTAGACCCGGATTCTGTAAGGGCGGCGATGGCCTTCACCGCCAGGTGATTGGCTGTGTACATGGTAGCCATGGCAATGGCCTCATCCACCCGATGGAACATGGCGCGCATGCGATGCGCGGACGTGGTCACTTCCGGCTCCTGCTCGGCCACGCGGCAGACCCGGTCCATCGCCATCACCGCCGCCGCCGGATGCTTGCCGGCAGCGGTTTCGGCGGACAGCATCACCGCGTCGGTGCCGTCGATCACGGCGTTGGCGACGTCGGACACCTCGGCGCGCGTGGGAATGGCGCTTTCGATCATCGATTCCATCATCTGCGTCGCGGTGATCGAGGCCTTGTTGCGTTCCCGCGCCATCCGGATCAGCCGCTTCTGGATCGGCGGCACGGCTGCGTCGCCCATCTCGACCGCGAGATCGCCGCGCGCGATCATGATCGCGTCCGAGGCATCGATGATGGCCTCGATGTTCTGAACCGCTTCCGCGCGTTCGATCTTGGCGATGATCCCGCCATGGCCGCCGGCGGCGCGCAACAGCTGGCGCGCCTCGTTGACGTCATCGGCGCTGCGCGGGAAGGAAATGGCGACGTAATCGGCGCGCATCTGGGCGGCCACGCGGATGTCCTCGCGGTCCTTGTCGGTAAGCGCCTTGGCCGTGAGCCCGCCGCCCTGGCGATTGATGCCCTTGCTGTTCGAGAGTTCGCCGCCGACCACCACGCGGCAGATCACTGCGCTGCCGTCCACCTTGTCGACCCACAACACGATGCGCCCGTCGTCGAGCAGCAGCGTCACGCCGCGCTCGACGTCCTGCGGCAACGGCTTGTACGTGACGCCGACGCGTTCCTGGTTGCCGGCATCGAGCGGATGATCCACGTCGAGGGCGAAGGTCTCGCCTTCCGCCAGCTGGATCGGGCCGTTCTTGAATTTGCCGATGCGGATCTTGGGGCCCTGCAGGTCCACGATCACGCCGATTTCACGCTCGTGCGCCTTGGCGCGCTCGCGCACGGTCTCGGCGCGGCGCACGTGAACTTCGTGCCGGTCATGTGAAAAGTTGAGGCGTACCACGTCCACGCCGGCCTCGATCAGCTTGTCGATAACCTTGGGATCCTCCGTGGCCGGACCGATAGTAGCGACGATTTTGGTTCGACGGAGCAAATTAACTCCTTTTATGGATGGAAGTCGCGAATGCGGGGACACGGATTCCACTGAATTATTTCTTGGCCCGTTCTTCGAGGATGGCGACGGCCGGCAGTTTCTTGCCCTCGAGGAATTCCAGGAACGCCCCGCCCGCCGTGGAGATGTAGGACACCTTGTCGTAAATATTGTATTTCTGGATCGCGGCGATGGTGTCGCCGCCGCCCGCCAGGGTAAAGGCCGGGGTAGCGGCAATGGCCTCGGCGATCTTTTTGGTGCCGGCGCCGAACTGGTCGAATTCGAACACGCCGACCGGACCGTTCCACACCACGGTGCCGGCCTTCATGATGATGTCCGCGAGTTCCTGGGCGCTCCGGGGGCCGATGTCGAAGATCATGTCATCGTCGGCCACGCTGCCGGCGTCCTTCTGCACCGCCTTTTCACTGGCGTCGAATTTCTTGCCCACCACCACGTCCACCGCGATCGGAATCGTGGCGCCGCGCTTGGTCATTTTTTCCATGAGCGTCCTGGCGGTCGGGATGAGGTCGGCTTCGGCCAGCGACTTGCCGATTTTCTTGCCGGACGCGGCGAGGAAGGTGTTGGCGATGCCGCCGCCGACCACCAGCTGGTCCACCTTCTCGGACAGCGACTCGAGCACGGTGAGCTTGGTCGAGACCTTGGAACCACCGACGATGGCGACCATCGGGCGTTTCGGGTTGAGCAGCGCCTTGGTGAGCGCGTCCAGCTCTTCGGTGAGCAGCAGCCCGGCGCAGGCCACGGGGGCGAACTGGGCCACGCCATAAGTGGAGCCTTGCGCGCGATGCGCGGTGCCGAAGGCATCCATGACGAACACGTCGCACAGCTTGGCGTATTTCCGGGCGGTTTCCTCGACGTTCTTCTTCTCGCCCTTGTTGAAACGCACGTTTTCCAGCAGCACCAGTTCGCCGGCCGCGACGTCGAAACCGCCGTCGACCCAGTCCTTGATGAGGCGCACCGGCTTGCCGAGCTTCTTGGACAGCTCGTCGGCCACCGGCTTGAGCGAATTCTCTTCCGAATATTCACCCTCGGTCGGACGGCCGAGATGCGACATCACCATCACTTTGGCGCCGGCCTTGAGGCAGTGATTGAACGTCGGCAGCGAGGCCGTGATGCGCGCGTCGGACGTGACCTTGCCGTCTTTTACCGGCACGTTGAGGTCGGAGCGGATCAGGACACGCTTGCCCTTGAGATCGAGATCGGTCAGCTTGATGACGGACATAAAATATGACTCCGGAAAATGTAGGGCGGAATAGGCGGCGCCGCCGCCGTATTCCGCCGCCATGCGGCGGGTTACGGCGCTTACGCGCCTGACCCGCCCTACATGTATTTATTTCGCGACGTGCTGCACGAAACGCATCATGTTGCAGGTGTAGCCGTACTCGTTGTCGTACCAGGACACGACCTTGACAAAGGTCGGGTCGAGCGCGATGCCGGCCTCGGCGTCGAAGATCGACGGCATGCTGTTGCCGCGGAAATCGGTGGACACCACCTTCTCTTCGGTGTAGCCGAGCACGCCCTTGAGCTCGCCTTCCGAGGCCTTCTTCATGGCCGCGCAGATCTGCTCGTAGCTGGCTTCCTTGTTCAGCTCGACGGTCAGGTCGACCACCGACACGTCGGAGGTCGGCACGCGGAAGGCCATGCCGGTGAGCTTCTTGTTCAGTTCCGGCAGCACCTTGCCCACGGCCTTGGCCGCGCCGGTGGAGGACGGGATGATGTTTTCCAGGATGCCGCGGCCGCCGCGCCAGTCCTTGCTGGACGGGCCGTCGACGGTCTTTTGCGTGGCGGTGGCGGCGTGCACGGTGGTCATCAGGCCGCGCTTGATGCCGAAATTGTCGTTCAGCACCTTGGCGACCGGGGCCAGGCAGTTGGTGGTGCAGGACGCGGCGGACACGATCTTCTCGCCCGCGTACTTGGTGTGGTTCACGCCGTACACGAACATCGGCGTCTCGTCCTTCGACGGGGCCGACTGCACGACCTTTTTGGCGCCGGCGGCGAGGTGCTTCTCGCAGGTTTCCTTGGTCAGGAACAGGCCGGTGGATTCGACGACGATGTCGGCACCGACTTCGCTCCACTTGAGCTCGGCGGGGTCCTTGACGGCAGTCAGGCGGATCTTCTTGCCGTTGACGATCAGGTTGTTGCCCTCGACCTGGATGTCACCGTTGAAGCGGCCGTGCACGGAGTCGTACTTCAGCATGTAGGCCAGGTAGTTGGGCTCGAGCAGGTCGTTGATGCCGACGATCTCGATGTCCTTGAAGTCCTTCGCCACAGCGCGGAACACCATGCGGCCGATGCGGCCGAACCCGTTGATACCGACTTTGATTGCCATAACCAAATCTCCAGAAAGTTAAAAAATTAAAATATTTGCCACAGAGATCACAGAGGACACAGAGATAACTGCAATAGCCTTGGTTTTTCCTCTGTGAACTCTGTGTGCTCTGTGGCTGAATTAATTTAAATAATTTCTTCCACCGTCTTGGCGACGTTCTCGCCGGTGAAGCCGAAGTGCTTGAACAGCGCGCCGGCCGGGGCGGATTCGCCGAAGCGGTCGAGACCGACCACGCGGCCTTCCAGGCCCACGTACTTGTGCCACACGGCAGTCACGCCGGCTTCGACGGCGACGCGCGCAACACCCTTGGGCAGCACGCTGTCGCGGTACGCCGCGTCCTGGGCGTCAAAGGTATCCGTGGAAGGCATCGACACCACGCGCACCTTCTTGCCCTTGGCGGCGAGCAGCTTCTGCGCCTCCACGGCGATACCGATCTCGGAGCCGGTGGCGATGATCACGGCCTGCGGCTTGCCGCCCTCGGCCTCGGACAACACATAACCGCCGCGGGCAATCGCCGCGAGCTGCTGGGAGTCGCGCTTCTGGTGCGGCAGGTTCTGGCGCGAGAAGATCAGGCACGAAGGACCCTGCTTGCGCTCGACGGCGAATTTCCAGGCCACCGCGCTTTCCACGGCATCGCACGGACGCCACACCGACATGTTGGGGATGAGCCGCAGTGTCGCGGTCTGCTCGACCGCCTGGTGCGTCGGGCCGTCTTCGCCGAGACCGATCGAATCGTGGGTGTAAACAAAGATCGTCGGAATCTTCATCAGCGCCGCCATGCGCAGCGCGTTGCGGGCGTACTCGGAGAACATCAGGAAGGTGGCGCCGTAGGGGATGAAGCCGCCGTGCAGGGCGATGCCGTTCATGATCGCCGACATGCCAAACTCGCGCACACCATAATAGATGTAGTTGCCGTCCGAGACGGTGTTGCTGACGCCCTTCGAGCCCTTCCAGATGGTCAGGTTGGAGCCGGCGAGGTCGGCCGAACCGCCGAGGAATTCCGGCAGCAGCGGGCCGTAGCCGTTCAGGGCATTCTGCGAAGCCTTGCGCGAGGCAATGGTCTCGGCCTTGGCGTCCACGCTCTTGATGAACTCTTGGCTCTTCGCGGCCCAGTCCTTCGGCAGCTCGCCCTTGATCACGCGGCGCTCGAACTCGGCGGCCAGTTCCGGGTATTCCTTCTTGTAGTCGGCGAACTTGTCATTCCAGTGCTTTTCGGCGGCCGCGCCCTTCGATTTCGCGTCCCAGCTGGCATAAATCTCGTTCGGAATCACGAACGGTTCATGGTTCCAGCCGAGGTTTTCGCGGGTGGCCTTGATCTCGTCGTTGCCGAGCGGCGCACCGTGGCAGTCGTGGCTACCGCACAGGTTGGGCGCGCCGTAACCGATGACGGTCTTGCAGCAGATCATGGACGGTTTGTCGTTGACCGAGCGTGCCTCCAGGATGGCCTTGCGGATGGAATCCGGGTTATGGCCGTCGACGTCGCGCACCACGTGCCAGCCGTAGGCCTCGAAACGCTTCGGGGTATTGTCGGTGAACCAGCCTTCGACGTGACCGTCGATCGAGATGCCGTTGTCGTCGTAAAACGCGATCAGCTTGCCCAGGCCGAGCGTGCCGGCCAGCGAGCAGGCCTCGTGCGAGATGCCTTCCATCAGGCAGCCGTCGCCGAGGAATACATAAGTATAGTGATCGACGATGTGATGACCGTCGCGGTTGAAGCTCCCGGCCAGCACCTTCTCGGCGATCGCCATGCCCACGGCGTTGGTGATGCCCTGGCCCAGCGGGCCGGTGGTGGTCTCGACGCCGGGCGCGTAGCCGTATTCGGGATGGCCCGGGTTCTTGGAATGGAGCTGGCGGAAATTCCTGATTTCCTCCATCGGCAGGTCGTAACCGGTCAGATGCAGCAGCGAATAGAGCAGCATCGAGCCGTGGCCGTTGGACAGCACGAAGCGGTCGCGATCCGCCCACTTCGGGTGTGCCGGGTTGTGCTTGAGGAAGTCGTTCCACAGGACTTCGGCGATGTCGGCCATGCCCATGGGGGCGCCGGGGTGGCCGGAATTGGCCTTCTGCACCGCATCCATGGAAAGCACACGGATGGCGTTGGCCAGCTCGCGCCGGTTGGTGGATGTCTTGCCTTTGCCCGCCACGGGGGTCTGGGTTTCTACCGTCATGGATTAATCCTCAATGCTCGAAATCTTGTCGACCCGAACCGGTCTTGCCGTTTCGCGTCCGTCGTGGGCGCCGATTCCAGAAACAACAACACCCCTTGGTACCGTTGGGCTGGTCAGTCACCAAAGGGAGTGGAAACCGGATACGCCTGATGATTCTTGTCAGTTTTAAGGGCGCCGTTACTGGATACGCGCGGCAACCGGGGCCTTGGCACAGTTCCTCAAACCGCGCGCATTTTCGCTCACGCCCGGTTTTTGGGCAATAGCCGGTAATCGTCCCCGTTCCTTCCGTTATCCGCCCATAAACAGGTTTTTGTGCGTGAAGCGGTTATTCCGTAAGGGATAAAACAATCAATCGCGAACCGGCTTCCAGTTGGCGTCGATCCAGGTTTTCCAGAGCGAGAACAAAGCCGGCGTGGCCGCCGCCACCACCGACCGGGGTTTCAGACTGTAATTGAAAATCTTTTCGCCCTCGAGCGTGGTGGCCATGCCGCCGGCCTCGGCCAGGATCAGGCTGCCGCCGGCGTAATCCCACAGCTTCTGCCCGCCATGCAGATACAGATGGAAGCGGCCGTCCGCGAGCCAGCACCATTCCAGGCTGCTGGCGCCGAAGTTGCGCTGCGAACCGTAAGGCGGATACGCCCCCAGTTGCGCGGCCAGCGGCGCCTGCAGGCGCTTGAAATCCACCGACGCCATGCAGCGGCGCAACTCGTCCGGCGGCGGCGGTTCGTGCACCCCCAACGTCATTTCGTTCAGGCGCGCGCCCTGGCCACGGCGCGCCATGAAACATTCGTCGCGCACCGGATCGTAGACCATGCCGATTTCCTGCCGGCCATTTATGATGAGCGCCAGCGAAACCGCAAAATACGGAATGCCGGTGGCGAAGTTGCTGGTGCCGTCCAGCGGGTCCACGCACCACAGGCCCTGCCCGCCGGCGGTCAACAGCTCGTGTTCGTCCCCGGTCATCTCCTCGCCGAGGAAGTCATACTCCGGCCAGTGGCGCGCCAGATCGGATTTCAGCCGCTTCTGCATGGACACGTCGGCCACGGTCACCACGCTGCCGTCGTGCTTGATGTGGCGAACGACGTCCGCGAACAGCGGGATCAGCTCCTCGCGCGCCGCCATGCGCACGATATCCCACAAGGTGTCCAGCGAGGGCAGCGTCATCGGCTTTTGCCATTGAGCGGGATCACGCGCGCCTGGCCGCCGTGCACGGACTTCTGCCCCAGACCGTGCAGGGCCTTGTGAAACTCGCCCTGTATCCGCCGCATGATCTCCGTGCCGGCCGGTGAGTAATAGACGGCTTCGTAGGCAACCGGCTGGTCGAGGGATTGCCGCGCCTGCGGCGTGAAACGCTGCCACGCCAGCTCGATCATGCGCTTGCCCTCGCGGTCGACGAAAATGAATTCCTCGCCATCCACCACGGCGAGAAACTGCATGCTGCGGATCGGCACGAACAGGCAGCCGGCGGCGGCGCGCTTGAGCAGCAGGTGCGCGAGATTATAGGTCTCCGCCGGCAGCGTGCGCGGCTCGCGGGACAGCTCAGGCGGACGATAAAAGGTTTCCTCGACAATCATATGAATATGAAACCGCAGCGGTTCCAAAATTGTTATTCACTCATTCCCTTCCACTTGATCGAACAGCCCATGCTCGGGATCTGGTCCTTCGGCCCCTGTCCGGTCTGCGCCACCTGTTTCATGGCCTCGAACAGGTCGCGCCGCGCGTTCGGCACCGGTTCCTTGCGCGATTCGTCCAGCCGCCCGCGATACTGGAGCTGGAGATTCTTGTTGTACCCAAAGAAATCCGGCGTGCACACCGCGCCATAGGCCTTCGCCACCTGCTGTGTCTCGTCATACAGATAGGGAAAGGGGAACTGAAGTTCCTGCGCGATCTTTTTCATATTCTCGAAGGAATCTTCCGGATAATCCGCGGAATCGTTCGACATGATCGCCACCGAATTGATGCCGTGATCCTTCAGTTCACGCGCATCGCGGATGATGCGGTCGCGCACGGACTTGACGTAGGGGCAGTGATTGCAGATGAACATCACCAGCAGGCCGTTGTTTCCGCGGGCTTCGCTCAGGGTCCAGACTTTTCCATCCACGCCGGGCAGGTGGAAATCCGGGGCCGGCCGGCCGAAATCGCACACCGGGGTTTCGGTACGTACCATAGTTGCTTCTCCGTAAATCCTTCCAGAATCAGATCAAAATGAATTTAATCGGTTAGCCACAGAGATCACAGAGTACACAGAGATGGAAAAGAAGCGGTTTTTGCTCTGTGACCTCTGTGTACTCTGTGGCCAACATTCCATCAGGTATCCCTTAATTAACATGGGGCAACGCGCCCTGTATCATCAGTCAGTCTATGGATAACGACTCCCTGGCGCAACGTGACCGGCGGGTGCTGTGGCATCCCTGCACGCAGATGCGCGACCATGAAACCCTGCCGCCCATTCCCATCCGGCGCGGGCGGGGCGTGTGGCTGGAGGATTTCAACGGCAAGCGCTACCTCGATGCCATCAGCTCGTGGTGGGTCAACCTCTTCGGTCACGCCAACCCGCGTATCAACGCCGCCATCGAAAACCAGCTGCGGGATCTCGAGCACGTGATCCTGGCGGGCTTCACGCACGAGCCGGTGGTGCGGCTGTCCGAGCGCCTGATCGAAATCGCGCCGCGCGGGCTGGCGCATTGTTTTTACGCCTCGGACGGTTCCGCGGCGCTGGAAATCGCTCTCAAAATGAGTTTCCACTACTGGCAGAACCGCGGCGAGCCAAAACGCACGCGTTTCATCAACCTGGCAAACAGCTACCACGGCGAAACCCTGGGCGCGCTGTCGGTGGGGGACGTGGCCTTATATAAGGAAACCTATCGCCCCTTGCTGCTGGAAGCGATCACGGTCAAGTCCCCGGATTGTTACTACTGCGAGTCCGGGGAATCCTGGGCCGATTACTCCACCCGCGCGTTCGCTGAAATGGAGAAAGCACTGGAACGTCACGCCGGCGAAGCCTGCGCCGTGGTGGTGGAACCGCTGGTGCAGTGTGCCGGATCCATGCGCATGTATGATCCGGTTTATTTGAAACTGTTACGCCAAGCGTGCGACAAGCATCGCGTCCATCTCATCGCCGACGAAATCGCCGTGGGCTTCGGCCGCACCGGCACCCTGTTCGCCTGCGAGCAGGCTGGCATCACCCCCGATCTGCTGTGTCTCGGCAAGGGCCTGACCGGCGGCTATCTGCCGCTTTCGGCGTGCCTCGCAACGGATGAGATCTATCAGGCGTTCTATGCCGAATACACCGCGCGCAAGGCGTTCCTGCATTCGCATTCCTATACCGGCAATCCGCTCGCCTGTTCCGCGGCCCTGGCCACGCTCGACATCTTTCGCGACGACGACGTGCTCAACCGCAACCGCAAACTCGCGACGCACATGGCGCGGGCCACGGCAGCGCTCGCCGAACATCCGCACGTGGCCGAGGTGCGCCAGACCGGCATGATCCTGGCGATGGAAATGGTGCAGGACAGGAAAACCCGCGCGCCGTTTCCGTGGCAGGAGCGGCGCGGGCTGGCGGTTTACCGCCACGCGCTCGAACACGGCGCGCTGCTGCGCCCGCTCGGCGACGTGATCTATTTCATGCCGCCATACGTGATTCAGCCGGAGGAAATTGATTTTCTGGTGCAGGTGGCGCGGGAGGGGATTGAGGCGGCAACGCGCTGAAAGTTACAAAGTACAGAGCACAAAAGTACAAAGTATAGAGTTTAAAGTTCAGAGTTTCCGTGCTTCTCGACGCCACCTAACTTTGTACTCTGTACTCTAAACGCTGTACTTTCCTTCACGGATAAAACGCCTTTTTCAATGCTTCCAAGTCGGGAATCAGCATCAGCCGGCCATCCACCTTGAGACCGGCCGCGATGTAAGGCGAATCCGGCAGCTCGGAACCCTCCGCCACCGGCTGGCTGCCGTCCAGCACCTGCGGTCGCGGCTCGCCGGTGGCGAACATGGCGAAGAATTCCCAGTCCTTGCGTCCGCCCAGCGGGTAAAAGATGACGAGCTTGCCGCTGGCGGGCGCGGCCCTGACCGGCGTTCCCAACAGCGCTTCGAAGGAAATCACCGGGACCGCGAGCGTGCGCCAGCCGATCGCGCCATGCAGCCACGGCTGGCTGAAGGGCACCGGGGCCATGTCCTGCAGATTGATCACCTCCGCCACCGCGGCGCTCGGAACCAGCAGGGTGATCCCGTCCAGCGGGACCTCCAGCGAATGCAGGCGCGGACCGGTGCGCGATTTTTTCATCACGCGTCTCCCAGGCTCTGCAAATAGGCGACGAAGGCCTTGGGATCGAAAACCAGCACGATGCGATTGCCGGCCACCCAGGCGCCGGAAAACAGATGGCCCCGGCGCGTCGGCGCCAGACCGAGCGGCGTGAAGGGTGAAACCACGGTTTCCGAGCGCGGCACCAGTTGCACCTCGTTCACCACCAGCCCGACCGCGTGCGGCGTCGCGTCCAGGAACACCGCGCGATGCCAGTCGTCATGCCGCGTGATTTGCAGCCTGCCGTCCAGGCAATACGCCGGCAATCGCTGCGAGCGCAGCGATTGCCACGCCGCGACGGGGCCGTCGGGGGATTTGTTGATGACCAGGTGTTCGCGCTGCTCGATGGTGAAACCCGAGGCGCTGGGCAGGAGGTAACTGGTTTCTCCCAGCTGCAGGCGCAGATACTGATTGGGATCGGCCAAGGTGCTTATCCCCCGGGCGTCCGGTGATTCACGTCAAGCGGCCCTTGGCCAGCAGGGTGTCGATGTTCTTGAACAATTCCTCTTCCTGGTAGGGCTTGCTCATGTACATGTCCACGCCCAGCTCGAAGGCCTTCTGCCGGTGCTTGGCGCCGGCGCGCGAGGTGATCATGATGATCGGGATGTGCCTCAGGGTTTCGTCGGAGCGCACGCGCGTCGTCAGCTCGTAGCCGTCCATGCGCGGCATTTCGATGTCGACCAGCATTACGTCGGGCAGGTGGTCGCGCAGCTGCTCGACGGCGTCGAGCCCGTCCTTGGCCACCAGCACGTCCATGCCGCGTTTCTGCAGGTGCTTGCTCGTGACCTTGCGCACGGTGAGCGAATCGTCCACCACCATGACCACCGGCCGCGTGCGCACCTCCTGCGCCACCTTGCCCTCCGGGCGGTGCTCGAAGTGGATGACGTCGTCGCGGAACCACAGGCCGGGGATGTCGAGGATGAGAATCACGCGTCCGTCGCCCAGGATGGTGGCGCCGGCGAGCCCCTTGATCGCGGACAGCTGCGGACCGAGCGACTTGATCACGACTTCGCGCGTGCCGCCCAGCCCGTCCACCTGGATCGCGACCTCGCGCGTGCCGGTGCGCGCCAGCAGCACCGGCACCTTCTTGCCGTTGCGCGGCTGCGACGTGATGTTCAGGCGCTGTCCCAGGTGCATATAGGGATAAACCTGTTCGTTGTGGGACAGCAGCGGGTTCTTGCCCATCGAAATGCTGGCGATCTTCTCGATCGGGAATTCGACGATATTCACCACCGAACCGAGCGGCACGGCGAAAAGCTGGTCGCCCACGTACACCATCAGGGCCTGGGTGATAGACAGCGTCAGCGGCAGATGGATGATGAAGGTCGTGCCCACACCGGCCTCGGTGTCCACCGACATGCTGCCGCCCAGCTGTTTCACTTCGCTGTGGACCACGTCCATGCCCACACCGCGCCCGGAGACGTGTGTAATCGTTTCCGCCGTGGAGAATCCGGCCATGAGAATGAACTGGATCAGCTCTTCCTCCGACAGGGTGGCGTCGGGCGGCATCAACCCGCGCTCGATCGCCTTGGCGCGAATGCCCTTGATGTTGAGTCCCGCGCCGTCGTCGGAGAAGCGGATGATAACCTCGCTGCCTTCCTGCGAGGTGGCGATGTTGATGCGCCCCTGCGGCGGCTTGCCCTTGCGGCGGCGCTCGGCCTCGGATTCGATGCCGTGGTCGATGCTGTTGCGGATCATGTGCTCGAACGGACCGATCATGCGTTCCAGCACGTTGCGGTCGAGCTCGACCTCGGCGTTCTCGAGGTTGAGCTCCACGCGCTTGCCCAGCTCGCGCGCGGTCTGGCGCACGATGTGGCGCAGGCGCGCGGCCTGGGTGGAGAAACTCACCATGCGCGTGCGCATCAGGCCTTCCTGCAGCTCGGTGTTGATGCGCGCCTGCTGTTGCAGCACCGACTCGGCCTCGCCGACGAAATTGCCGAGGTTGTTCTGGATGGTACCGAGGTCGTGCAGGCTTTCCGCCAGCGAGCGCGATAATTGCTGCAGGCGGCTGAAGCGGTCGAACTCGAGTGGATCGAAGTCCTCGCTGCGCCCTTCGACGCCGCCCTCGTGCTCCATGCGATAGAGAATCTGCGACTCGGACTGGATTTCCAGCTCGCGGATCTGGTCGCGGAAGCGCACGATGTTGCGTGACAGTTCGCCCAGGTTGTCGCGGAAGCTGTAAATCTGCTGTTCCATGCGCGAACGCGAGAGGCTCACCTCGCCCGCGTAGTTGACGAGCTCGTTCAGCAGGCTGGTGTTGACGCGCACCTGGCCGCGGCGCTCCATCTTCTCCGGCCACTGCTTGTCCTCGGTTTCCGGCAGGTCGCGGCGTTCGTCGGCTTCGTCGATGGCGGGCGCCAGGGCCGGTGCCGCGGCTTCGATATCCTGCGTAATCTCTTCGGATACTGGCGCCGTGGCGACAGCTTCCTCGACGGGCGCGCTTTCCGGAATTTCCGCGACGGGTGCCGGCGCCGCCGCCACATCCGGCAGCGGCTGACCGGAGGACAGCGCCGCCAGTTTGGCGTTCAGCGTGCCGGTGTCGGGAACGGGCTTGCCGTCGCGCGCGCCATCCAGCATCACCACCAGCATGTCATGCGCCTCGTCCAGCAGGTCGAATACCTCGCCACCGGCCATCACCCTGCTGTCTTCGATGTTCTTGAGCAGGGTCTCGGTATTGTGACTGAGATTGCCCATGGCCATGGCACCGGCCATGCGCGCGCCGCCCTTGAGCGTGTGCAGCGAGCGCTTGAGATCCTGCACCAGGGCGCGATTGTCCGGCTGGCTGCGCCAACGGGTCAGGGACTCTTCGATGGCGGTCAGGATATCCGTCGCCTCTTCCTGGAAAATCTCGAGCAGTTCGGGATCGATCTGCTCGGCCACGGCCGGCTCGGCGGCGGGCACCGGACGCGCAGCGACGGCCGGCTTAGCTGGCACCGGTCTGGCCGGTGGCGGCGCGGGGGCAGCAGGAATCTCATCCACCTCCGGTTCCGGGGGCGGCGCCTCGGCCTCGATTTCCTCTATCTGCGGGGACGGCGCGGCTGATCCATGCTCGGCACGTTCTGCCACCACGATGCGCTGGTTTTCCGCGTGCAGATCGCGCGCCAGGCCGGCGAATTCCCGGCGCAACTCGCCGGATGACGTGGCACCGCTGTTCAGCAGCTCCACCAGCCGCCTGACACAGGCCTCGAACCGGCTCACCAGATCCAGGTAAGCATCGTTCAGCGGGATATTTTCGCTCTTGAGCGTGTGCAGCAGTTTTTCAATTTCGGCGCAGGACTCCAACATGACCTGAATACCGAGCGAGCGCGCGTTGCCCTGCAGGGTATGCGCCGAGCGGAAAAACGATTCCGTCACGAAACACACGCCGCCGGCCTCGCGGCAATGCGCGACCTGCTGGCGTATGTTGTCCAGGTTGCCGATAGCCTCGGTGCTGAAGATCTCCAGCAGCGTGCGCTCGAGCTTCGGCAGGTCGCCTTCCCCGGCCGGTGCCGCCGGCGCGGCCGCTGGCTGGCTCACACCAGCCTTCGGCGCCTTGGGCGCAACCGGCGTGCCACCCTGCGCCAGGGCGCGCGCATTTTCGCGCAAGGCCTCGACGTCAATGCCGTGCGGCGCCCCGCCGGCCAGCACATCGATCAGGTGCGGGAGCGCGTCCTGCGTCTGTTGCAACAGGTCGATGATCGCCGCGGACGGAGTAATCTTGCCTTCGCGTATGCGGTTGAGCACGTTCTCCACGTCCCAGGCGAGTTCCGCCACTTCGCTCGCGCCCACCATGCGGCCGCTGCCCTTGAGCGTGTGATAGCCGCGGCGCAGCTCGGTCAGGGCATTCTGGTTGTCCGTGTCCTCGCGCCAGACGACGAACTTGTTCCTGATGTTCTCGAGCACCTCGCGCGCGTCCTCGATGAAGATATCCATGATCTCGGCATCGAAATCCGCGTCCACCGTGGGGCGGGACGGAACCGCGGGTGCCGCGGCCGGTGCCGGCGCATCTTCAGATTCGGGCTCGAACTCCGGTTCCGGCGCCGCGGGTGCGCTGGTACGCAAGGTCATGCGCCGCCCGGCCAGTGCCGACATGGCGGTAAAAGACTGTTTCAGGGTCTCAACGATTTCATCCGACACCCGCGACGGATCACCCGCGACCAGCGTCAGCAAATGGTTCATCTCCGCGCTGATGCGCGTGATCTTCTCCTGTCCCTGCTCCTGCGCCAGCCGGGTGAGTTCCTCCAGCTGCTGCGTGAGGGTCTCCAGGGCCGCCTCGTTTTCGCGATCGTCGAGCCAGGATTCGAGGCTCAAACGCACGCCGTCGATAAGCATCGCCGGATCGCGGCTCTTGCCGTGGCCGCTGGCCAGGGCCGTTTCCATCTCCGTGAACGCCGAATCGATCAGGGAATCCAGGTTCTGGCGCTCGGCGCGCAGACCCTCCACGTAGGCGCCGATGCTGCCCACCGACACCGCGAGACCGTCCATGATCGCGCTGTCGGCCACGAGCGCCCCGCGACAGATGTCTTCCACGTGCGCCTTGGTCGCCTCCACCAGTTCGGCGGCGCGCCCCTGCCCCAGGATCTGCATCGCCCCGAGGATCTGGGACAGCAGCTGCGGCACCTCGTCCAGCGCCTCCACGCGCGAGGCATCGGCGGCAAAGCCCTCGAGCGCCTCTTCGATGCGGCCCAGATTGACGCCGACCTCGCCGGCCACCACACCCAGCAGCTGCTTGTAATCGGACTCCGTGAGCTCGGCGTCCGACACTTCCAGGCCGTCCGAGGCCGGCATGGCATCGGCGTCCTCCGGCGAGTGCAGTCCGTGAAGATGCCGGATCGCCTCTTCGATCTGTTTTTTCCACTCGGCGGGCGAGCGGCTGATGTCGCGGGTGCTGCTCTCCACCATGAGCAGGGCTTCCGCCATCGGCATGGAGATGATCTCGGGGTTTGCGATCTTGTTGTCGATCACGGCGCGGCAGGTGAGCGACAGCTCGTCCACCAGCGCCTTCAGCATCGGCACATTCAGCATGTCGAGCGTGCCCGACATCTTGTGGAACGATTCCAGCAGCGGCTCCAGCGAGGTCGTGCCGCGGCTTTCCGGATCGAAGTAGGTGGACATCAGATCCTGCGCCGCCTCGATTTCCTTGCCGAGCGCGGAGGACACCGAGGCCAGCGCTTCGGGTGTCGGCAGGTCGGAGGTCTCCGCGGACGATTCGGCGGTATCCCCGGACAGCAGGAACTCCAGATCGAAGGCGCGTTTCAGTTGCGTGATTTTGGCGCCCGGCGATTTCGCCTGCGCGATCTCCCACAGCAGGGCGCGCGTTAGATCCTCGGAGGCGATGCGAACGGTTGACTTGTCCGCGCCGTCGATGATTTTCTTGATATGCTGGTCGAGCCGGCCGAACAATTTCTTGCGTTCGGCCGTCACCTCGAGACCGTCCTCCCTCATGGCCTCGATGAATCCGCCGGTAACCCAGAACAACTGCTCCAGAACGGAAACACCGGTCTTCGTTTGCAGCTGGGCGAAGATATCGGCGATCTTCTCCAGTGGCGCCTTGTTCGTGGCGTCGCGCAACCAGCCGAGCAGCGCCGGCTGGAACCCGCTGCGGAGCTGTTTGGCCAGGTCGCGGTACTCCGCTTCCGCGAGTTTTTCCGCAGGACTTTCCGCGGGTGGCGGGCGCACCGAGAGATCGGGGGAGAACAGCTCGAGTTCCGAAATGGGCGCGGCCTTGCGCACCGCGCGCATCTCGTTCATCAGTCCGATGTGCTTGAGCGGGACGTCCGACTGTCCCGCCTGCAGCCGCGCCAGGTAATCGGGCAGCGTCAGGATGCCGCGCGTGAGGGCGTCGAGAGCCCGGGAATCGGGCGCGACCTTGTCGTTGATGATGTCATCGGCCAGCGCTTCCGCTTCCTTGGCGAGCATGGCGGCGCCGTCGAGCTCGACCATGAGCAGCGTGCCCACCACCTGGTGCAAATGGGTGATGCAGAAACGCAGGCGCGTCTTGTCGGAGGGATTTTCCGCGAACGCTTCGAGCGCGAGACGCGCCTGTTTCAGCGTCTCGTCGATCTCGGTCTTGACCCAACCCAGCGTGCTCAGGTCAACTTTGCTGTGCGTGCTCATCCGTAAATAAAACCTCTGTCCAACTCCCTGTCCCCTTCGCGGGGGGGATGGATCGGTACGGCGGAACGCCGCCGCGACGCTATGCCGGCAGCTTGAAACCCGCCACCGAGGCCTGCAGCTCGCGCGCCAGATCCGAGAGCTTGCCGATGGCTTCCGCCGTTTGCCGGCTGCCAGAGGAGGTCATCGTGGTGGTTTCCTGAATTTTCGCCATGCTTCCCGAAACGTCGGTCGCCGTCTGGGACTGCCGCTGGGCATCGCGCGCGATGTTCACGATCAGGCTCGACAACTGCTCGGACACCGATTCGATCTCGCCCAGCGCCTGTCCCGCGGCGTCGGCCAGGCGGGTCGCCTGCACCACCCCGTTGGTCGCCTGTTCCATCGAGGCCACCGCTTCGTTGGTGTCGGCCTGAATGGTCTTCACCAGGTCGGCGATCTGCTTGGTCGCCTCGGCCGAGCGCTCCGCCAGTCGTTGGACTTCGTCCGCCACCACCGCGAAGCCGCGTCCCGCCTCGCCCGCCATGGCCGCCTGAATCGCGGCGTTCAGCGAGAGGATGTTGGTCTGTTCGGCGATGTCGTTGATCAGCTCCACGATTTCACCGATCTGCTGTGACGACTCACCGAGACGTTTAATGCGTTTCGCGGTCTCCTGGATCTGCTCGCGCATGCCGTCCATGCCCGTGATCGTGTCCTGCACCGCCGCGGCGCCGCGCTTGGCGGTCGCCACCGAGCCCTGCGCCACTTCGGCGGAGCGCTCGGCGCTCTTGGACATGTCTTCCATCGAGCGCGCCATGGCCACCATCTTGCCGGTGGCATCGGTGATCTGCGCCGCCTGCCGCAACGCCGCCTCGGTCAGCTCGGTTGCCGTCTGGCGTGAATGTTCCGACGCGACGGCCACCTGTTGCGCGGCGTTCTTGATGCGCACCACGAGGTTGCGCATTTCGCGCACCGCGTAGTTGATCGAGTCCGCGATCGCGCCCGTGATCTGCTCGGTCACCTCGGGCTGAATCGTGAGATCGCCGTCGGCGAGGTCGCCCATTTCATCGAGCAGCTTCAGAATCGCGTCCTGGCTCTGGCGGTTCTGTTCCGAACTTTGTTTCGCGCGGTCGCGGGCGTCCGCGATCAGTTTGCGGGCCAGCAGGAACAGGAACAGCAGCGAGGCGAAACCGGCGACGAAGATGGAGGTGCGGATGCCGGTGCGCTGCTCGGCCATTTGCGCGTAAGCATCCACCAGTTCCGTCGACTTCTTCAATATCGGATCGGATTGCTCGAACACGGCCTGGCTGGCGCGCTGGGACACGAACAATTCCGCCGCGTTCCCCAAAATACCTTCGACGTGGTTGTTGATCTCGCCGAAAATGGCCGCGGATTCATCGAGCTTCTCGCGCACGGCGGGCGGCGCGACCTTGCGCAGCTTTTCATCCGATTCCTTGAACAGCTTGGCGTCCTTGCCGAACTGCGCCGCGGCGACCGCGGCTTCGTTGCCGCCCTGCGAGAACAGGTTGACGTCCTTGGCGATGCGCTGCGAAAGCATGCCCTGGCGGCTCGCCAGATAAAGCTGTTCCTGCTTCAGGCCGGCCTTGCCGCCGAGTTCCACGATTTCATCCGAAACCGTGAGCAGCATCGGGCTCATCTGGTTGATGGCCATGACCGAGTCATGCATGTTGAACAGGGATTTTTCCAGCGACAGAATCTGGTCCACTTGGGCGCGCAGGCCTTCGTTCGGCTTCGGCGACCACAGTTTCACGATCTCCTGCAACGGACCCCCGGCAATGTCGGGCGGACTCGCAACCACGCCCGAGCCGGGGTTGCCGTCGCGCAGCGACGTCACGATGGTGTCGAACTTGTCGCGCGATTCCTTGAGGGTCCGGAACGCGGTCGGCTGGCCCAGCACCGCCTCGCGGGCATCCTTCGCCAGGCGCTGCGACAACATCAGCAGTTGCGAGGATTGCTCGATGTACTTGGATTCGCGCTCGGACCGCTGGGCGTTGACCACCAGCAGCCAGATCATGGCGATCATGGCGATCACCATGCCGCCCAGCAGGAAGGGCAGGCCGCCGAACATGCTCATGATCCCGCCGGTCAGCGCGGATGATCCCGGCTTGCCGACCTCGACAAACTCGTCCGGCACCGCCGGAGAGCCTTCCGAAAGCTCGATGATGTCCTCGGAAGGTTGGTCCATCAGGCCGTCCTGGGATGAATTTTTTCTAGCCATGCTGTCACCTCATCTCAAACTGAGATCTGTCAAAAAAATTTTCAAACGCCCTGAAACCGGGCCATTCCGGAAATCCCTTGTGCCACTCAAGCCGCGACCTGCCGGAACGCGGGGCTTTCCGCCAGCGACTTCATGTCGAACACGCCCCACAGCACGTTGTCGCGCAAAAACGCGCCGTTCAGCTGAACCAGCACCGGATCGTCCAGCCCGGACAGGTCCTGGCGCTCCAGCTCCTCGTCGAAGTGCCGCAAACCCAGCACCTCGTTCACCAGCAATCCCGCGTTCAGGCCCGGTACGTTCATGATGAGCATGCGCGCCTTGTCGTCCTGGAACACCGACGGCTTGCCGTAATACTCCGGCAGATCGATGATCGTGATCAGGTTGCCGCGCACGTTGGCCACGCCCTTGAGCCACGACTTCACCCCCGGCACCAGCGTCATCGGCGGCGGCGGCAGGATCTCGAGCACGTGATCCAGCGGCGTCACCAGCATGATGTCGCCCAGCCGGAATCCCACGCCGGACCACAGCTTGGTGGCCTCGACCTCCTGCGGGAGCCCCGGGGCATTCTCCAGGCTGTCCTGCTGCATCTTGCGCAGCAGTTCGTACGGGTCTTGTCGGGTCTGGGTCATGCTCACAGCGCCCTGATCTTCTCCATCAAAACCTTTTCCACGACCGGTTTGACGATGTAATCCTTCGCGCCCTGGCGCAGGCCCCAGGCCTTGTCGGTCTCCTGCCCCTTGGTGGAACAGACGATGACCGGAATGGACGAGGTCTCGGGATCCTTGCTGATGGCGCGCGTGGCCTCGAAACCGCTCATCCCCGGCATCACGATATCCATGAGAATCAGATCGGGCTTGTCCTTCTTCGCCTTGGCAATGCCCTCCTCACCGCTGGTCGCCGTGAGAACGGTGTAACCGTTTTTCTTGAGCATCTCACCCAGAAGGTGAGAGTCCGTCGCCGAATCATCCACGATCAATACATTTTTTATGGCCATAGACCGCTCCATTCACTGCGTTAAAATTTTTTGTCCCGTCGACCCGTTCCGATCAGTGCACGTACTTGTTGATGACGTCGATCAACTCTTCCTGGGTAAACGGCTTGTTCACATGCTCTTCCGACCCGGCGATGCGTCCGCGGGCCCGGTCGAAAAGCCCGTCCTTGCTCGACAGCATGATCACCGGGGTGTCCCGGAACTTCTTGTTGTTCTTGATCAGCTGGCAGGTCTGGTACCCGTCCAGGCGCGGCATCATGATGTCCACGAAAATGATGTCCGGATTGTTGTCCGTGATCATCGACATGGCCTCGAATCCGTCGGCGGCGGTGTAAACCTCGTAGCCGGCCTTTTTCAGCAGCGCCTCGGCTGTGCGTCGTATCGTGTTGCTGTCGTCAATAATCATCACTTTGATGCTCACGTGCGCTACCCTCGCCGACATCCTGCATGCTGGACGCTGTTTACGGCCCAAGCGCGCGGCAATGAATCGGTTTGTGATGTAATTTGTGCAGTTATTTTGCTACAACAATGATTTGGTAGCACAAATTCTCCCTGAAATCCATGCACATACCGCCCGCTGGCAGTTCCTACACAATATAGTCCATGCTTCAGCAGGTGCCCGAAATCCATGCGTCAGCCACCCGCCCCGGCAGGGCCGGCGCCCAAAATGGCTGAATGTCAGCAGGATTCATGCCAACCCACCCCCCGGGCATACCTTGGGCAGAACCAATCGGCTACCATGGAGTCCACCGTCAATCCATTCATTTAAGGGATGAGCCAGGGAACCATGGGTAACGAAGCTTGGGCGGACGTCCCGCACCTCACCACGGCCCTGACCGGGCCGCTGCTGGAAATCGAGGCCCACCTGCTGCAGAACCAGGCCGGCATCGAGCGCTGGTTCCGCTCCCAGTGGCTCCAGACCCCCGCCCCCTTCTATTGTTCCGTGGACCTGCGCAACGCCGGTTTCAAGCTGGCGCCGGTGGACACCAACCTGTTCCCGGGCGGTTTCAACAATCTCAACCCGGCCTTCGAGTCGCTCGCGGTGCAGGCGGTGCAGGCGGCACTCGAACGCATCTGCCCCAGCGCCGGCGGCGTGCTGGTGATTCCGGAAAATCACACGCGCAACACCTATTACTTTGAAAACCTCGCCACCCTTGTCGAAATCCTGACCCTGGCCGGCCTGCGCGTACGCGTGGGCTCGCTGTTGCCCGACCTGCACGAACCCCGGATCATCGAACTGCCCTCGGGCCGGCGCATTACGCTGGAGCCGCTGGTCCGGGAGGACAATAAAGTCACGGTGGCCGGTTTCAATCCCTGCTTCGCGCTGCTCAACAACGATCTGTCGGGCGGGCTGCCGTCGATTCTGGACAATCTCGATCAGCCGCTGGTCCCGCCCGTAGCGCTCGGCTGGTGGAAGCGGCTCAAGTCCCGGCACTTCGCCCACTACCAGCAGATCGCCAGGGAGTTCGCCGAGCTTGTGAGCCTGGACCCGTGGCTGATCAATCCGGTGTTTCGCAAATGCGGCAAGATCAATTTCGAGAAACGCGAGGGCGAGGAATGCCTCGCCAACTACGTCGACGAGGTGCTGGGCGAGGTGCGCGTCAAATATCGCGAATACGGCATCGACCAGGAGCCCTTCGCCATCGTCAAGGCCGACGCCGGCACCTACGGCATGGCCATCCTGACGATCAAGAGCGCCGATGAAGTGCGCGCGCTCAACCGCAAGCAGCGGACCAAAATGTCACATCTTAAAGAGGGCCAGGCGGTGCACGACGTCATGGTGCAGGAAGGCGTGTACACCTTCGAGACCTGGGGCGCGAAAAACGCCGTGGCCGAGCCGGTGGTTTACATGATCGACCGTTACGTCATCGGCGGTTTCTACCGCGTGCACACCGACCGCCGCCCGGATGAGAACCTGAATTCCCCCGGCATGCACTTCGAGCCGCTGGCCTTCGCCGAAACCTGCGCCTATCCCGACCCGCAGCAGGCCCCGGACGCCAATCCCAACCGCTTCTATGCCTACGGCGTCATCGCGCGCCTCGCCCTGCTCGCCGCCGCGCGTGAATTCCGGGAAGCCGCGGAGGCTTCCGATAAGCCGGAATTAAAAAAAGCATCCGCAGATGAACGCAGATAAACGCGGATCAAATCAACCAAGAACCACTAACAAAAAGAAGAAACTGGCCACAGAGCACGAAAAGGAAGCCCTACTCGCTGCGCTCGTTCGTCTCGGCATAATATTAGTCACAGAGTGAAAAACCATATTATTTGTCTCTGTGTACTCTGTGATCTCTGTGGCTGAATTCTTATATCATTTTGACAAATGATTAAACTCGGCGTGGTGATGGACCCCATCGGTTCCATCAAGGCTTACAAGGACAGCACGCTCGCCATGCTGCTCGAGGCGCAGGCGCGCGGCTGGCCGATCCGCTACATGGAACAGGGCGACCTGTTCCTGCGCGACGGACAAGCCCTGGCACGGCAGCGTGAGCTCAAGGTGTTCGACGACACCCGGCGCTGGTTCGAGTTCGGCAAGGAAACCACGGGACCGCTGTCCGAGCTCGATGTCATCCTGATGCGCAAGGACCCGCCGTTCGACATGGAGTATGTCTACACCACCTACCTGCTGGAGCGCGCCGAGGACGCCGGCGTGCTGGTGGTGAACCGGCCGCGCAGCCTGCGCGACGCCAACGAAAAACTTTTCACCGCCTGGTTTCCGCAATGCACGCCGCCCACGCTGGTGACGCGCGCCGCCGGCCTCATCCGCGATTTCCTCGCCGAGCACGGCGACATCGTGCTCAAGCCGCTGGGCGGCATGGGCGGGGAGTCGGTGTTTCGCGTGCGCCGCGACGACCCCAACGTGAACGTCACTATCGAGACCCTGACCGCGCGCGAATCCCGCTATGCCATGGCGCAGCGTTTCCTTCCGGAAATCGCCCGCGGCGACAAGCGCATCCTGTTAATTGACGGCGAGGCCGTCCCCTATGCGCTGGCGCGCGTGCCGGCCGCGGGCGAGACCCGCGGCAACCTGGCCGCCGGCGGCACCGGGACCGGGGTGCCCCTGTCCGAGCGCGACCGCTGGATCTGCGCGCAGGTCGGCCCCACGCTGCGTGAAAAGGGATTATTGTTCGTGGGGCTGGACGTGATCGGCGATTACCTGACGGAAATCAACGTCACCAGCCCGACCTGCATCCGGGAACTCGACAAGCAATACGGCCTCAATATAAGCGCCAAGCTCATGGACGCGATCACCGACCGCCTCGCCCGGCGGCCGGCGCGCCGACAGAATTGAGAGCCCTATAAATATGAAAAAACTGGCCACAGAGTACACAGAGATCACAGAGCAAAAAACTTTTTATTTGTCTCTGTGCACTCTGTGATCTCTGTGGCTGAAATATTAGCTTTTTAATATAAGCTTTAAGACATACGTGATGGTTTTATTTCGCACATGACGACACAGACGATTTCGGGCATTTCACAAACCGACCGCTTCGGCGTGACCATGTTCGGCTCGTTCCTGGTGCACATGGTGGTGATCCTGGGCGTGACCTTCTCCCTGCCCAAGCTGCGCGACCTGCCCGGGTTGCCCTCGCTCGAAATCACCCTGGTGCAAACGGCGAGCGACAAGCGCCCGCAGGATGCCGAATTCCTGGCGCAGGCGAACCAGGACGGCGGTGGCGAGGCCGACAGCCCCGAGATCGCCAGGAATCCGCTGCCGGTGCGCGAGATCAGCCCCGTCAACCGCGACTTTCCCACGTTTCAGACATCGCCCCAGAAACGCGTGCAGTCCGAACGCGAGATGACCGCGCTGCTGTCGCAGCAGGCGTCCCGGAAAATCAAGGAACAGCAAAGCCGCCCGGATAAAAAGGAACTGCAATTGCAGCCGCCGAACCTGGGCCTGATGGCGCGCGCCGAAATCCAGGAGGAGCGCGCGCGTCTCAACGCCGAGATCAGCCGCACCTGGCAGGAGTTCCAGAAGCGCCCGCGGCACAAGTTCCTGAACGCCCGCACGCAGGAATACAAGTACGCCGCCTACATGGACGCCTGGCGCGCCAAGGTGGAAAGCGTCGGCAACCTCAATTATCCCAGCGAGGCCAAGCGCCGCCATCTCACCGGCAACCTGCTGCTCGACGTCGCGCTCAATGCCGACGGCACGATCAATGAAATTTCGGTGCGTCGCTCCTCGGGACAGAAAATTCTGGACGATGCCGCCATCCGCATCGTGGAGATGTCCGCGCCGTTCGCGCCGTTTCCGCCCGAGAT
>Ga0105107_10000407_pt1 | contig 27092 bp, 23 predicted proteins | sample PPLLaktember2015_6_FD_79335 | JGI IMG/M metagenome (GOLD analysis project Ga0105107, IMG submission 79335) | Freshwater sediment microbial communities from Prairie Pothole Lake near Jamestown, North Dakota, USA - PPLs Lake P8 Core (1) Depth... | ecosystem: Environmental > Aquatic > Freshwater >... | reverse complement strand
GCCGCACCGGTAGCGCATACCCCGATGATGCAGCAATACCTGCGCATCAAGTCAGAGCACCCCGACCTGCTGGTGTTCTACCGGATGGGCGACTTCTACGAACTGTTCTTCGATGATGCCGAGCGCGCGGCGCGGCTGCTCGACATCACGCTGACCACGCGCGGCGAATCGGCGGGCACACCGATCAAGATGGCCGGCGTGCCGTTCCATGCGGTCGACCAGTACTTGGCCAGGCTGGTCAAACTGGGTGAATCAGTCGCCATCTGCGAACAGATCGGCGATCCGGCCACCTCCAAAGGGCCGGTCGAGCGCAGGGTCATGCGCATTGTCACGCCGGGCACGCTGACCGAGTCGGCGCTGCTCGACGAAAAGAGCGAAAACCTGCTGCTCGCCGCGCACTGCACCGGCAATGTGCTGGGGCTGGCCTGGCTGTCGCTCGCCTCCGGACGGTTCTGCGCGATGGAAACCGCGCCGGCGAATTTCACGGCCGAGATCGAACGCTTGCGGCCTGCGGAAATCCTGATCGCCGAGGGCACGGCCCTGGCAGCAGCGGATTCGGGCACGGCAATCCGTCATCTGCCGCCCTGGCGTTTCGACACCGACACTGCGCGGCGCACGCTGTGCAGCCAGTTCGAGACCCGTGACCTGAGCGGCTTCGGCGCGCAAACGCTGGATGTCGCGGTGGCCGCCGCCGGCGCGCTGCTCGATTATGCGAAGGCCACACAAGGCACGTCCATTGCGCACATCCGTGCCCTGACCGTCGAAACCGAGCGTGCCTATCTGCGCATGGATCCGGCGACGCGGCGCAATCTGGAACTGACCGAAACCATCCGCGGCGAGCCCGCGCCGACACTGCTGTCCCTGCTCGACACCTGCGCCACCGGCATGGGCAGCCGCCGGCTGCGCCACGCGCTGCACCATCCGCTGACCGACCGCGCCCTGGTCCGGACCTTGCACCAGGCTGTCACCGAACTGACCGATGACGACCGTCACGCTGCAGTACGGCGCACGCTGAAGCATTTTGCCGACGTCGAGCGCATCGCCGCCCGGATCGCACTGGCCACCGCACGGCCGCGCGATCTGTCCGGATTGCGCGGCTCGCTGCAGCGGCTGCCTGAACTGGTAGCGGCGCTGGGCGAGATCGCGACCGTACGCATGCAGGCCTTGGCTACTGATCTTGCCCCGCAACCGGAACTGGCGGCATTGCTCGCGGCGGCGATCAAACCCGAACCGTCGTCGGTCATCCGCGACGGCAGCGTCATTGCCGACGGCTACGACGCCGAACTCGACGAACTGCGCGGCATCCAGGACAACTGCGGCGCTTTCCTCGGTGAACTCGAAGCGCGCGAGCGCGCGCGCACCGGAATCACGACGCTGAAGGTGGAGTTCAACCGCGTGCACGGGTTCTACATCGAAGTCACGCGTGCGCAATCGGACAAGGTACCTGATGATTACCGCCGGCGCCAGACCCTGAAAAATGCCGAACGTTACATCACGCCGGAACTGAAGACTTTCGAAGACAAGGCGTTGTCGGCGCAGGAACGGGCGCTGGCGCGCGAAAAACTGCTCTACGACCAGCTGCTGCGCGAACTCGCCCCGCAGGTTCCGGCCCTGCAACAGGTCGCAGCGGCACTGGCAGAACTGGACATGCTGGCCGCATTCGCCGAGCGTGCAAGCGCACTCGGCTGGTCAGCGCCGGAGTTCACCGACGACGCCGTCATCGACATCACCGCCGGCCGTCATCCAGTGGTCGAAGCGCAAACGAGCCCGTTCATTGCCAACGACACGCGCATGTCGACGGGACGGCGGATGCTGCTGATCACCGGGCCCAACATGGGCGGCAAATCCACCTACATGCGGCAGACGGCACTGATCGCGCTGCTCGCGCATTGCGGATCGTTTGTGCCGGCCACGCACGCGCGTCTTGGTCTGCTGGACCGCATTTTCACGCGCATCGGTGCCGCCGATGATCTGGCGGGCGGGCGGTCGACATTCATGGTCGAAATGACCGAAGCGGCCTATATCCTGCACCACGCCACGCCGCAGAGTCTGGTGCTGATGGATGAAATCGGCCGCGGCACATCCACCTACGACGGCCTCGCACTGGCTTGGGCGATCGCCCGCCATCTGGTCGAACGCAACGGCGGCTACACACTGTTCGCCACGCATTATTTCGAGCTGACCCAGCTCGCAGTCGAATTCAAGCAGGTGGCGAACGTGCATCTCGACGCGGTGGAACACAAGGACCGCATCGTGTTCCTGCACAGTGTCGAGGAAGGCCCGGCAAGCCGCAGTTACGGTCTGCAGGTCGCACAACTCGCGGGCGTACCCGGCGCGGTCATCCGCAACGCGCGCAAACGACTCGCCGATCTGGAAGCAGCGGCCGCGGCACAAGTGCCGCAGGGCGACCTGTTCGCCGGATCATCGGTGACAGCCACTGCGCCCGCAGCGCCGGAACCGCATCCGGCCGTCGATGCCCTGCGCGACTGCGACCCCGATGCCCTGACGCCGCGCGACGCCCTCGAGTTGCTCTACCGGCTGCGGGAACTGACAAAACCCGGTTGATAACTTATAACTATTTGTTTTTAATGGTATTTAGATATTTTTCGGCTGCGGGTTCAATTCTGCACTTTGCACGCCTCATTGCAGACTGTATCTAGTGGTGATGCCCGTGCGCCCCATGCACATGCCCGTGCGCCATTTCTTCACCGGTCGCGGACCGCACTTCGGTCACCGTGCAGTGGAAATTGAGCGTCTGGCCGGCCAGCGGGTGATTGCCGTCGACCACCACCTTGTCCTCGGCGACGTCGGTCACGGTGTAGACGATCGCATGACCTGACTCGTCACCGCGTCCCTCGAACTGCATGCCGACAGCAACTTCGGGCGGAAACTTGTCACGCGACTCGACGTGCACCAGTTCCGCGTCATACTCGCCGAACGCATCGTCAGGGGCAAGGCGGACCTGGCAGCTGTCGCCGGCAATCTTGCCGTCAAGCGCCTCCTCGACCAGCGGAAAAATGCCGTGGAAACCACCGTGCAGATAGGCGATCGGGGATTCCGCCTTCTCGATCAGATTGCCCTGTGCATCCATCAGTTCAAACGTCAACGTCACGACCGTATTCTTTGCAATTTGCATCAGAGTTCCTTGATCAGTTGCGGTGATGAATACCGCGGGCCTGAGCCCCAGGGCGCGTACCGCACGACGCCCTCGCACCCGCTGCAAGCATCAGGTGCCGGATGGCGGATTCTGTAAACAAAGTGCCTGCCGGTCAAGCGCGCCAGGCACCGGCCAATTTATAATTCGGGGTAATGCGCAAGTCATTTCTCAATGGCCTGACGCCGGCGCAGTTCCTGCACCGGTACTGGCAAAAAAAACCGCTGCTCGCGCGCGCCAGCCTGCTCCGGTTCGCGCCGCTGATCACGCACCGCGATCTGCTGGACCTGGCCCGCTCGCCGGATGCGGAATCGCGACTGATCATCCGCACTGGTGGACGCTGGCAAGTCACCCACGGTCCGTTCACCCGGCGCGATTTCGCACAGCTGCCCGCCCGCAACTGGACACTGCTGGTGCAGGGCGTGAATCACGTACTGCCGCAGGCACAGGCCCTGCTCGCGGAGTTTGCGTTCATACCCTATGCCCGCCTCGACGACCTGATGGTCAGTTACGCACCACCCGGCGGCGGTGTCGGTCCGCATTTCGACAGCTACGACGTGTTCCTGCTCCAGGGTGCAGGCCGGCGCCGCTGGCGGATCAGCAGCCAGCGCGACCTGGCGCTGGTCGACGGCGCACCGCTGAAGATCCTGCGCAACTTTCGCGCAAGCCGCGAATGGGAACTCGCGGCAGGCGACCTGCTCTACCTGCCGCCGCGTTGTGCACATGACGGCGTGGCAATCGAGGACTGCATCACCTATTCGATCGGTTTTCGCGCCCCTTCGGCACAGGACCTCTGCGCCCGTTTCCTCGAGTTCCTGCAGGACGGCCTCGATACGCACGGGTTTTATGCCGACCCGCAACTCAAGCCCACCTGTCACCCGGCACGCATCGACCGCCAGCTCTCGCGGGGCTTGCTGCGCCTGCTCGAGGGCGCGCGCTGGAACCGCAGCGACATGCTGCGGTTCCTTGGCATGGATCTGAGCACGCCCAAACCGCATGTGGTCTATGTGCCGCCGCACCGTCCGTTGTCGCCGCCGGCGTTCGCCAAAGCCATCGTCAGACACGGGCTGCGGCTCGCGCTGCCGTCGATACTGCTCTACGACACCACCGCGTTCTATATCAACGGCGAGTGCTGGACGGTGCCGGCGCGCGCGCGCACGCGCATCCGCCAGCTGGCCGACCGCCGCGAGCTGCCACCTGCCACCGTAGCGGCAGCCGCGCTGGACACGCTCCATGCCTGGTACCGCGCGGGTTATGTCGTAACAGACTGAACCGGATGTGGGGAGTTTGTCCATGGAACTGACGGGTAATCCACCAAATGCCGGTTACCGGCGCTTCGAAAGCTACCGCGAGTACGAGGAGCTCATCGACCTGATGATCCCGCAGACCCAGCGCATCATCCGCGTCTTCGATAAAAACCTAGGCCGTGCGTGGAACAGCAGTACGCGCATCGAGCGGCTGACACAGTTCCTGCTCGCAGACCGCACCAACCGGTTGCTGATCGTGCTCCATGATATCCGGCAACTCGGCGTCGAATGGCCGCGCCTGATCGGTCTTGCACAGCAGTTCAGCCATGCATGCAGCATCCGCGAAACACTGCGCGCGGCGAAACATGTCCATGATCCGTTCGTCGTTTTCGACGGCAGCCACTATGTGCATCGCTTTCATTTCGATCACATGCGGGCCGCACAGGGCACCCATGACGCCACCGGCGCCCAGCAGTTGATCGATCGCTTTGCCGAAATACAGGAGGCCTCCGGCCCCCCGCTGGCGGCAAACGTCACGGGGTTGTGACGACCCGTCGCTTTAGCCTCTCGCGACCGCAAAAATCCTGATAGACTCCGCGCCGGCATGATGGCCGCTGCGAATTGCCGTTACGGATGTGCCGCGCGCACGGTGCCGACCAAATTTGGATAGAACCCCATTTACCTTCGAAGGATAGTCAACATCATGAATCGCTCCCTCCTCATCGCTGCCCTGCTGGCTTTTGGCCTGACCGCCTGCGGCGAAAAACCTGCTCCTGCCCCGGCCCCGAAGGCCGCCCCGGCTCCTGCTCCGGCTCCCGCGCCGGAGGCACCGAAAGCTGACGCCACCGCACCGGCCACTGATGCCGCGAAAGCCGAAGCGGCTGGCGCTACCAAGGACGCTGCCGATGCCACCAAAGGCGCTGCCGACGCCACCAAGGCCGCCGCTGAGGCGACCAAAGACGCTGCCGACGCCACCAAGGCCGCCGCTGAGGCGACCAAAGACGCTGTCAAGAAATAACGCGTCTGCACCACGGAAAAGCCGGCCTGCGGGCCGGCTTTTTCTATTGGTGGTTCAACGGTGCCGAGCAATCAATCCAGCATGCGCCAGTCGAAGCCGTCCTGCTGCGAGGCCACGCCGATCCAGTCCACGGTGCAGCCCAGTGCATCCGCCAGTGCCGCGCAGGCGAGATCCGGACGATTGTTTTTCCGTGACAGGTGCGCAGCCACGACATGCCGCAGTGACTGCTGATCGATGCGGGCGACGATCTGCGCCGCCTGCCCGTTGTCGAGATGGCCATAACGGCCCGAGATGCGGTGCTTCAGATGTTCCGGATAATTGCCCGCCAGCAGCAGTTCGCGGTCATGGTTGCATTCGATTACCAGTGCATCGAGACCGGACAGCATCGCTTCGATGTGCGGCGTGGATGACCCGGCATCGGTCAGCACGCCGAGGCGCCGCGCACCATCGCCAAACACGAACTGCGTCGGCTCACGGGCATCGTGCGGCACCGGATAGGGAAAAATCTCCACATCCCCGACTGCGAACGGCGTATGGCTGTCGATGATTACCGCATCACAAAATTCGCCGTCAGTCGCGGCCGCCGCATAAGTGCCGTATGAAAGGTAAACCGGGATGCCGTATCTGCGTGCAAACCGCGCTACGCCGCCAACATGATCGGCATGCTCGTGAGTGACCAGGACGGCATCGATGGCCAGGGGTTCCAGAGCCAGCCGCGCGAGGCGGCGCACCGTCTCCGTCGCACTGAAACCGCAATCGAGCAGGACGCGCGATTGCCCCGCCTCGACCACCAGCGCGTTACCCTCGCTGCCGCTGCCTAACGAGGCAAAACGCATGACAGACGGTGCTGGCGGAACGAACAAACGGCAACACGGCAGGCGAAAATCTGCGGATCCCGCGTTGCGAGGACCGGCGCGGTGCCGGAGTTGCCGATCACCCCCGCAGGCGTCACTTCAGTTGATCGTAGAGCAGCGTGAGGATGCGATTGGCGGTATCCGACTGTTCGCGCGTGCCGCTCTTGTCGAGCACCAGGACCTCGACGGCACCACCATCGCCCTGCACCAGAATGCGGTACTGCTCCTTGCTCGGGGTATTGGGGCTGCTGCTCCAGAATTTCAGCTTGGACAACCAGCCTTTGTCCTCGGTCGTCTTCCGATCGGCATCCGGATCGATATAGCGCACGAAATAAAGCCCCTTCGAACGATCCCGGTCTTCCACGGTGAAACCGACGCGGTCCAGCGCCAGACCCACCCGCCGCCACGCGCGGTCGAACTGGTCGCTCAACACCAGCAGCGTGCCGTCGCTGCTGCGATTGAGCTTGGCCTGGGGATCGAGCTTCGCAGTTGCGATCCGGGTCTGGGCCTGCTCGCCTTCAACGCCGAAACGCACCATCATCCGGCGCAGCATTTCCGCCTCGAGGTCGGGGTCGGATGGGCGCGGCTGCCAGCGCAACTGGTCCTGGTCCGGCGTGATATAGACCTCTTCCATGCCGCGATGGCTGACATAGATTTCAGTGCTACCGGGCTGCACGCCGCGCTCGAGCCGGGTGCGGAATTTGTCGCGTTCGGCGGTCGAATGCAGGCTGTCGAGCGCGCGCCCCAGCCAGCCGCGAAGGCCGGTCTCGGGAATCGACGCACGGTTCTCGTTCCAGTCGGTTTCCATGACGCCCGCCTCGGGCACCTCGACGTTGACCACAAAGCCGGTGTCCTGCCAGAACGCCTTGACTGCCGGCCAGAGCTGCTCGGGCGTGCCCGGAACCACCAGCCAGCGCTGCGTGCCGGCGCGCTCGACGCGTATATTCTCCATCTTGGGCAGCACCGCCACCTGCGTCGAGGACGCCTGCGCACGGCCAGCGCGGTCCTTGCTGTAGTCGGAGAACGTCGCTGAACCCTTGGGGCTGCCATCCGGCACCACGAAACGATCATCAGTGGCCGGACGTGCCAGGTCCGGCGGAATTTCCAGTTGCGGGAGCTTGGTCGTCGACTTGTAGTCAACTTTCTTGGTGGGGATTTCAACCGAACTGCAAGCCCCCAATACAACGCCGGCGGCAATTGCCGCAACCACACTTGCCGCGTTACGCCACCGCATGTCGCCTGTCCTCGGAAACTTTCGTTGCGCCGGCCTGCTGCATGGCCTCACGCACCGCATCATGATATTGCGGCGCCAGCGGCGTCAGCGGCAGGCGAATCCCGCCGCGCATCAGACCCAGCTGCTGCACCGCCCATTTCACCGGTATCGGGTTGGCCTCGCAGAAGAGCTGCCGGTGCAACCCCATCAGCCGGTTGTTCAGTACCACTGCCTGCGCCGCATTGCCGCCAAGCGCCGCCGCGCACATCTCGTGCATCATGCGCGGCGCGACGTTGGCGGTGACGGAGATGACGCCGTCGCCGCCGAGCAGCATCAGCGCGATACCGGTGGCGTCATCGCCGCTGTAGACCCGGAATGCCTTGTGCTTGCGGCGCAACAGGTCGGCACCGCGCTCCAGATTGCCGGTGGCGTCCTTGATGCCGACAATGCCGGGCACTTCGGCGAGGCGCAGCACGGTGTCGTTGACCATGTCAGCCACGGTGCGTCCGGGCACGTTGTAGAGTATCTGCGGAATGTCCACCGCCTCGGCGATCGCGCGGAAATGGCGGTACAGCCCTTCCTGGGTCGGTTTGTTGTAGTACGGCACCACCGACAGGCTCATCGCGGCGCCGGCGGCCTTGGCAAATTCGGAGAGTTCAATCGCTTCGCGGGTGGAATTCGCGCCGGTCCCGGCGACGATCGGCACCCGCCCCGCCGCGTGCTGCACCGCCGTTTCGATGAGCAGGCGATGCTCGTCAAAATCAACCGTCGGTGATTCGCCGGTAGTGCCCACGACGACGATGCCGTCGGTGCCTTCGGCGATGTGCCAGTCCAGCAGTTTGCGGAATGCGTCCAGATCCAGCGCACCATCGTCAGCCATCGGTGTGACGATGGCGACCATGCTGCCGCGGATCCCTGTTAACTCATTGATTTTCATCAGAAAATAGCAATTGCGAAGAATAATCGGACTATTGTACCCGAACCCTGCAGTGCGCGGATACCCATTCGACCGCGGAACGGACGATGGATTCAGAACGGCGGTAACGGATATGGCGCGTCGGGTGTCCGACTGCTCAGGAGAAACAACCTTGCAGACACCAGCCGGAACTGCCGCCGAGGCCGCCGGCGGGATGTCTCGATCGACATCGTGATTCGCCCCACCCCGGAAAACAAAGGACCCGTACAAGCCGAGAACTGCGCCGCCCACTGCCGACTATGTGCGATGCGCAGCACAGCAACGTTCTGCCCAACCCGGGCGATCTGTCTCGATGTTGTCATATTGGTGAATTACACTTGCGCCAAACTTCAACAATTGTTGAAACATTAACAGATCGAGGGTGTGCTGCATGAGAGTCGGAATCAATGGGTTGGGGCGAATTGGCCGTCTGGCGTTGCGGGCTGCGCTGGGTGCAGCGGAGCGGCCCGGTGAGGATCCCCGCGCCGACAACCGTCTCGAAGTTGTACACCTCAACGAACTCAAGGGAGGGGCTGCTGCGATCGCGCATCTGCTGGCCTTCGACAGCGTCCAGGGAAAATGGCGCGCGGACATCGCCGCCGAGAACGGGCAAACCATCCGCATCGATGACCGGCGCCTGTCTTTCAGCGCGCACGGCGCTGCGGCCGAAATACCCTGGGGTGATCTGGGCGTGGACATCGTATTGGAATGCACCGGGAAATTCCTGACACCGGAAACGTTACTTGGCCATCTGCAGCGTGGCGCGAAGCGGGTCATCGTCGCTGCACCGGTGAAGGTTGGCGACGTGCTGAACATCGTCGTAGGCGTCAACCACGAGCGCTATGACCCCGCCACGGATCGCATCGTTACGGCGGCCTCCTGCACCACCAACTGCCTGGCGCCGGTGGTCAAAGTGGTGCACGAAAGTCTGGGCATCAGGCACGGGCAAATCACCACCATTCACGACCCCACCAACACCAACATGGTGGTCGATGCCCCGCATCAGGACTTGCGCCGGGCCCGCAGCGCGATGCTGAGCCTGGCGCCCACGACGACCGGCAGCGCCACGGCGATCGCGTTGATCTACCCCGAGCTCAAGGGCAAGCTCAATGGCCACGCCGTCCGTGCGCCGGTGCTCAATGCATCGCTGACCGACTGCGTTTTCGAACTGCAGCGCGGCACATCGGCGGAAGAAGTCAACGCCCTGTTTGCCGCAGCGGCCCGGGGGCCTCTGGCGGGCATTCTGGGTTACGAGACCCGGCCGCTGGTCAGCGCTGACTATGCCCGCGATACCCGCAGCAGCATCATCGACGCGCTGTCGACTATGGTCACGGACGGCACCCTGCTCAAGGTTTACGCCTGGTACGACAACGAAATGGGCTACGCCTGCCGCATGGTGGATCTGGCCTGCCATATGAACGAGGTCGGGATCTGAGATGCAGCACGCCGCGCGCAATTACGCCATTGTCACCGCTGCGTACTGGGGCTTCACGCTCACCGATGGCGCTTTACGCATGTTGGTGTTGCTGCATTTTTACCGCCTCGGCTACTCGCCGTTCGCGCTGGCATTTTTATTCTTGCTCTATGAAGCTGCCGGCGTGTTGGCCAATCTGGTCGGCGGCTGGCTGGCCACCCGCTTCGGCATTGCGCGCATGCTGATGGTCGGTCTGATCACCCAGATCATCGGATTTGCCGGCCTGTCGCTACTCGATCCGCAATGGACAGCCGCCATGTCGGTCGCCTGGGTGTTGGTGGCACAAGGCATCTGCGGCGTGGCCAAAGACCTGACCAAGACCGCCAGCAAGTCGGCGATCAAGATCACGGCGGCGCAAGTCAGGGATCAGGCGGCCGGCCAGCTGTTCAAGTGGGTAGCCTGGTTCACCGGCAGCAAGAATGCGATGAAAGGCGTCGGCTTTTTTCTGGGCGGCTTGCTGCTGGAGACGCTGGGCTTCAAATGGTCATTGTGGCTGATGGCAGGACTGCTTGGGCTGGTGCTGCTCGGTGTGGTGGCCGCGCTGCCGCCGATGATGGGCAAAAGCAAAGCCTCGAAAACCGCCAAAGAGCTGTTCGCAAAAAACCCGGGCATCAATGCGCTGGCCGCGGCGCGCATTGCACTGTTCGGCGCGCGTGATGTCTGGTTTGTGGTCGGTGTGCCGGTTTACCTCTACTCTCTGGGCTGGACATTTTCCATGGTGGGGGGCTTTCTCGCGGCATGGACCATCGGCTACGGACTGGTACAGGCCGTCGCCCCGCAACTCATCCGCCGCAGCAGCGACGGTTTGAGCCTGGAAGTACCGGCCGCCCGCGGATGGTCCGCGGCACTGGCGCTCATTCCTGCGGCGCTGGCAATCGCAGTGTACGTGGATGCGCCGCAACTGCAATGGATCGTAGTCGGCGGCCTGAGCGTCTTCGGCTTTGTTTTTGCGGTGAACTCGTCCGTACACAGCTACCTGATCCTGGCCTACGCGGGGTCGGAAAAAGCTGCCGAGGATGTAGGCTTTTACTATGCCGCCAATGCCCTGGGCCGTTTCCTGGGAACCCTGCTCTCGGGACTGCTGTACCAGTGGGGCGGCCTGATCTACGCACTGCTCGGCTCCGCGCTGATGCTGTTGATCTGCTGGCTGATCACCCTCCGCTTGCCCGAAGGCTTGCTGGCAACGCAAAAGGCAGCGGCGTGAACAGCAACCCGGACCTCGCCGGGGAAACCCGGGCCGTCAGGGCGCTGGCCGCCCTCGCCCAGACTTCGCGTCTGCGCGTTTTTCGCCTGCTGGTTGGTGCAGGTCCTGACGGTTTGTATCCGGGCCAGATCGCCGATGCCCTCGCAGTCTCATCGAACTTGCTGTCATTTCATCTGAAGGAACTGCATCACTGCGGTCTGATCACGCAGGAGCGGGAAGGGCGTTGTTTGCGCTACCGCGCCGACATGGATGCGATGCGACAGTTGATGGAATTTCTGACCGCTCACTGCTGCCAGGGGGAATCCCGCGTCAGGATGCCCGCAATCGATTGCTCTGCACTGGCCGGCTGATACCGGCATTCCGGCAACAGATCAGGTCATCAAAAAAGAAGCCGCACGGAGAGCGCGTCTGCAGGACAACACACCAGGGGAAATTCATGGACAACCACGTCTTCAATGTTTTGTTTCTTTGTACCGGGAACTCCGCCCGCAGCATCATGGCAGAGGCCATCCTCAACCAGTCCGGAAAAGGCCGGTTCGTCGGGTACAGTGCCGGCAGCCAGCCCGCGGCAGCAGTGAATCCGTACGCCATCGCCTATCTGGAACGCAACCATATCAGCACCAAGAATCTGCGCAGCAAGGATTGGGCGGAGTTCGCCGGACCGGATGCTCCAAAAATGGATTTCGTGTTCACGGTCTGTGACCAGGCCGCCGGCGAAGTCTGCCCGGTGTGGCCCGGTCAGCCAATGACCGCACACTGGGGCGTTGATGATCCGGTCACTGTGGAAGGCGATGAGGAGAAAAAAATGAGGGCATTTGCAGATGCGTACATGGTGCTCAACCGGCGCATCGCTATTTTTCTGAATCTGCCCCTGGAGAAACTCGACCAGCTGTCGCTGCAGAAAGAACTGGTGAAGATCGGCAAAATCAATGCCTGAAAACGGCGGCAGGCCGCTGCCCGTGAGTGCACGGTTTGGGCAACAGGAACGGGCATGGGATTCTTTGAGCGCTATTTGAGCGCATGGGTAGGGCTGGGCATGGCGACTGGAGTGGCACTGGGCCTGGTGATTCCCGGTGTTTTTCAATCCATCGCGCTGCTGGAATACGCCCACGTCAATCTGGTGGTTGCCGGCCTCATCTGGATCATGATCTACCCGATGATGATCCAGATTGACTGGAACGCGGTAAAGCAGGTGGGCCGAAAACCCAAAGGCCTGGCGCTCACGCTGATCGTCAACTGGCTGATCAAGCCATTCAGCATGACGGCTCTGGCCGTACTTTTTTTCGAATATCTGTTTGCGCCCTGGGTCGATCCGCAATCGGCCAGTGAGTACATCGCCGGCATGATATTGCTCGGTGTGGCGCCCTGCACCGCGATGGTTTTTGTCTGGAGTCAGCTGGTGAAGGGTGATGCCGGTTACACCCTCGTGCAGGTTTCGCTCAACGATCTGATCATGGTGGTGGCTTTCGCGCCGATTGCCGGTCTGCTGCTGGGCGTGACCGATGTCACCGTGCCCTGGCCTACGCTGTTGCTCTCGACCGTGCTCTACGTAGTGCTGCCCTTGGCGGCCGGTATGATCACCCGCAGCGTTTTGGTGCGGCATTCGCAGCGCGCGCTGGGCGATTTCATGGCCCGGCTCAAGACCTGGTCGGTGGCCGGGCTGATAGGCACCGTGGTGCTGCTGTTCGGCTTTCAAGCCGGCACCATCGTCGAACAGCCGGCCATCATCGCCTTGATCGCGCTGCCGCTGGTGCTGCAGACCTACGGCATTTTCCTGGTTGCCTGGTGGGCGGCCAAATGGCTGAGGCTGCCGCATGATGTTGCAGGTCCGGCATGCCTGATCGGCACCTCCAATTTCTTTGAACTGGCGGTGGCCGTGGCAATTTCTTTGTTCGGATTGAATTCCGGTGCGGCATTGGCCACGGTGGTAGGCGTGCTGGTGGAAGTGCCTGTCATGCTTACGCTGGTAGCGATGGTCAATGCCTGGAAACCCCGCATTCCCTGAGGTTGCGGTTGGCGAACTGCCCCGCCATGCCGCACTGCCGACGGCCGCGGGTCGCGCGTGCCGCTGCTCAACTTAGTTTATTGACTTAATTGACATATATTTAATTGTGACACTGTCATTCGATTGCAACATTTGGACAGTAGAGTCCGCCTGACTCGCAGTGCCAGTGGTGTGATGCATCTAATTTCAATTTTTATCGAGGAAAGACTTACCTATGAAATCCGTGATCAGGAAATTTACAGTCGCGGCGGCTTCCGCCCTGACGATGATATCTGCAACCCATGCCGCGGACATTACCGGTGCCGGTGCCACGTTCCCCTATCCGATTTACGCCAAGTGGGCTGAAGCCTACAAGAAAGCCACCAACATCGGCCTGAACTATCAGTCCATCGGTTCCTCCGGCGGCATTCGTCAGATCCGCGCCAAAACCGTGACCTTTGGGGGAACGGATGCGCCGCTGAAAGCGGCTGAGCTCGACAAGGATGGCCTGGTGCAGTTCCCCAGCGTGCTGGGCGGTGTGGTGCCGGTGATCAATCTTGAAGGGTTCAAGCCTGGCGAGTTGAAGGTGACCGGCGAAGTGCTGGCCGAGATGTTCATGGGCAGCATTTCCAAGTGGAATGACGCCAAGATCGCGGCGCTGAACCCCGGCAAGAAACTGCCTGACCAGTCCATCACCGTGGTACATCGTGCGGACGGCTCCGGCACCACGTTCATTTTCACCGACTACCTCACGGAAGTCAGCAGCGCGTGGAAGGACAAGGTCGGCAAGGGTGCTGCCGTGAAGTGGCCCGCGGCCACCTCGGTAGGCGGCAAGGGCAACGAAGGTGTCGCTGCCAACGTGAACCGTGTCAAGGGCGCGATCGGCTATGTCGAATACGCCTATGCCAAGAAAAACAAAATCCCGCACCTGCAACTGCGCAATCGTGACGGCAAGTACGTGGACCCGTCCGACAAGTCCTTCGCCGCAGCCGCAGCCGGCGCTGACTGGTTCAGCGTGCCGGGCATGGGCATCTCCCTCGTCGACCAAAAGGGTGCCGAGTCCTGGCCCATCACCGGCGCCACTTTCATCCTGATGTACAAGAACCCGGTTAACAAGGCCGACGCCCAGGAAGCGCTCAAATATTTCGACTGGTCGTTCAAGAATGGCGACCAAATGGCGCTGGAACTGGACTACGTTCCCCTGCCCGACGTGCTGACCAAGGCGATTGCCGACAAGGTCTGGACGCAGATCGCCAAGTAAGCTGGAGGCTGCGCATGGAGTGCCCGCCCAGGGCACTCCATTGTTGTTTTTAAGAGCAAAAAATCTTTGTTTTCAGGATCATTTCGGAGCGTTGATGAACACGTCGCCCGCAGACAGCGGTATCCTTGACCAACGGCACCTGGACGTGGCCGACGGGCAACGCAGAGCGTTCATGAACTCATCCTCCACAGACAGCGGCATGCGTGACCAACGGCGCCTGGACGTCGTCCGGAAACAGCGCATTCAGGATTTCATATTTCACAAGCTCACCCTGAGCTTTTCCCTGATCGTGCTGATCTCGCTGATCGGCATCCTGGTCTCCCTCGCCCTGGTCGCATGGCCGGCGTTCCAGAAATTCGGCGTCGAATTCATCTGGCGTGTCGAGTGGGACATCATCAATGAAGAATTCGGCGCGGCGATCTCGATTTTCGGCACCTTGGCGAGTGCGACGATCGCGGTATTGATTGCCCTGCCGCTGAGTTTTGGTATTGCCCTGTTTTTGACCGAGACCTGCCCGGTCTGGTTGCGCCGGCCGCTCGGCACGGCCATCGAACTGCTCGCTGCCGTGCCTTCCATCATTTACGGCATGTTCGGCTTGTTTATCTTCGCACCGCTGTTTGCCGAATACGGGCAACCCGCGCTGCAATCAACCCTCGGCCAAATGCCTCTGATCGGCCCGTTGTTCGGCGGCGCAATGAACGGGATCGGCATCCTCGCTGCGGGCATGATCCTGGCCTTCATGATCCTGCCCTTCATCGCCGCGGTGATGCGCGACGTGTTCGAGATCGTGCCGCCCATCCTGCGTGAGTCGGCCTATGGCGTGGGTTGCACGACATGGGAAGTGGTGCGGCATATCGTGCTGCCGTACACGCAGCAGGGTGTCATTGGCGGCGTGATGCTCGGACTGGGGCGCGCGCTCGGCGAGACGATGGCCGTTACCTTTGTCATCGGCAATTCCCAGCGCTTGAGTGCCTCCTTGTTCTCCCCGGGGTCATCAATTGCCTCGACCCTGGCCAACGAATTCGGAGAAGCCGCGGATTTCCACCTGTCCACGCTGTTTGCGCTGGGCCTGCTGCTTTTCGTGATCACCTTTGTGGTATTGGCAGGTGCCAAGATCCTGATTATTCGAACCGAACGGGCCAAGGGCCTGAAGACCTGAACCGGACCAATCTGAGCGAACCGCCGCCATGGACAAGAATCTGTATCGCAGACGCATCTTGATGAACCGGATCGGCATTACCCTGTCCATGCTGGCCATGTGCCTGGGTCTGTTTGTGATGCTCTGGATCCTGGCTGTTTTATTCAATAACGGTTTCCAGGCGCTCGATTTCAACATGTTCTTCAAATCAACCCCTGCGCCCGGGACCGAGGGCGGCGGACTTGCCAACGCCATAGTCGGCAGCCTGCTGATGGTCGGATTCGCAACCCTGGTCAGTACGCCGATCGGCATTCTTGCGGGAATCTACCTGGCGGAGTACGGCGACACGAGCAAGACTGCGGAAATTACCCGGTTTATGACCGACATCATGCTGAGCGCGCCCTCGATCGTGCTGGGCTTGTTTGTCTATGCGATTCTGGTTGCCCAGGTAAAGCATTTCTCCGGCTGGGCAGGAACGATTGCGCTTTCGCTGATCGCAATTCCGGTGGTGCTCAGAACTACCGAAAACATGCTGCGGCTGGTGCCGGGCAGCCTGCGTGAGGCCGCTTTCGCGCTCGGCGCGCCGCGGTGGAAAGTAGCCACCATGGTGACATTGCGTGCCGCCAAAAGCGGGGTCGTCACCGGCCTGCTCCTGGCGCTGGCCCGCATCAGCGGCGAGACGGCACCACTGCTCTTTACCGCACTGAACAACCAGTTCTTCTCAATGAACATGAACGAGCCCATGTCAAACCTGCCGGTGGTGATCTTCCAGTTTGCGCTTAGTCCCTATGACAACTGGATACGGCTGGCCTGGGGCGGTGCGCTGCTGATCACGCTGGCCGTCTTGGTGCTGAACATCCTCGCACGCGTATATTTCCGCGAGAAAGTCTCCAGCTGACAGCATCCGCCGCCGGATCGAGACCGACACCGAATCAGCCAAACGAGCCCGTTATGACCGAAACCCAGCAACAAGCACCCAAGACTGCGATACAGATCCGCAACCTGAACTTCTATTATGGAAAATTTCAGGGTCTGAAGAACATCAATCTGGAAATAGTCGAGCACAAGGTCACCGCGTTCATCGGCCCCTCCGGTTGCGGCAAGTCCACATTGCTGCGAACCCTGAATCGCATGTACAGCCTGTATCCCGGGCAAAAGGCCGACGGCGAAATCAACTTCTACGGTCAAAACATCCTTGATTCAAAACAGGATCTGAACCTGCTGCGCGCCCGAATCGGCATGGTGTTCCAGAAACCGACCCCGTTCCCCATGTCGATTTACGACAACATCGCGTTTGGTGTGCGGCTCTATGAATCTCTGCCCAAAGGGGAGATGGACGAACGTGTTGAATGGGCGCTGACCAAGACGGCGCTATGGAACGAAGTCAAGGACAAACTCAATCAGAGCGGTCTCGCATTGTCAGGTGGTCAGCAGCAGCGCCTCTGCATCGCCCGCTCTGTTGCCGTGAAGCCGGCGGTGATTCTGCTCGATGAACCCACCTCCGCGCTGGATCCGATCTCCACGGCCAAAGTCGAAGAACTGGTGCACGAGCTCAAATCGGAATACACGGTAGCGATTGTGACCCATAACATGCAGCAGGCCGCCCGGGTGTCCGATTTCACTGCATACATGTATCTCGGCGAAATGATGGAGTACGGGAAAACCGACCAGATCATCATCAAGCCGAAGAAAAAAGAGACTGAAGACTATATTACCGGCCGTTTCGGATAAATTGGCCGGCCGCCGATTCCCGTGACGACGGGGCCTCCGGAAGACTGCGACCCCGACACAGCAGCATCAGTCGGCCTCGCGCACCACCTTGGCAATCGCAGCGGCATGGCGCGCTACTGCAGTTCTGGCCTTGCCTTCCACCATGACCCGGATCACCGGTTCGGTTCCTGAGGCACGCAGCAGCACGCGTCCCGAAGTCCCCAGCGCGCGTTCTGCCACCGTCACCGCATTGACCACGGCTGCCGAACCCAGCACCGTGCGCGCCGCACCGTTGGCCACGCGCACATTGACGAGCACCTGCGGATAGAGCGCAAAATTTACGGCCTGCGCCAGTGTGGTCCTGGTGCTGAGCAGCGCCTGCAGCACCTGCAGCGCAGATACAATGGCGTCGCCCGTCGTGTGCCGATCGAGGCAGATAATATGGCCGGAATTCTCACCCCCCAACTGCCAGCCGCGCGCCTCGAGCATTTCCAGCACGTAGCGGTCCCCTACCCTCGCGCGGGCAAACGGAATCTTCAATTTGGCGAGCGCCTGTGCCATCGCCAGATTGGTCATCTGCGTGCCGACGACGCCGCCCTTGAGCTGCCGTGACCGCTTGCGATGTGCGGCGATGACGTAAAGCAGTTCGTCGCCGTCATAGATGCGGCCCGCGGCATCCGCCATGACCAGCCGGTCGCCATCGCCGTCGAGCGCAATGCCTAGATCGGCCTTCGCCCGCCGTACCGCACGGCGCAACGATTCGGGATGGGTCGCACCGACGCCTTTGTTGATGTTGAAGCCATCGGGCGCGGCACCCACCGTGACCACATCCGCACCCAGTTCATGGAACACATGGGGTGCAATGTGGTAACCCGCACCGTGGGCACAGTCCACTGCGATGCGCAGACCGCGCAGGTCGAGATTGGCCGGGAAGGTGCTCTTGCAGAATTCGATATAGCGGCCCGCGGCGTCCTCGATACGCCGCGCCTTGCCCAGCCGTGCCGACGACATGCAGTGCAGCGGCTTGTCGAGCACCGCTTCGATCGCCGTCTCTGTTGCGTCGGCGAGTTTGCTGCCAGTCGCGGAAAAAAACTTGATGCCGTTGTCCTGGTGCGGATTGTGCGAGGCACTGATGACAATGCCGGCGGACAGCCGCAGCGCCCGTGTCAGGTAGGCCACACCGGGCGTGGGCATCGGCCCCACCAGCAGCACGTCGACGCCGGCCGCCGACAGCCCGGCCTCCAGCGCCGATTCAAGCATGTAGCCCGATACCCGCGTGTCCTTGCCGATCAGCACTGCGGGACGCTCGCCGCCACCGGCCTTGCGCGCCAGCACCTTGCCCGCGGCATAGCCCAGATGCATCACGAAGTCCGGGGTGATCGGCGCGTCGCCCACAGTGCCGCGCACGCCGTCGGTGCCGAAGTATTTTCTGCTCACGTTTATTTACCGCCAGGACGCCAAGAACGCCAAGAAAGGCTTGAAGAATAACAGCAAAAGCAGTCGAAAAAAACCTGCGCGAGGGTCCGTTGAGAACTGCCGTATGACCTTGAACGATGATTATGTTTTCTTGGCGATCTTGGCGCCTTGGCGGTGAAAACGCTTTTGGCGTCCTGGCGGTTCAGGTTAACTATGGTCTGCCACGGCATTCCAAATTGCCAGCGCATCGCGCGTCGCCGCCACATCATGCACGCGGACGATCGCGGCACCGCGCTGCACTGCAATCAGTGCCGCCGCAACGCTGCCGAAGACGCGGTCGCCGGTCTCGCGCCCGGTGATGGCGCCGATCATGGATTTGCGCGACAAGCCCGCCAGCACCGGCACGCCCGCTGCGGCGACCTCATCGAGCCGCCGCAGCAGTTCGAGATTGTGTGCAAGGGTCTTGCCAAAGCCGAAGCCCGGATCGACAACCATGCGGCTGCCGGCGATGCCGGCCTGCTGCGCAGCCGCGACGCGTTGCCGCAGATACCGGACCACCTCGGCCACGACATCGGCATAGTGCGGCGCCTGCTGCATGGTCTGCGGATCACCCTGCCTGTGCATGATGCAGACTGCGCAGTCGCTGGCGGCGACCGCAGTCAGCGCGCCCGGCGCCTGAAAGCCATTGACGTCATTGACCATCACTGCGCCGGCCGCGACCGCCTCGCGCATCAGTGCGGGTTTCTGGGTATCGACGGACACTGCGACACCGGCTGCTGCAAGGGCCGCAATGACCGGCAGCACCCGTCGCCGCTCGTCGTCCAATGCGACCGGGGCCGCGCCGGGCCGCGTCGATTCGCCGCCGACATCAAGCAGGTCGGCGCCCTCGTCGATCAGCCGCCGCGCCTGCGCGAGAGCGGCATCGGTCTGCAGGTAGTGACCACCGTCGGAAAAGGAATCGGGCGTAACGTTGAGCACGCCCATGATCAGCGGGCGATCCAGCGGGAACGTGAATTTTCCGCAACGGAGGAGCATCGTCGGATGGTAAGCGGTACAACCCGCTCTTCCGGTTACCGGTTACCGCTTACCGCTTACGACTCGCCGCTTGCGCTTCAGCCTGTTAAGCCTCGGCCGCCGGCTTGTTCGTCGCCGTCGCACTCGGCGTGCTGTCCTTCGGCGGCTTCGGCACCGGTGTGGCCAGTGGCTTCGGCGCACGCGGCGGACGGCCTTCCATGATGTCGTTGATCTGGTCTGCGTCTATGGTTTCCCATTCGAGCAACGCCTTGGCCATGGCTTCGACCTTGTCGCGATCTTCCTCGATCAGCTTGCGTGCCAGCGAGTACTGCTCGTCGATGATGCGGCGAATCTCGGAATCGACCTTTTGCATCGTGGTTTCCGCCACGTTCTTGTGCGTGGTGATGGAGCGGCCAAGGAATACCTCGCCCTCGTTTTCGCCGTAGACCATGGGCCCGAGGCTGTCGCTCATGCCCCAGCGCATGACCATGTTGCGCGCCATCTCCGTGGCGCGCTCAAAGTCATTCGATGCGCCGGTGGTCATCTGCCCCATGAATATTTCCTCGGCAATGCGGCCGCCGAACAGCACGGAAATGTTCTGCAGGATCTGCTCGCGGTTCATGCTGTAGCGGTCTTCGGTCGGCAGCTGCATGGTTACGCCCAACGCGCGGCCGCGCGGAATGATCGTCACCTTGTGCACCGGATCGGTCAGCGGCAGGCGCCGCGCAACCAGGGCGTGGCCAGCCTCGTGGTAGGCGGTATTCCGGCGTTCATGCTCGGGCATGACCATGGACCGGCGCTCCGCACCCATCATGATCTTGTCCTTGGCGCGCTCGAAATCCTCCATGTCGACGAGGCGCTTGTTGCTGCGCGCGGCGAACAGGGCCGCCTCGTTGACCAGGTTAGCCAGGTCGGCGCCGGAAAATCCGGGGGTACCGCGGCCGATGATGTCCGCCTTGACGTCGGGCGCGATCGGCACCTTGCGCATATGCACCAGCAGGATCTGTTCGCGGCCGCGGATATCGGGCAGCGGCACCACGACCTGGCGGTCAAAACGGCCCGGTCGCATCAGCGCCGGGTCGAGCACGTCGGGACGATTGGTCGCGGCAATGATGATGACGCCGGAGTTGGCTTCGAAGCCGTCCATTTCGACCAGCAACTGGTTCAGCGTCTGTTCGCGCTCATCGTTGCCGCCGCCGAGTCCGGCGCCGCGTTGGCGGCCGACCGCGTCGATTTCATCGATGAACACGATGCACGGCGCATGCTTCTTGGCGTTCTCGAACATGTCGCGCACGCGCGCCGCGCCCACGCCGACAAACATCTCGACGAAGTCGGAACCGGAAATCGAAAAAAACGGCACCTTGGCTTCGCCGGCAATCGCCCGTGCGAGCAGGGTTTTGCCGGTGCCGGGATTGCCGACCATCAGCACGCCGCGCGGAATGCGTCCGCCGAGTTTCTGGAACTTCGACGGATCGCGCAGGAATTCGACCAGTTCCGAGACTTCTTCCTTGGCTTCTTCACAGCCGGCGACATCGGCAAAGGTCACGGTGTTGTTGTTTTCATCGAGCATCCGCGCCCGGCTCTTGCCGAACGAGAACGCACCGCCGCGGCCACCGCCCTGCATCTGGCGCATGAAGAACACCCAGACGCCGATCAGGAGCAGCATCGGGAACCACGACACGAAGATGTTCATCAGCAGCGAAGGCTCTTCCTCGGGCTTGGCTTCGACGATGACACCGTTCTTCAGCAGGTCGGTGACCATCCAGATGTCGGAGGGCGCGTAGGTGGTGAATTTCTCGCCGGTCGACTTGACGCCCTTGACGACACGACCCTCGATCGTGACCTTGGCAATCCTGCCCTGTTTCACCTCATCGATGAACTGGGAGTACTCCATGGCTTTTTGCGTGGTCTGTCGCACGTTGAACTGGTTGAACACCGTCATCAATACCAGTGCAATCACCAGCCAGATCGCCATGTTCTTCATCAGATTATTCAAAATCGCTCCTCGTAATACCGCACCCGCATGGTGCAGTCAGCACTTAAGTAATTCAATTCTAAACGTTTTTCCAGTGCATCGCAGCATCCGCGCGACGCGGCACCGTCCTCACCGCCGCACCTTCAGTCCCTTGGCAACAACGTAGACCTCATTCGACCGGCTGCGGGAAGCATCGGGCTTGCGGATCATGACCTGCACAAACCTGCGCCGAATCTCGCCTACCAGTTCGTCAAAGCCCGAACCTTGGAACAATTTGACCAGAAAATTCCCCTGAGGTTTCAGATGGTTGACCGCAAAATCCAGCGCCAGTTCGGCCAAGCCCACGCTGCGCGCCTGATCCACGCTGGCTACACCGCTGATATTGGGGGCCATATCCGAAAGCACAAGGTCGACGGCGCTGCCGCCCAAGGCTTTTTCCACCTCTGCGAGTACCGCATCGTCGCCAAAATCGCCATGGATGAAAGTCACGCCGGCCACCGGCACCATCTCCAGCACATCGACCGCAACCACACGCCCGCCGGCCCCGGCCACGCGGCCGGCCACCTGCGACCAGCCACCGGGCGCTGCACCCAGGTCCACCACCATCATGCCCGGCTTGAGCAGGTGGTCGCGTTCGGCGAGCTGCTGCAACTTGTAGGCCGCACGCGAGCGCATGCCTTCCGCCTGCGCGCGACGCACATAGGGATCGGTGACATGCTCCTGCATCCACGCCTTGCTGGTTTTGTTGCGAGCCATTGTTTAGACTTCCCGCATGATCAATCTCAATCCTGCCCAGCGCCGTGCCTTAAAGGCCCGCGCACACCATTTGCATCCGGTGGTCATGGTCGGCGACGCCGGCCTGACGCCGACGGTGCTGCATGAAATCGACATCAACCTGAAGAGCCATGAGCTGATCAAGATCCGCGTGCTCGGCGACGATCGCACGGCGCGTGCCGGACTGATCGACGCCATCTGCACGCAACTCGAGGCCGCCGCCGTGCAGCATATCGGAAAAATCCTGGTGATCTTCAGGCCACGCCCCGACGACGCGCCCGCACCGCGGACAGCGGACACCGCCGCCGGCAAGAAAAATACCGGCACGCCGGCGCGCCGGCCGCGACCGCGCAATGCGCCGCGACGGACCAAACGCAGCTTTCAGTCGTCGTGACAAATAACTAAATAACCTATTGTTTATTAAAGGTTATTTAACTCTGCCGAGCAGGATGGCCAGCGCGGCGCCGAGCGTACTCTGGACGACATACAGCGCGCTGGATACGCCATGCCATGTCGCAAACCGGTCGCGGAGCACCGACTCCATGACCTGTTTGGGCAGTGCCTGCGCCTTCAGCGCCGCCATCACCGGCTGTACGCCGAACTCGCCGGCGAGCACCAGCGCCAGCATCACGACGACCGTCCAGAAAAATCCCTGGCGCCATACAGCCGCACCGTCGCGCACTACCCGGAACGCGAGCAGATACAGCGCACAAGCAATGCCGATCCACGCGATCAGCGAAAACAGCCTGCCGGCGATCATGCCGGCGAGCGCACGATCACCCAACTGCGAGAACAGCAGCGGGGCGACGATGTAACCGATCGTCCACAGGCCGCCGACCCACAGCGTCACGGCAATTGATTGCAGGGCATCGGTAAAGCGGCGCATGGGGTGATGGGTGAGTGGTAAACGGTGAGCGGTGAGCGGTGAGCGGAATTGGGAAGGGTTTTACTGCTCACCGCTCACGCATCACCATTCGCTACACATACCGCACATCAAGAATTTCGTACTCGCGCACGCCGCCCGGCGCCTGCACCTCGGCAACGTCACCGGCATACTTGCCGATCAGCGCGCGCGCAATCGGTGAACTGATTGAAATCTTGCCAAGCTTGATGTCCGCTTCGTCATCGCCGACGATCTGGTAGGTCACTGTACCGCCGCCGACTTCCTCCAGATCAACCGTGGCGCCGAACACGCAGCGGCCGTCAGCGTCCATGGTCGCCGGATCGATGATCTGCGCATTGGAGATTTTCGACTCGACTTCGGCGATGCGGCCCTCGATGAAGCTCTGCCGCTCCTTGGCCGCCGCGTATTCCGCATTCTCGGACAGGTCACCATGGGAACGCGCCTCGGCAATGGCCGTGATGATGGCAGGCCGCTGCACCGTTTTCAGTTCATGCAGTTCGGCGCGCAGCAGCTCCGCACCCTTGACCGTCAAAGGGGTCTTAGCACTCATGGCTATGCTCCGGGTTTCTGTAGTCCATAGTTTTATACGACAACAATGTGAACGACCTGTTCCGGCAATTCCGCGCCGCGGGTCACTTGCAGGGGAAGTTCTCTAACCGCCGGAACTTATGCCGACAGTCGCTTGTGCAGATTCTGCACTGCATAGACCTGCAACTCGCGGGCCTGCGCCATGCCATTGGCGGCAGCCCGCGCGCCGGCCAGCGTGGTATACAGTGTAACGCGCTGCTGCAATGCCGCGCGCCGTATCGAGTACGAATCGCGGATCGCCGAGCGCTTCTCTTCAACGGTGTTGATGATGAACACGATCTCGCCGTTCTTGATCATGTCGACGATATGGGGCCGACCCTCGGCCACCTTGTTGATGCGCATGACGGCAAGTCCCGCCGCCTCCAGCGCTTTTGCCGTGCCGTGGGTAGCCACCAGCGTGAAGCCCATGCCCACCAGCACCCGCGCGGTATCCAGCACGCGAGTCTTGTCATCGTCGCGCAGGCTGATGAACACCCGGCCCGACTTGGGCAGGCGCTCGCCGGAACCCAGCTGCGACTTGACGAAAGCCTCCGCAAAAGTCTCACCGACACCCATCACTTCGCCGGTCGATTTCATTTCCGGGCCGAGGATGGTGTCCGCACCCGGAAACTTGATGAACGGGAATACCGCTTCCTTCACCGAATAATACGGCGGCACGACCTCGCGCGTGACACCCTGCCCGGCCAGCGTCAGCCCCGCCATGCAGCGCGCGGCAATCTTGGCCAGCGGCAGGCCGGTGGCCTTCGACACGAACGGCACCGTACGCGAAGCCCGCGGATTCACTTCGAGCACGTAGACCATGTCGCCCTCCGTGCCCTGCTGGATCGCAAACTGCACGTTCATCAGGCCGATGACCTTCAGCGCCTTGGCCATCGCCACCGTCTGGCGGCGCAGTTCCTGCTGCAGCTCCGGTGACAGCGAAAACGGCGGCAGCGAACACGCCGAATCACCGGAATGCACGCCCGCCTGCTCGATATGCTCCATCACGCCGCCAATGATGACTTCCGTACCGTCGCTGACGGCGTCGACATCAACCTCGGTGGCGTCATTCAGGAAACGGTCAAGCAGCACCGGCGAATCGTTGGATACCTTGATCGCCTCGCGCATATATCGCTCGAGATCGCTCTGCTCGTGCACGATCTCCATGGCACGGCCACCCAGCACATACGACGGACGCACCACCAGCGGATAGCCGATCTCGCCGGCGGCAGCCAATGCTTTCGCCGCGCTGCGCGCGGTGCGGTTGGGCGGCTGCCGGAGTTTCAGTTTGGTCAGCAGCTTCTGGAAACGCTCACGGTCTTCCGCGACATCGATCGAGTCCGGTGAGGTGCCGATGATCGGCACGCCGTTGGCTTCCAGGTCGCGCGCCAGCTTCAGCGGCGTCTGGCCACCGAACTGCACGATGACGCCGAACGGTTTTTCGATCGCAACGATCTCCAGCACGTCCTCCAGCGTCAGCGGCTCGAAATACAGCCGGTCCGAGGTGTCGTAATCGGTGGAAACCGTTTCCGGGTTGCAGTTGACCATGATGGTCTCGAACCCGTCCTCGCGCAGCGCCAGCGCAGCGTGCACACAGCAGTAATCGAATTCGATGCCCTGGCCAATGCGGTTGGGACCGCCGCCAAGCACCATGATCTTGCGACGATCGCTGGGCGCGGCCTCGCACTCTTCCTCGTACGTCGAATACAGGTAGGCCGTACCGGTGGCGAATTCCGCGGCACAGGTATCAACCCGTTTATAGACCGGGCGCACACCGAGCACATGGCGACGCTCGCGCACCGCGTGCTGGTCGGTCGCCAGCAGCTTTGCCAGCCGCCGGTCGGAAAACCCCGCGCGTTTCAGCCGTCGCATCGCGTCCGCGTCCACGCTCTCCAGGTCGTGCCCGGCCAGCGACTGCTCCTGGCGCACCAGATCCTCGATCGGCGCGAGGAACCACGGATCGATGCGTGAAAACCCGTGCACCTGCTCCAGCGTCATGCCGCAGCGGAAGGCATCGGCAACGTAGAAAATCCGCTCCGGCCCCGGATCGCCCAGTTCGTTTTCGATGACATCGGGGTCCGTGGTTTTCTCGTCGAAGCCGTCAACCCCGGTTTCCAGCCCGCGCAGCGCCTTCTGCAGCGATTCCTGCAAGGTGCGGCCGATCGCCATCACTTCGCCGACGGATTTCATCTGCGTCGTCAGCCGGTCATCGGCCTGCGGGAATTTCTCGAATGCAAAGCGCGGGATCTTGGTCACCACGTAGTCGATGGTCGGCTCGAACGACGCCGGCGTCGCCCCGCCGGTGATGTCGTTGCGCAGTTCGTCGAGCGTGTAGCCGATAGCGAGCTTCGCCGCGACCTTGGCAATCGGGAAGCCGGTGGCCTTGGACGCCAGCGCCGATGAGCGCGATACCCGCGGATTCATCTCGATGATCACCATGCGCCCGTCCTGCGGGTTGATGCCGAACTGCACGTTCGACCCGCCGGTTTCGACCCCGATTTCGCGCAGGCATGCGATCGAAGCATTGCGCATGATCTGGTATTCCTTGTCCGTGAGCGTCTGCGCCGGCGCCACGGTAATCGAATCCCCGGTATGCACGCCCATCGGGTCGAAATTCTCGATCGAGCAGATGATGATGCAGTTATCGGCACGGTCGCGCACAACTTCCATCTCGTATTCTTTCCAGCCGATCACCGACTCCTCGACCAGCACTTCCTTGGTCGGGCTCGCCTCGAGGCCGCGCTCGATGATGGCGACGAATTCCTCGCGGTTGTAGGCGATGCCGCCGCCGGTGCCGCCAAGGGTGAACGACGGGCGAATGATGGTCGGGAAACCGACCATCGCCTGCACCTGCAGCGCCTCTTCGAGGCTGTGTGCCAGCGCCGACCGCGGACTGTCCAGTCCGATTTTCGCCATCGCCTTCTTGAATTTCTCGCGGTCCTCGGCCTTGTCGATCGCCTCCTTCGAGGCACCGATCATTTCCACGCCGTATTTTTCGAGCACGCCGTGTTTCGCCAGATCGAGCGCGCAGTTCAGCGCGGTCTGGCCGCCCATCGTCGGCAGCAGTGCGTCGGGCCTTTCGGCGGCGATGATTTTCTCGACCACCTGCCAAGTTACCGGCTCGATGTAGGTCGCATCCGCCATCCCGGGGTCGGTCATGATGGTCGCCGGGTTGGAATTCACCAGGATCACCCGGTAACCCTCTTCGCGCAGCGCCTTGCACGCCTGCG
>Ga0105107_10000406_pt1 | contig 27163 bp, 23 predicted proteins | sample PPLLaktember2015_6_FD_79335 | JGI IMG/M metagenome (GOLD analysis project Ga0105107, IMG submission 79335) | Freshwater sediment microbial communities from Prairie Pothole Lake near Jamestown, North Dakota, USA - PPLs Lake P8 Core (1) Depth... | ecosystem: Environmental > Aquatic > Freshwater >... | reverse complement strand
CTTGTGCGGACAAGAAAACGAACCAAAAGAAGCCGCCCGCGCCCCGGGGCCCTTCGGGCTGCCCTGCGCTTCTCGCAACCGGCGGGCCCTGTGGAACTCGCTTACGCTCAAACAGCCACAGGGCCTTTCTCGCCGGCTGCTGCGATGCTCGGCCCGGGACGATGGGACATAAAACGCCGACTGCATCAGGGGATCTAAATCCGGCTGTGATCTTCGAAAAACGCCATACCTAAGGGGATTGGCGGCTGAGTTCCTTACAAGTGCCGACATCGTGAGACGCAAATCGGTTTTATTTACCCCGCCCTGATTTTCTCGCAAACAAAAAAGCGCCCCCCTCGCGAGATCTGACGAGGGCAGCGCTTTTTATCGGTTAAAATTGGCGAAGCTCAGTGGTGTTGCCCGCCTTTGCCCTTTGCGGTGTCGACGGCAGCCTTGATGACGCAGTAGGTCATGCCCATGCCGATGATGGCAAGCGCATACCATAGCCCGCCGTGAAACACCATGTGCCCCATATCCCAGATCCACTCGAAATTAAACGGGATCATTCCGTCCTCCTTTTAAACCAGCGCCGCCCCGGCGGTCGGCCCGGGCAATACAGTGACAGTCGTCAGTCCACCGGGTTGAGCTCTCTTTCCTGGGGAAAAACCGGAAGGTAGCGGTACGAAATCATGATCAGGATCACCCCGTAAGCCACCGGCAAGACGGTGGTGGCGATCTCCTGCCAGCTGGGGAAGTACATATTCCAGCTTTGAAACGGCAGCATCGGTATTGCCAGCACCTGCAGAACCATCACCCAGCGGTTGAGGCAGACACCGATGGCGGCCAGGGTCACGGCGGTGAAAAGCATCTTGCGGTTGCTGCGCCCCCTTTTGGTAATCAGGATCAGGGCGGGTAGCACACCGCAGACCACGACCTCGGCGAACAGAATCCAGTATCCGTAAACCGAGCCGGGGTTTTGGGTGTAAAACTGGCCGAGCGCCATCCCTTTGGACGGTGCGGTAACGAAGGCCCAGTAGAGCGTGTCCCCGATTTTGGCGATGATGTAGGTCAACAGCATCCAACCGCTGATCTTGGCCAGCAGATCGATGACGTTCTGCTTGACCAGGGTCTTACCGGTAATTATTTCGGTCAAACGGGTGACGAAAATGGTGAAAGAAGGTCCGGCGGCGGCCGCCGACCAGGTGAACAGAAAAAAAGTCCAGGGCCAGATCAACACCCCCTCACGATAGCCGAAAGGGCGCCCGAAGAGCACGCCCGCCACACCCCCCAGCGAGCCCTGGTGGAAAAAGGACAGAAAGGCGCCGGTAGCGGCAAAAACCGCCATGATTTCGTGCATGTTGTGGGCCAGATTGTGCAGGAAGGGCACCTTGTTCAGCTGACGATTTTCCAGGATCAGGGGAATGTACTCGACGGTCAGCACGGCGAAATAGACGGAGAGACAGAAGGCCACCTCGGTGAGCATCGAGTGGACGTTGGCATGCCAGAAAATGAACCAGCCGCGCAAGGGCTGACCAATGTCGATGGCCAGGATCAAAAGCGCTGAACTGTAACAGATAAAACCGATCAGGACCGCGTAGTTGATAATGTTCTTGAGCAGGTCCTTGCCGACCACGTACCGCAGGAAACCGGTGAAAAATGCGCCGCCGCCAAGGGCGATGACCGCCAGGTCGGCCCAGATCCAGAGGGCAAACCCATAGGCGTTGTTCATGTTGGTCTGGTTCAGACCCTTGATCCAGCATAGCAGCATGGCAAACACGCCCCACAACAGGACGACGCTGACCACGGCGATACTCAGCAAAAATTTCCACAGCGGTGCGCGTTTGACGCCTTCAGGAATTAATGCAGAATCCATTTGAATGTGCTCCTCATTTCCTGCGGTTTGGGTGGCAGCGGCCACGGGGCCTCTGAAAGAATCGCCCAGGGGACGGAGGCCTCGAGTCGGCTGCCACGAGGCTTCAATGGTGGCCGGCGGCAACGGCCCCGGTCTTTTCGTGCTCCAGGTAGTTGTCACCCGCCCGCCTGACCCATTCCCGGCTGGAAAGGTAGTAAACTTTGGGGTTGGTTCCCAATCGCTCCAGCAGACGGAAAGCGCGCGGATCGTTTTTCAGTTCATGGACTTTGTGTTTGGGGTTGTTGAGGTCTCCAAAGGTAATCGCACCGGCCGGGCAGGCCTGGGTGCAGGCCGTCTGATATTCCTCTTCCGCCAGTTCGCGCCGCCCCTCGGCGTAGGCCTTGTCCTTGGCCAACTGGTAGCGGTGAAAGCAGAAACTGCACTTTTCGACAACCCCCCGCATCCGCACCGAAACATTGGGGCTGAGGTATTTTTCCATGCCCTCGGGCCAGACCGGGTCCCACCAGTTGAACAGTCGGACATGGTAGGGGCAGGCCGCCATACAGTAGCGGCATCCGAAACAGCGGGTATAGATTTGGCTGACGATGCCGGTTTCCATGTCGTAGTCGGTGGCGGTGGCGGGGCAGACCGAAACGCAGGGGGAGTGACCTTCGTGGCCTTCGCACTGCTGGCAGGGCCGCGGCAGATAGCAGATATCGGCGTTCGGGTAAGGTTTGCCGTTGTCTAACTTGTAAATCCGCAGCCAGGCCGTGCTGAGCAGCTTGTCGGTTTCATCTCGGCGGAATGGGACGTTGTTTTCGGCCATGCAGGCGGCCATACAGGCGCCGCAGCCCGTACATTTGTCCAGGTTGATGACCATGCCATATTTCTTGGTCTGTTTGTGCTTCTGGTCTTGTTTCATCAGAACCTCGTATCCAGTTTAGACCTTAGTCAACTTCGCCCGAATTCCCCAGGCCGCATCAAGACCGGATGCGGGATCCGCTACCGGGCCGGCCAGCATGTTGTAGTTGACCCCCTTGCCGGCTATAAAATCATCAAATGCCGTATGGCCCAGCCCGGTCGGCATGGCGACGACACCGGGTTTGACGCCCTCGAACAGATTGACCCGCACGCGGGCTGTGCCCACGGGAGTCTGCAGTTCGGCCACCTGCCCCTGCGAAAGCCCCAGCCCTTTTGCGGTTTCCGGGTTGACCTCGACCAGGACGTCATTGCCCTTCAGCACGGTATCGTCCACGGCTTTGGTCATGAAGGGCGGATTACCGACACAACCGTTTGCCAGACGCATGGAATCAAACGGCATCAACACCAGCGGAAAATCCTTTTCATCCCCCTTGAGCGCGATGGGCTCGGAAAGCGCCAGAAGCTCGATTGCCGGATTGGCAAACTCAAATTTGCCCGAGGCCGTTTCGAAGGCATGCGACCAGTCGGCCGGCTGAAAACCTGGAACCTCCCAGAAGCCGTCTTTGTCAAGGGGACCCCAGGCCCCCGCCAAGGTCATTTGCAGACAGGCGGCGTAGGTTTCCCAGGGAAAGGCGTTGCCGACCGTACCACCGATGGCGCGTGCGATCTGGATGACGACGTCGCCGGTGTGGCGGGTGTTGAACTGCGGGGCGACCACCGGGCGCGAAAGCCCGATTATCGGTCGGGTCAGCCCAAGCGGGGTGGGCACGTCCTCGTAGCGTTCGAGATTGGTGTGGTTGGGCAGAATCAGATCGGCATTGGCGCTGGTCTCGTCCATGAAAGAGGAAAAACTGACCACAAACGGGATGGTGTTAAAGGCTTTCTGCACCGCAGCGGCGTCCGCCATGCTGTAGCAGGGGTTGGCGCCGCTGACCAAAAGGGCCTGCAGCGGGTAGCCCTGGCCGCTGGTGATGACCTCGGCCAGCCGGTTGGGCAGGTATTTGGCATACGGGAAGTCGTCGGTACCGGCGCCGTCAAGGCGATCTTTTTGGAGTCCGGCGACGGCCAGGGCGTCCATTTCGGCTTCGGCCCAGTCGATGTACTCGATTTCGGGTATCGCCCAGACCCCGCCGGGGCGCTGCAGATTGCCCACCAGGGCGTTGAGCGCGTGAACCGCCATGAAGACACTGAGGCTGCCGGGGGTATTGCCCTGACCGTGCCCGCAGACCGCCAGGGGTTTGCTGGCTCCGGCAAACTCGCGTGCAAGGTCCTCGATTTGCGCAACCGGCACGCCGGTGGCGGCGGCAACGGTATTCGGGGCGTACCCGGCGATAATCGCCTTCTGCCAGGAATCAAAACCTTCGGTATGATGTTTGATGAAATCCCGATGGTAAAGTTTTTCACGCAGGATCACATTGGCCAAGCCCATGGCCAGGACCGCGTCTGTGCCCGGGTTGGCCGGCACCCAGCGGTCTGCCTTGGCCGCTGTGGTGGACAGCCGCGATTCGACCTGAACCACCTTGCCGTAGCCGCTGCGCCAGTGGCTGTTGGCCCGAAACATCCGCACCGTGACGCCCCAGCCCTCGAGGATGCCGCTGCCGAAGCTGAGCAGGTAATCGGTGTTCTCGACGTCAAAGCCCGCCTGGGGGTTGCCGCCCTGCATGAGGCCGAGGGTCATGGCATAAGTGTCATGAATGCTGGGTAACGCAAAGAAATTGGGGGACCCGTAAACCGTCAACAGGCGGCTGAAAAGCTGGGGGAGCGTGCCGCGGTCCGATCCGCAGATGGCCGCCACGGAGTGTCCTTCGCCCTTTTCGCGCAGATCGCCCAATTTCTGGGCGACTTCGGCTACGGCTTGATCCCAGGAAATTTTCTGCCAGTGGCCCGCGCCCCGCTCGCCGACCCGTTTCAGCGGGGTCTTGACCCGCGAAGGGCCATAGAGAAACTGCAGCCCCGAAACCCCGAGAATGCAAATGCCGCCGTCGTTGACCGGGTGTCCGGCCATCCCTTCGATCTTGACGGCGCGTTCGTCGATTTTACGCACGGTGATACCGCACGCCGCCGGGCACAGGGTGCAGGTCGAATTGACATGGGTCGCCTCACCATCGGGCGGCACTGGTGTCCAGGGCCAGTTCTGGGTCCAGATGGAGATGTCGTCGGTGAGTTTCCAGGGTAACGGCGTAAGAACCGTGCCGACTGTGCCGCCCGCTGCAAGCGCCAAGAAACTTCTTCGATCTATCTTCATAGAGTCTTCCTCTTCGTCCTGCTTAACGATCTATTTGCACAGTGCGCCGCGGCTCTGCCTGCCGCTGCGGCGTCGTCCCTGCTGCGGGCGGCCTCATTTGTGGCACTGGAAGCACCCGCCGCGCTGGGTTTGAACGCTGTTCTCGTTGACATTGTTGAGCCGGTGGCAATTGGCACAGTCGTTCATCTTCATCCGATCCCAGGAATTCTGCTTGAAGCCGGCGATGTTCCGGCCCCAGATGTCGCGGCTGTAGCCCGTAATCCGGTTTTCCTCATAGACGCGGCTGGTTTCCGATTCGCCGACATGTCCGTGACAGGTGACGCAGTCCATTTCGCCCATCTTGAGGTGGGCCGCGTGGGAGAAAAAGACGCAGTCAGGCTGGCGCGAGTAGACCAGCCAAGGTACTTCGCGGCCTTTGGCAACGTACTCCTCGACGAAAATCCGCTCGTCTTCGGTCTCCCCCTGGATGTCTTCGTGGCACTCGATGCAGGCGGCGTTTTTGGGAATGCCGGAAAAGCTGCCGTCTTCCCGGAAGTAGTGGCAGCTCTCACAGCTGTTCTCAACCATCTCGACGTGAACGGCATGGTTGAAGTTGATCGGCTGGTGCTTTTGGGAATAGAGCAGCTTGGGGAAAACAATCCAGCCGACAACGAGACTTCCCACGAACCCGATAATAAAAAACAGGGTTACGACGCCCGCGACGGCGCCTCCCTGTTTTTGGTTGTCGTCTGATTCGGCTGGCGGGTGGGAAATGTCGTTTTCTGACTCGTTCGGGACCTCGTGCGACCTATCATCGAATTCAGCCATGAAAACCCCATCATCATTGTGGTTTATGGTAAAACTGGGCGCAGGAAAAATTGGTACACCTGTACCCACAGAACTGTTTTTTGTCAAGTCAAATTGATGGTTTCTTCAAACTCCCGGCAAGGTGGTTCAAATCGCGGCAGCGGTCCCGTCGCAGGAATGGCGGGGAATTGAACGCCACGGGCGTGAAACGCCGAAGCCCCCTGAACCCCGAAGGGCGCTGGTCTCCGGCCGGCGGCAAACCCACCGATCTCATTGCCCCATGGCCCCGTAGGAGTGCAGGCCAGGGAGCAGATTCACCCCGAAATAGGTGAATAAAACCGCCATAAAACCGCCAATCGACAGGAAGGCCACCCGCCTTCCGCTCCAGCCCCGCATCATCCGGGCATGCAGCAGTGTGGCGTAGATAAACCAGGTGATCAGCGACCAGGTCTCCTTGGGATCCCACCCCCAGTAGCGCCCCCAGGCCGAATTGGCCCATACCGCCCCCGTGATGATGCCGGCGGTAAGAAACACAAAGCCGAACAGGATCAACTGGTAGTTCAGCTCATCCAGAACTTCGGCGGCGGGAAAACGCGCCAGCAGATCCCCGCCCCCGCCCGGTGCCCGCTGTTTGACCAGATACATCGTGCTGACACCAAAGGCCACGGCAAAGGAGGCATAACCCACAAAACAGGTTATCACGTGGACGATCAGCCAGTTGCTCTTGAGGGCCGGCACCAGGGGCTGGATCCGGTCGCTGACAACCGGGGAAAGGGAGGCATAGGCCATCGCCATGAAGACCAGCGGCAGCGCAAACGCCCCGATCACCCGATTTTTGTAACGGCCTTCCACCACCAGGTAGATGACGGCGGTCACAACCGAAAAAAAGATCAGCGATTCGTAGAGATTGGCAAGCGGTACATGGCCGAAGCCCAACTGGTGAGACTCCCACCAGCGGAGCAGGATGCCGCTCAGGTTGCCGACAACGCCGGCCACCGCAAGGGCGCTGGCCAGCTTGCCGGGAAGCCCCTTTTTAAAAATCCAGGCGGCGAGGTAGAGCGCCGCCGCCCCGCCATAGATAAAGGTCACGATCGAGAGAAGCAGAGAACTGTCCATGGTTTTTCCTCTATGTCGGACGCCGGTATAAGGGGCCGACGAAGTTTTGGCAATCCGGGTATCTTTGAACCCGCTGGGCAAAGACGCAGCGCAGCGGGGGCCTCTGCGCCCTTCACTCTGCAGCGCCGGGTCGTGGGCCGGCTGGCGGGTCTGCGATCAGCCGGGCCAATTTTTCGACGCGCCTTTCGGCCCCCAGCTTGCTGCGATTGGCCGTCGCGGCCACCATGACCTCGCTGTGCTTGCCCCGGCCCCGCGAGACGGTAATGCAGACACGCTGGTGTGAGATGAAAAAGGCGATGCAGCATCCGATCAGCATCGCGCTAAAGCCGGCGTAAACCGTCGGGACCCCGGGATCGCGGGTAACTTGCAGGCCCGTGTAAAAACGGCGCTCCGGCCGCGGCGTGCGGCTAACGACATCATCGACGGCGATAAAGACGGCCCCGGTCCGCAGGGTGTTGAAGCGCGCGCTCATCTTGTCGAAGTTGGGGTGCTCTAATGGCAGCACGACCTCGGTGGGCTGCCCATCGGGGCGGGTCAGACGGCCGATCAAAGCGGCCCCCATATCGTGCCCCATAAAGTCGTAGCTCGACTGAAAGGACTGAACCACAAATTTTCCCAGGCCCTCGGGGATGGCGATCTCTTCTCCGATCGCGGCCTTCTGACGGTACACCATGCCGCTGGCCGAGGAGGTGAAGACCAGGGTAAAGCTCTCAGGCGGCGCGGTGTCGGTCGCCTTGGGGTTGATTTGACCGTAGCTCGACTGAAAGATGTTGATGCCCCGGTAGCGCAGGGGGTCATTGACCAGAATATCCCGGGTCATCACCGGTTGCCCGTCTTCGAGGATCGTCAGCGTGGAGCGATACTCTTTGGGCATCCGGTTGTGCTCGTCGTAGAAAGATATCTGGAAGCGGTCCAGGCGCACGCTAAACGGCAACTGATGGGGTTGACCGTTGCTGCGGAGCTGAATGCTGTCCGTACTCTCCTTTTCGGGAATGTTGACAAAGCCTTCAAAGCCGGCCCAGGACCCGACCAGCGCTCCGATCAGCAGCAACAGCACGCCCAGGTGCACCACATAGGCCCCCAGTCGGCTCCAGCGGCCCTTTTCGGCGAAAATGACCCCGCCATCGGGGGTCGTTTCCAGCCGGCTGCGGCGAAACCGGCGCGCCACCAGGGGCTGGTAGCGCGCCAGGAGTTCCTCCGGGGTGCCACTGGCGGTAAAGGTCCGGCGGCCCGGCAGCTTTTCAAACTGCGCGCGGTTGAAGACCGGCTTGCGGGGAAAAATCACCTGCCAGGTGGATGACAGCCGGTCCACCGAACAGACCAGCAGGTTGAGCGTCATCAGAAGCAGCAGAAACTGAAACCACCAGGAGTGGTACATGTCGAAAAGGTCGAAGAGCCAGAAAACCCGAAAGAGTTTTTCGCCGTATTTTTGGAAATAGAGGGCTGGATCGGCATTCTGAGGAATCAGTGTTCCGAGGACGGATGTTGCCGCCAGGGTGAGCAGCACCCCCACGGTGAGTTTGACGGAGGCAAAAAATTTCCAGATTCGCTGGGCGATCCCGGAATCAGGCAGATTTGCGGCCACGGAGTTTCCTTTCGCGCTAAAATTTGGGTTTCCCTCCATATCAGAACCCGGTCAGGCTGGCAACACCGGAGCTCACCTGCCTGGCGGGGTGCGTTTTTGCAGGTTATCCGGGGGTTAATCCAGGGGTTGACAAGAAGGAAAAAATGGCTAAAGTCCCGACACAATCGATGCCCCCCACGGGCTCGTCTCGGCCGCAGTGCGATCCCCGTTCACCCGGCTTTCGGAAGGAGTCCACGGAATATGATCGAAGCCAAACACCTCTCGAAGCAGTTCGGCTCCAAAACGGCGGTCGACGACATCGCCTTCACCGTTGCAAAGGGCGAAATCCTGGGCTTTCTCGGGCCCAATGGCGCCGGCAAATCCACCACCATGCGGATGCTGACCGGCTACCTGCCGCCTTCGCAGGGAACGGCGGTGATCGGCGGCTGCGACCTGCTGGACGACCCCATCGGTGCCCGCCGCAAGATCGGCTACTTGCCCGAAAACGCCCCGGTCTACCCGGATATGAATGTTTTTGACTTCCTTAATTTTGTCGCCGAAATCAGGGGTTTCACCCCTGCCGAGCGCAAACTGAAGGTGCCGCAAACCATTGAAAAGTGCTTCCTCAGCAAAGTCACCCGCCAGACGGTCAGCACCCTCTCCAAGGGCTTCAAGCAGCGGGTCTGTTTTGCCCAGAGCATCCTGCATGACCCGGAGTACCTGATTCTGGACGAGCCGACCGACGGTCTGGACCCGAACCAGAAGCACGAGGTCCGGCTGATGATCCGCGAAATGAGCACCCAAAAGGCGATTATCCTTTCCACCCACATCCTGGAAGAGGTCGAAAGCGTCTGCACCCGGGCCATCATTATCGACGACGGCCGGATCGTCGCCGACGACAGCCCCGAAAACCTCAAGGCCAGTTCTCCGGACCACGGCGCGATCAGCCTGACGGTAAAATATGATGATCCCGGGGCACCCCTGGCATCCATCCAGGCCAGCGAAGGCGTCAAATCCGCCGTCTTTCTGAAATCCGAGAACGGCCACCTTTTCTTCCGCGCGTTCCCCGAGCGCGGTGACCGTCCCATCGCCGACAAAATCGTCGCCCGCCTTTCGCAACAACACTACGCCATCACGTCGCTGTTTGTGGAGAAGGGCCGGCTGGACGAGGTGTTCCGCCGCATCACGGGCCACTGCGGCCCACCGAACGCGCCCCCCGACGCTACAAGGTGAAATATGGGTAAAATCGGAATGTTCAACACTGTCAGGGCTGTTTTCAAACGCGAACTGCTGTCATATTTCAACGCACCCGTGGCCTATGTTTTCATTGTTATCTTCCTGTTGCTGAACGGCTTTTTCACCTTCTTCATCAGCCATTTTTTCGATCTCGGCCAGGCTGACCTGCGCAGTTTTTTCCAGTGGCACCCATGGATTTACCTGTTCCTGGTGCCGGCGGTGGCCATGCGGCTGTGGGCCGAAGAACGCCGCCTGGGAACCCTGGAGCTAATCCTGACGCTACCGGTCACGGTCACCCAGGCCATTCTGGGAAAATTTCTGGCCGCCTGGGTGTTCATCGGCGTGGCCTTGCTGCTGACCTTTCCCATGGTTCTGACGGTCTTCTATTTAGGCCAGCCCGACCTCGGCCCGATTGCCATGGGCTACCTGGGCAGCTTTCTCATGGCCGGTGCCTTTCTATCGGTCGGCGCAATGACATCCGCACTGACCCGCAGCCAGGTGGTCAGCTTCATCCTGTCGGTGGTCATCTGCCTTTTTTTGGTTCTGGCCGGTTTTCCGCCGGTGACCAGCGTGCTGTCCGGCTGGGCCCCGGTCTGGTTTGTGGACCTGGTATCCGCAACGAGCTTTCTGACTCACTTTCTGTCCATGCAGCGGGGTGTGCTGGACCTGCGGGACCTGCTCTACTACTTCTCCGTGATCACCTTCATGCTGTGCGTTAACGGGGTCGTGCTGCAGAGCCGCAGAACATCCTGAAGGAGGTAGGCAAGCTAATGGCTGACAAACCCAAAGGCATCGAAAAATCCCTTTTTTCCGTGGGCGGCCTGGTCCTGCTCCTGCTGATCCTGGTGCTGGTCAACTTCGTATTTGCGCGGGTCAACCTGCGCTGGGACGCCACCGAGGACAATCTCTACTCGCTTTCCGACAGCACGCGCGAAATTCTGACGGGCCTCAAGCAAAACGTGGCCATCAAAGTTTACTACAGCCAGAACATCGTCAACTCCCCGGTGCAGGTCAAAACCTATGCCAAGCGCCTGCTGGATTTCCTCGCGGAGTACAGTTATGAGAGCGACGGCCGGGTGAGCGTCGAGGTCTACGACCCCGGGCCGGACTCCGAGGAAGAGGAATGGGCCCAAAAATACGGCATCCGGGGTATTGACCTGCCCACCGGCGAAACACTTTACTTCGGCCTGGTGGCCACGGCCGCGGACCAGGAGGAAACCATCCCCTTTCTGGATCCCACCCGCGAAGAAAACCTCGAGTATGACATCACCCGCATCATCTCGCGGGTCGAGGCCGCCAGAAAACGCAGGATCGCGATCATCAGCGCCCTGCCGGTCATGGGCAGTCCTCCCATGGGTTTCGGCATGCCGCAGCAGCAGGGCATGGCCCCCTGGCTGTTTGTTTCCGAACTGCGCAAAACCTACGAGGTCGAAACCCTCCGGCCGACGGCCGACAGGATCGACGAGGCCATCGACCTGCTGCTGTTGATTCAGCCCAGGGGCCTGGACGACCGCCTCCTTTTCGCCATCGACCAGTACGTTTTGAGGGGCGGCCGCCTGCTGATCTTCACCGACCCGCTGGCCGTCACGGATCCCCAACCGGGCCCGGGCGCTGCCGACGCCGAGCCGCTGGCGCCGCTGTTCAAGGCCTGGGGGATCCGCACGAGCGCACCGCAGGCGGTGGTCGACATGGATAATGCCACCCGGCTGCGCAACGAAGCCAACCAAATTGAGGACAACCCGTTCTGGCTGTCGCTCCGCCAAAACAGCATCAACCCGGATGACATCATCACCTCCAAACTGGAAAGCCTTCTGCTGCCGGTGGCCGGAAGCATTCAAAAAGCCCCGGACTGTCCGGTGACCTACGAACGTCTGGTGAATTCCAGCCCCAACTCGGCACTGGCGGACGGATCCACCGCGCGCTTCGGCGTCGGGGAACTGCGCAAATCCTTTCAGGCATCCAACGTCTCCCACGACCTGGCGGTCAAACTCAGCGGGGTGTTTCCAACCGCCTTCCCGGACGGCGGCCCCTGGTCGACCGAGGAAACCGAAGACGCCGGGGGCACTGAACAGGCGGCCCCGACTGCGGCCGAGCAGCTCAAGCAGGGGGTCAAACCCGCCACCGTGATTGTTGTGGCGGACGCCGATATGCTCTTCGACGGCTACTATGTCAGCCGACAGAATTTTCTCGGGTTTGAAATGGCGCAGATTTTCAACGACAATCTGAATTTTTTACTCAACGCTTCGGAGATGCTGGCCGGCGGCCAGAGTCTGATCAAAATCCGCTCCCGGGGCAAGTTCGAGCGCCCCTTCACCCGGGTCCAGGCTTTGGAGCAGAATGCCCAGACCCGCTGGCTCGACCGCGAACAGGAACTGCTGCGAAAAATTGACGCCACCAATCAGAAGCTGCAGGAAATAGAGCAGCGCAAGGACGCCTCCCAGAAGCTGATCCTCAGCGCGGAGCAGGAGGCTGAAATCCAGAAATTCCAGGAGGAAAAGCTGCGCATCAACCGGGAACTGAAAGGGGTGCGCCGGAACCTGCGGGCCGATATCGAGGCATTGGGGGCGACCGTCAAGGTCATCAACCTTTTCCTGATGCCGCTGGTGGTCTGTATCGCCGGCATCGGCTACGCAGTTTACCGGCGTAAACGGATGCGCCCCTGACCGCCAAAAAAGCGTGCGGCTGAACCCTGTCGATGAGGACGGTTGGCGCCTGGACGGCCGGGCAGCGCGGGTATACCGAAAAAGGTGGTTTATGAAACTCAAAACAGTCATTATTCTGCTGTGCGTCTGTGCCGCGCTGGGCGCAGCCGCGTTTTTTATCGCCCGACCGCAGCCCACCGGCGACGGCAGCGCCTTGCTGGGGCAGAAGCTGCTGCCGGGCCTGCCCATCCATGAGATCACCGCCATCACGATTGCCGGCCCCGATGAGGCGGTGCAGCTGAAACTGAAGACAGACACCTGGGCGGTTGCCAGTCGCTTCGACTACCCGGCCGATTTTCAGAAGATCGCCCGCCTGGTGCAGCAGCTGCGGGACATGAAAATCGGCCGGACCTTCGAAGCCGACGCGGATGTCACCGAGCGCCTGGCATTGAACCCACCCGGGACCGACGGGGTTTCGCCAGACCGGGTCGCCACCCGCATCACCCTGCAGAACGCCCAGGGCAGCCCCCTGGTGGACCTGCTCCTGGGAAAAAGCTCCCCCACGACCGACACCCAGTTCGTCCTGCCGGTGGGCAAGACCCAGGTTTATTTGGTAGATCAGAGCTTTCAGTTTCTCAGCAAGACGGCCGCCGAGTGGCTGGATGCCCGGCTTCTGGAGATTGCCGCGGAGAGAATCCATGAGGTGATCGGACGCGACCCCAAAACCGGGGACGCCCGCTATCGCCTGCTGCGCCCGGCCGAAGGTCAACCGGCCGAGCTGGTGGCCGCGCCCCGGGAGCGGCAAGTCCGCCAGGCAAAGGTGGACGAGGTGTTCGACGCCCTGTCAGACTTCGACATCGACGACGTGGCCGATCCCAACGCTCCGGCACCCGCCGACAGCGACCTGCTGATCGAATATCGGCTCTTCGACGGCAGCCTGTACACGCTGGCGGTCGGACCGGCACTGCCCCAGAACCCCGAGGCCTGCTACCTCAGGGTGCAGACCGCCTACCAGGCGCCGGCGGCCGTGGGTGAAGACGCCCCCGCCTCCGATCCGAAGGCAGAAATCCGGGAATTGAACCAGCGCCTCAGCACCTGGGTCTATGTCATTCCCCAATGGCGGCGCGACAGTTTTGTCGGAGACCTGCAAGGCTTCCTGGAACCGCCTGCCACCGGCGAGGGCAAGAGCTGAGGGCTGCAGCCAAAAACCGCCCCTTCAAAAAGCGCTTGACAAACCCGAGACAGGTTTCCTATAGATTAATTTCACGCGACCTCATTTCGCGAACGCGAAGCAAAGACGATCATGACACCTGACGGCCCACATAATTATCGCTGGTACTGGTGGTGGCGACCCGCTCGCAAGGGGCTTCGACCGGTTACCGGATAGTTTTCGCCGTCAGGCAAGAACAGACCTGAAAAAGGACCGCGGGCCCCCAAAGCCTACGGTCCTTATTTTTTTCGCCAAAAGCCGTGGGCCCACCCCACGGCTTTTTTTTGTGCATCACCTTTTACCCGTACAGAGGAGACCCCCCCCATGCTGATTGTCATGAACCAGAACGCCACGCCGCAAGAAATTCAGGCCGTCGTGGCCACCATCGAGGCCAACGGCTACACCGCACGCCCCATTCCAGGCGGGGAGCGCGTTTCCATCGGAATTCTCAACAACAAGGGACCCATCGACGCCGACGCCTTCCTGGGGCTGCCGGGCGTCAAGGAGGCAGTCCCCATCACCCGGCCCTACAAACTGGTCAGCCGGGAATCCCAGATGGAAGACACCATCATCCACGTGGGGGATGTGGTCATCGGCAACGGCCACATGACCCTGATTGCCGGTCCCTGCGCCATCGAAAGCGAAACCCAGGCCATGACCATCGCCAAGCTCGTCAAGCAGGCCGGCGCTCAGATCTTCCGGGGCGGCGCCTTCAAGCCGCGGACCTCACCGTACTCCTTCCAGGGAATGGGTCTGGAAGGCCTCAAGATACTGGCCAAGGTCCGCGAAACGACCGGCCTGCCGGTGGTTACCGAGGTCATGGACGACGAAACCTTCGACCTGGTCGAGGAATACGCGGACATCATCCAGATCGGCACCCGCAACATGCAGAACTTTAGCCTGCTGCGCCGGGCGGGGAAAGCCCGTAAACCGGTCATGCTCAAGCGCGGCATGGCCGCCACGATCGACGAGTGGCTGATGGCCGCGGAGTATATTCTCGAGGGCGGCAACAGCGCGGTGATCCTGTGTGAACGCGGCGTGCGGACCTTTGTCAACCACAGCCGCAACACCCTTGACATCTCGGCCGTACCGGTGGTCCGCAAGGAAAGCCACCTGCCGATCATCATCGATCCCAGCCACGCCGGCGGCCGCCGGGATCAGGTCATCCCCCTGAGCCGCGCCGGGGTGGCCGTGGGCGCCCACGGGCTGATGGTGGAGGTCCACCACACCCCCGAAAAAGCGTTGAGCGACGGGGCCCAGTCCCTTTACCCGCACCAGTTTGAAACCCTCTGCCACCAGGTGCGATCGATCTTCGACAGCTTCAAGGAGCAGTAAGGCCATGACCCCCGTCACGATCCAAGGCCGGGAAGGGACCTCCACGATCCTGATCGGTGAAAATTTCGACCGCCTGGCCGCGCACATACCGGTGGCCGAAAGCGTCCTCGTCACCGACCCCAATCTCTGGCAGCACTACGGCGAGCGCTTCCCCCCGTGCGAGGTGATCCGCATCAACACCGGCGAATCCAACAAAACACTGAAAACCGTTGCGGCCATCTTCGAGCGGCTGGTGGCAATTGAAGCCCAACGATCGACGTTTATCGTGGGCATCGGCGGGGGGATCGTTTGTGACATCGCCGGTTTTGTCGCCGCCACCTACCTGCGCGGGGTGGGCTGCGGCCTGGTGCCGACCTCACTCCTGGCACAGGTGGACGCCGGTGTCGGCGGGAAAAACGGGGTCAATTTCGGCGGGTATAAAAACATGGTGGGGACGTTTCGCCAGCCGGCGTTTGTGCTCTGCGACCCGGACATGCTGCGCAGCCTGCCGGAGCGCGAGCTGGCATCAGGGTTTGCCGAAATCGTCAAACACGGCGCGATCGCCGACGCCGCGCTCTTCGCCTATCTGGAAACCCACTGGCAGGCCGCCCTGGCCCTTGCCCCCGAGGTCATCACCCACCTGGTGGCGCGCTGCGTGGCCATCAAGGCGGCGGTGGTCAACCAGGACGAGCACGAGCAGGGCGAGCGCCGCAAACTGAATTTCGGCCACACCTTCGGACACGCCCTGGAGAAGGCAACCGGTGCGCTGCACGGCGAGGCCGTCAGCGTCGGCATGCTGATCGCCGCGGCCCTCTCGGTCAAGCGCGGGCTCCTGCCGCAAGCCGCCTACCAGCGCCTGCGGGCGCTGCTGACGAATCTGCGGTTGCCGGTTCGGATGGATTTTGATCGCAAAACGGTCCTGGAGGCCTTGGGCAAGGACAAGAAAAGGACCGGCGACACCGTCCGCTTTGTTTTGCTGACGGATATCGGCCGGTCCGTGGTGGCGGATATTGCGCTGGCGGAACTGGCGGCGGCGCTGGCGCTGGTTTGACGGTCATGGCCGCCGGCCTCAGCCCAGCACCGATTCCAGTTCGATGGCGCAGGCCACCTGGTTGCATTCCGGCCCGTCAAGGTTGAGCGTGTGGTTATCAAGATCGATGTCCACGATTTTACAGCCGTGCTTCTCGGCAATATGGGTGACGATGGTCAACAACTGGTCGTTTTTAAAGTCGCTCATGGGTCCCTTCGCTTTCGAGTGGCTTGCCGCACGCGGGCGCGCGGGGCGCAGGTTTGAGGTTGCTGTCAATCGCCGCCGGCGCCACTAGGCTTCGGAGGGCCGGCAGGTTTTATAATTTTGCAAGCTAACAATCCCAGCCCCCCATGGCAAGTCCTCCGGTTGCCCGCCCCAGGGCGGCCGTGGTCGGCGTTTGACAAAAGCGGTGGCGGTCGGCTGGGTGCTGGATCCGGGGCGGGTAAAGGGAAGGCAAAGAGACGGGCAGTCAGAACGGCGGGCAGCAGGCCCAAGCCGGGACCCAAAAAAAAGCGGCGCCGTCTACGGGCCGCTTTTTTTGGTGGGTTGAGTTGAAACGTTGACCTGAAACGTGTGCCCCAACCTCTGATTACGGGTGTTGCTGCTTCTCTGAATGCCGTTGTTTTAACCGGCGGCATCACGGTTTTTTTTATTTTGTTTTGAGGATGACCGGTTTAAAAGATGCACGCACATTCGAGAAGCATGTAGTCTTCTGATCGGCCGGCCGATCGGAAACTTTAATCCGGCGCCGGCAGCGATGCGCAATGCCTTTCAATCAACCGCCTGGGAGTGACTGCGCATGGTACCCCTGAGGGAAAACCTTACCCGCAAGCAGGCCCGGACCTATGGCCTGGTCTGCTCGGTGCTGAACATCCGCCACACCATCAGCCGCTCTGGGGAGAACTGGACCCTGTCGGTGGCCCGGGAGGATGCCGCCAGGGCCCGGGCGGCCCTCAGCCGTTACGAAGCGGAAAACCCGCCGCCGGACCCGGCGGAGGAAAGCCGACCGCGGCTGCCGGTCGCCTTCAGCGGCCTCTGGGCGGCGGCGCTCCTCGCCGGCATGCACCTGGCGCGCGTGACCAGCGCCAATCCCGACCGGGTTGTCAGCGCCTGCGGCGCCTCGGCCGGCGCGATCCTCCAGGGTGAATGGCACCGGACGATCACGGCCCTCATGATCCACGCCGACGCGCTGCATCTGGTGGGCAACCTGGTGGGCATCGCCCTTTTTGGAACGGCTGTGGCCTCCCTCTGCGGCTGGGGCCTCGGCTGGCTGATGGTGCTGGCCAGCGGCGGCCTGGGCAACGCCCTGAATGCCGTCTTCTTCCGCTCGGGGCACCTTTCGGTCGGCAGTTCGACGGCCATTTTCGGCGCACTGGGCATCCTCAGCGCCATCCAGTTCACCCGCCGAATCCGCATTCCGGGCGAGCGCTTGCGTGCCATGCTGCCCCTGGGCGGAGGGCTGGCGCTGCTGGCGGTCTTGGGAACGGCCCAAAATTCCGATCTTCTCGCGCACCTGTTCGGTTTTGCCGCCGGCATGGCACTGGGCGGCGTTTTTGCGCTGCTGATGGAAGCCGCCCCCGGCAGGCGCTGCCAATTTTGCGCGTTGGCGGCGGTCGCTGTTGCCATCGGATTTTCCTGGGCGTGCGGGCTCGGCAGTTTTGCCTGCGGTCGTTAAACCCGGGCAGCCGTCAGCGGCTGCACCGAGAGGAATTTTATTGCATTCTTGTATTTTTTCGCTATATTCAGACCGAATTGAAAATGCCCGCAGCGGATGCGGGCGAGGTCCAACGCTCCAGGTGCGGCCCGATTCTCGGGGGCGGCCTCCTGAAGCCTGGAACCATGAAAATTTTTGTTGAAAGGAGGGTTCAGAATGGCAGAGGGCGTGGTAAAATGGTTTAATGATAGCAAGGGCTACGGTTTCATCGAGCAGGAAAACGGGCCTGACGTTTTCGTGCATCACAGCGGGATCAACGCCAGCGGTTTCAAGTCTCTCAAAGAGGGCGATCGCGTCACGTTCGATATCACCGAGGGTCAGAAAGGTCCGGCGGCCGTCAATGTGACCGTAATTTAGGGGGTGTCCGTCCAGAAACGCGGAGTTTAGTTCGAGATCAAGGCATGCGGAAAATTTACCGCAGGCAGGTAGTCCGTATTCCGAAGTCGGATTTTGAGCATAAACCAGATATCGGGCCACGAAACCGTTTCTGGATGAACACTGGTCAGAGCGCTTGCGGAACTTCAAGGGCACGTTGCCGCCGACGGCGGAACGTGCCTTTTTAATTGGGGTGCGCTCGCTGTGGCTGTTTTTCATCGGTCGGGAGGAAATGAGGTTGACAGCGGCCACTGGAAATCCTAAAGGTTGGACAGATCATTTTACAGATCGTCTGCCGGGAGCCTGGTGAAACCGGGCTGAGAGGGACTCTTGAGCGCGCGAGTGGGTCCGACCGTTGAACCTGATCCGGGTAATGCCGGTGTAGGAAACTCGATGCGGGATTCAAGCCGTTCCTGCCCTGGCAGAACGGCTTGCTTGTTTTCATTCCCCTTCATGATCAGGAGGATGCCATGAAACCCCGCGTGTTGGCCCTGCTGTGGACCGCCGCCCTGCTGCTGGCCGGCGGCTTTTCCCAGGTCGTGGCCCAGACGACCCAGATCACTGTCATGACCCACGACAGTTTCAGCGCCAGCCGGGAAACTGTCGCCGCTTTCGAGCAGGCCCATCAGGTCACGCTCCAGTTCCTCAAGGCTGGCGATGCCGGCGCGGCCCTCAACCAGGCGATCCTGTCAAAGTCAAACCCCATGGCGGACGTGTTTTTCGGCGTGGACAACACCTATCTCAGCCGAGCCCTCACGGCGGACATTTTCCAGCCCTATGCCTCGCCCTTGCTGGCCGCCGTCCCGGACCATCTCAAACTGGACCCGCAAAACCGCCTGCTGCCCGTGGACTTCGGCGATGTCTGCCTGAACTACGACAAAAAATGGTTTGAAACCCGGCAGCTGACGCCGCCCGCAACCCTGGAAGACCTGGTCAAGCCGGCTTTCAAGGGGCTCGCCGTGGTGCAGAACCCGGCCACCTCCTCGCCCGGCCTGGCCTTTTTGCTGGCCACGGTGGGCCATTTCGGCGAGGACGGCTACCTCGGTTTCTGGCAACGGCTGCGGGACAACGACGTGCTGGTCACAGACGGCTGGAAGGATGCCTACTGGGGGCAGTTCAGCGGCGCCTCCAAGGGCAGCCGCCCGATCGTGGTCAGCTACGCCAGCAGCCCGCCGGCAGAGGTTTATTTTGCCGAAAAACCCCTGGACGAGGCACCCACCGCAGCGGTCACAACCCCCGGGTCCTGTTTCCGCCAGATTGAATTCGTGGGCATCCTGAAGGGCACCCCCCGGCTGGCGCTGGCCCGTCAGCTGGTGGATTTCATGCTGGAGCGAACCTTCCAGGAAGATATCCCGCTGCAGATGTTCGTTTTTCCCGCCAACCGGGAGGCGGTCCTGCCCGACGTCTTTCGCCGGCACACCCGCATTGCCGAGCAGCCGGTGGCGCTGCCCCCGGCAGAGATCGCGGCCCACCGCGAGCGCTGGATCCAGGCGTGGACCGAAACCGTGCTGCGCTAGCCCGGAGTTTCGACCACCTTCTGCAAGGGCGGCGGCGGCGCCCGGCTCAATTCCAAACCGGGGTCCCCCATGGCATCACCCCTTAGGCGCCAACTGCTGCTTGTCCTGCCGCCCCTGCTCTTCCTCGGCCTGTTCTACTTTTACCCACTGCTGCGGATTTTCATCGTCAGCTTTTTGCCAAGCGATCTGTGGGCGCCCCTTGAGCCGAAAAGGCTTTTAACATCGGGATACTACCTCGGCCGGCTGTGGTTCACCTTCTGGCAGGCGGCGGTTTCGACGCTGCTCACCCTGGCCATCGCCCTGCCGGGCGCCTGCCTTTTTGCCCGCTATGATTTCCGGGGCCGCGCAGCGCTGCAAACCCTTGCGACAATCCCCTTTGTGCTGCCGACAGTCGTGGTCGCCAGCGCTTTTCAGGCCCTGCTGGGTCCCCACGGGCTGCTGAACACGGTGCCGATGGCGATCTGGGGTCTGTCGACGCCGCCGATCCGACTGCACCAGTCCGTCGGGATGATCCTGGCCGCCCACGTGTTTTACAACTATGCCGTGGTGCTGCGCATCGTGGGCGGGTTCTGGTCCCAGTTGGCGCCGGAGATGAACGAAGCCGCGCGCATGCTGGGGGCTTCGGGCTGGCAGGCCTTCCGCCGGGTCAGCCTGCCCCTGCTGCGGCCGGCCATCCTGGCGGCGGCCCTGCTGGTATTCATTTTCTGCTTCTCCAGCTTCGGCGTGATCCTTATTTTGGGCGGTCCGCGGCTGGCCACGATCGAGGTCGAAATCTACCGCCAGGCGGTTCATCTTTTCAATCTGCCGCTGGCCGCGGCGCTTTCCCTGGTCCAGATTTTTTTTACCTTTGGGCTGATGTGGGCCTACACCGCGCTGCAGCGTCGCAGCTCCCTGGCCCTCATGCCGGCGGCCGCCGCAATCGGCCGACAAGCGGTGCAGACAGGGGGTGAGCGGCTTTTTCTGTGCATCGGCCTGCTGCCCGCAGTGCTCTTTCTGACCGCACCCCTGGCCGCCCTGCTGATCCAGTCCTTCACCACGGACAGCGGCCTCGGCCTGGCCTTTTACCGCGCGATTTTTGAAAACCGTTCGCAGTCCGTGTTTTTCGTTCCACCGTTCCAGGCGATGGGCTACTCTGTAGGCTTTGCACTGACCGCGCTGCTGCTGGCGGTCGTTCTGGGGTTGCCGGCGGCCCTTTTTCTGGCCGGACCCCCGTCCCGCTTGGCAGCCCTGCTGGACCCGATTTTCATGCTGCCGCTGTCCACCTCCGCCGTCACCCTGGGTTTCGGGTTTATCATCGCGCTCGACAGGCCCCCCCTCAACCTGCGCAATTCACTGCTGCTGGTCCCTGTGGCTCACTGTCTGGTGGCCTTTCCGTTTGTCCTGCGCAGCCTGCTGCCGGCCCTGCGGAGCATTCCCGACAGCCTGCGGGAGGCGGCGAGCCTTTTGGGCGCCTCCCCCTGGCGCGTCTGGCGCTGCGTGGATTTACCGATCATCGGCCGGGCGCTGCTGGTGGGGGTGGTCTTCGCCTTTACCATCAGCATGGGCGAATTCGGCGCAACGGCCCTTGTCGCCCGCCCCCAGACCCCCACCATGCCGCTGGCCATCTTTCGGTTCCTGGGCCAGCCGGGGGCCCTCAACTACGGGCAGGCCATGGCCATGAGCAGCCTGCTGATGCTGGTCACGGCCGCCGGGTTCGTTTTGCTCGAAAAGATCCGCCCGGAGACCTCCGGAGGATTCTGAGATGGCACTCCTGAGCCTCGAGCGGGTCTCAAAAACCTTCAACCGCCAGCCTTTCATCCGGGAGGTGAGCCTGGCGCTGGCCGAGGGCGACATCCTCTGTCTGCTGGGCCCCTCGGGCTGCGGCAAAACCACCCTGCTGCGGCTCATCGCCGGCCTGGAGCGCCCCGACAGCGGTGTGATCACCTTTGACGGCCGCGACCTGGCACCGGTGCCGCCCCATCGCCGGCAGTTCGGCATGATGTTCCAGGAGTATGCCCTTTTTCCCCATAAAGACGTTTTCGAAAATGTGGCGTTCGGGTTGGAACTGCAGCGCCTGCCGCGCCCGGACCTGCAGCGGCGGGTCGCCGAGACGCTGGACCGGGTAGGCCTCGAGGGGTTTGCCGCCCGCCGGATTTCTGACCTTTCCGGCGGCGAACGCCAGCGGGTGGCACTGGCCCGCAGTCTCGCCCCCCAGCCGCGGCTGCTGCTGCTGGACGAGCCCATGGGGGCCCTCGACCGCGCCTTGCGCGAGCGCCTGATGGCCGACCTCCAGCTGATTCTGAAACAGGTGGGCGTCACCAGCATCATGGTGACCCATGATCAGGCCGAGGCCTTTGCGGTGGCCGACACCGTCGCCGTCATCGACGACGGGCAGATCGCCCAGATCGCCCCCCCGGAAACCCTCTACCGCCAGCCGGTCAGCCCGCTGGTGGCCCGTTTTCTGGGGTTGAACAATCTCGTTGCGGGGCGGGTGGCCGCGGACGGTGCGGTCGCGACGCCTTTGGGGCGCTTTCAGATCCCCGGCACAAGGGCCGCCCACGGCGCACAGGTGATCGTTCTCATCCGGCCCGAAGCCGCCTCCCTGGCCGCCGCCGGCGGTTTTGCTGGCCCTCTCGAAGCGCTTATCGACGCGCGGGTCCAGGCCCGCCTTTTCCAGGGTCAACACTACCTCCTGCGGGCAACTACCGAAAATGGGATTGCGCTGGTCTTCACCCTCCCCGCCAGCACACCGCCGCCGGGACCCGGGAAACGGGTCCGACTGCGGCTGAACGTTTCGGCCATGAGCCTCATGCCGGGCCCGCCAGAGGCCTGAAAGGCCTGCACCGGCAGCCGTTGACAACCTTCCGGATAGCCCGCAGGGTCAGCCGGATTTCTCAAATGCTTCACGTGAGGGGCGCCTTCAGCGGAAAGACAGAGCAATGAAAGAAGCGGCCCGCGCCCTATGGGCCAAAACGCGCATTATGGCCTGGCCTGGGGACTATCTGCTGGTCAGCCTGCCGCTCCGGCAACTGCAGCAACGCTGATGGCCCCAGCGGCCGGCCGATTCGCGGCGGTCGTGGTCGAAAAAAAGGAGGTTGCCTCCTACCTCATGAAAACCTTTGCCGAGTTTGAGGATGACAACCCCGGCAATCTGAAAGGAATCAAGGCCGGGGGCAAGATCATCCCCATAAGGTCGCCAACCAGGTGACCGAGGCTTTCCGCCGCTGCGCAATATGGCAATGGGCCAACAAGAAGGAATCCCAATCAGTCCCCTACGGATGTTTCTGGGTGCAACCTTGATGGCTTAGCGGAAACCGTTTGATCATACCACTTGAACATCTCCGAGAAAAAAAACTTCCCGAAACCCGTATCCGTCTCGGTCTTGGACATAAAGTTCAGGAACTCATCGGCATTGCTCAGGAAAGCTTCCTTGATGCTGTCCTGGAGTTTTTGTCTGCGCAGGAACTCGATGCTGTCGGTTTTGAAGGCCGCCCGCAGGGCCTCGTCCTTTTCCAGCTTTTGTTTGATGGCACCGACAACCCGATCGGCCTCTTCAAAGGGAATACCGTAATCTTTGTTCAGCTTTTGAATAATGAGTTTGATCTTTTCTTTATCCGCCTTGCCGCCCCGATATCCGTCATCCGGCGGCAGTTTCAGAACGCCATCCTCGCCCTTCAATGTGATATGACCATTTTGCTCTTCCTGGGCGCGATATTTTTCCATGTCGATCATTTCGATCACTTCCAGCGGCAAAGTTTGCTTTTCATAGGGCAATTTGCGCAGCAGTAGCTTGGCGAAGAGATAGAATTTTTCCAGCGCCGTATCGGTGAAGGTCATGATCTGGCTGATGAAACGATATTGCTTTACATAACGGGCGATACCCTTGCGAAATTTATCCTTGGCCTCGGCCTTCACTTTTTCATAATCCTTGGTTCCCTTGTGCTCGGCTGCCAGATTTTGATAGCCATTCTCTACGATGTGCTGGAAAAAGGAGTCCAACTTTTCCGATTTCACTTTCTTGACAACAAACAACTCCACAAATTCCGCCACGTCCTCGGGTGTAAAAACGCCCGCCTTTTCCAATGTGTATTTCAAATTATAGAGTTTGTTCGGGTCGGTTTTTCCTTCCAGTTCAGTTCGCTGGTAATAATCCTGGAAAGACGCCTGGATCGTCTCCTGATCGTTGACAAAGTCAAGGACCATGGTGTCCTGCTTGAGCGGGGGGAAGGTGCGGTTCAATCGGCTCAGGGTCTGCACCGCCGCCACGCCGCCCAGCTTTTTGTCCACGTACATGGTATGCAACAGGGGCTGGTCAAAACCGGTCTGGAATTTATTCGCCGCCACCAACAGCCGTTGGGTCGGATTTTTGAAGGCTTCGGCGATGTCACCGGTGCCGGGCGGGTTCATGTTCTCTTCGGTGTGTTTGCGTTCGTTAATGGCCACCGTGCCGGAAAAGGCCACCAGCACGCCAAAGCCCAGATTCTGTTCGCGCACCACCTCATCAAGTGCCTGCTTATACAGCACGGCATGGGCGCGAGAGTGCGTCACCACCATCGCCTTGGCCTGTCCGGCGATCTTGCGGGCCGTGTTGCGGGTGAAATGGTCCACGATGATATGGGCCTTGCGCTTGATGGCAAACTCGTGCTGATCCACATAGTGCAGCATCAACCGCCGGGCTTTGAGCTTTTCCACCTCTTTTTCCCCATCGGCCTTTTCGGTTTGAATCAGCTCGAAATAGGTTTTGTAGGTGGTGTAGCTTTCCAGAACATCCAGAATGAACCCCTCGGCGATGGCCTGGCGCATGGTGTATTGGTGGAAGGGCCGAAAACCCTTTTTTACGCTGGCATCCTTTACGCCGAACAACTCCAGGGTTTTGTCCTTGGGAGTGGCGGTAAAGGCGAAAAACGACAGGTGCGGCAGTTTTTGGCGGGCCTTCTGAATCTTTTCAAGCTCCGACTCGATGGGATCGTCGGCTTCGCGTGCCTCGTCGTCTTTTTTCAGGGCTTCTTCCAGTTGCGCATCACTGGTCAACACCAGGTGCAAGTCTTTTACACCCTCGCCGGTCTGCGAGCTGTGCGCCTCGTCCACCACCACGGCAAACCGTTTACCCGGTATCTTGGCCAGGTCGCCGACAAAGCCGAATTTTTGCAGGGTGGTGATGATAATTTTGTCGCCACGCTCCAAGGATTTCACCAGCTGTTTGGCGTTGCGATCGATTTTCGTCACCGTGCCCTTGATCTTCTCGAACTGCTTGATGGTGCCCTGCAACTGCCGGTCGAGCACGCGGCGGTCGGTAATGACGACAATGCTGTCGAACACCGGCTGCCCATCCGCGCCGCATAGGTTGGCAAGCTGGTGCGCCAGCCAGGCGATGCTGTTGGATTTGCCCGATCCGGCACTGTGCTGGATCAGATAACTGTGACCGCTGCCGTTGGCCTTGGCATGCGCCAGCAACTTACGCACAACCATCAGTTGATGAAATCGTGGGAAGATGAATTTTTCCTGGCCTGTTCTCTCGTCGCGCTCGGAGTGCAGATAGTTCTGGATCAACAGCAGCAGCGAATCCGCCCGCCAGATGCCCGGCTGGCGTTCGCCGTCTTCGTCGGTGAAATCATCCCACAGGTAGCTGGATGCAAACCGGTCGTAAATTATGGGGTTATGGGTGTCGCGGTTAAAGGGCAAAAAAGCCGTGTCTTTGCCCGCCAAGCGGGTCGTCATATAGGCCGCGTCGTCATCCACCGCAAAATGGACCAGGCAGCGCCTCCAGAACGGCTCGTTTTTATCGCGCCGCCGATACTGGGCAATGGCATGCTGCACGTTCTGGCCGGTGAAATGGTTTTTCAGCTCCACCGACACAATCGGCAGGCCGTTGAGCAGGAGCACCACGTCTACAGACTGGTCGGGCGTTTTGGTGGAGAAATGGACTTGGCGCATCACTGCAAAGCGGTTGTTCTCATAGCGCGATTGATGTTCGGGGTTGCCGCCGGCGGACGGGCGGAAATAGGCCAGCTGGAGATTGATGCCGCTGAACGACACGCCGTTTCTCAGCACCGCCAACGTGTCGCGCTTCTGGATCAGGGCGGTCAGATGGCCGGCCAGTGCGGACCGCTCCTCTCCGGGAAATTGGGTGCTCAGCTTAGCCCACTGCTTGGGCTGGGTGGCCTGGATAAAAGCCTCGGTTTCCGCCACATCCAGCAACGTTGCCGCAGCGAAGGCGCTGCTCGGACGCGCACGGTAAAACGGGCTACGGGCAAGACCGGCAAAGATGCCCCATTCGGCGGCCTGTTCCGACACTTGGCTGGTTTCAAGGTGCGAGGTCATCGGTGCTAACCTTTGGGGAACATGTCCACGGCTTACCCATATCACCAGAACATGGGTAAATTTTGCTGTTTTTTACTCATTTAACCACAATCTGTCCACGGCCTGCCCAGGTCAGGAAATAAGCAGCTTGAGCAAGCCGGTATTAAGATAATAGACTTCGCGCCCCGCTTTGACCGGAGTGAGCATGCCGATGCGCTCCAGCTCGCGCAGGTACTGGGAAGCGGTCTTGCGCCGGGCAATGCCCGCCTCTTCCAGGAAACGGATTTTGCAATACGGCTGCCGAAAAAGCAGTTCCAGCAGCTCCTTGGAATAGACTTTGGGCAACTGCCGTTTCACCTGTTCGATGCCTGCATGCATCAAGTCTCGGATGCCCAGGATGCGTTCACGGGTGACCCTTGCCGTTTCTGTAATGGCGTCCAGCATGTAGAGAATCCACGGCTCCCAGGCCTGATCCTCGGTAATGTGTTTCAGGCCGGCATAGTAACCCGCCTTGTGGTCGATAATGTGACGGCTCAGGTAGAGGACCGGAATGTCCAGCAATCCCACCTCGATCAGGTAGAGGATGTTGATGATCCGGCCCGTTCGGCCGTTGCCGTCGGTAAAGGGATGAATCGCCTCGAACTGATAGTGCATGACCGCCAGCTTGATCAAGGGATCCAGATCGCTGTCGTCGTAGATAAACCGCTCCAGGTTGGCCAGCTTGTCGCGGATGATGGACTCTCCCTCGGGGGGCGTATAAATAACCTCGCCCAAGGGGTTGGCCAGTTTGGTGCCCGGCGTGCGCCGCACTCCGGCGGTGGTCTCCTTGATGATCTGGAACAGCTCCTCGAACAGGCGGGTGGTCAAGGGGCGGTTCTCTTCCTTGATCATTTTGAAACCGTGCCACAGGGCGTCCTTGTAGCGCAGCACCTCCTTGGTGTGGGGATTGCTGCGCTGCCCCTGATCGGCAAAGGCGCGGTACAGTTCGTCGTTGGTGGTGACGATGTTTTCGATCTCCGAGGAGAGCTTGGCTTCCTGCAACCCAATGGTCTGGATCAGCAGGGACTGGTCCGGGATCAACTCACCGGCCCCCTTCAACTCGGCCAAGGCCTTGTTGGCGGCAATGGCCTTTTTGAGCACGGCCCGGGTTTCCAGCTCCCCCGGCGGCGGCAGCAGGGGCAGGTCGTTGAAAGGCTTTTGCGGATCAAAGGGCATAAGCGTTTTCCTCCGCTGGGGCATGCCGGTCGGGCACAGGCCGTTGGCCGGTGACACATTCGTGGATCAGGGCGGCGCGGTATACGGACAGCAGGGTGAGCTGACGGGAGTAAGAGGTATGAAGCATCTCAAATTTTATGTCATGTTGCTTAATGAAAGATAATATTT